>Ga0163153_10000696_pt1 | contig 57234 bp, 88 predicted proteins | sample OliLakLV19MP6IB1_FD_148629 | JGI IMG/M metagenome (GOLD analysis project Ga0163153, IMG submission 148629) | Freshwater microbial mat bacterial communities from Lake Vanda, McMurdo Dry Valleys, Antarctica - Oligotrophic Lake LV.19.MP6.IB-1 | ecosystem: Environmental > Aquatic > Freshwater >... | reverse complement strand
CTCCCATCGGTTTTCGACCCCGTGAGGGTGACATTCGGATCATAGTGGCGCGTTGTGCCGCGCAAGTTACCCCACGATTCCGCGAGTCTTGCCCCAGTACGCAGGTGAGCTGATCATCGGCCTGACCTTGCCTCGCCATGACCATTCCGCTGGTCGGCGGGCCGCCGTCACATGTGATCGCTCGACTCCTCGCCAGCTCCAGCGCCCGGTGCGCGGGGTGGCGGTTCTGGCTGCGCGCCGCCTGGTGATCGGCAGGTCAACCGCGCCGGAGCCGATCCTCCATTGCTCGAGCCACTCAACGACGAGGCCAGCGCGGGCGAACCACTCGCCCCGGACGTGATATCCGCTGAACCTCCGGTGCAGCGCGCGCTCCTCGTCTCTGTATCCTGGAGCAACAGCGACACACGTGAGCTCACGCGGCGAACCCGTCTGTAGCGTACTGACACGCTTCGCAAGGGCGGCCCTGTCGTCCTGGTGACCCCATGTCGTTCCGATCTTCACGTACCGTTCGTCGCCGGCCTCGATGATTCCGTACAGCATTACCTATCCTATCATCGACGGTCCTACTCCTCATCCCCCATCAGCGTCTGCCGCAACCGATACAGCTCGACGGCCCCGCTGTTCTCTCGCCACGCCTTGACGATCTGTTCGCACCGGCGCTTGTCGAGCCCCATCAGACCGGCCACCTCAGCGTTGCTCATCCCTGCTGGGTGCGCATTGGCCACGTCAATCGCACAGCTCGGTGCGCTAGCGCTGACGTTGGCGCCACTGAACGTTCCCTCGGGCGCCACGCCATCACGCCTCCGGCCTGGTACGTCTTGGCTGTCCGTCCGCAGTAGGTTCTTGCGGCACTGATACACGCGGCACTGGTGCTGCCCCGTCGCGCGCTGCTCGAGCGTGCCGGTCAGTTCCGTGCCGGTGCAACAGTCGCCGTATGTCCTGGGCGTGGACAGCAGGACGGGTAGACGGTGATTGACTGGACGAGTCACGGCTCATCCCGTTGCACGCAGTAGCATCGTCGGCCGCGGAGAATCATGTGCGTAACATGCGCGCACGGGTCAATGGCATCCTCCATCGCCGTGTCTCCGACCTCCCATGTGACAGCATGCCTGTGCCCACACGGCGGGGTGAGTATAAACATCGTCGACTTCATGCTCGGGCGGCGCTCCGTCTCGATGCACTTCCATCCGCATCTTGAGAGCAGTTCATCGTAGTACGTCATCTCCCCACCACTGGCGCCATCCGCCTCACCAGTGCCGCACCAGCCCTCACCTCAGCGTGCGTGGATTTGTCGCCGACGAACGACAGCGCCCTGAGCGCAGCCACATCGATCGCGCTCAGTTCGATCACCACACTGCGCATCTCGACCGGCTCGACCTTGGCCCGCTTGGCCTCAACCGGCTTGGCCTGGATCTCCTTGATGCGCGCCAGCGCCTTCTCTTGCTGCTCAGGCTCGAGTTTGCTGATCTCGTACGCCGTGTCGAGGCTCACCACGCCGTTGACCGCAGCGTCGCGCACCTCCTGGATTCCGTCCTCCTCGAGACTCACGAGCTCGTCGCGCGTGACCATGTCCACGCCGGTCAGTGCGGGTTGGTTGCGTGGGCGCTTGCTCGCCTTGCTGACGATCTTGTCCAGCCGGCGAGCGATGATCGCGCGCTGGTCATCGGTTAGGTCGCGCCTGGCCAGGTTCTCGCTGATGACGTACCGCGCGAGATCATCGATCCCGTCCGGCCCATCGTAGACCTTGAGGCGCGGCTCGATCTTGAGCTTGACGCATGCGAGGTATCGATTGCGCCCATCGAGGATCTGGCAGGCGAAGGGCGTTGTCGGGTCGTTGACGATGACGATCGGCCGACGCTGACCGTTCGCCTTGATGTCCTCGATCAGCCCTGCCAGTGCGCCCGCGTCCATCAGAGGCAGCGTGTCGGCGAGCTCGTGCGTATCGTGATTGCCAATCCTCACTGCCCCACCTTGTCGTGCTCGAGAAACTGCGCAATGACCTTCTGCACAACTGGCAACGAAAGCACATCAGCCTCAGATACCTTGCGCATGTCGAATTCGTAAAGCGCGTCCAGCGCGCGCTCAACGTCTATCTCCTCCATGACGGACGGGAACTCGGGCGCGGCACTGCACGACAAACGCCAGTACAACTCGGCGGCACTCATCAGTTCACCTTCCCCATTGATCCGACCGCCGTCCGCATGCCGGCAACAGCCCGCAAATTCGCAGCCTCCTCGACCAACGCCACGTTGACCGCCCCTGCCAGTGCGGCGAAGATCAGCGCGCTATTGCGTCGCCATGCGCGACGCCGGAATGGTCGCCACCACGGCGGCTGACTCATCAGCAGCGCGAACAGCATGAGCTGTGCGCGGAGGACGGTCTCGGTCATGGCTTCTCCCACTTATCCATGTAGTCGAGGTGCCGCTCGATCGTCGCTGCCTCGATGTCGGCAGCCCAGTGCGTGCGCAGCGGCTCAAACCATGTCGGCTTGATGAGCGCCATCGCCTGCGCGATCTCGTCGGCAAGCGACAACTCGACCGTATGGACATCGGCCGCCGGCTCGGGACTGCACCGAACCGCGTACCTCATCCCACAGCCACGGCAGATCCACGGTTCGCCGGCGAAATACGGCGCGCTGTAGGTGCAGCACAATTCGGTCATGGCTTCCCTGTGATCGGCTTGCTCGCAGCAGCCCTGCGTTTGCGACGACGGCGAGCCACGACGACGTCACTTATCAATAACGAGAGCAGTACCGGCGCGAGCAGGGCCAGCACCGTCCCCGTCGGGGCCCATAGCGGCGCCGTAATCCAGTACCACGCCCAATCGATGTGATCGGTCAGTCGCAACACGAGGAACACGAGGAACACGGCGCCCATGAGTCCGATGCCGCCGTTGCGGTTGAGGTCACTCATCCCAGCCCCCGCAGCAGCCGCTCCTCCGCCTCCTCGATCGCCCGCGTCGCGCAAGCCCGAGCTGCGATAGCGGCTCGATCAGCAGCCGTTCGCGCTCATGCTTGAGCATCCCAGGCTGGAGCGCATCAAGCCCCATGCGCGCGTTCTGCAACGCCTGGATTGCGATCGTCAGCGTCACGCTGTTCTCGCTGCGTCGCGTGCTTGCGCGATTTGGCCGCTTGTTCGGTGCCGCGCCTGACAGACTGTCTTCGCTCACGCCGCACCTCGCGCTTCCTTGTGCGTGTCGTCGCTAAGCGTGACCTTGTAGAGCGAGCGGCTTGCGGTGTGAAACACCACAATGCCCTCTGGGTTCATGAAGCCAGGCGAGGCGACGGACCCCTCAGTGCGCAGCCGATGCAGCGCAGCCTCCACCGCCTCGTCGGACATCGTGCCCTCGTAGAGTTTCGGCACGAGGTGAACGCACGATGGCAGTGCGAATTCGCACGGCGCATCGGCTGCCCATCGCACAATATTGAACAGAGAGAAGCGCTTTTCCTCGATGCTGTAGCGGCGCTGGATGCCCTGGCCCCACCATTCACCGAAGTGCCGGCCGGGACCGAGTTTGCGCAGTTCAGCCTCGTTCTCTGCGCACCACCGCGCGAATCCGTAGTTGTCCGCGTCTGGAGTGATCCACCTGTTGCGACTACCGATCTTCATCGGCCCGTCGTCTTCAGGGATGCAAACCTGCGCATTTGTGCCGTCGATCTTCTCGGTGATCACGCACCCTCGGCGCAGGCGCGGAATCTTACTGAATGTCTCGAACTCCGTATCCCCCATCTACTCTCCAGCACCGCCGCGCGAAACCCCTGCTCCCACCACAAGAGCAAGGCGCGTCGGTGTTGGATCGACAGTACGGAATTAGAAGTGCGTGTGAAGTAGGTAGTGAGTGAGTAGAACTGGCGAGGCTACGGGCTAATGAGAATTGCGGGCTCGATCTTTCAGGGGTATACACTCGTTGTCATGGAGATCAAGCGTAACGCCCGCGTGCTGATTGCTCGCGAGAAGGCTAGCGACGGGACGGAATGGTACGTCGCGCAGGTCCTTGAGCATGACATCGCGACCCAGGCACGTAGCATCAACGAACTGTCCTACGAGATTCAGAGGATGATCGTCGGCCATATCCTCTGCTGCGAGCAGGAGGGCATCGATCCGTGGTTGGTGCAGTCTGCACCCAAAGCTTACGAAGACATGTACGTCGCATCGGAGCATGATTGGACCGTCGACATCACACGCGGCAAAACGGACGAGCAGCTCAAACTGCCGTTGCCAGAGTTAGCGTTCCGGTTCGCGCCCGGGGTGTAATCCCCTCTCATCGGCGATCCGTTCGGTGCCGAATACAGCCTGGCGTCTTGCCCTGCGCGATGAGCGCGCATGTGGGGCAATTCTCGATGTCCTCTAGTTCCGAGATCCGCATCTTGAGCAGTCTGATTTCGTATGAAATTTCCGCCTCGCCGGGGCGTCGCCGCGTTGGATTGATTGGTTCGCTCACTGCGCAATTTCCTCGATCACGATCCTCGTGCCCCTATCAGCGCCCCGCTCCTGTTTCACGTGCCCCTCGTACACCGCCGGTCTGTCGTCGACAATCAGCCCGGCGAGTTTCATCGCGTCTACGCACGCCTTCACGTCGATGTTGCCCAGGTCCATCTCCCTCTGTCTGCCAGAGTACAAGCGCGTAATCGTGACTCGCCGCTTGCCTGTCGCAACCGCGACCGCATGGATGAGCCGCGATGCGTACATGTCCGAATGCCAGCCTGCGCGCGCTCTGCGATACGCCCATCCGTGCCGGCCGTTCACCACGTGGCGATTCGTCGTGTGCAGGTCGCGTCCAATGCGGAAATCCCATCGAGCCGAGATGGTCGCATCAGGGTCGAATGCGCAGGCTGGACAGGCAGTCATCTGTCGATCCAGTCCGGCTTGACCGACGAGCTGCGTACGCCCTCCGCTACCAGCCGGCGCTTGCAGTCTGCCAAGACTTGCTGGTCCCCTCCCTTGAGGTAGCCGCCGATTCGCTCAACTACGTCGACGAGGTTCGCCAGCGCGATGCAGTTGTCGACTCGCGCGCTGTGCTCCTTGTCGTTGCGCATATGAGATGCCGCGATCTCGGCGGATGCCGCCTCGAGTAATGCGATGATTCCGATGTCGCTCACGCCGCCGCCTCTCCAAGCCGCTGATCGTAGTCAGTGGCCAATTGCTTGAGTGCATCGCGGCCGGATGCCGTGATGCGATATTCGTAGGTCCATGCGTCACGCCGCCGATCGATCTCGCCACGACGGATCGCAACGCGCAGTGCCGCAGTGAATCGGTTGCGCTCGTCGCTCGCTGTCACGTCCATCGCCTCGAGCACTGCATCGGACGTCGACCAATCGAAGTGGCGCAGGCGGCGAAGGAACCGAATGCGCGGGCTAGACAGAAGCTCCTCGAGCGGGACGTACACGCCCGATGCGCGAGCGGTGCGCGTGGTGTGGGCGCCGCCGAGACGCCGAGTCACGTAGTCGGCGCGATTGAGCGCCTTGGACCGGTCGGCGCACTCCTGACACCGGACGATCCCGGCTGCGGCTGGCCGGCGACAGCAGAGCGCGCATCGTCCAGCGGCCCGAGCTGAATCGCGCCGGGCTTTCTGGTAGGCAGCGCCGGTCACAGCAGCGTCCCTTGCGTGTGCGCTACCTGTAGCGCCTGCTTGAGTCGATGGACGCTAGCGCACTCAGGACAACGCGCCTCAGCCACGACATCGACGCCGCCCCATAGCCCTAGTTGCTCCGAGCGACGCACGGGCGCCTGGCAGGACACACACTGGGAGGCTCCACGGAGCGCTGAGAAACGCGTGGCAGCACGTTCGCGGTTTTCAGCAGCGTGAGCCGGGCAAAGAACCCCGACGCCGCACAGGGCAGGACAGCGCAGGCAGACGCGGCGGGCTAGGCGCTGCTCGATGCGGGACCGGGCCTTGATGGCCGCGACGTTAGCCGCGGACAGAATTTCGCTCCTGACAGGAATCACAGTTTGCCGCCATGTCGAGCGTCGTACTCGCTCCATGCCTTGGCCTGAGCTGACTTCGCATGCCGGTCGACCACACGCTTGAGCTCGACCCATGCCCAGACGAGCGATTCGGCGTCCTTTGCGGCGTCGATTCGCGCGGTCAGTGTGTGTATGTGTTCAAGTGTCTCACTCATAATGAGGCTCTTTCTGCGGTTGGTCCCACTGAATGCGGGGGTGGTCCCATTGACTTTAAATTTCAATGGGACCGGGATAACGGATGGATTACGAACACTTGATCTGGGTGGTCCCATTGCGTACTGTTTTTCGCACCCACTCTTTCCTCTTCTCTCTATTCTAATTCTTAGAGATCTAGAGAGAATCAATGGGACCAATGGGACCACCCTGGAATCTGTGAATGATACTGACTGGTTGCAGGTGGTCCCATTGAATTGGATTTTCGGCGAAACCAATGGGACCACACCAATCTAATGGGACCAGTAGTGTGCATTACAATTGCGTCTCCGGCCTGAAGTAGCGCCAGCCGCGCTGCGGGCGCTCGCCCTTGACGCGCTGCCAGCCGAGTTCCTTGAGGATCCGGCCCACGCGAATCTGGGCGTATCGGTCATGCCGGGATACGTCCACCTCAAGCGCTTCGATCATGATCTCGGCGGTCGTGGTCTCGTAGAGTCCCGGATTCGCCAGGTGCGCCGCGACGATCGGCATCCACGGGTCGTCCTCCTGGAAGTCCAGGCTCGCCGCCTCGCGGTCGCGCTCGAGCGACCCCGACAGCCACCACGGTTCGCCGGCCTCGGCCGCACACATCGCCTCAGCCCAGAGCTGGTCACGACATCCGGCGAGGATCTGCCGAGGGATCTCTTGGTTGACCGGTACGATCCAGAACCGGCGACTACCTGAGTCATCGGTCAGAAACTGCTGCCGGTTCGTGGTGCCGCAGATGACCACGGCTCGCGCCTTGCGCTGCGCCGTCCGCTGATAGGGCGCGCGGAACATGTCGTGCGTCGAGGTCATCCACGCCTTGAGGCGGGACTCCGCGCGACCCGTCACCACGTTCTCAAGCTCGGCGAGCTCGTAGATCCACGCGCTGTGGATCTGCACGAAACTGTCCTTGTTCGTGATGTCGACAAACGAATCGGCGTGCCAGTCCCCGCCCAGGATCGAGAAGAACGTCGACTTACCGATCCCCTGGCCGCCAACTAGCATCAGGGCCGTGTCGAGTTTACATCCGGGATTCATGGCGCGAGCCGCCGCGCCAATCATGAACTTGCGAACCATCTCGGCGTGGAGCGGGTCCTGACTGCCGAGGTAGTCGTGCGCCATGCTCGAAAGGCGCGGCGTGCCGTCCCAGTCGAGTGAGCGAAGGTACTGCTGAATCGGATGGAACGCCCGATCGTGTGATGCCGTAAGAATCGCGGCCTCGACGTCCGACACCGCCGACGTGAACCCGAGACGTTCCTCGACGACCGCGCGGATCTCGTGGACGAGCGTGTCTCGGATTGGCTTGCCGTCAAACCACGGAGTGCCCGTCATCACGTCAAGGCTCCACTTGCCGCGGTAATCGGGATGGTGCCTGACGTAGATCAGCGTGTTGTAGTAACTGCGCCGCGGACTACGGTCCTTTTTGGTGAGCAGCTTACTCATCCAGTCAACGTCGAGATCCTCGGAGACCTTGGGCGCGTACTCCGCGGCGTGCTGTGTGCTGACGATGCGCGGCCGATCCTGGAGTAGATACCCACGCTGGCGCTTGCACTGTTCGGACACGCTGCGGATTTTGTGATTGATCTCGCGCTCGGACCACGGCGGATCGCAACGTGGATTGTAGTCGTTGGTGATAAGATCGAGCGTGTCGGACTCGGATAGATCAAAGCCGATCATCACGTGAGCTACGGTGTTGAACGTCTGAGTGTGACCGCCGCTGCCGTTGACCGCGCCGGGAATCTTGGCGAGGTACGCCGCTGCCCGCTTGACTCGCTCGTCGCTGGGGGCCTGCGATGCCGGCCGCACCACGCGGAGCTTCGGTGGCTCGACGACCAGCGCGAGGATTGCCTCTGGATCGATCGGCTTGCCGGTCAGCCGCTCGGCGCGCCAGGTTCCGGCGGCGGGCGTGCTCGGGTCGTACCAGAACCGTGATGCGTCCTTGCACTGCGGATCGGTAGGGCACTGCGCGTCAGCGGAGACGCGAGACGCCCACTCCCAGATCTTGGCGTACTCGTCGGCCGTCACGGCGCGTGTCAGCGGTAGGACCGCGCGGAGTCGATGCGCATCCGACGCATGGCTCTTGGTCGTGTAGATCGTCCCGTAGTTTTTCGCCCACAACGTGTAGATACGGTCCCAGTCGCCGCCCTTGTCGTAGTCGAGCACGAGCGCGAACACGCGCGATACGTTGTCCTTGGCGCGCTTCGGCGGATTGAAGATGACCGGGCTCCATCCCGCATGCGCCATCGCGCCGTCGAATCCGGTCGCAGGCTCCTGCTCGAGATAGTCGAGCCACTGCTCCCATGTGATTTCGAGTTGCTCGGCGACGTTCGCGGTGCCAAGGCTCGTGAACTTTGCGATCGAGACGTTCATGCTGCCGCCTTGAGGCCAGAGAGCCACGCGTGCGCATCCTCGACGGAGCGCAAGATCAGGTACGTCCCGCCCTTGCGCTCGACGAGTTGCTGAAACAGTTTCTGCTCAGGACTCTGTCGTCCCGTCAGCGTCTTGATTTCGATCGCAACGAACGCGCCGCGGAACAGACCGATGAGATCTGCGCCGCCTGGGTTGCCGACGCCGAACCGGATCTTGTGTCCGTTGCGCTCGGCCACGCCGCAGTTGTTCCGCCAGAGTACGAGATCTGGATGGTTGAGGACGATCCGGATCTGATCTTGAAGCTGGGACTCGGTCAGCGTGGCTGTCAAAACGGCACGCCCTCTCTCGGGACGTCCGTCTCGGGATTGAATTGCCATTCGGATTCGTTTGGTTCGTCGGATGGCGTCTCAAACGAGGACCGCCGTTCGATCCAGATTCCGAATTCCTCATCATCAGTAGTGGCGCAAACCCCGTCATCGGCGGGGGCGCGTAGCAGTGCGGTGTCCATCTCGACACCATCCGCGTAACAGGCGATGACGCGAAAAGAGACAGGCCATCCCGTAGCCGGCTTAGGGATCGCGGATGCTTCGCGCGCCTTCTTTGCGAAGTGCTTGGTAGTGGATGCCCGCAGACGCGGCTCGATCTCATCTGCGATTGTGTGTGCATCGCTTCTCGAGCGACACACAGCAACTATGACGTACGATGGAATGTGTCCACCGTGGTTAATCATGGCCATATTGGTAGCCAACGCATCGACGAGCGTATGGATGTGCATGCAACGTTGCTGGGCACTCCACTCGACGACCCATATTGATTCGCTTGATGTCACGCACCCGCTCCTCACACCGCCACCTCGAAAACCGCGTCATAGGCAGTCGTGAGATCGGTCCACGGGTTACGCGGGTCGGTGTTGAGGCGGGTAGCGACCTTTTGGATCTTCCACGTGATTGCGATCGCGTGGTCGAGCATCGCTACGGGCGAGTGTCCAGACAGGACACTAGACAAGTCGCGTGTGTGCCGCGCTGCCGTCGTCAGATTTTCCGCGCACTGATAATGATCGGCATCGGTCATGAAACGTTTCCCGGACGTGACTACTGTCCCGAGCTCGAGCGCCTGCCCGTAGTACACGCCGCGATAGTCGACGCTTACAAAGTCGCGACACATCAGACCGTCAAGCTTGCAACGCAGTGACTCGATGCTTCGTTGACACGACGCGAACGCTGACCTAAGCCGCTTCTTGGTCAGAAACTCCTGCGCGATAAAAAAGGTTTGCTGCACGTGCGCGCGAGTCGCGTATAGGGACGCGCCGCATGCACGGTGATCTTCCATCGTCAGCCTGCTCACGATGCTCACTGCACCCTCCGCATTAGTGCGTTCGCCTCGTCGAGTGCCGCCGTCGATCCACAACTCGAGTGCCGCGGCTTCTCGCCCTTGCTCCACAGGATCCGATCGCCTGTGTGGATCATTGAGCGACACGCCGAGCAGATACCCGGAAACCGAGAGTCGATCTCGATTGAGCGCATTGGCCTCGGTGGGAGCTTCGGCAATTCAGACAGCCCGATGCCCATTGCCTCGGGCATCTTGATCGCGCGGATCGGCAACACCGCGCCGCACTGCGGGCACGCCGCAGCCGCACGAAACACCGCGCCGCAGGATGGACACTGTCGAATCGGCTCGCGCTCGACCTGCGAGATCGCCTTGCCGTCCAGCGCGAACAACCGATCGGCATCTGGTGTGCCGTGCGTCCACACGCTACCGCCGAGGTCGAGCAACATCGCGTGCGTCTTGCCCGGCGCGGGACGCAGCACGCGGCCGACCATTTGGAGAAACGTCCCGGCGTGCTGTGGCTTGCGCGTCAGGATACAGACCGCAACGGCCGGATCGTCCCAGCCCTCGGTGAGTACGTGGACGTTCGCCACCGCTCGGAGTTCGCCGCGCTTAAAGCGGTCCAGCACGCTGGCTCGAGCTGACGCCGCCATCTGGCCGTGAACTACGCCAGTCGCGACCGGCATCTCCGCAGCGACTCGCTCGGCGTGCTCAACCGTGACGCAGAAGATTACGGCGCGTTCGTTGTTCGCGTGCTGGCGGTAGACCTCGGCGGGACTCATCGCGATCTGTCCGGCCTCGAGAACGTCGTGCGGCGCCCATACGCGACACGGGACGAGATGCCCCAGCGCCGTGAGCTCACGGACCGTCGAACCGACGACGAGCGCATCGAACACGTCGCCGAGTGGCTTGCCGTCCGCGCGCTGCGGCGTGGCCGTGAGCCCGAGCAGGTGCGCCTCTGCGTAGATCTGGATCAGCCGCTCGTAGGTCGGCGCCTTGCAGTGATGCGCCTCGTCGATGATGACGAGGTCCGCCTTGGGCACGCGCTCGGACCATCGCTTACTGGTTAGTGTCGGGATGCTGGCTACGGCCACGGGCGCTTGCGGGTTACCGAGATCGATCGCGGCCTGGATGACGCGGACGTCATGGACGCCGGCCTGACCGAGTTTGCGAACGGTCTGATCGAGGAGCTCGACGCGATGAGCGAGGAACAACACGCGCCGCCCACGCGCCACCGCGGACCGGATGATCTCCGCGGCGACTACAGTCTTGCCAGCGCCCGTCGGCAGCACGAGGCACGGAGCCCGCCGACCGCTGGCGTACGATGCACGCAGCTCCGCGATCGCACGGTCCTGATAGGGACGAAGGTTCACGCGATCATGCTCCGTCGCCAGCACGGCGAACACAGAACCCACGTGATGACGCGCCTTCCGATCGTCGTCGTCTGCGTGAGCATAATGGGGCGACTGCCGCCGCAGTCAGCGCAGATCACTGCTCGACCCCCACATCCCGGCACGCTGCCTCGACCACAGCGTTCATCGTCACTCCACGCGCGATAGCCGCTGCTTGGACGAGCCGATACGCCCCGCGGCTGACCGACACCTGCGGCTTGCGCTCTGCCCGTCCAGTGCGCGGACGTCCGCCCTTGTTCGGCTTGCGCGCGGTCATGGCGCCTCGCCCGTGAATGGCGCGTTAGCGACGAGTTCGCGGAGGCCGGCCTCGATCGGATTCTCCATACGCGCCGCAGCTCGCCGCTGCTTGATCATCTGGAATGCCCAGTACCAGCAGGCATCCCCGAACTCGGCGGTCATCTCGTCGAGCCAGTTGCGCGGGTCGTTGTCGATGACGAGGTGCCCGTGCGTCGAGATCCCCATCTCGAGACGGGATAGCTGCACGTCGAACGCCTCTAGCTCGTCGTGATTGAGGTCGCCCAGCCTGGCGCGGATACTCAGCAGTCGTGTCGCGTGTTCGTTCATGTCGCTACCCCCTCGAGCCACTCGGCTCGTTTGTCGTGATTCAGTTGTGAGATCTCTAGTGCGCATTGGCCGACTCGAACGGCACAGGGCTCCTTGCGCGCGGGCGTGGCTAGCCGGCCGACATCGCATCGAACAGTCCAGGTTGCTCGGGTCGCGGTTCCGTGGACTGCACTGCAGGCGCATCAAACAGCGATAGCTGCCTGCTTGCCGCGGTCAGCCTGGCCCGAGCAATCTCGGCGTAGTCCTCGCCGATCTCAAATCCGATGAACCGACAACCCTCCTCGATGCAGGCCACTCCGGTCGTCCCTGATCCGGTGAATGCATCGAGCACAAGTCCACCCGGTGGCGTCACGAGCCGCACGAGCCAACGCATCAACTCGATGCTCTTGACCGTCGGGTGGATGTTGCGGGCGCCGCCGTTGCGTCCAGCGCCGGCGCGCGGGTTTTTGGTACCGGCCGAACCGTCGACGCGCCCTGTGGCCTCGCCGCCCGTGCTCCGTCGCGTTCCCTCTAGTCCGCGATCCTTCTCGGCGCGTGAACCCTTGGCGACGTAGAAGAAGCGAGAGGCGCCGCCTGTGCCTCCGACGATATCCGCCGAGGTTGCAGCACCGCCCATTTTTCCGAACACGGCGTTATCACCACGCGGCGTGCCGCTGGACATCGCCCCGCTCGTCAACTCACCCGCCTGCTCGTCGAGCAACCTCGCCGCGTACTCGTCGAGCGAGAGGTGAGCGGGCCAGCGGCCGTCTTGGTTTTGTGGATTGCGATGCGGATTGCTTGCGCCGAAAGTTAGTTCGCCGCCGATCTTCCGTGGCGCCCCGAGCGAACGATCCGGCCCCTGCGGTCCAGCGACCCGGCACCCTCCGATGTTCAGCGCGCCCGTCCCGTGCTCGCGGATGTTCCTCGCGACCGTTCCCGTCAGCGGCCGGCGCGCGACAATCCAGTGCTCCACGGCCGGCTTGAGCGCGGTCCCGTACTCGCCGTCGGTCACGCCTAGCAGCTCGTGCATCACGCTCGAGACGTTGAGCGACTTCGGGAACCCGGTACCGAAGATGTGGTGATGCACATCGCGGATCTCCCAGCCCGCGCGCTGGATGGCGGTTGCTGTCCAATGCGACGTGCGAGGCAGCGCCCACACGACCGCGTGACCGCCCGGCTTGATCACGCGGAGGCATTCGGTCATGACGTCGGTAAGCCACGCGATCCACGCATCGCTACCGCCCTTGTCGGAGTCCCACTCCTGCCCCATGAATCCGATGCCGGCCGGCGGGTCGGTGACGATCGAATCGACGCTCTTGTCCGCCAGGCTCGCCAGTCCGGTTAGCGGGTCAAGACAGGAGCCGAGGCGTAGGTCCCAGGTCATCGGCGCCCCGCGTACGCTTCGGCCATCTTTGCCTCACCGATCGGCCCCAGTGATCGCAGCGCAGACTCGAGCCGCCGCTGGCCGCCAACAGGTGCCAGTGGGTGCGGTGCGAGTGACGTCACGAGGCTCTCGACTCGCGGTAGAGGGACGCGACCGGAACGCCGAGCGCGTCAGCGAACCCGGGCAACGCGTCAGCGGATACCTCGGTGATGCCCTTCTCGATCCGGTATATCTGGAGGTAGGTCGTTTCGAGCTCGTCAGCGAGTTGCTGCCGGCTCCACCCCTTAGCGAGCCGAATCTCCTTGATGCGACGCGCGATGATAGATGGTTGACTTGAAGCCACATCAGACATCTATCAGAAACAGATAGCACTAGCAAGCGCCTACCATGCGGTAGATCTGGTCTATCAAATTTAGATAGAAAGACTTGCGCCCCGTCATTCCTATCTGTTACTGATAGGGCATGGTCCTCGCTCCTCCCCCCTCCGCTCTCCGCGGCCTCGGTCGCTCTGCCTACCGCGCCGGCCACACGGCCTCGCACTCAACTGACCCCGACGCCAGCGAGCGGGCGCAGGTCATGGCCGGCTGGGCTGCCGAGCGCGGCGAGGCGGTGGTGGCGTGATCACCGTCGAGATCAAAAAACGCTGGTCGAGCGCGGTCATCTACGCGACGCAGGTCGAGTGCGACGATCCGGCGCCAATGCGCACCGCTGTGATCCGCGCGAACCTCATCAGCAACGCGGACATCAGCGGCGCGGACCTCAGCGGCGCGGACCTCAGAAGCGCGTACCTCAGAGGCGCGTACCTCAGCAACGCGAACCTCAGAAGCGCGTACCTCGATCCGATTCGCGACGACCTCCGCGCCGTGCTTGACTCCGCGCCCGCCGAGGTTGCCGGGCTACTCGCCAAGCTCGACGGGGGCGAGGTTGACGGATCTGCCTACCAAGGCGAGTGCGCGTGTCTCGTCGGCACGATCGCGAACCTCCGCGGCTGCGACGTCAGCGCGTTGACCAACGGCCTCACTCCTGACTCGTCGCGTCCCGCTGAGCGTTGGTTCCTCGCGATCGGGCGCGGATCGACGCCCGGCACCAATCCGATCGCGGCGGTCACGCGGGATTGGATCGTCGAGTGGCAGGCCGAGCGCGGCGAGGCGGTGCAGTCGTGGTGATCACCGCGTCGAACATCACGGATGAGCAGATTGACGCGCTTTGGCGTGAGGCATGCGGCCCCGGTCCTCACCAGGACGCCGACGCCGACACGATGCACCTGTGCGTCGTCGCGACGAACCGCCGCGGATACCACAAGGCAGGAGAGCAGGACGAGGCCCGCACCCACTGCGCCGCCATCCTCAACGCCCGGAGCGCCAAGTGACCCGCTCCCCCGATCCCGATGCGCTCGCCACTGCATCCGACGCTGCGCACTACCGCGATCAGCGCCTCGATCGCGACGCATCTCGTGAGCCGCGCCAGCCAGCGCCGCCCCTGACCGCCGACGACTACGCCGAGCGGACCGCGCTGGCTGTGCCGCTGTCGGACGATGACGCGGACTGCTTCGACTGCGGCCTCGTCCATCGGCGCTGTGATCTGACCGATGTTACGCGCAATTTCCTCGGCGAGTGGCGGCGGTCGCTGCTGTGCCGTGACTGCCTCGAGGAGGATCGCGCGATCAAGGCTCGCTATGAGCGAGACGTGCTGCGCGAGGGCAAAGGCGACGCTGCACGTGACGCCAGGAAGGACGGTGGGTCATGACCCACCCCTCCGCCGTCCTCGCCAACGGCATCAACCGCATCCACAACGCCCCACACCAGGAGCTCCAGATGATTCCCGTCCTCGCTGAGTCCGCGATCCAACACCTGCTCCTTTTCGAAGTGTTCCGCTCGGCCGGCGCATTCGACTTGTCCTTCCACGAGCGCAACAGCATCGGCGTTGCTGCGACGCTCCTCGCCTGGGCTGAGTCGCACAAGCTCGCCGTCACCGAGCGCCAGTTCCTTAACGCGGACGGCGAGACCGGGTACGCCAACCGCTCGGTGAGGCTCGGCTTCGGCTTGTCGCGGACGATCACCGTGCTGGCCTTTCGCGAGCTGACCGCCGTCGAGGTGATTCGGTTGCGTGATGCGCAGGCGGACAAGGCGATTGGCGCGGAGTACGCGGATGTCGTCGAGGTGCAGCCGTGAAGCGCGTCATCATCGAATCGCCGTTCGCGGGCGACGTTGAGACGAACCTCCGCTACCTGCGCTCGTGCATGCACGAGTGCATCACGAGCGACGAGGCGCCCTATGCATCGCATGCGCTCTACACCCAGCCCGGCGTCCTCGACGACAACATCCCGGTTCAGCGCGAGTTGGGGATCGTGGCCGGATTCGCCTGGCGCGACGTTGCCGACCTGACCGTCGTCTACACGGACCTCGGCATCACGAAGGGCATGCAGTACGGCATCGACGACGCGATCCGCAAGGGCCGCCCCGTCGAGTATCGGACACTGAAGGGATGGCAGCCGTGATCGACCACACCGCCCTCGCGTTACTCCTGGCCGCGTCCGCGTCGGTCCAGATCGTCCACGTCGGACTCCTCGAGACCTGCAACATCGAGGCAGCATCTGCCGCACGCGATGCCGGCGAGGCGATCGCGCGGTGCATCGGGTTGGTCGTGACCGACAGCAAGCCGGCGGCGGTGCAGCCGTGAGCGATGACATGGACACGGCCGAGAAGTGGCGGCGTGCGCTCGTCGCCATTGCCGAGCACGAGGGACTCTTGCTGCACAGGACCTACGCGACCGTCCACTACGAGGCCGGAGTCCGTGCCGGTCACCTTGCCGCCGCAAGGATCGCAAGGAAGGCGCTCGGCGTCGACGAGTTCGGCGTCTACGCCGTTCGCACGGGCGAGGTGACCACATGACCCCGCTCGTCTACGTCATTCACGCGCTGGTGGCGATCATCTTCGTCGCGCTCGTCGCGCAGGCCCACGCGCTGGGCCGCGCCGCTGCTCGCCGCCGCGCATCGCTCGAGCCGGTGGTGTTGCTGCCGAGGGCTATCGGGATCCCCAGCGCGCATCGCAAGCGGATCGGGTGGTGGATGTGAGGATCGACGTTCAAACGAGGGAGACGGCCGCGCTGCTCTGCCAGCTCATGGCGAGCAACAACGACAACGAGCCAGGCGGCTGGTTCGTCCCGGTATGCGACGTGCTCGGCGAGAGCTGTTGGTCAGGCGACGCGTCCCTCCTCGCGCGCTCCTGCTACTGGAGAGCGCCACGGCTGGCAACGGACAGTGAGCCAGTGAAGTGGGCACGCGCCGAGGCCCTCCTCCGCACCGGCTGGTCACCTTGAGTCACGAAAAGCAACTAAGGCTCGACGTCCCGATTGGGCCGACCGACGACATCCGACGACGACACGCCAAGCGCATTCAGCGCGACGTTGCTGCGTACCTTCTGGATCGCGCCGATCAGTGCCAGGCCGATTCGCCCTGCTGGGTTGCGCTCGCTGATGCCGCCCACAACATCATGATCGGCGAAGTAGACAACGCGATCGATCGCGGAGAATTTGACGCTGCGCTTTACGATCGCGTGGACGGATTCACGAAGGCGCGACGGCCGAAGGCGGTCAGGCCGAGACTGGGAGTCGAGAAGCCATGACCGCCGCCCCTCACTACCGCGCCCTAGCCAAGGCCAAGCGGGACCGGATGCGGCAGCGCGGGCTTTGTATCAACGCCACCGAGCCGGGCAACCGCAGCCGAGGCGTCGTGCATGGCGAGGTGTGGCGGGGCGGGAAATGCAAGAGGTGTTGTGCGGTGAGCGCGGGAACGACGATTTCAATCTGAACGAACCGCGTCACTCCGACGCGGATAACCAACAACGAAACGAGATCACGATGACGAAGGCTGAAGGAATTTTCGGATGTACGGTCCTGAGCGGCAAGGCCGGCGAGGACAACGGCGTGACCACCGTCCAGATCAACGCGATGATCGACGACGGCCCGAGCAAGGGTCAGCGATGCACCTACGAGGATGTTGTGAACGCGCAGTCCGCGAAGTATGTGCGCTGGTCGTGCGTGGCCGTCGGCTGGAGGGAGTCGAGCCTCAAGACGCTTGAGTCCGACATCGCAGCATGGATCGCCAAGACGGGCGGCAAGACCACCGTCGAGATCAAGCACATCGAGATCAAGAAGGGGAAGGCGTTCGACAAGTGGGCCGACGGCGGACGCATCGGCGAGCGCCCCGTCTGGGACAAGGTCAGCGGCCTCGGTCGCGGCGCAGCCAAACCACTATCCCCGCTCGGTGCGTCGCTGAAGGATGCCGACGACGCCATGCGTTCGGTGACGGGATACACGGGCGGACCGCCGTCCGATGACGCGCCGGTCGATGATGATATCCCGTTCACCACGTGCTCGATGTCGAGCGATGTGAACCCGATCGCCAAGGTGCTGCGATGAGCGAATCAAAGGCGCTCGCGGTCATCCCGCGCACCATCGACGAGGTCCAGGCGCTCGCCGAGATTCTCTCCAAGTCGTCGCTCATGCCCGACGCATTGCGCGGGAAGATCCCTGACGTCGTCATGTCTATCCTCGCCGGGGCCGAGTTGGGTCTGGCGCCGATCGCATCGATTCGCGGCGTCCACATCGTCCAGGGCAAGCCCGTCTTGTCGGCGGACACAATGGTGGCGCTCGTCCTCAGTTCGGGACTCGCTGACTACTTCATGTGTATCGAGGAGACCGACGCGAAAGTCGTCTACGAGACGAAGCGCAAGGGGGCGCCGGAAGCGCAGCGATCGACGTGGTCGACCGAGGACACGAAGCGCGCCGGACTCAACACGAAGGACAACTGGCGCCTGTACACGCGCGCTATGATGAAGGCCCGTTGTAAGGCCGCGCTTGCTCGCGATGCGTTCCCCGACGTCTGCGCCGGTTGCTACGACCCGGACGAGCTGCCGAACATGGCGCCGGCACCGACGTTCACGCCTCGGGAGCCAGACGCGATCGACGCCGAGATCGTCGAGCCGGGCGCCGAGATGATCGCCGAGATCAACGCGATCGAATCCGCCGAGCAGCTCTCCGCACTGGCCCCGAAGATCAACAAGCTCGCGAAGGGCAGCCCCGAGCGCGTCGCATCCATGGCCGCGTTCAAGGCCCGGCAAGTGGCGCTGACGCCAGAGGCAACGGCGACGCCATGATCACCGCCTCGAGCATCGAACGCGCACACAGGTGCGAAGGCTCCATGGCCCTGCCGAGGACCGACGAGAATCACGCCGGTCAGGACGAGGGCAACGAGCGCCACAAGGAATGGGAGGACGCGATCAACGCGGGCAATCCGCCTGCGGTTCTCGTCGAGCACTGGCCCGGCTACACGTGGCGCGCGGAAGTCGCGTTCGCGTTCGATGTCTCGAGCGGCAAGGGATGGGAGATCGGGGCCGGCATCGGCCGTGGGTACGGCGACCTCGGTCCGTTCTGCGTCGCCGGCACGGCTGACGCCGTCGGACGCGGACCTAACGGCGAGCTCGCCATCCCTGATCGGAAGTCGTTCGATCCCAACGTTTCGCAGGCTGCGTTCAATGGCCAGCTTGCCACGCTCGCGCTCGCCGCAAGTCGGGCGTACGGAGTCGACGAGGTCTCGGTGGCGATCTTCCACGAGGCTCGCCGCCCCGATATCACGACGCTGGATCTCATCAACCTTCAGACGTGCCACATCGAGCTGCGGGCGTTGCTCGAGCGCGCCGCCGCAGCACGCCAGAAGGTTCGCGACGGCATCGGCCTGGTGTTGGTGACCGGCACGCACTGCCGATACTGCTCGGCGTTTCACGACTGCGCGGCGCAGAAGTCCCTCGCGCTCGACGTGCGCAGCGGCGACGCCGACATGCGGATCGCGGCGATCTCGCTCGAGTCGGACGAGGACGCGGCGAAGGCGTACGAGTTCCTCAAGCGGGTCAAGATGCTGTCCGCTCGGTTGAGTACGATCGTTCACGCACGCGGTGCGCAGAAGCCGTTCCCGGTCGGCGACGGCCGCTGGTTCGGCAAGCACGCCTCACTTGGCAACACGGAGATTGACGCGGACATCGCGTACGACGTGATCCGCGCGAAGCACGGCCAGGGGATCGCCGACGCGGCCGTCTCGCGCAAGGCAACCCAGTCCGGCATCGAGAAGGCGCTCGAGCTCGTCGGCGCGAAAGGCGAAGTCGCGGGACTCAAGCGCGACGTGATGAAGGCGATCAAAGATCTCGGCGGATCGAAGCGCAAGGAGAGCGAACGAGTTGAGGAGTTCGCTCCGCAACTGAAGGCGGTGAACGACTAACCACCCCTCGGCATCCTGCGATGTTCGGCGCAGGAATAAGGGCACTGGTCAGCCGCCGAAGACCCGGGACATTCCGTCCCGTTTTCTCCACGCGCTCAACTGGGAGCGGCGACTGGTTCGAGACCAGGTGTGGGGACGATGACATTGAACGAACTACTCACCCGAGCGCGCTGCATTCAGGCAACGCATCACACGCTGATCAGCGGCAATGAGGCCGGCGACTTTGCCGGGGCCGTCCTCGATCTCCTATCCGAGCTCGCTCCTTGTGGACTCGAGCAGCCCGAGATCATCCGCTACCGAGGCCACGGCACCGTGGACATGATCCGCATCCCGGCGAGCTGGGCCGCGGACGTGGAGGCAGTGGACGCGCGGCACATGATGAGGATGCTTGCGAGAGCCGCGGATTCGGTAGAAGGAGAGAGCGAATGAGCACCCCAGGCAAATGGATGGCCTCGACGATCGAGGAGGTGTGGTCGGACTGCCAGGAGTTCGACACGCGCGCCGAAGCGCTCGCGTATGCGGTCAGCGAACTGGCCGTCAACGACAACCTCGAGGACGGCCAGCGCGTCTACACCGGCGTCGTCCGTGCCATCGACCTGGACGAGCTCGCCGCCAACGGCATTGACTCGTGGTCGGTCCTCGATCAGATGTCGTGCTGGTTGCACGACAACATCGGCGACGAGATCGACTACGAGATCAGCGCGTCGAAGGAAGCCGAGGACGATCTACAGGATCGGCTGACCGCGACGGTCCGCGCGTGGATGGATGCGCACAACGTCAAGCCGAACTGCGTTCACCTCGACTGCGTTGAGAGCGTCGTGTGGAAGCGCGAAGGAGAGAGCAAGTGAGATCAATCTGGATCGTCCAAGCCAACCGCGGCGACTACTCGGACCGCACCGAGTACGCCGTGAGCTGGTACAAAACCGAATCCGAAGCGACCGCACGCGCGGCCGAGATGGAAGCCAAGAGCCACGATTGGCAGTCGAACTGCCGCGACAGCGATAATCCGTGGGACTTCGTCAAGGCGGCGCAGGACGACATCGGAGACGAGTCATGGAACTTCTACGCCGACACCGATTACAGGGTCTACGCGTTGCCGCATGGCGCTGCCACGAAGGAGGCCCCATGACCGACGGAATCCGCATGGACCCGAAGTGCCCGCGCTGCGATGGAAAGCACGGCATCAAGGTGGCCGGCGACGGCTACGAATTCGACTGCGCTGCGTGCGGCGGGCATTTGATGTGCGCGATCGGTGATGTCGGCGAGATGTACCCGTGGCATCGCGAGGACGGATCGTGCGGATGCGAACGCGAACCGCACACGTGCGAAATGGACGATGAGCAGCGAGCCAAGTTGCTGGCGGATGCCGTTGCAGAAGGGAACGCCCCATGACCATCGACATCACCGCCGACCGCGCCATCATTGACGCGGCTACGGCGGGACTGTGGGCGTATCGCATGGGAGAGATCGTCCAACTATCCGACGGCGGTAACGGCTACCCGCTCGACTACTACCCGGACTGCGAAACGGTCCTCGGCAACGATCGCGATGGCGACATGTCGATCAGCGATGCGGACTGCGAGTTCATCGCCGCCGCTCGCCAAGGCTGGCCCGCTGCCCTCGACGAATGCGAGCGGCTGCGCGTCCTGCTCGCCGAGGCATGCCGCGAGTGGAGCCACGCATCGGCGCCTGAGTGGACTGAAACGCACAGCCGCATCGCGGAGATCCGGAAAGAGGGAGGCATCAAGTGAGCAACATCGAATTCCTGAGCAGTGCGCTCGCCGAGCAGTGCCACCGTGTCGACGCGCTCCAAGACGCGGTCGAGGAATGCCTGCCCGCGTATCAACTCGGCGAGGAGGTCGGCGACGAGGCGAACCACATCGAGCGGATAGAGTACGCGGGGGAGGAGATTCGGGATCTGCAACGCGACCTCGCCACTGCCCGCGATCATCTCCGCGTCTCCGAGGAGCAAGTCGAGGCGCTCGGCCACATGAACGAGACGAACGTGCGGCTGGAGAAGGAGCGCAACGACGCCAACACGCGCTCCTATCTCGAGGCCGCGCAGGCCGAGCATTTGCGGAAGGAGCGGGACGAGGCGCAGGCGACTGCCGAGGACTTCAACGTGCAACGAGTCGAGGCAATTCGAGCGGCCGAGCGGAAGTCGCGCATTATCGATGAGACCAGACGAGCGCTCGACGCGGCGCTGGTTGCGGATATCGCGCCGCCCGCTAACCGCGTCGATGCCCTCGCCGCCGAGCGGGACGCCGCGATCAAGGAGCGGGACGAGGCGCTCAAGCGCAATGACACGTATGCCGCTGCCTGCTCGGCCATAACCAACGCCGTCCACCGCGCAGGAATTTACGGCGAAGTGGCGCTCGCCGAGGCTGTCGATCAGATCGCAGCTTCGCGCGACGAACTGACCGAGACGCTCGCAGGCGAGTATCGATGCAATGCCGTTATGGAGGAGTTACTCACAGCCGACCTCGCCCACGGCGCGAAGGTCTGCGCCGAGCTGGTCAAGGAGCGCGACCACGCGCTCTCCCTCTCCCTCGAACGCTACCAAGAGATCGAGGAGATTCGCGCCACGATGGGCGAGGCGAATCAGCAGATGGGGCGAGCCACCGCTGCACGTGACCACTACCGCTCGATCGCCGAGGTCGGAGTGTATGCGGCCGGGTCGGCCTGCCCGTGCAAACACACCGCGCCTTGCAGTGACAGCTGCACCTGCGTCGACCCGCTCTCGTCGAGCGGCTGCCTGCGCTGTTGCTCGTATGGATCACCGGAGCAGCGCAAGGCGCAGGCCGAGCGGCTGGCTGCGTGCGAGGAGGCGCGCGCGCTTACCGGCGACCTGCGCGGATACACCATGACCGCCGATGAGATCCGCGCGCTGGCCGAGCAGTGCCTACTGTGGGAGCCAAAGGACTGGACGGACCCGGCGTGCCTGCGTTGCGCCGAGCGGGCTTTCGTCCTCGCCCGCGCACTCCTCGACCGGCTGCCCGTGGTGGAGGCGGCGGTTGAGTGGGCGGATAGCGACGGCTGTGATGATCTCAACGACCCTGCCGCCACGGCGCTAGGCGCAGCCGTTAACGCCCTCCGCGCTGGGAGTGAGTCGTGAACCGAGAAAGTCAAACGGTCGCCGACGCACCCGGGATGCTGCGCGTTCGATTGCGCGACGACCAGCGCATCTCGGGCAGCGGCAACAACTACCCGACCGCGCTCGTGGTCGCGGAACATGCCGAGCGCGCGGCGTTCGCGCGACAGGCCCTCGCGATCAAGCTGCGAGAGCTTGATGGCGTCTGCTCCGAGCGCGAGCGCCTGGACGCCATCGCCTCGCGCCTCGCGAAGGAGTGCCGCGATCTCGCGGCTCACTGCGAGCGGCACGACGCCGACCTCGATGCGGCGATCCACGGCGAACTGCGACGGGCACGATGACCAAGCTAGAGCGCGTCGCGGTGGTCGAGTTGCTAAGGTGCGGAGCGGATCGAGGCAGCATCACAGCGGCGGGGTACGCAATGGGGCTCTGCGACGGTATCAACCCATGCACGAAGATCTACTCAATCGCGCATGATGCGTACGACGCTGTCCCGGGAGTCCTCAGCAGCAGCGGTTACCACTCGTGGCCGATCGCGTGCCTCGAAGCCGCTATGAGCGTCGAGGAAGGGACGTGGCCGCTGTGAGTCACTGGTGCTTCGACGATCAGGAATGGACCGTGCTCCGCGCCCTCGATCGTGACGAGAAGTACGCTGCGTGCGCCGTCTGTGACCGGCCGCGACAGGAGACGCTTGACGAGCGCGACACGATGCGGCGTCGACTCTCCACGCTCGGCCGCAACCTGAGAGACGCGGCCAATCAACGACAAAGGGCGGTGAGCAAGGTGGACACCAGCGCCGACTACTCAACAGTCTTCCCGTGCCCGCACTGCGGCGGTCGGGTCAAGCCGTGGTGTCAGCCGCCTGGCGCGACCGCGCATCAGTCGTGCGAATGGCGGATCGCGGAGAACCTCGCCACGCTCGGCCGCAACCTGGCCACGGCCGGCGCGTTGTGTGGGGCGTTCTCGCTTGGAACGTCCTACGGTGCTGAGGTTGCGCTTGACCCGTACAGCATTGGACCGGCGTCGGACTGGAGCCCAGGCTGCGGTCGCGGCGCCCCATCAACGACGACGAAGGGCGGTGGGTTATGACCGATCGACCAATCCTATTCTCCGCGCCGATGATCCGCGCGCTGCTCGCCGGCGTGAAGACTGTAACGCGCCGAATCGTGAAGCTGCCGCCGGCACCGACGCATCGTGGGGGCTGGGATCCGACGACCGTCGGAGGGCATGGCGTTGTCGACGCCCACGGTTCGCCGGTCCCCGAGCACGCCGCGATCTGGAACCAGACGTCGGGTAAGATCATCGTGTGCCCGTACGGCTCGCGCGGAGATCGGCTGTGGGTGAAAGAGACGCACGCGCTCATCTGGCCAGGCGGCGACGGACCACCCGACGACGTTCGCGATCATGCCATCGAGTATCGCGCGGACACCGACGGAGTGTGCCGGCCTGGCGAATGGCCGCTCGGCGAGCCCGGTTCTCCGAAATGGAAGCCGTCGATCTTCATGCCGCGCTGGGCCTCGCGCATCACGCTCGATGTCACCGAGGTCCGCGTCGAGCGGCTGCACGCGATCACGGAGGCGGACGCGAGGGCCGAGGGCTGCACGGGCATGCCGCACTTTGTTGACGTGACTCCACGCGAGGAGTTCGAGCAGTTGTGGCGGGGCATCAACGGCGAGGAGTCGTGGGACGAGAACCCGTGGGTCTGGGTCGTCGCGTTCGGGATGGTGCGGTCGTGAGATCAGACAAGGCGTGCGACCTGTGCGGGACGATTCTTGAGTTCGTGGGGCCGGGCGGCCAGCGACTCGTCTTCGCGAAACACGACGCCGCGTTCTGCGCCGACGGCGTGCGGCTGATGCACCGCACCCACAAGGACGTTATCAAGCAACAGGCGATGACCGTCGGCAACGTCCTCGACGAGCTCGAGCGGGTCAAGGCGGGGCTGCTGGAGGTCCTCGGTCTGATCGGCTACAACGACGTTGATGGCCCCCGCATGGACGCCCTCCGCGCCCTGGCAGGCGAGCCATGAGCGCGCGCACACGATCACGCCTAAGTACCTGATTCCTCGTCGGCGACGCTGCGCAACCTGCTGTAATCTAACGCCATGAGCGCGCGCACCGGTTGCCGAGACGATCACGTGCCGGCGGGGGCATGTCGAATTAACGTAATCCCGTATTGACGGCTGACCAAGCAGGCCCCATAGTGTCTCCACGGTCGAGGAATTGACCGCCCGGCGAGACGGACTCGACGGCACCCACGGAGCTACCAGATGACCATCACCGCCAAATTCGCCAGCGTCTGCCCCTGCTGCTCGGTCCGCATCACCGTCGGATCCAAGGTCGAGTGGAGCAAGGGCAGCCCGGCTCGCCACGTGGCCTGCGCGTCGTCTCCGGTCGCCTCGCGGCCCGCCGCGACGCCGAGCCGCAACTGGGACCCCAACATGTTCCGCGGCTACGGCTCGGCTCGTGGTGGATTCCGCCGCGCGTGCAAGACGGACGGCAACTGCTCGTCGATTGGCTCGGGCCGCTCGTGCGGCGGTCACGACTGCGACGGCATGTGAGTAGCTCGCGCTGACGGCCAGCCGTCCCGAGGATCGAGACCTCGCAGCGCACCACGCCGGCAATCACGCCGGTGGCACCAATGGAGAGACAGACATGACCCGCATCCTCGCGAAGCGCTACCAGCAGGCCGCAGCCGCCCTCCAAGTCGCCGACGAAGCACACGACGACTGCGCGTGCAGTGCCACGGCGAGCGACTGCCCGGCCTATCGCGCGCTCAAGGTCGCCGACAGTGCCAACGATGCCGCCCGCGCCGCGTGGCTCGACTCCGACGAGAAGCGCGAGTGGCGCTGGGGCGGCGACTCGCTCCCTGGCGGCGAGCGCGGTCACTGGGCGCGCCCGAGCGAAGTCGAGGACGATCTGTGCGAGTGGAGCGAGGACGGGGACTGGGACCGGAGCGAGACGATCCACCTCAGCGACTGGGCACGCATGATCGATCCGGTGACCGAGGAGGACGTGCACGACGGCGAAGTCGAGATCACCGTGACGCTCCAGCCCGAGGAGCCCGACTGCGAGCGCGAGGACCACGACTGGAAGAGCCCGCACTCGGTGCTCGGTGGGATGGAGGAGAGCCCAGGCGTGCAGGGCCACGGCGGCGGCGTCGTGATCAGCGAGGTCTGCGCGCACTGTGGCATCTACCGCGTGACTGACACCTGGGCGCAGGATTCGTGCGGTCGACAGGGCCTTACCTCCGTGAGCTACAAGGACGCCGACGCCGACTCCCTGGCGTGGCTCGACGCGCGCGAACAGCGCGAACAGCGCGAACAAATCGTCGACGCCTGCGAGGCGATCGCCGGCGATCCCGCGAACGACCACCTGCCGCGGTATCTCGACGCGCGCGGCGACGACCTGGAGCACGTCCGCGAGGGCGAATGGCAAATCGTCCACATCGGCACGGACGAAACTACTGACACTGACTTCGACGCACTCGTGCAGCTCCTCGGAGCGAAGCTCGGTACCCGATGGTCGATCGACTGGCAGCGCGACGACGGCGGCGACGAGGGAACGATCACGCTGGAGACACGATCGTGACCGACGCCGAAAAGATCGCGCAGACGATCCTGGCCCGACTCGGCGAGCAGCACGCCGGAAAGCTGCCCCCCGATCGCCAGTCGATGCGCCTCGACGAGCTCGAGCCGCTCGCACGCGCGGTCATCGCGACCACGGCCGGCGAGACGCTCTCCGCGTCCGGCGCGGTCTACGTCTCGCACGCGGCGGCGGTCGAGTACGCGCGCGAGGAGGATCTCGGGATCGAGCCCGCCCGGCGCGAGTTGACCGAGCTGCTACTCGACGCTCGTCAGGTCACCGGCGATCCGACACAGTGGCGCATGCGCAAGCGATCGACCGACCTCGACCTGACCGCGCGCGTCGCTCGAGACGGTCGGCTGCTCGTCATCACGAGCGTCCGCGTCCGCACGCGCAACAGCGGAGGGCGTCGTGGGTAAGCCGCGACGCGGCCGCCGGCTGGGACGCGTGGCTCACGGAGATCGCGCGACAGAAGGCCGCCTGATGCCGCGCGCCAAGAAACCTCGCCGCGGCCGGCCCGCGCTCGGCGCCGATGGCCTCTCGCACCCGCTGACGATCAAAGTCACGCCGGCTCAGCGCGAGCGGTGGGCACTTGCCGCCGCCAATCAGGAGATCGGCCTCGGCGAGTTCGTCCGCGAAGCGTGCGACCTGGCCGTGGCGAGAGGCTCGACGAGGTGAGCAGCCAACAGATAGGATGGGCCCCATGAAGCCAGAGGTACAACGAGCGCGGCGCCACGAGTCGACGTGGACATGGATCACCCTCGGCGCGGTCGCGATTGGCTGCGCGCTCGGCACAGTCGGCGGGGTCCTGATCGTGGCCCGGTACGCCGAGAAGCCCCGAGCGGTCAGCCTCCCCACGTGCGTGCTCGGAGAGATCGCCCGCGGCTCGTGGGAATGCGTGTTCGACGGCGACCTGAGCCGCCCCACGGGTCGGACCTCGATCTCGGCTGCAGACTCGGCGACGGTCTACATGACGACCGAGGCGCGCTACAGCGACCTCACCGACCCTCGCCCTCAGTGCCGCCGCAACGTGCGCGGCGGATCGGGCCAGCTCGTGGGGACGTACCTCGCGCCGTGCGATGAGCGCGCGGGCGACTTGACGATCCTCGGGTTCGAGCCGGTGAAGTAGTGCTACCGCCCGCGTCGCGCACGTTCGCTATTCGCTATTCGCGAATGGCGAACGGCTCCGGGCAACCGGGGCCGTTGCTTTTGGTGGCTCGGCACGGACGTGCTACCGTCGGAGCAGGCGCCGAGAACGCCTAGCTCGGTTGAGAATCTCGCCGAGTTGTTTGCCGGTTCTGAAATCCACGCGAAAGCTGACGTTGACCCGTCAGCTTTCGCCGTTTTATATCCGCTTCCCACTCCCTGGAAGCGATAAGTTCCCCCGCTGTGTGATAGGTTGGGTCAATGCGACCAAACGTGTTTCAGGGGCAACGATACGGTCATCTCCTCGTCGAGGAACAGGTAGGTCACGCGGGCACGAAGCGGCTCTGGCGATGTCTTTGCGATTGCGGCACCCGGACATCCGTCGTCTCGCCGCACCTCCGCAGTGGACACACGACTTCATGTGGGTGCAGGCGGGTGATCGCGGGACTGCAACGTCGAACGCCGATCCTCGATCGGTTCTGGGCTCGCGTCAGTAATGGCGACGGGTGCTGGACATGGACCGGCCACCGCAACGAAGACGGGTACGGGAGTATCACGAGCGGAGGGCGTGGCGGTAAACACGAAGGAGCGCACCGCTTCTCGTGGCGTCTACATAATGGCGAAATCCCCGACGGGATGAGCGTCCTGCATCACTGCGATAACCCACCCTGCGTAAATCCTAAGCACCTGTTCCTCGGAACGCAGCGGGACAACATGCAGGACTGCGCGAGAAAGAGTCGCGTGTTCATCCGCGAGCAGCGAGGCGAATCAAACGCAAGCGCGAAACTCTCGAACGATCAAGTTGTCGAACTCCGCGACGCCTACGCTGGCGGAGCCTTGCAGTCCGACCTTGCGTCAAGATACGACGTTACGCAGTCGTGCATCAGCGCAGTCGTTAGAGGTGAAGTTTATCGTGACGCTGGAGGACCAATTACGAATAGGCCGAAGAACGCGTCGCTGAATCAGCGACGATGGGGTTAGTCCGAAAAGGCGTACTCGAGAATATTTTCGGCGTGGTTACTCATGAAATTCAAACCGGGATCGCTTCGTCTCTGCGGATCGATCACGGCGTGCGGAACCATCGCCAACTCGCGCTTGATTCCGTAACTCTGGACAATCGCGCGCCACACACGGCACGCGCCCTGGACCTGCGCGGCGGGCCACGGCCCCTTTTCCCAGCCGATGAGCTCGATGCCGACCGATACGCGATTGGCCGGCCCCGCGCCTTTGATGTGACCGGCCGCGTGCCACGTGCCGACCTCGCACGATGCCATCTGGATGATCGAGCCGTCAGCCTCGACGCTGACATGCCATGATGCCGCGCGGTCCTCTGGTTGTCGCGGCGACGTGCGACGACGCCCCATCGATCGGGCCGTGCCCGGATTGGTCGCGCTGGTGTGAGCCACGATGGCCAGCGGATCGCCGTGCGGCGTCGACAGCTTCGCGTATCGCCAGCTCGAGTGCATCGGCATGGCCTGGACCTCATCGCCCACGAGCCAGCCCTCATCGTCAACGTGCAGCGCGGGGAGTAGTTTCCAATCCTCGGGGAACGCGGACGGCAGCGGACCGAATGCGGCGCGCACCTTGCGGCTCAGATCAAGTAGCCATTGTGGAGTCACGACGCCCGCCTGTATCTCAGCTGAACGATCTTGAGTGCGTCGATCTCGGCGTCCTCGATCTCCGGCGTCTCGTAGAACCGTTGCGTGGCCTCGAACTCCCACTCCTCATAGATGCTGGACGGATCAGAGCCGCACTCCACGGCGAGTGCCGCGCATGCGTCGAGGTAGCCGCCATGTCGATCCCATTTCGGGTAGCTTTTCTGCGCTCTCTGTACTCGGTCCATTTGCTGGCGCTCTTTCTGTGTCGGCTGTCGTCGCGGTTGCTTCACGGGCATCAGTTGCCGATCGCCCCCTGTTTGTCGAAACTCTCCAGCACGTTCAGGAACGCCATCTCCTCGTGCGCCTCGCGTGGCATCGTGCAGATCGATCGACGCTCGCGAAGGTCTGCCGTGATGCGCCAGTCCTCGTAGAGAAACCCAGGCGAGTAGCCGAGTCGGTCCTCGAGCGCGTTGCATTCCTGTCGCCATCGCCCCGTCTTGTCGATCGTGCGAGACAGTCGGCCGGCCATGTCACCAGCGTGGGGCGGCGGTCCATCGGCGCGAAACGTTGTCAGTTCAGCGCATCCAGCATCACACGCAGGCACGGCTTGCACGTCGGGGACTCGTCGGCCAGCCTGGCCCCATCGCACGACAGGCCGCACAGGGTCTTGCGCATGCTCTCCGCGTCGGTCGAGTGAACCTTGCGACCACGTCCGCATCGGACGTTCTTGTGTTCCTTCACCGCTTCACCGTTCGCGCTTCGGGCAGGCGGCACTGGCGAGATCGGCGCCAGTCGATGATTGCGGTGAATGCCAGGTAGCCGAGGCCCCATCCGATCGTCAGGCCCGAGACGATGACGGCGATGATCACGCGGCGCGCTCCGTCGCCTGGACGCAGTACGGCGAGCACCAGATCGTCTCGCTCTCGCGGTTCTTGACTGCCACGTCAGAAGTGGCGTAGCCGCCGCCCGCCTTCCACTTCTCCGAGGTCCAGCCGTGCGCGGACATGTCGTGTTCTCCGCCGTGACCGCAGAGTACAATCCGCAGGCCCGGATCGCTTCCGTGCTCGACGCACCACGCTGCGACGTCGCCCGAGATCGATGTCCCCACGCCGCCTGCGGCATAGTCCATGGATCCCTTTGCGTACGGCGGATCCATAAACACCGCAGTGATCCCATGGCGCGTCGTTACGGCGTCGGTTACCGCGCGCTCCCACTTGCCACTCAATACGCGAACGTCTCGCATCCGCTCGGCCAGTCGGCGCATCCAGTCGGCAATGAACTCGCCCCTGCCCGCGTCGCCGACATGCGGCAGCTTGCGGTTGATGCCCCTGCCCGCGTCGCCGACATGCGGCAGCTTGCGGTTGATGCCCCTGCCCGCGTTGCCGACATGCGGCAGCTTGCGGTTGATGCCCCTGCCTGCGTTGCCGACATGCGGCAGCTTGCGGTTGATGCCCCTGCCCGCGTCGCCGACATGCGGCAGCTTGCGGCGATCGAACATGTGGGCCCCGTTAGTCATGTGCGGTCCGGCACCCGCGCACCAGCCGGATCCGATCCATGCACAGGCGCCCCACACCCACCAACCGGCGATCTTAGCGTCGAAGAAGTCAGGATCCTCGAGAGACCAGCGCAGTCGAGCAGATCGCTGCACAAGCCACGCGTGGCGCGCTTCCAGGTCGGCCTCGATCACTGGATAATCAGCATGTCCAGCCACGGCGTCGGGGTCGCGCGATACCGCGCGCCAGAAGTTAGCGACGAATCCGTCAAGGTCGTTGATGGTCTCGACTCGCTTTCCATCAGGCGCGGCGAGCAGCATCGCAGCCGAACCAGCGAACGGCTCTACGTAGTTCTTGACGTCGCCGAATCGCGACCACACGAGCGGCGCTGCCTTCGACTTGCCGCCGAAGTAAGGGAATGGGGCCTGGATGATCATGCGACCCTCTCCGTGATCTGCTGGATGCCGACGATGTGCCGATTGATGTGGCCGTGCTTGCGATGGATCACGTCCATGTACATCGCCCGCTGCGATCGGTAGCCCATGCCGCGGTGCCACGCATCGGCGCCGGCGAGTGTGGGCAGCGTCTCGATGATGATGCCGGGGACCTCTTTGGTCATCGTGTGGTGGTAGTGCCCCGTGTAGATCCTGCGATGCGTCGTCTGGCCCCAGTCCTCCTTGCGATCGACCGCCATCACGCCGAGGAGATCCATCGGCTTCACGTTGTGCCCGTGATGCGTTCCGATGAGCACTTCGCCGAATCGGTACCAGTGGAACATCTCGGGTGAGACATCAACCGTGACGCGCGGTTCGCTCTCGTAGAGGAGGCTCAGCGCGAACGCGAGCATCGCGCTCAGGAGCTCGTCGTGGTTGCCGCGCTCGATGATGATCGTTGCGTGTTCGTGCTTGGTGAGCGCGAGCGCAATCGATCGTCGGCAGATATCGACGAACACGCGCGCCATCAAAATCGTGCGGCCATCGACATCGACGCGCGTTCCCTTGGTGGTCGTGTTCGCCTGCCCGTCGCTGTGCGTGTTGTCGCCGATGAAGATGAGCAATGCTCGGCGACTCGGCGGCGAGAGGGCAATCAGGTGGCCGAACGCACCGACGAGGTTCCGCTCGGCGATCTTGAGATCGAAGTTCTCGCCCGCGTCCTCGTGCCAGGCAAGCAGTCCGACGTGAGGATCGCCGACGGGGTACACGCTCAGCAAGTCGTCGTCCCCGTACTCGGGCGCCTCGACCGGCTCGATCCTCGGCAGCGCCTCGCCGATACTCCTGATCGCCTCAAGCCACTCCTGCCGTCCGTCGTCGATTGCGGTGGTCTTGATCCACTGGAGTTTGGTCTCTCCAGTCTCACCGTCGACCAACGTGGACTTGTGCCGGACGCGGAACCCTTTCCCGATCGCGGCCAGTGGCGGCGCGCTCGGATTGGTCGGCTCCTCCTCGGCGAAGTCAGCGTTATCACCTTTTGTAATAACTGACCGGGCCGGCGAACCCTTCGGCGCTTCCGAATGGTTGCCGAACCTGACATCGTGGTTCAGCCCAGGCGCATCCATCGATTTCTCGATAACGGTATCGATATCTCGACGACCGGCTGCCAATTCGGGGAACGTCGGCATCGGCACGCTCTGCGCCCTCAGTTGTCGGCACTTTCGAGAGAACGTCTCGGCGCTCATGCCGATCGCCTTGGCGAGTCCGGCGACGGTCCCATGCTCAGCGGCCAGCCGATGCAGGTCGCCGGCCTCGAGCAGCCTCTCAAGATAGGTCGCCACTAGGGCTCACCCGATGGCCTGACGAGCTTCCTGAGTTGGTCGATCGCAGCGTCGAGGTCGTCCCATCGCTCGATTACGACCGCCATCACGAGGTCGCCCTTGCGCGTCGGCAAGAGGTCGTGGCCCGTGTTGATGACGTTCATCTCGCGGTGCTCCGTCCAGATTCGGGCCTTCACTCCGCGCCGTCCTTCTTCTCGTCGTCATCCTTCGGGATCGGCTGCGGATTGATCCGGCGTCCGATGACTTCGCCGATCGCCTCGCCGATCTTGTCGCCGGCCGATGACAGCACGTTGCCGACAAGCGTCTCGCAAAGAAACCTCGCAGCCTTGCGCTTGATGCTCACTTCGGCGCTCCGGTCATGCACTCCGCAGCGGCCCAGATCCAAGCGTTGAGCCCGAGCGCGTAGTCGCTCAGGGTCGCCCAGTCGCTCACCGAAACAAAAATCGATTGGCCGTCAGGGCTTGGGAATCCGACCGCCTCCGGCAACCCCATCGGCAATTCCGGCAGCTGACACGCCAGCGGCTCCGCGATCACCGTCACTGGCAGCGGCTTGGCCGGCTTGGGGCATGCGGGGCAATGGGCGCGACAAGACGGCGTTGCCGAGGCGAGCAGCGTCAACAGCAGTAGCATTGCGTATCGTCTCGACGACATGGACTCTCTCCGCTTGGGTGGCTGAGTTGCGTGATGCTTCTGCGGAGGCCAGTCGGGTCTTCGAGGCTGCGAGCTGCGATGCGATCACGGCGTGTCGCGCGGCCCACTCGTCTCGCTCGAGCATGGCCGAGTCGGCGCGTCGCTCCTGCTCGCGGTACAGGTCGGCGGCGCGCCCGGCCTCGTCCTTTGCCCGGAACCCCCAGCGAGCGACGAGGACGAACGCCGCGACGATACCCGCGGTCGTGAGCGCCGAGACGATGACGACTGCGTAGATCATTTCAGCCGCCACTCCTTGGGCCACAGGATGATCACGAGCCACGTGCAGACGAACACCCGCCAGATGACGAGGCCCACGGCTAGCTCTTGGCTTTGCCGCGCGCGATCGTGTAGCCGAGTGCAGCTAGGACCGAAGCAACCAGCGCCGCGATCTTCGATGCGGTTCCGCCGTCGCCGATGACGCCGCTCGCGTAGAGCTGCGACATGATCATGGCAGCGCAGGAGAGCCAGAACTCGGTCGTCTTGTACCCCGGACGAACGGCAACAGAGGTCTCAGTTTTTTCAGACATGGTCAGGCTCCTAGTGAAAGAGGCTCGTCCACCAAGACCACTTGGCGACGATGAATGTGACGACCGCTCCGACGCCGGTTGCGGTGCCGATCAGCTTCTTGTCCCGCTTGGAGATGGCGCGCGTGGCAACGGTGGCGTCGCGGCTCGCGGTCTCCAGGCTTTTCAATCGCAGTTCGTGATCGTTGTTGCGGGCCTCGGTGCGCGAGATGCGTTGCCCCATGGCCTCGTGCTCGCGCGTGTACCGCTCCGAGGTCAGCCGGATTTCCATCTCGAGATCGCGCAGGCGCTTGTCGAGTCCGCCCACGATCAGCGCGGTAGCCTCGACTGACGCGAGCAGCCTCGGCATTTGCTGCGCGATCGTGTCGGTCGCTGCAACGCAGTCTTTGAATCCAGGGACGACCATCTGCGTCAGAATCGCTTCGTGCGCGGAGGCCATCTTGGCCAGCCCAGCGACGTTCGCATCGATCCTGTCGAGCCGCTCACCGGCCTGTCGTGCGCTCAGCGTCCGGTCTAGTCCGGCGGCGAGCATGCGCAGCTGGTGCTGAATCGGCGGCGGGATCGAGTCGAAGCCCTCGGCAGCCTCGACGTCTACCGGCTGCGTCGATTCAGGCTCGATGTACTCCGGCGAGCTCGTCTCCGCTCGTGGCGGTTGCCGCCTGGCTTTTCGATCGCTCACCACTTCTGCCACGTTGTGGCGTGGCGTCTCAGGCGCGAAATGTTACGGACACCAGCAACCACTCAGCGCGTTACAGCCCGCGCCACCGTCACAGTGCCAGTAGCAGAGTCCCGTATGTCGCGGTGTCGGCTCGCACGCGCCGTACTGCGCCTCGACGTCCTCGATCGGCGTGTCGTTCTGGACGCAGATCTCGACCTGGCCGAGATCGTTATCGGCCGTCGCGTCGCACGCGTACACGTGCCCGCACTTGCTAGCGTTGATCTTGCAGAGCAGCTCTCCGTGTGCCGCTGCAGCTTCCTCGGCGCCGTCTCGCACGAAGCGCCCCACCGAGGACGCCTGATCGCAGGCCACGACCAGCGCGAGCAGAAGAGCGCGCGTCACCGGCACTCCGACAGGTTCGAGCCGAGCCCGACCAGCATGCCCACGCCGAACATCGCCGCCGACAGCGCGGCATCGCCCGCGTTGTAGCGATCGACGGAGATCGCGATCCCCGCGCCACCGATCGCAAAGTCGGCCGCCTGTGTGGCGAGCGTCGGACACCTGCCCGTTGCGGCGCGGTACAGCGGAGAGCAGGCGGAGAGCATGAGCGCGAGGATGAGGACTCTCACCTAGGTCCCCGTGCAGTGGTAGTTGATGGTTGCGCTCGCCATGTTGCATGTTGAGATGCACCCGATGGTGAGCACCGTGGTCGAGGCAGACGATATGTAGAGGGCCACAGCGGATGTGTTGCTTGCCAGCGTCGCGACGCACCTCGGCGATGCGTCGTACGTGGATCCAAAGTTCACGGCGCAGCTGCTGACCGTGCCGGTGCCGACGGTAATCGTCCCCGTGACCGGACCGCCAGCCACGGACGGCGACGTCCCGCACGTCCCCATCGTCGCCGACGTGGCGATAGCGTTGAACATAGTTCCGACCTGAAGCGTTCCACCCGTGTAGAGTTTCCCATCACTACGCGTTTCGGCGTAGAAGCGGGCGTTGCCAGACACGGCCAGCGTGCCCGTGAACGTCCCGTTCAGCGCCCCGGTGATGCTCGCACCGCCCATTGCCAGATCGCCAGTCAGCCACAGCCCTGGAAATCCACGACCTCCAGAGATCTGAGTCCATCGCGAATTGAGGTACTGGAGGACCATCGAGTCGCCAGACCGCAAAGTCCAGGGAGTATCACCTGCCAGGTCAAGCCGATTAGCCGCAACACTGCCGACGTTCTCGTCGTAGATCACGAGCGTGTAGCCTATGGAGTTCTTGTTTTTCAGAACCAGGATCCGACCCGTCACGCCGCCCGAGATGCCCGTGAGATCGACGGAGCCGGTTAGCGTCATGTCGATCGCCGTCGCGGTCGCGTGCCCCGTAGGCGCCCAGTCGGCCAGCGTGCCGGTGAGACTGCCCGGGCTGATCACCGTGCCGCGGAAATCGCCGACCGTTCCGGGACCGGCCGAGGAGTTGAATCCGCCGGTCAGCGTGGAGAGGCCGGTGACGCCGAGGGTCGAGCTGAGCGTGGCGGCGCCGGTAACGGCGAGGGCGCCGGCCATCGTGACGGCCTTGGTCGAGCCGGTGACTCCGATGATCTCGGCGGTCTTGCCGTCGCGGATCGACAGGTTGCGAAACTGCGTCGTGCCGTCGAGGTAACCGGAGTTATTGATGTACCCGGTCGCCGCGGTGTTGGTGTTGAAGTGGAAGTTCACCTCGTCGAACTTGACGAACGTGTAGCCGCCGCCGCCGCCGAACTTACTAGTCGAGTTGTTGACGTACGGCGAGGTCGTGATCGTTAACGTCGTGCCGTCGTCCGTCACCGACGAGTTGCCGATCGCCGTCGCGCTCGTAGCCTTGGGGATCGTGTTCGTGGTCAGGCCCGAGATTTCGGCGGGCGGCGCCGCGAACGTCGCGTCGCCGCGGAGGAACGTCGTCGTGTTGTTCGGCGGCGTCGGGACCAACCCTTTGACCGTCGCCGTCGCGACCGGGAGGATCGTGTTGACCTGCGCAGCGGTCAGCGCGGTAGGAACGCCCGTGCCCGCCCCGTTCGCTCTGCCGATGATCGTATCGGCCGCGAGGTCGGCCATCTTCGCGAGCGTCACCGCAGCCACGTCGATCGTCCACGTCGCGCCCGATGCCGAGACGGTGATGTCAGTCTTGTCGCCGTCGGTGACGCCACCGAGGGCGCCGCACGCCCACGATGTTCCGTTGGAGACGTAGGCCGATCCGCTCAGGCACACGTCGATCTTGAGCGGCGAGCCACTCGAGCCGGTGCCACTGATCGGCGCGGTCTTCTTGATGCCGATGCCGACCGAGTCAGCCGAGGCGAACGTCGCGACCATGATCGCGGTGAGGATGACCATGCCCGCGATGGCTAGATTGCGCATTGCCGATACGGTGCAAGGCGCGGGCGGTGCGAGCGAAACGTTACTCGACGATCAGGAACGCGAGTTTGGCGCCGGCCACGAGAACGTCGGCCGTCAGCACGCGGAATGTGGTCGTGGTCCGATCGGATGGAATCGTGTCGGGCATATCCGGAACGACCGCACCCGTCGAACCGGCGCCCTTGTTGGCCGGGTAAACCCCGTACACGTCGCTCGCCAGCGCAGCGCCGCCGATCGTGACGAAGAAGTCGGTGCCCTCTGCGCCGGTCGCGGTATAGGTCACGTTGCGCACCTCCGCAGTAGTCCCGTCGCCTGCGCTGATGCGAAAGATTCCGTTTGCGTGCCACGCGATCGGAAGATCGCCGCCGACCTGCGCAGTGAACTGGATATATGCGAGCACCGGGCTGTCCGCGTCGGCAGTGACCTCCTTGACGATCGCCGCGTATACCGAGGCCGCAGACGAGATGGTGGTCCACGTCAGATCTGCTGCGTCGAACGTGGCCGTGCCGCCCGCGTCGTCCTCGGTGTACGTCTTGCTCGCCAACGTCTTGCGGCCCGAACCAGCGAAGCCGCCCGTGTATCCGACGACCGATAGTTCACTCGCCGAGATGTCGGATATCACGTTGTGTGTTGCCAGCGGTGTGAACGCCGAGTTGAGCAGCATCACCTTGATAGTGTCCGTCGTCAGGCTCACGTCGCCCTTGAGGATCAGATACATTCCGCGATGCGTGACGATGGATGCCATGGCTCTCTCCTATGCTGCGTCGAACGCGCGGATCCGCAGGTACGCGGGCGATGCTGCAACGGCCTGCGATGCAACGTCGCCCTGCCAGATCGACACCGCATACAGCGTCATCGTCCCGGTCAGCGCTGCCGCGTGCAGGTCGTACTTTGCGATCGTGTTCGGCAGTAACCCTTGGACTGGATACCATCGCGCGCCGGCTGTGACTGACGCAGAGATGATCGTTGCGCCCGTGGAGTCGAGCAGTCGCACCACGCCATTCGTGCCGTCTGCGTAGACCTTCATGACGACCGGCACCTGCCCGCCATCCTTGAGCCGCGAACGCGAGCGTAGGTCAAGTCGTGCACCCGGGCGAAAGCTGCTGACGTCGGTGCTGGTGGTGTCGATGATATTCGTGTAAGTCGCCGTCGAGAACACGGGGGCCGTCGCGTCGGTGTCGGCCCACCAGTTCCAGAGGTGAGCTCCTCCCTGGCGATAAAGTGCGCGGGCCATCGTGACCGGCGTTGCCCGGTCGGTGTCGTAGATAATTCCGCCGGTGGTGACGGCCTGCGCGTACCCGTTGTCCGTGTCTGGCGTCATCGAGATCTCTCGGACGCTCACGGATTGGATCCGCCCGTAGTCGTGCTCGGAAATCGTGGCGAAATAATCCGTGTCCGGCTCGATGTAGACCGGCACGTTATCGGACAGCAACGTGAGTTGGTCGGACTTTCCGAGCAGCGACGTTCGGGTGCCAAAGTAGTCTGGTGCGTCGACGGCCGTCGCCGATGCGCCGAACCTGGCGAACGCATCGCCGATGTATTCGCCTGCGGTGTTGACTACCTGCAGTCGGCCAAACGGTGCGGTCGCGGTGCCGTTGTTCTGCTGCGCCATAACAAAACGCACCTCGAGCCGAGATGCGTACGGGCCCGAGTGCCACGCGAAGCGCGCTCGAACCCTGGTCGATGCTGAGGACGCCGGAATGGTCAGCGAGCCGACGGAGCGGAACACGACCTTGGCCCGGCATAGCGCGTTGTATCCGGCGAGCTCGCCGAGCTGCTGCTGGAACCGGGCAGTCGGCGGCAGATCGTTGCGCGCGAACTTACCCACCGCGAGCGGGCGTTGTGCGTACTTCGAGATCGTGACCGCGGTCATATTGGGACCCACCAGTTATTTGTGTAGAGCCGTTCGCTCTCCTGGCAAAGAGCCAGCCCGCGCGTCTCTACCTTGTACGTGCCCTCGATGACGATCCACGCCCGGCCAGAGAACGCCTTACGCCGACAGTCCACCTCGATCGTGGTTCCGACTTCCCAATTGGTGTTCGTCGTGCTCCACGTGGCCGAGTCCAAGATGCCGCCGAGTGAGACAGTGTTGACCGTCGCCCCACTCGGCGAGTTTCGGCACAGCGAAACTCGGAGCTGCACGGTCGACCCATCGCTAGAGCGATAGAACGGAGCAAGGGCCAGTTCGCGCCACACGTCCGATGAGAGAAGCTCGGTGCCCAGGAAGATCGGCGTGTAAGAGAGCAGCTTCCACCCGTTGACGAATGTCGTGTTAGTCATCACGACGTTGCTCAGCGCTGGCAGGCTGATCGCGCTCTTGTCGTCGGCAAAGTTGTCGAGCGTGCGCTGCAGGGCCTGCTCGGTCCCGACATCGCGGCCGGCCCCGTCGGTACCGTGAAGGTCGGGCGGCAGCTCGATCCCGATCGTGGAGTTCATGTTCTCGGCGTACTGCGCCGCGCCGAACGTGCCTGAGTAAAGGTACGGAGCGCCCGTGTTTTCGATCAGCGCATCTGCCGTGTCGGCCTGGTAGCTCTTGAGCCGCTGAGCCGTCGTGGAGTCGCCATACGTGTCGGGTGTGACGCGGTACGCCTTGGTGCTGTCCCAGCCGGATAGCCCCGTGGTCAGCGTAATATCGTCGACCGATTGAGATGCAACAATGTCGTCCCAGTACTGCGGCGTCGTGCCGTCCAGCGGATCTCGCTCGGTGACGCGCACTCGTGAGCCAGCAGGGAAGTATTCCGCGTCCGCGAACAGCGGCGCGATTACCGAACCGTCATCGCCGTAGCGGTAGCCGTAGCACCGCAGCACCTTGGTGAGGGAGTTGTACCCGGCATCAAAATCGCCCGCATCGTAGGTGTCGTCTACGTCAGCCGTTGGCGCATAGTTCGCCTCGGGCCGCGCGGAGAACGAGGTAACGAACAGCTCCACGGTGGCCGTTGGATCGGACGCCTTGTCTTGTCCCTCGACGCCGCCGCCTGGCGTGTCGCTCTTGCGGACGACGACGGCCGGAACCTCCTCGACGCTGCGGATGCCCGTGATCGAATCGCGGACGGTGTTGTCCGTCACGAGGACGATGTCCCCAAGCGCGATCTGCTCAACCAGCGTCGGCGTGATAGTGCGAGTCAGGATGCGGCCCGGCCGCGAGAACATCGGCATGGTCGCGAGAAAGTTCGCGATCAGTGACTTGATGTTCGCCCCGACGCCGGCGTCCTCGCCAAACGCGTTCCGAACCTTGATGGTGACGAGCGGGCCAGAACCACCCATGTCGTCCACTGCCGTCGAGTCCTCGAGCGTGACCGTGCTGCGATAGCCATCGTTGGTCGACAAGTCCGTGATGTCACGATCGTAGTAGATGCGGGCGATCGGCCGCTGCCACTCGGTCGACTCGCGGGAATGCGTGCGGTGGTCGTCGGTGGTATCGGCGGGCGTGGCCTTGTTCGATTCGTCGAGGGTGATCGTGGCGGCGTCTCGAGTCGGTACGCGCCACGAGCCGAACCGCAGCGTGCCGTTGTGCCAGTTCAGGAATGCGCGGCGCAGGATCAGATCGCCTTCGATCAGATCCTTGAGCGTCGTCGTCTTGTCGATGATGCTGACGACGGATTCGGTGGCGCCGGGCAGCGCGTCGCATGACGCCTCGAAGGTGGAGCCGAGGAGCGAACCGGGAATCGCGAGCCCAGCGCCGAGCTCGAGGGCATCAAAGCTCTCGTGGTTGTGCCCGACGGTGCCGGTCGAGTAGGTGATCAGTTTGAGAAATGATGCGGTCGGCGCTGAGAGGACAAGGATCTGACGAACGGGGATCCCTGGCGAAGCGTCGTCCCATGGGACCGAATACGAAGTCAGGTCGTCGTTGTATGCTGGGCCAATGTTGACCGGAGACAGTTTCGCGTTTTTCAGTTCGATGGTGGTCCCGGTAACGGTATAGGCGGCCAGGATCGTGACGTTGCCGTCGAACAGAAACAGGCCCCACGTGCGCGTCGGATCGATGCTGCTGTCGAACACTGCCGGCAGCGAATCGGTCTGGCTGATGAACGTCCCGCGCTCGTCGGTCACCTCAAAGCTGAGTCTGCCGTTGTCGATGATTCCGGATTTGTCGACGATCGAGCGCACAGGGGGGAAGTTGCTCAGGAAGTCTCTCGCGCCGCCGTTTCCGCTATCGTTGACCCACACCGAACCGAAGTTGTTGCCGAGCTCGCCGAACCCCATGAGTTGCGCTGCTAGGTCTGGAACGATGAACGTGAACGACGTCGAGACAGACCAGTGAATGACCGTGCGCGGACTGTCTCCTGACTCATCGACGTAGATCGAATACGACCCAGTCAGATCGCCGTCTATGAGTGCCTGAGCCCAATACGCCTCGATGCGCGCGTGCAGGTCTTCGTTGGTGTAGTAGCCCTGCGTCATCTCGTACGCGCTGGCCGGGGTCCCGGATACGACCCATAGTCGCTCGGCCTGACCGCCGGAATCGATCATCAAGAACGAGTTAAATTCCTTGAGGTAGACGCCATCCTTGACGTTCGCGCTCCACAGCTGCCGGCCAACGGTCGCGGACTGCACCACATCAAGCACGTGTTCGCACTCGACGCTGACCGCCTTGCCGTCGTCCTCGATGTCGACGACGCGGCCGGCGAATGCGAGATGCGCCTCGGCGTGCGTGTCGAGCACGCCATCGACGACCCGGTGCTCGTAGATCGCGACCCACCGGCCGCGCCAGACGCGAGGCAGCGACGACACGACCGGCTGGAGCAGGACCGAGTTGGGGTCCAGTGTGACGCGGTGATCGTGCGCGTAGTTGGTCTCAGGGATCCGCCCCGTCTTGAACGGCGAGAACCGGCCACGTGACACGCCGGTAAATGTCGGCGGCACTGCTCCGACCGTCGATGTCTTGCCCGTGTAGCTGATGCACTCGGTACCAATGTAGACGTACCCCGACGCGTCGAATGCGGCCGTGGACAACACCTTGAGCGTGCCAGTGCCGCGATGGATCGACTCGACGAGCTGCGTCTCGGCGCCCGAGAACTTGCGGTGCGTATCAATGCCGAACCGATCACCAGCGGTCGGGACCACGCGGATAACGCACTTGCCGCCGCCGCCGATCGGAGCGTATGGATCAATGCTCTGTTCGTTGTCGAGATCGACGTATGCGCCGCCCAGCGCCTGGGTCCAATCGGTAACAGCCCACGCGGTGACAGCAGCGGCAGGAAGCCCAGTCGTCAGCAGGAATTCGTAACCCTCAATTGCGATGACAAAAACGCTCGCGATCGAACCGGCGTTCTTGGCCGTAAGCGTCGTGCCCACGGTCAGCCTTCGCTCGTGATGCGCGAGAGCTCAACGGACAGCATCCCGATCCACGACTCATCGGCGCGCTTCGTGACCTGCTCGAGCGACGAGATTGCGGGCGCGCACGACCAGCCATAGGTCGCGCCGGCCCCTGCGTTCAGGTCAGAGCCGACGATCGCGTGAGTTGCGCCGTTCGACCAGTACGGTTGAAACTTGGATCCTGGAGTGAACCACGCGTGACCTCGGCCCCACTGGGTATCGCGCAGCCACGATTGCAGCGAGGCGTAGACGGTCGTCTCGGCGCCGAACATCACGCGATCACGCGCCACGTGCGACCAGCGCAGACCGCGGTGGACGTACTTGCATGTCCCGCCAAGCGTGACCGTGCCGCCCTGTGGCGTCTCGACGGTGCGGGTATCGGTGACCTCGGGCGCGCTAATCGGATCGCCCTGCATCGTCAGCGTGCAGGCTGGCAGCCACAGCCCGCGTGCGTTCTGTGTACCGGCGACCGCGACCGCGCCGCTGCCGATGTTGGAGGCGAAGCCGATCACGGTGCCGGCAGCCGCGGTGGTAAACGTGAGAGCCCACGTGCCGGTGCAGTTCAGCGTGACGAGCCCGGTTGTCGAGGATAGCGAGCCGCTCCAGTTGGCTGGCGTGCGAACCGCGTTGAGTCGCGCAACGAGATGCGCCACGAACAAGGTCGGCGTGTAGTCGCCGGCCGTGAGCGAGACGGAGGTTGGGCCGCCGCCGCTGTTCGTCGCTGACACGGTGGTCGCAGCGGGCACCGTGAAGAACGCTTCTAGGCGGCTCATCCGTAGACCACCGAATTTGTGCCAGCGGCCAGCGTCACGAGCCGCTTGGCGTTCTTGACTTGGTTGCGCGGCGAGTCGTAGGCGAACGCGGACCCGACGACGATGGTCGGCGAGCTGCGCTCTTGGTTGTCTTGTCCGCCTGATGGAGCAGATGGGCGATAGCCTCCCGATGCGCCGCCACCTCCGCCGCCACCACCGCCGCCACCACTGCCGAGTGCGTTGGCTGCAACACCGGCTAGCGCCGCGCCTGCAAAGTATTTCGCCGCTGCCGCGAAGTGACCGGGCGCCTTCGCTGCCGTCCAGCCGCCGGCCAGCATCTTGATGCCGGTCGCGGTCTGCTCCGCGCCCTCGATCAGCATCTTGAGTCCGAGTGCCTTGATCGCGTCGCCGGCCGCGCGCTTGGCTGCCTGGCCGAATGACATGGAGCCGTCCACCATTGCCAGGTAGCCAGCGGAGACGACGCCCATCAGGCCGCTCCACGTCTCGCGGTACGCGTCGATCTCCTCGCGCTTGCCGAACATGCGCTCGAGGATTGTGGGCTGATTCGCGTCGTACTCCGCGCCGGTTAGCGCGATGGCCGTCTTCATCTTGGCCATGTCTTCGGCAACGGCTGCGATTCGTTCCTTCGAGCGCTTCGCCGACGCCACAGCGAGGCTGTCGCCGTCCGAGAACTCCTGTCCGGTCAACTCGTCGAGTTCGGCAGCCATACGTGCCTGCTCGTCAATGAGTGATTGGATCATTGAGGTGTCGTCGTCTGCCCGGTCGCGAGCGTCGGCGTCTGGATTCGAGCCAGAACCGCCCTTCTTGCCTTTGGGGACTCGCCCAACAAACGCGGCCGGCATTTCGATATCGCCCGCCGCTGCGGGACGAATATTCATTGACCCGAGGGCGCGCCCCGCATTCCACGCGGCCATTGGATCGCCGCCCTGATTCGCGTATCCCTTGGCAATGTCGAAAACGTTTCCCTTCATCGCATCTCGCGCGAGGAGAAGCTGCCCATAGACCGGGATGCCGTACTTCGCTACCGCGCCAAGCGCAGCGGCAACGTCGACGAACTGGGCCACCGACGTGGCGACGTCCGTGATCACCTTGAGTAGCGGCAACATCTCGGACGCTGCCCGCCCGATGCCGTCCTTCACCGTGTCGAAGATGTTTGCGAACGCGACTTTTTGCTGGCCGATCTTGTCGCTGGCATCAAGCGATGACTCACTGACTTCGCCGCTGACCTTCGAGACCTGCCGCATGATCTCGGCGAACTTTGACGCCTTGTCCTTGGTCTCGTCGATCGCCATTCCGTACGGCGCCAGGCCGCGCGCCGTGCCCGAAACGAGCGCCGTCGTGATCGCGTCGAACGCTTCTTCTGCGTCGCCGCCGCGCTCGGCCAGTGCCGTCGCCGCACGCGCAGCGAGATCCATCTGCTCCTGCGTCAGCTTGAACTGCGAGTTGTTGAGTTTGGCAGCCATCTCCAGGAGCTGCGTATCCGTTCGCAGCCCAAGCGTTGCCTTGCGGAGTCGGTCAATCGAGACAGAGCCGGCAGCCGCCGTCAGGTCGGCGCGACGTCCAGAGAATTCGATCGCGTCGAATGCGATCTTGCCCGCGACGCCGATCGCACCGATGGCAACAGTCACTTTCGCGAACGTGGCGATCGACTTCTCGAGCGCCTTGTTCTTGTCCTCGGCGTTCTTGAGCGTCTGCTCGGCTAGCTTCTTTTCCTCGCCCGCGACCTCGCGCAGCTTCGCCTTAAGATCGCTGTTGTCACCTTTTAGGGTGAACAGGATCTTTGCGCCGATGTCGCCGAGTCCCATCTACTTCTTCTCCGGGTTGTCGAAACACCACGCCTGGCATTCGTTGACCGCGCCCTCGAGGATCTCGATGCCGATGGCGAGCGGATCGTGCTGCCAGTCGGCGACGCCGATCGCAGCCGGGCCAGCCTTGGACCAATGCAGCCGACCGCGCGCGACCTCGATCACCTCGGGGAGTGAGGTGAGGTAGCCCGGGCAGACCGTTGGGTCGTCGGTGGGCGTGCCATCGACGACACGAAGACGCCCGCTGTAGCCGGGCGGGCTAGGGACCCGAATGAATGGACCCGCGTCCGGCATCGGCGCGAATCCGCACCGGAATGTCTGCCTGATTGATTCGGGTGATTCAGTCATGCACGTTTCGCACTTCGATCGAGACCCGAGGGTTCCGCGCCGGACCTGTTCCTGCCAGAAGGGCAGCAAGCGCAAACCCTCCACTATTTTGGGGAAGGTGATTCCTGTGCGCGCTCGACGATGCAGGCGCCGAGCTCAAGAATGACAGCGCGTCCCTCGTTGCCCGCAGCCGCGTAGATCGCGTCGATGATCGCAGTGCCGGCCATCCAGAAGTCGCCGTGCTTCTCGCGCTTGCCGACCTGGTACTCACCGAGGTTGCCGACCTTGCGGATGGCGAGGCGGACCGCGAGCGCCGCCGCTTCCTGATCGATGAGGTTCCGACGCCGAACCTCGCCGCACCAGTAGTCGAACTCCGACCCGGTGAGCGGCTTGACGTCGAAGGTCGTCGGCTGCTGCCCCTCGGCGATTAGGTCCTGCCAGCGGCCGGTCTCGCGGGCCAGTTCAAGAAGGCGCTGACGCTCGGCCGGATCCTCGGGGAGCGAAAGCGCCGGATCGCCTGAGTAGATGAGCGAGCGTTCGGACTGGAGGGACGGAGGCTTGATCACTGAGTGACCTCGGGCGCGCTGGATGGATCGGTGCCGAGGACGAGATCGCAGCCGGCATTGAATACGGGCGGCTGCTGCAACGGGATCCGGTTCGCGAACCGCTCGGCGACCTCGATTGCCCGATCTGCCTGGAACGTGCCGGCGCCTTCGATATTGCTCCAGCACATCGACGCTTCGCCGAGCGCCTCGCGGAGCAGCGTCATCAGTTCGTCGGGGTTCATGCCATCCCCAATCGGAATGCCGATGCGGTGAGATCATTCGTCGTGGTGCCGCCCGTGTAGGCCATCCCCTCGACGCTGATCCGGTTGATGTCGCCGTCCATCTTCTGGACGCCGACGCTGCTAATGCAGACCTTCGGCATGTAGATGCCGATGGCTGATCCGGCCGTGACGGAGCCCGTCCACAGCACGTGCTTGCTGGTCGAGCCGGTACCGTAGCCCTGGAGCACAGGCGTCGCGGTCGCTGCGTCGGCGTCCTCGGTCCACGAGACCTTAATCTTGTCGACGGTGCGACGGCAGCCGACAATCGACTGGTAGATGCCGACGCCGCCAGGACCGGGAAGTCCGACCATGCCGAGCGTGTAGTCGATCGAGAAGTTGCGATAGATGCGAGCTGCGCCACTGCGCGACGAGGTGCCGACGTCCGCGACGAACAGCGAGCCAGCCGCGACCATCGCCGGGTTGTACTGGTTACTCGCGACCGCAGACGGGAACGTGGCGACCACGGAGTCCCAGCGCGAGACGGCCCACGTGATCGTGATCTGCGGGCGCTCGCCCGTGTTGAATCCGGTGAACGAGACCGCGGTCGGATAGCAGCCGTGACACGCGTACTGGAGATTCGCGGTCAGCAACCGGAACCGCAGGCCCGGCACGGTGCCGTTGAGCCCGACCGACGGTGTCTCGCTCGGGTAGATCATCGCCGCCGGGAAAAGGACGTCCCCGTTCGTGGCCGCGCCGTTCAGCGCCGTGAGTAGCGTCAGCGTGGTGGTGACGTGCGTCCCGATCGCGTGGAACTGGCCATTGCCGCGCGTGTCCGCAGCGATTCCGCCGACGCCGACACGACACAGGCCGCCCGCCGAGAACGTGCCCGATGCGGTCGTGGTCGGCACTGCAGCCGTGCCGCCGGTCAGCGTGGTCGACGCCGCGGAACTCAGCGCGATATTCCCGATCACGAGGCCGAGGAACGTCTCGATCGCGTCGAGCGTCGGAGATCCGGCCGTGGTCGCGCCGTGACCGCACAGGTCGATCTTCGTGGTGAACGAGCCGCCCTGGCCCATCAGGACATGCGGCGATCCACCTTGTCGGAACTGCTCGACGCGGCCTGAGTCCTCCTTGGCCCATGTCAGGCCGGATGCATCAACCATCCCGATGACCGGGATTCGATGCGTCGCGAACGCGGTAGAGACTTCGGCGAAGTTCGTCTCCGCTGCATATTCGATCGAGCCGAGTGCCGCAGGACTTGCCATGCCGCCACGCTGTCAAGCGGGCCCGTCAGCGCGAAACGTTAGCTATCCAACGGTGCGGTAGTAGCTAGCTCGAGCACGCACCTCGAGGATATCCACAGTCGATCCGCGAATCACCTCGCGAGCTGCGCCGAGCGGCGTGCAGTCGTGGCCGCCCGCAACCGTGAAGTTGGCGCGCCCGTAGATCCCGATCGCGCTGTTGATGGCGCCCCAATCCTGATCGATCACGTCGTCGCGATCGAGCGCCTGGTCGACCCCGTAGCGTCCGGTCGCCGGATAGGCAACCTGGATCACGTAGGTCACGTGGCGCATGTCCGTATCGGTGTTGCTCGACTCGGGCTGGTCCTCGGCGCCATCGTCGCGGACTTGGAAGCGGCGGTGCGCCCCGGCCGGGTTGGCCTCGGCGAATGCCTGAAAGTTCCCATCGCCCTCGTTGCGATATCGGCGGAATCGGACCTTGGTGTCCGACGTTGGCGCGAGCGCCTCGATCAGCACGTGGAATCGATCGCGGATGGCGGCAGCGGTGGAGGGCATCAGCTAGCCGGTGACGATGACGTCGTCCCACTCGGCTGTAAAATGCCACTTGCCGACGCCGGTAACGCCCATCACGATCGTGTTGCGAGCGATAATTCCTTCGTCGGGGCCGAGGATGATGCCGCCGAGCTCGCCATACGACAGGTCGTATAAGCGAGGCGCCAGGGTCGCGCCGATCGCGCCGCACCACACTGACCCGCGCGCGATTGCGTTGGTGTCGAGCGTGTGTGTGCCCGCGGTGAGCGCCGAGGCACTGGCGGTGCGTCCAGTGAGCAAAGTTGATGGATAGCTCGCCCGGCGCTTTCCGAGCGCGGTGTCGATCGCGGTCCCGTTGGTATGCGCGGCGGTGTACGTGCGCGCGATGAACGCGTCGAACCCGACCTCTTGGGCTGCACCGAACGCGGTGGTCAGAATGAACTCGACCTCAAGTGATCGCAGGCGGATCGAAAACGCCGAGGCGGTCGGGTTGCGCAGCGCCAGGATATGGCCCGCCGTCGAGGTGGCGGCGGCGATGGTCGTCACGGCGCCAGTTGTCCAGGTCTGACGATATGATCCAATAACGTCGATGATTGCCATCTCAGCGCCTCCATGCTGGGAGCCTTACGGCCTCCCCGTTTGATCCGCCGCCCGTTTGATCGACGGCGACCTTTGGTTCCCGCAGCAGTGAGTTGTAACGCTGGTCGTAGAGGTCTCGAGCGATGGCGAGCGCCTGCGGATCGGCACGACCCGCCATCACGCCGGTCTGCGCCGCGAGAACGTTCGCGCGATACTTTACGAGTTCGGCGAGCACCTGCGTATCGCGGATGCGGCGCAGGAGTTGCGCATCGGTGAGCGCGTCCATCTTGACCGCGTGGAATGCTTCCTCGACGAGCGCCGCGCCCTGATCGTTCCTGTAGTCTGGCGGCAGCCGATCAAGCCAGCCGGGAATCAGTCGATCCACGTCGAGCGGCGAGACGAGGTTCTTGGCCTGGTAGCGCACGAGGTCGGCGTACGAGACGCCGATCGTCGCGATGCTGTTGACCGTATACGCCCAGCGCAGGCGGTAGCCGGCTGCGCCAGATGCGTAGGACTGATCCTGTTCGCGCCAGTCCGAACCGAGGACATCGGTCAGGTTCGACTTGGCAGCCATCCACGCCGAGTCCACGCCGATGCTGATGCGCGTGCCCTGAAACGTCGATGAGGTCGAATAGCTGTTGATCAGTGGGTGTCGCAGCGTCGCGGTGAGGCTGATGATCGACGCGACCTCGACCATCTCGCACTCACCATCGGTGTCGGTGAGCAGGTAGCGGCGACCCTTGGCGACGCCAGATCCACTGACGAGGACGAGCGACGTCACCCCGGTCGAGTGTGCGCCGTTCAGGGTCGTGTTGACCGAGTCGACCGAGCACGCGCCAGTAGTCGCGGACACGGCAGTGCCGTCGTCATCCGAGCCGGATCCGAACACCTGGACCGTCGGCGTACCGGACGGACGGAACAACTCGGGCGGATCGTAGAAGAACGTCTGCCCGGTTACGTTGAAGATGAGTTCAGCGTGGCGCACTGGTTATGCGCTCGGCGTTCCTTCGTCCCACTCGATCGTGAAGTCCCAGCGACCAACACCAGACGCCCCCGCGATCACGGTGACAGCGCCGGTAGACACACACATCTGGTAGAAGCCTCGATGCGAGTAGCGAGACTCGAGCTCGGGCTGACGCTTGCGCAGGATGTTTGACATGACGATCTCTCCTCTGCGCCTTAGCGCGTGTACCAGTGGCCGAGAGCCTTTGTGCTCCGGTCGCAGATGTCTTCAACGGACCGAACAAACTTCTTGAACGCGTCCTCGTCCGACATGTGCCGGAATGGGTTGTGATCGATCTTGTTGACCGGCGCGGGCCGCGTGCGGGTCAGGTAGAACGCGTACGTCTCGACGTACTGCTTGGCGAGCTGCTTGTGTTCGGCGCCGTTGACCGCGTCGGCGATTGACGAGGAACGCGCCACGCCTTCAATGATCCGCTTGATGCGCATGACCGCGTATGGCCAGCGCGGTCCGATGATGCGCGGATCTGCGTATAGGGCAACGGGTCGATACGGTCGAGCTCCGGGCGTTCCAGCGCCGATGCCTGCCGCTTGCGCGACCTTCGCCGCCTTGCCGTGCGCGTCGAGTCCGCCTCGCTTGATCTCAGCGAGCCCTTCGGGCGTCAGCATTGAATCAAGCGAGAGGTTGCTCACTTGCCAGCCTTGGGGGAGGTTCGCGACTCGACGAGCGCCTCAACGGCCTGGGCGACCTTTTCGGTCATCGCCTGCGTGGCTTCGAGGTGCTTGGCGGCGTCGCCCTTCATGGCCAACTCGCGCTTCTCCTGGATGCCGTTGTTCTGTGCGGTCCGGGCGGCGCGCTCTGCCTTTGAGTGCGGGCACTGGTTCTCGTAGCTGTACGAGCCCTGGGGACATGGCTGCGCCTTGCGCACGCCCGGATCTACGATGTGATCCGGCCTGAGTTCGCCGGTAGCGAGCAGCGCACATGGGCACGCGCCGGGCATGAACCAGCCGAACGCGCGGGCCTTGCCCATCTGGTACTGACCAAACGGCGCAGTGTGGTCGAGGTGCGCCGCCGCATTGGTCAGCGTGTGGAAGATCTCGTGCCCGTGGTGATCGACCATGCGGAGGTATCGAGTTCCATCGGCCCGTCGCCGATCCTCGTAATCTCCTGCGTGGCCGCGCTGAGGGAACTTCTCGGTAACGCGAACGCCGTCGCGCATGAACGAACGCTGACGATCCTTGGTGTTGTAACCAGGGGTCGTGCTCGTCCAGAAACAGGGTTCGCGCTCGAAGTCTGCCACGTGATCTCCTCGAAAAAAGGGCCGGGATTACGCGCCCGGTCGCGGTGTCACTACGCCGCAGCGTTGGTGACGATCTTGGTACCCGAGCCGTCCTGCAGCTCGGCGACGCCCGCGCGCATCGTCATGACGAGGTCCGTAGCGCGGCCCTTCGCCTGGCGCTGCATCTCGAAGCGCGGAAGGCGCTTCCAGGCATACGCGAACGTGGTCGCGCCGGTCGCGTCGTTGTACGCGCTCGTCGGACAGAAGCACGCGCCGACCACGTCAACGGCCGCATTGGCCGTGTCAGTGAGGCCGCTCGTGAGGACCGGGACGCCGCGGAAGTTCATCACATGCCGGGACGCGCCCATGCCGTGATCTGCGGTCGGCGCGTAGCCGATCACGCGGTCAGCGGAGAGAGCGAAGATGGACGCGGCCGAGTTGCCGGCCATCAGTGCGGTCTCGATGTCGAGCGCCTGCTTGTTGTCGAGCACGTACGCAACCGCGTCGGCGTTTGCGCCACGGACGCGGAGGCCCTGCTGCGCCGCGATCATCTGAGCGATCGACAGGTCGGTGTTGGTCGTGCCGACCGAGTTGGACAGCGACGCCAGGAGCGCGAATCCGTCGTCGTCGAGCGCGAGGCCCAGCGCGAGGATCATCGGGCCCGTGACGAAGTTCAGCATCTCGAGACCGTCGAGCACGCTGTCCTCGCCGACGTTGTCGGTGATGGCGGACGCGACGCCGTACTCAGCCGCCGTGATGGTCACGACACCGGACGCGGCCTCGGTGTTGCCGAGCGCGGTTCCTTCGGTCGCGTTGAACTCGGTGTCGACGCCGGCGCCGTCGTCGTCGGGCGTGCCCCACCACGAGGTCTGCGTGGGGATCTTGATCGCGTTGGTCGGCTTGCCGATGATCGAGAACTCGCGGAAGTTGCGAGTGACGAAGCCGGCCTGCTCGCTGAGGGCGAGAATCACCGTCGGCTCGACAAGCGAGCTGTTGGTGAAGTCGTTGAGGGAAGTGGTCGTGGTTTCAGCTGCACACATGGTGAGACTCCGTAGTTGCTAGCTGCCGATACGCATCGGTCTGCCCTTGAGCTGCTTTGCGAGCTGGTCACGAAACCAACGCGGCCCCTTCTCTCGAGTGAGAGCGGTGCGGTCGGAGTCAGACATCGTCATCAGGTCCGCCTCGTAGAGAGGGACCTGAGACGGAGGCGGCGAACCTCGGTCGCTGGCAGGCTGGGCGTTCTGAGGCTTCGGCGCTGGCGTTGGTTGAGCGGTTGCGGTCGCGGGAGGAGCGACTCCGTATCCGTCAAAGACGTCCTTGACCCATGCGTCCACGTCGGCCGGATCCTCAGCAACGAACATCTTCTCTGCGCGCTGGTACTGCGAGTCGGACAGGCGCGAGGCCAGGCCGGTTTTTGCGAGTGCGCGATCGAGGGACCGCAGCTTGATCGGGTCAGGCTGCGCGGTGTTCTGCGTTGAGGTCGGATCGGCGCTTGGTGCGGCCTTGGACTTCTTCTGATCGAACACGCCAGACTTGCGGAGCTCGGCGAAGAGTCCGTCCCGGATCTCGCTCGTGATGGCCCGTAGGTCCTCACGCGTGATCGCCGGTGCCGCTTGCGCCTGCGGCTCGTTCTGGTGTTCGGGTGCGGGCGCAGGAGCGGCAGAATTGCCGTTCGTTGCGTCAGCCTCGGGTGCGGTGGTTCGCTCGATGATCATTCTCTTGTCGTCCTTCGACCGTCGGAGTCGTCGTCACTCATTCGCCCGTTGAAGGTCGGCGTCACCTTGTGGTGCGAGCGGCAGGGCTTGCTCCTGCCAGCCGGGCTCAGTCCCGATCGCGGTAGTCCTCAAGCGGCGCGTCGATCTCGATGGCCTCGACGACCTCCTCGATCGGCTCGTCTGCGGGCGCGGGGGCCGGCGCGGGGGCCGGCGCCGGGGCCGGCGCGCGTCGAGCGTCGATCTCGTCCTGTGTGGCGAACCGGTGCGACGGCTTGACCGTCGAGGTCAGCGGCACGACGAACAGGTGGCCGTTGCCGTCGATGACGAACCGGCCGCGCGAGACCTTGTTGTTGTCCGCGTCAAAGCCGTAGTCGTGGATTGGTTCACTCACTCGCACTATGTCGAGCGAGTCGCGGAGTCCCGCGAAAGATTACTCGGACGGTTCGCCCGCGGGCACGTCAGCGGAGGGGCCCTGATTGATTTCCTCGGGCGTCTTGCCATCAGGCGATGACGCGCCGAGTGCTCCACTGATCATCATGAACGGGCGCATAAGCCGCTGAATCTCGGTCTTCACGAGCACGTTGTTTGCGATCATGTCGAGCGCGCCCTCCACGGTCAGTCCCGGGTGGCGGCGCTGGAGATATAGGACCGCGTTATCTAGGCCCTTGGAGTCCCGCTTCTCGAACAGCATCATCTCGGACATCGGGTCCAGTGGCGTCTCGGCCTCAGCGAACTCGATGCGCCAGCCGTCGATCCCGAACGCCAGTTCCGGGTGGTCGACCGCAAGCACCATCGACATGACGATCGCGAGCTGCCGCTCAAACCGGCGCATCGGAATCTGCTGCTGACGGCGGATTTCCTTGAGTGGCATCCGCATCAACTCGCGGGCCTCGGCGGACTGCACTCCCTGGTGCGAGATAAGCGCTGGACTCATGCCGTAGTTCTGCGCGAGGTGCGAGAGCACGTGATCGGCAGTGTCGCGGAACATCGACAGGTCCATCGACATATCCACGGTCGTCGCGCTCTGCCCGTCGGCGAGCTCGTTGGGCACCTCGGAGTCGGCTGCCTGACCTCGAGACATCGCGGTCCCGTCGCCCTGGATCATCGTCTGCTTGGTGGCGGACTTCGATTCCTTCATCAAGAAGATGTTCTGGAGCCAGATCGCAAGATGGCCCGCGACCATGTCCTCACCCTCGGAGCCCGGCCAGAACCCAGCCGACGGTGGCCCGAGCGTGACTGGAACCCACGGACAGACGCCGAGGTCGTGGATCTGGTGACTATCACCGATGACGCTCAGGTCATCGCGGAGTTGCAGTGACTCGTGGTCGCTCCACAGCGTCCACTTCGGTTCGTTGCCTGACGATCGCGCCGTCTTGTGGCAGACGCGAACGAGCCACGCCACCACGCGGGACTCGTCGTTTGGGTGCGTGATCGCGCGGACGTTGGACGGCGTGACGATATCGAGCACCGGTTCACGCGGGGCGTCGGTCTCGTAGCCCAGCTTGCGAACGCGGAACCCGACCAGCAGCGAGCGGTGCAGGTTCAGCAGTCGCGAGACCTGGAGCATCTGCTCGTCGATCAGCACGGCCTCGAGCGCGGCCTGATACTTCTCGTTTTCCCCGTCGTCGCCGACCATGCGCTTGGCCGGTTCGCTGTGCGTGGTCGCCATCTCGTTAACCAGGCGCTTCAACGCATTGTTGAACCGCGCGAACGGGATGAACGACTTGCGCAGCTCGCGGACCGTTGGATCCTTGAACAGTTTGTCGATGAGTCCCGACATGAAGCCATCGCCGCCGTCGCGATAGAGCTCATCGCGCAGCGCGTGGCGAGCGTTGCGATCCTTCTCGCCGTCCGTCTTGTAGTGCGCCTGGAGGTACTTGGTTAGTTCCTCGTTGGTTAGGGTCGAGCCGGGCAGCCCTGACGGCAGCGTGGCGAGGACGTCGAAGATGCTGATAGTCACGCGTCCTCCTTGGAAAGCAGTTTCAGACGAGGCCGCTCGATGGCCCAAAGCGCGTAGCGAAGTGCCGCCGGCCAGTGCGAGACGTCCTGCGCGCCCTTGCGCGAGTTCTCGGCCTTGCCATCGGAGTCACGCTCAGACGACTCGAGCGCGGCGCATAGCTTCGGCGCGGCGGGCGAACCGTCGTGGTTGCGCGCAATGAACAGTCGACGCTCGTCTGCCGCGTTGCAGATCAGCGTGTTCACGACCTCCACGCCAGCTTCGCGTGGGACGCGTCCATGCCCGTCGCCGTCGCTGTTGTAGGCTGCCGGCTTGATGCGGATGCCGGCATTCGCAAACTGCGTGTAGACGCTCTTGTCCGTGCGCTGATCGCTGTTGCCGGCCGGGTCGGCGCGCACGAGAATCTGCGCGGATTCAGCCGACGGGCGCCCCGTTGACGTGAGCATGTTTAGTCGCCACGTCTTGCGGACGTGCGCGAGCAGCTTGTCGATGTGGAGTTGCGTTGTGCCCTGCTCGGTATTGAGCTCGCCGATCACGACCCAGAACGGTTTGACCTTGCCGGCGCCGTACGCCTGCTGATGCTTGTTCTCGACGAACGCGCGCAGGAACAGCGAGACGTCCCACAGCGTGCCGGGGTCGTGCCCGACCAGCATCGAATAGTTGGAGCCCGAGCCGCGGAGCTCGCGCGCCGTCACGTCCTGCCAACCCAGCAAGATGCCAGTGTCCGACTGCGAGGGAACCGTGATGAGGTTCCGCTCGCGGCTCCAATCCGGGTAGGTCGCGCGCTCGGGTCCGACGTCCTTGGCCTCGACGCGGCGCGCGTATTCGCGCTTGGACATCGTGGCCTCCTTGGAGTCCCAGAACGATGTCTCAATAAACGGCGAACGCCGGCCGTACAGCGTGCGACGGATCCATAGCGGCGATCCATTCTTGCGCTTGGCTGCGTCGAGTTGATCGCGCAACGTTCTCCAGGTTGGATCGTCCTTGGCCGTCGCGGTGATCAGCTGCTTGTACTGGCCATCCTTCGCCGAGCGGCCGCGGGACTCGATGTCCTCGTGGACGTCTACTTGATCCTGTCCTTCGTCTCGTGCAGCCGCCGACCAGTTGAATCCCTGAATCGGGGAGCCCTGCGCCTTGCTCTGCCGGTACGTCGAGACGAGGCGAAACCGCGTTCCGTCGCACAGGGTCAGCGTGCCGGCGCTTGACTGGTAGTGGTACCAGGACGGCGAGAACTGAAGCATGAACTCGCGTAACACCGTCTCGATGCGGGTCTGCGTCGGTGCGGTGATGCCTATCTCGCGGCGCTCGCCGAGTTGCTCGAGCCAGCGGAGATACGCCCACATGACGAGCGCGGTCGTCTTACCAGCACCCTCGGATCCGTAGACAAGCTGACCAAGCGGCTCGTCGTCTCGGTGGAGGATGATCTGCTCCTGCTCCTCGGAGCAGTGCCAGATGCGCGGCGACACGGACGGGGCAACGATGTCGGGCTGCGAGAGTTTGGTGTCGACGATGCCGCCGAATGGATGCGAGCGAAGGATGCGGAGTTTCGGCTTGCCCTCGATCAACTCTAGGCCGTTCGGATCCTGAACGACGACGCGCAAGATCACGCCGACATCGACGTACCGATCCGAGCCCTCGACGTTGGCCGATAGTTCGCGGATGATCTGCCGTCGGCGCCACGACGTGTTAGTCAGCACGAGGGCACCTGCGACGAGTGCCGCAATCGTGAGCCAGCGAATCAAGCCGCACCGTTTCCTTGAAGGAGCCGGTTCTGCTCCACGAGCCAGCGATCGTGTTCGCGATCCTTGCGGGCCTTGATGATCTCGAGCGCGGCGCGATCGTACTTCAGCGCAGCCTCGAAGAACTTGATCGCCGTGTTCTTGTCCTGCGCGGTGCCTTCTTCGTTGAGGTCGCGACCGTTGCGACGCAGGTACTTCCCTGCCTCGCGGAACTCACCCTCGAGAAGCGACAGATCCTTGTCGGTGTCGATTGGCGTGATCGCACCGAGCGGCGCGCCCTTACCCGGCTCGCACTTAGAGCATGTGGTCGTGCGCGCGAACACCTCGTCGTGCGCTGGGCATCGACGCTTGTTACCCTCGTGGGGCTCCCAGTTCACCGAGTCAGGCTCGACGCGAGAGGCTAGGCTCGCGAAACGTTACGCAATCACGAGCCAGTTGTAGATGTAGATCTTGGTCGAAACCGGAAGAACGCCCGACTTCCAGACGAGGGCCGTCGTGGTCGGGGCGACCTCGCGAGCTGTCTGGTCCGTGATCGCGGAGTCGCTGTTCTGGAGGTTGACGTACGCGAACGGCGTCGCCGCATACGCGCCGTCCACAAACGTGAACGTGACCGTCGCGGTTGCCTGCGCCGGCGTGGTCGCCGATGCGGTGATCGTGCACTGACCGCGCTGGTCGGTGGAGCCCGCCAGGACGGTGACGATGGCCGCGCCGCCCCACCCTGCGCCGAGCGCGAACGCAGCCGACGTTACGGCGGTGCCGAGTTGACCGCCGAGCCGGCCCTCGGTGGACGATGAGTTACCTTGTTTCTGGGGCATGCCGCCATGGAGCGGCGAATGACGGGACGGAGCGAAAGGTTACGGGCCTGGCTTGAGTCTACGAATCCGACGACGACGATCACGGCTGCCTTGCGCGGTGCCGGATTCCCGTCGCCTATTCCATGTGTCAACGTCGCAGCGGTGCCGGCCATCGCGAACGTTCCCGACGCAGCCGGCATGACGCGGCTCGGTGTGTAGTAGACGAGCCCGCCATGGAGCGACGACCCGCAGGCGAGGACGAAACGTTAACGGTTCGCACGCGTGAGGCGACGTGGAGCGATGGGGCATGGCAAGTGATGACATCGCGGTGCTTGGCGCGGCGAACATGCAGAGCCGCAGCCGCACCAACGCGGCGGGCGCGACCAAGAACCGCTACTCGGTATCGGTCAGCGGTGATTCGATCCTGATCAACACGGATCCGAAGAGCATCGGAAAGCCCGTGGCCGAGGCGATCGCCGAGCTGCTGCGCGAGCGAGTCGGCAGCATCTCTGAGCGAGCCAGTGATGCAACGCTCCGGGCCCGCAAGGTTGCGGCCAAGGCGTTCGCCGACGGGAAGACATGGGCGACCAAACGATACGGTGGAGGCAAGATCGGTGCGATGGCTCCGAACCAGAGCGATCGAAAATTCAATGACTCGGGCCGGCTCGTGAAAAGCATCGGCGTGCGCGGTGAACAAGAGCAGTGGTCGGTCTACGTCGCCGCAAATCGATTCGCGCCAGACACATTGAAGGATGGGATCGCTGGACTGGCGAGGATGTTCGACGATCTCAAGCGCCTGGTTCCTGAGTTCGGCGATCCGCGGAAGATGATGGATTCGATCCCGGTGCGGCGCGCGGTGAACGCGGGGATCGCGTCGGCGATCATCAAGGCTGGGGAGAAGCGCGTCGAGCTCGAGCGCGCCAGAATGCAGGCGGGGATCTCGTTGGTGAAGCAACTGCTGTCGTCGGTGGCGTGACGAGATGGCGCACGACATTTCGCGCGCATGGGTACCTCGTTACCCTGCGACTTAACGCGATGCGACATCAATGATTTCGCTAGAATACACAGTATTTCTGGC
>Ga0163153_10000689_pt1 | contig 57667 bp, 51 predicted proteins | sample OliLakLV19MP6IB1_FD_148629 | JGI IMG/M metagenome (GOLD analysis project Ga0163153, IMG submission 148629) | Freshwater microbial mat bacterial communities from Lake Vanda, McMurdo Dry Valleys, Antarctica - Oligotrophic Lake LV.19.MP6.IB-1 | ecosystem: Environmental > Aquatic > Freshwater >... | reverse complement strand
TATGACCAATATGCAGACTGCACCAAACGTGACCGAGCTCAAGAACTCGAAGTTCGAACGGACTGTGACGTTAAACATCAAACCATGGCTCGTTCGAGTTGATAAACATGGCGACTACCGAAGGTTCAAAAATCCGACCTCTCCGCTCTACTCAGTCTTTCGGGTAAAGGATTGCGAGTTCAGAGAAAACATTACTGGTATTGGTACGCCGCTCGAATTGGGTCTAGAAGTAACGAGGTCAGGCGTTGTACGCATCGACAACTCATCCTTCTTTGATCTACGTACGGGCGCACTCATGGAGAACAACTTACAGGTATACGTTACTGGATGTACATTTGAACGTTCTACAAACGCCTTCCTGAGTTTAGGTGTATCCGGCAGGATCTGCACCTCGACATTCACTGCCAATGAATTCTCTGTAACGTCCTCCGGACAACCGACGGTAGAACTCTATGACAACGTGTTCAGTGGCACACGCATCGGAGATCGTGTATGGGGTGGAGGCCGGCACTGGCTTCGAAATAACACGTTCACAACGTATGCCAAGGGAGTGGCTATGCGCGGAACTGTCGCCTACATGCGCAACCGCGTAATCGGTGGCAATCAAGACCACGAGTTCGGCTACAATACCTTCTATGCCAACAGCAACACCCATACATTTGGAACTTATTATTCTCCAGAAGTTCATGACATCAGCCTGACATTAGGCGGGCAGGTGTTCGTCGATTGCGGTTACAACGATTTCGACATTTACTCGACGTACCATGTGTTCTCGGAAGCTGCGTACAATGTCAACGCGACTAATAATCGGTGGACGAACGCTGGACCCGTGTACATGCCACGTGTAAGTCCGCTTGTAACGTACACAGGTGCACCGCTTGATGTACAAGCTGATCGCGTAAACAACTGCGGGCCGGTAGTCGTGACACATATATGCGAGCCCCCGATCACGTACTGCGGTCCAAGGGACGACCCTCAATCGTTGACGGCACCGACCTCAGGGCTCTATACCACCATCGGGCTACTCCGTACCGATGCCCTTAATACGTCCATTGATGCAGCGTGTCGTCGTTCAATCGTTTGGGAGTACTTTGAAAATGTCCGCCACACTGACTCAACGGCTCTGTATGCTCAGCTGAAGAGCGACATGGCAACGATTGTCGCGAACACATCCGAGCCTTCATACTTACGCAGTGCGGCGCTGCACGTGAAAGCAAAGACGTATGACGACCTGAAACAACTCGACTCCGCGCGAACGGCTTACACTTCGATCATGACGTCGTATTCGACATCCGCAGACTCAGTCCCTGCCAATTGGGCTGTTTTGTACTTAAACGCAATCGAAGACACGACGGGACATACCGATTCGCTTCGCGGTGTGCACATGGATCGTATCATATTCGATCTGCGTCGCACTATCGCCAACGGTGGTATGGCAAAAGAAACTGCCAACGATGACCGCGCCGCAACAACTACTGACGGTTCGCTCGCTTTTATTTCAGTGGTGCCGAATCCTGCTCGTGATGAGTGCCGACTCTCCTTTGATTCTAAGAAATCAGGTCCGGCAACGATCGAAATAATCTCATCCGACGGTGCCGTGGTTAAACGATTCGCAACAACCTTCACACGCGGGATGAACGTTCTAACTGAGTCACTGGCATCATACAGTGCTGGGCTCTACTTCGTACGATGCAATATGGACGGCATGTCCGTTGCATTGCCGGTGACCGTCAGTCCGTAACTGTATTAATGGACAAACAAATAGGGACCGCATCAATGTGATGCGGTCCTTTTTTTGCACTGAAGGTTTCGAATCGATACTACCGGAAGAGCTTGCTATGGTGGTCTCTTGTTGCTTCAAAACTCGGCAGTTAGTTCCTGCCCATCGTTACGAACGATTCTGTGGACACACAGAAGGGCATACACGATGTCATTACTTCACTACACAGTCTTTGACACTCGGAAAGCCGATCTTGCGCCGTCTCCTGTGGCTACAAGCGTAACAGTCTCACCCCTGTTGAGTTTGGCAGCCGATACCGACCTTCTCGTCGTACTTCACGTCCTTGATGTCCTGCAACCATGTCAACTCCGAATTCTCGTTCTTCAACAGCCCCTTGCGGAAGGAGATCAGTCATTTGTCGGTGCAGATGATCGTAATGTGTTTCGTCATCGTTGCTTGCGTCAGCGTAGCGATGACCTTCTCGTCCGACTCGATAATTTTCTGAATGTCTTCATCGGCGATACCGTAGCCGATGGCTACTTGTAAACTTTGCTTCTTGTCCTGGATTACCGAACTGACTTTGTTCTTGAATTCCCGACCAACGCCTACTTCACCACACTAAACCTACCTGATGCCTTCACACAGACCCCTGCAACGCCTTCCACGCGCACAAGCGCGATGTATACGCCCTCAGGCAGGCCAGAGACATCCAACTGCTTCACCTAACAACACCGGACTCGTCAGAATCATTCTGCCGTGACCATCGACGACATCCAGCACAAGTGACTGCCTATCTGCGGTATTAGCGATCCATTCCAAGCCGCTGATGGACATCGTTACGCAGTCGCCGAATAGATTCGGGTAGATGCGCTGGTCGGACGACCAACCACTCGTTCTGAATGTCATTCTTCTTAGATCGACAATGCGTCCCGTTCCCGAGGGTTAGTTCGACTGTGGGGCTCTGGAGTTCCGAGGCAGACAGTCGCCTACGAATGAAGACGTGACTTCGAACGTCTATGACCAAATTGTCAAAATAATTATGAGGGAACCGTCAATGTTTACAGCTAGCATAAAACACGAGAGTGGTCTTGAGACGCCCCTTGGGCTGTTTGAGGATGCACCTACCCTGATACACGGCATTCATGTACCGTTGATGCGACAGTTTAGTCGTTGGATTACATATAGCAACGGCTCGTATTTCGAAGTGAACCCGGACAATATGGGTACGGGATTGTTTCTGAGCGAGATTGATGTGGCAGACGGTTTTCGATATGATTTCGGTGACTTTGCATTCCTGATCGACCGTTTTCGAAGAGGTGGCGTCACACCTATGGTGAAAAATATAGGCTCTAATGCCAATAACGGTGGTAGCGTAAGGTGCCCTAGTTGCGACCAACTTGTTCAGCCGCTGACCGGGCTTAGAAATGAAGTTCGACTAGAAGAATTTCATCTGAGCATTACGCTACACAAATGCCCACAACATGGGGAGTTCGAGAGCTACCTTGTTTTGAAGCGTTAGCTTTTCAAACTACCACCTCAGTTTGGGAATGCAGTTGTGGTAGCTGGTAATGGCCATGGGCGAAGCTGGCACTAGCGCGTTAGCACAAGGATTATCGCAGGTATGGTCTTCGGCGTCGTGATGACAAGCACAAACAACGCTGTGATTCTTCTTTCAGGCTCACCCCTACATTTTCATCATCCATGGATACGGTTGCATCGAGGGGGGTGTCGCTCCAATGTATCGAGGACGACAATTGAAGAGGGCGATAAGCGACCTGCGCAATAGGCGTTGATCGTGCCCTAAGCTTCGGCATACCTCATACATTCCGACCAGTCGTCGGCATCCTGTTGTGCCAATTATGAAGTATATCCAGTGAAACCGTCGAACGTCTACATAACCGACAACGTCGTAAATGGGTCTCATCGTCATGGGATGTATTTCAAGATGATAATTGAAACAACTATGATTGGTCGAGAATGTCAGGGTACTTGCGCTAGTCCAACCTCTGGGCTATCTGCTGTATAGCCCTTGACGAGCACAAGAACTTTCTGACGCGTAGTACGCCGTAGCATGAACGTTCCCAGGAATCCTTCGCCTAGGAACACGAACCCCTCGATCTTTGCATTCCTTATCGTTTTGACAACATCATCGAAAGAGCTCGTCTTTTCGTTGTATACGCTATAGCTATATGTCGCGGCTACGTTCTTACCACTGGCTTTTACCGTTAGTGACCACGAGCCATCACTATCTCCGAACCAGTATGTAGCGGAATAATCTTTTGGGGTCTCCGTAACGTTCACGTCGTAATTCGACACAGGCTCGGGTTCATGCACCCAATTAAAATACTGTCCATATGCAGTTGCGGTTGCGAGTAAGCACACTATGCTAAAGATGGCTGCGAATCGACTCGACGTTGACATGATGTTCCTTGAATTCGCGGGAGATGATGTTGCTATAACTTCTGAGAATCCTGATCACGAATTTTTCGAGCGTACATCTCTGCCATAGGCGCAGACGATTCGAGGTCTCCACGCATGATGCAGACAGGGCAATCATCTCAAATAGGAATAAGTAGTTTCTGCCCTGAATACCAGTTTCTCACCATGTGCGAGATCAGGATAATCCTGGCCACGGACCTTTTTACCAACGAGGTTGCCTTGCACGGTTTTCCTCTTCAGTAGCCCGTCAGCAGTGTACTCGAATTTTTCACGTCGTTTCGTGTCAGACATATCCGATGGCCTGACGTCGTATTCAGCAAGGACAACGCGATTCTTCGCATCGTATGTGTACAGGACACTCTCGCCACCATGCTGATCATCGTCGTAACCTCGTACTCTACCTTGGCCATCGTAAAGAATGCTGAGAAAGCGACTTCCATGATAGCCCCATCCAGCTACTGACACCAGTCTGCCTTGGTCGTCATATCGCAACGTGTCATAGCATGGAGGTTCATCACATGTCGCCGCGATCAAGTATGCTCTGTTCTTGTTATCCCTAGACACCACGGAGTCAACGGTCAGCCCTTCGAGCCTACGCATCTCGTCAACGACGTCTATCGTGTCCGATGTGCGAGTCTTCTTTTCATCCCCAGGGTAGAGATAGGTACCCGTGGCCACCACCGCTGTATACCCTCGCAGTCTGAGATCGGTGAAGTGGTCCCGAGCATCTCGGAACTGCGGACCCCATATAGGCACCGATACAACGCCGTGGTATTCGTCGAATAGAACCTGTGCACTCAAGGTATTCGTGGCTAGTGTAAGCCAGACAATGCCCGCACAGAATATCATTGGTAAGGTTCTCATCGTAGGTGCTCCATTAATCTGCCTTACATCTTTACAAAATCACATTTGATTTTGGGGTCATGACATCAGATCCAAGATTCATAGTATCCGCACGGAGATGAGCTGATATACGCTATTGAAGGCGGCACTCCCGCTGAATTCGAATTTCAGAGGTTCGGATTCCCCAGTTACGTATAGAAGAAGTTCGCCTGAGGAGAGAATGCCCGCTCCTTGTTTGCTCATCATCCTGATGCTTTTGTACGGCACGGTACGGATGTTTTGCTTGGCGCCCGTAAGACCCTGCTTATCAATCGTAATCACCCGCTTGTTGGTGAAAATGATTTGATCGCGTGTGAGCTTGAACGCATGTTCTACGATTTCACCCTCGACTAATAACGGTTCGAGGTCTTTAGCCACGGCCTCAACAGCGATTCCGGTTGCATTACCAAAAATTCCCATGTTCGGTTGCTCTATAAGATTGTGGATGGTGTGACGCACGTGCATCGCGTTAGATTACTTCTTTGAGTCCTGATCACGAATTTTTTGAGCGTACATCTTCGCCATGGACACGAAGAACGACATAGGCGCAGTCGCTTCACGTTCACCACGCACAATGTTGTTCAATTCTTGATCGTCGAGGTTGATGATCTTCAAGGCCGCGCCTGAAAGGCTTTCGAGGTCCGATGCTCTTGCATCGGTACAAGGGCCAGCGACTTTCTTCTTCAGATAGTCCAGGAACAATCGACGCGATTCCTTGTAGGTTGACAATCGCGTGTTACTCATGAATTCCTGAAAGACATCAGCCGCTGTAAGGAACTGTTCCGATGATAATGCGAGACGCTGACATGGACTGGTTACAGTTGGTAAGAATGTCAACCATGCTGATGTCTTCGAAGCGGTGGGTGTCATTTTCAATTCGACATTCGTGCCCGTGTCGGCAAGGACGAAGGAGATGGCCAGCACCGAAGAATCCTTCGGCGCAATCGTTCTCGTTGGCGGCGTCATCATACCTGGTCCCATGGCACTGAGGTAGATGGCTCTGTCATTCTTTGCAAGTCTGATCAGAAACGATCCCGTGCCAACTTCGATGGCCTTTTTCGTGTTGTTGCCAACCATCAGTTGCAAGTCGAGGCGAACCCTGCCTTTTGCATACTGGGCCGTGTCGAATTTCCATGTCACGGTTCGTACAGTCATCCAAACACCTTTCTTCGGTGTCGTTAGGTTCAGCGTGTCGGCGAAGTCGGCCAACAGTGCAAGTGGTGTAAGGAAAAGGACAGTCAGAACAACGAGGAAAAGTTTACGATTCATGGGTGCACGAAGATGATGGTACAATGAAGTTCTTTGATTGCGGCTGTCTGTGATGCTATGGAACCGTGATTTCCACAATTCCTGCTCAAGGCTTGATGCTCTCTTGACCTATCGGGCTCGTTTGTCTGATTACTTTGGCAGTAGACATCGTTGAGGTTGGTCCACTTGCTAAATCGTCATACTGCCGTTTCAATTCCTGATCCACGGACTCGATTTCTCTAACTACTTCCAGCATCACAGCTAGCGTCCGGTGCCTCTTAACAGCGGCGAAGACCGACCGTCGTCCACCCTTGTATCCTAAACGCTCTGCTACGCGGCTAAGAACTCCTCTGTAAGGTTCTCGGGCAAAGTTCGTGGCGTCGATGACCGCTATTAGCTTCTGTCGAGCGTCTGTCTGCCAATTGGGGTCGTGCAGCATAGGCGACAAATGTTCCTAACTTGTCGACAAGGATGATGGTCGGACGATAATTAGTATCCGATTCATCAACAATATACTCACATACGGTATACAACCTATTAGGTTGCGTACCAGATTGGTATACAGGGTGAAACGCCAACTAACTGCGAAGAAGGCATCGAAGAAAAGTACACCCGAGGATGATCTCAAGGGTATTAGTGAACGACTTATGGAAGCCCGTGAGAGCTTCGGATTGAGTCAGACTGCAATGGCAGAGGCATTAGGGGTCACGCGTGGCTACATCCATCGCATTGAGAAAGCTGGAGAAGGCGGGATGAAGCCGAGCATCGCCGTCTTGGTGAGGGCCTCGCGTATGTACAGCATTAGCCTTGACTGGCTGCTATTAGGTCAGGGTTCGATGCTGATGGCAACAGAGAGCACACGAGAAACAATGCTGGCTGTAGCAGATAATGTTGCGGCCATGGATGTCGTACTAGGAAGACTGAAGGAGCGTTTGCGTGAAGGCGGTTTTCAGCGAAGGGTGGAGTAAGAGGCATGAACACCCCTGTCGTGGGCTTAGATCCGCGGAAGGTGATAAGGCATCGTTCATGTAGCGACATAGATGCGGATCCCGATAAGCATCTATGCCAATGATTACTGGTTAAAGACGATTTCCGCAGCACAGAACAAATGTATCCGCGTGTTGTCAGTAATATTTAGAAGATGCATTAGCACCTTAATGATTACGAGTCTGCCATATCCCTGTGAGATAATCATGGGGTCGACTTAATCGAAAGATTCCTAGCACGAGTATAATCGAATCGTGCTCTATGAGACTTAGCTTGCGGCTGTCGGAGTTGTTTTTATGACTTTATCATGCACAAGAATTGAAACGTCCCCCATTGTGAAGCGATTATCAACAACCATAGCCGCGGTCGACCTCTTCTGTGGTGCTGGGGGTCTGACCCATGGATTGCAACGTTCTGGAATCGACGTACGAGCTGGCATTGATATAGATCCCGCATGTCGATACCCTTACGAAAAGAACAACAACACTGACTTCTGGGAGAGGTCAATTCAGGACGTAACTCCGGAGGACATTCTAAATGCTTGGGGGAAAGCTAAGTATCGTGTCTTAGCCGGTTGTGCTCCGTGCCAGCCATTTTCGACTTACATGCAAGGGAGGAGCGATAGCAGGGACGATCGTTGGAATCTCCTTGATGTCTTCGGCCAGTTGATTGTTGATACGCTTCCTGACATCGTCACCATGGAAAACGTCCCTCGCCTGAAGGAGCAGGAAGTCTTTCTGAAATTCATAAAAACACTTTCAGGATGTGGGTTCAAGGAACCCACGATCCATGAAGTCAACTGCGCTGAATATGGGATTCCTCAAACGCGCCGGAGACTTGTACTTTTGGCATCTAGGCATGGTACTGTCGAACTTCTGCCTCCTCCGCGTACTCTGAAAGTTCGAACTGTTTCCGAAGCTATCAGGTCGTTACCGAAGCTCGAAGCAGGAGACATTGATCCGAAGGACAATCTCCATCAAACGTGTGCACTCAGTTCCATCAACATGACCCGCTTGAAGGCGTCCAAGCCGGGAGGTACATGGAGAGATTGGCCTGAGGAACTTCGCTCGGATTGTCATAGAAAACCTAGTGGCAAAACGTATTCCAGTGTCTATGGGCGCATGAGTTGGGACCAACCGTCACCAACGATCACTACGCAGTTTTTCGGGTTCGGTAATGGCCGCTTCGGTCATCCAGAACAGGATCGGGCCTTATCCTTCAGGGAAGGCGCAATACTACAGAGCTTCCCAAGACATTATAAATTTGTCGCACCCTCGCAAAGATTGAACAAGACGACGATCGGAAGGATGATCGGTAATGCAGTACCAGTGAAACTTGGTGAGGTCATCGGTAAAAGCATCGTACATCATTTAGGTCAGCTAGCAAATGGACAACATCATAGACGCTGATCACAGCCTGTACGAGATGTCGGTCGACCTCACCGTGCTAGATCATTTAGGAATCAATCTCTATAGCAACGTAGCCGCAGTGATCACCGAAGCAGTGGCAAACGCTTGGGATGCTGATGCCACCGAGGTTAGAATTTTGGTGGATGAGATCCGCGCGGAAGGCAAGAGGATCGTAATCACCGATAACGGTATCGGAATGTCGATAATGGATATGAACGGTAAGTACCTTCGAGTTGGCTATCGACGGCGGGACCTTGATACGGCAACAGGCAGGGTCACTGCTAAGGGTAGGCCTGTAATGGGCCGGAAAGGGCTGGGTAAGCTGTCACTCTTTTCGATCGCAGAGGAGATTGAAGTTCAGACTAGGAAGCAAGATGTTTCACATGGCCTGAGAATGACTATTGATGGTATCAGGAAAAGCGCAAAGGCTAACGAAAAATACCATCCCGTGTCACTACCCGATCATGCTGTCGATATTGATAGTGGTACCCGAATCACATTGACGCATATTAAGCGCGAACGACTAGGAAGGGGAATCGTTGCCTTACGCAAGCGTCTGGCAAGGCGATTTTCGATTCTGGGTCATGTGCATGATTTCATGGTCTACGTTAACGATATTCCAATTACAGTAGAGGATCGCGAGGACCTTCGTACGGCCCAGTTCTTATGGATTTTGGGGGATACCGTTATTGAAGACGCGTCAACTCCCAACGTCAAGGAACGAGGAAAGCTCAAGAACAAAAATGCCGACTGGGATGAGACCTGGGAACTGCGCGGATGGCTTGGTACGGCAAAGAAACCGAAGGAACTGGATAACGATGACTCAGGTAATCTCAATGGTATCGTTGTCTTCTCTCGGGGCAGATTATTCCACGAGAATATTCTTGATAAGCTGAACGATGGCCGCATATTCACAAAGTACCTCACAGGTCAGATCGAAGCTGACTTCATGGACACGGATGATGATGAAGACATCGCTACAAGTGATAGGCAACGTATTCAAGAGGACGATCCGAGATACACCAAGCTTATCCAGTTGCTGAAGGAAATGCTGAACAAAGTCGATGCTGAATGGAACCAATGGAGGAGCAAACATGCTGTTCTTGAGACGAAGGCTTTAAATCCAACCTTCAAATTATGGCTTGAGCAACTTCCAGAAGGCCATCAGGACAGCGCGTTGAAAATGGTGGGCAAACTTGGTTCCGTGGATTTCGATAAGGACGAAGACAGAAAGGATCTACTTAAATACGGAGTGCTTGCATTCGAACGTATGAAATTGCGAGGTTCTGTTGATGATTTCGTCGCGATGTTGGATGACACACAAGGTTTGTTGCGTTTGTTCAACAGCAGAGATAGTTACGAAGCAGCGTTGTATAGGGATATTGTCAAATCGCGAATCGAAGTCATTCGTGCTCTTCAATCTTTAGTTAACGAGGACCAAAAGGAAAGTGCGCTTCGTGACCATTTGTTCGATCACCTATGGCTACTGGATCCCTCGTGGGAACGGGCAAGTGGTAGCGAACAAGTCGAGAAGAGTTTAAAAGAGAAGGGCATAACAATTGATGGCCTTACAAAAAAACAGAGCCTTGGAAGGGTGGACATACGGTATAAGACCTACGCGGATAAACATCTCATCGTTGAACTGAAAAAGGCTGGCCGTAAAATGAAACTCACCGAACTTGAGGTACAGGGTCGTGGGTATGTCGATACTCTAAGGACAATTCTTGTCGGCAATCATGATATTCCGAATCCGAACATCGAGGTGATCTTCGTGCTCGGTCAGCCCATTGATGAGGAGCTTAGTAACCCCGAAAGGCTCAAAGATTCAATGCGATCAATTGCACCCGGCAGTCGTATCGTACACTACGATGCGCTGATCAATGGTGCGCTGCGATCGTATTCGAACTATCTTGAGGAAGATGCCAAGTTGAAGAAACTGGATGACCTACTTGAACAAATAGCAGGATCGTGGAATCAGTAAATCATCAAACACGGTCCCGAATTATGGCCAGTGTCGGCAGTTAAGATTCAACACCTGAATTGAGATTGCGAACCGCGTCGCACGAAGCTGGTTTCAGATTCCACCTTCATTACAAAAACGTTCCGGGTACACCGGACATCGTCATGCCTAAGGACAAGCCAGTGATCTTCGTCCACGGTTGTTTCTGGCATCGTCATGGTTGTGCCATGACAATCACTCCCAAATCTCGTACTGAATTCTGGCAAAAGAAATTCGACGCAAATCAAGCTCGGGACGTTCGGGCGCTGAGAGCCCTTGCTGATCTTGGCTGGAGAACCGTCGTTATCTGGGAATGCTCCGTTCCGAAAGCCTGATGACCTTGAGCAGACTGTGGATGACATCACACTGCGGTTAAGGAAGCACTAGCGACATTAACCGACAAATATTGTTGGTCGTTGATGTACTCCGCCACATTGTCGATCAACAGCGTCAGGTAGGCGGTTACCTGTCTCGTCAATTCTACAAGTTCTGTGACCGTGGTGTCTCTACCAACGTCCGCGAAGGACTTGACACCATGAGCAAGGTCTTGTCTCTGCCTCTTGACCGCCACAAGCATGGAGCCATCAGCACGAGGATGTTTTATGCCATACTCGGTTGCGATTTCCCTGATTTTTTGTGCGTCGACGTTACCCGATGCGATCTTGGAACGTTGATATGTTTTGGTTATGATGTCCAACGCGACCTTGTTCAGCGAACCGACTATCGTCTGAGGTTGGTGATTCTTCAAATTCTGAAGTACAATTTTTCGAATTTCTGATCTACAAGCATCAAAATCGACTCCTCGGGTTTCCATTTCGTCGTAAATCGCACAAATGGCACTGATAACCGCAGACTCCATCAGGTTATACAACATCAGGTAGGTACTTGCCTTGAAGGTTCGCAGTAGATTCCGTCGACGTTTATCGTCAAAGGCCTTTTGGGCATTGGCAGGAATGATGAAGTCGATAGTCCCAATTTCCAACTCGTATATCAATGCAAGGTAGTCGTGTATTTCCTGTACGCGTTCTTCATAGTCTTGACGTACATCGTTCATTTGTACGTCCCCAACACATTGTCGCGAACGTATTCAATCCTCTTGATGACCTTTGGCCGTGAGTTGCTTGCGTCCGATCTCATCAGTGACAGGAAGGTCTCTGAATTCAACCAATCAAGATTATTAGGAATGGTTTCGGGGTTTTCTCGAAGTGCAAGTGCTACTCCAACCGATATAGCCTCAAACCGAATTCGTGGAGTTCGGACATGCCCGTCTGCCTTCACAAATCCGGATGGAAAACGGTCTGACACGAAGGTCAGCATCTGCAACCACTCTTCTTCAAACTCGACCTTCTGAGCATCGGAAAATTGTTTCGACACCCTATCCAAGTAATCGTTAAGGAATCCAACCACGCTCCGGTCAAATTTTTTATAATTGTTTAGATATGCGAAAAAGCGAAGTACGAACTCCTGTGGTTCTCGACGCTTTACAGCCATTGGACTCAAGGGAGCGGCATTCGTGAATAGTGGGTTCCTTGAGCAATCACGAATGAAGTGAAGAAATGGGCCATCCTCGGTACCCCAACGCACTTCCATATCATTTAGCACTAGACTCCCGGTATTGATACGACTGAAGATGTCCCTTCTGGCATCTTCGTCGACGCCCTCGCGCAATTCTATCATTCGAAGCGTATGACGGCCGAATCGACGCTGCCGGGTCAAGGACAAATCGTGATACCGTAACCCGTTAAGTTTGTCTAGCCTCTCTAACCCTGTCAATTCCAGTTCACCGCTTACAAAACGTGCCAGAGTCCTAACCCTTTGAGAGCCATCGACAATCTCCGCGCGACCTTCCTGCCCTGCTACGTCGGCGAAAAATAGCAGCGGGATCGGCAACCCCATCAAGACGGATTCTATGAATCGCGACTGTCGGTCGTCAGACCACGAATGTTCACGCTGGTAATCGGGAATGAAGAAGTCGTTGTTGTCGTTCTCAATGTCCTTAAGATACTTCTGGATGATGACTTCCACAGGATACTCCCGCGTATCATAATCAATGACCTTTTGATTCTTGTCGATTTGTGCTTCCGCAGCTGCCTTCTGTTCCTCAGTCACGGATCGCTTTGCCATGGTATGTCCCTTAGGTAAGTTCACAAAATACAGAAGGTTGAAGCGTGACGGATCCCGCAAACGTAATCCCAACCGATGGCGACCATGAAGGAAGAGGAGCCACCCCGTAGAACGGGACTTTAAGCGAGAAGCAGTTCGACTGGTTGAAGAGAATCCCACGCGAACAAAGGTCAGTATTGCCCGAGAGATCGACGTGGATCCCCATGCGCTGTGTGCGTGTGTCAGGGAAGCGTAAAAGCTCAAGGAGAAAGCGTTTCCTGGCATGGCGCAGGCAATGACGAGGTAGCATCCAAGCGACATGATGTGAATTATTAAAGGCTCGGGAACGCACCTTAAGGGGTATCGAGTTAAGTGATGTCGGAAAGGATACGTACAGTAAGGCAATCATTTAGACATCCGAGGGAGCGCGGCGTTCATGCGTTCGAACGATTCGGAAATCTCCTCGCCAGGATGATGCGTGTATGTTAGAAGCTCTTCGATATTGCGATGCCCCGTAACTACCTGAATCATAGATCTTGGCACGGAAAACTGTTGGGCCATTGATACGAATTGACGTCTCGCACTGTGTGTTGCGATTTCGTCGCATACTCTTGACGTGCGCATCATTTCCTTCCCGCCTTGTGTGTACGGCACCACGACTTCCCGTGTAATACCAATCACTTCGAATGCCAACTTGATTGTGCGATTACATTCTTGGTTCGACATCGTCGGGAGCCTATCAGGATACTTCTCTACCAAATCTTTCATGATGTCGAACACAGGGATGTTGGCGAGGACTTTCGTTTTCTGTGTTGCAACTGAGAACATCTTTTGTCGTATGTCGGGTATGCTCATCTGCGCAACATCACTGTACCGAAGTGCCGTAAAGCACTGGAGTAGCCATAAATCACGTGCGCGTTCGTAGCGTTCTTGATCCGGACCAAATTTGTAAGTAATAACCTTTCCAAGTTCTTCAATCGTGAGCGTCACTTTAGGCTGCCGTTTCACTGAGAACCGATATGGGGTAAGGTCAAGTTTCCAGACCAGTCCTTCTCTTTCAGTCCAAGCAAGAAACGTCCTTAGTCTCTTCAAGATATTCTCAATTGTAGGATCTAAGAGATCGCAGGTTTCAGCTAGATATTTCTTAAATGTCCTTACAACTACCTGTGCTTTTGTCGGGATTGTGAGGTCGTTCAGTGTCAACTTTCCACCAAAGCAATCCGCCGAAAACTGATACAGATGCAAGGCCATGGTACATGTATTCCCCTTCATGGTTTTCGAGTCTGCGAATTTCCTGCCGTCTCTCGCAACATATTCGCTCAGGTACCTACCCATCAACCCACCGTACTCAGCACCTCGTGCACCACGCCTCGATATAGTTCTCGTGATCAGCATGTTGTCATCGCTTATGTCAACACCAGACGTCCGTATTGCCTCGCTTACCTTTTCCATTGAGGGAGCATCGTTGGGGTCCCCTGGGTTGATCCTGTGATTGCTGGCGATGTCTTGGATGCGTTGGCGTACGGAGGCGATAGCTGAACGTACCTCCGAAGCATAGATCGCTTTCTCAAGTATTCTATGTGTGGCTGGATGAACATGTTTTGTCTCGGCAGAGATGCCCGTGGATCGACGCAAGCGGCCTTTCGGAAGAATCGACTGCCAACGTTCACATGTGACAGTGCACATATAGGTGCCATGTTTAGCACTGGCATTCTTGGTTATGAAAGTGAAGGAAACGTGGAGGGCCGTTGGACCTGCTCCAATGGTCTCGGACATGGACTTGCGCTTTGGCATAGTCGACTCCTAATAGGTAGTGGGAATAGTAGTGGCACTCTTGTCCCTATTAAGACTGCAACCGACCCAAACGCCAATCCCCTTTTCCAACGCGAGACATGCGACGACGCAGTAGCTGTGCGACAAACACACATCCACACACAACAACGCAAAAAGCCACCCCAAAACATAGAGTGGCCTTGGTACGCCCGGCTGGACTCGAACCAGCGACCTACAGCTTAGAAGGCTGTTGCTCTATCCAGTTGAGCTACGGGCGCGTATTTACGAAAATACGAAGGCTGGGTTCGTGCGGTAAAGCAGAAATGAGAAGGGGGCCCCTTATGGAGCCCCTTCTATAAAATCTGCGAGTTATGACGTGTCAGGTCTGTTTGTCAGGTTTGCTTGGCTGGTTTCTTAGCCCGTTTTGTTAGACAGGTACGACGTCGTATGGGGAGAGGCGTTCGTCGATGATTAGGCCGACGGGACCGTATGGCGTTTCGATGATTACGGGGTAGCTCATCTCGATTCCGGCGAGCATGGCCGATTCGCGTTGGAGTTCGGCGAACCAGGCATAAAGCGAGGGCGACACAGCTATATCGTGCGGCGAGTGGCCGTGGTCACGATAATAGGTGTCTATTGATGCGAACACCTCGTCAAATGCGTCGAAATAGTCCATGTATGCAGAACACAAAACAGTGTATTAGAGTTACATCAAGCGGCGTACCACGTTTATGCACAACGACTGTTCCCTGGGATTTATTGCGCTCTGACCAGCAATTGTAGACTGAGGAGCTCTCCGGGCCGGCGAGACCCTTTTGCCCCTTTCCAGACCCCTGACCCCAAAACGTGCGATAAAGTCCCGATCTCCGTATCTTTGCATCCCGATTTTCGGGCCCTACACTTGTTCAATTATTGAATGAATCGTTGTGGATGCGGAGGGCCGCGCATCGCATTACGGTGATTATGGAGTAGATCTATACATGTCGGATCAGCTAACAGTAGACACGCAAGACGAAACAACGGCTGTAGTGACAGAAGATGTCACTATGGAGGCAGTTTCGGCAGCATCAAATCAGGATAAACCTGTAGCTCGTAAACGCTCCGGACTCGCTGCGCTTTTGGCGGGCGACATGGATAATGGCGTTACGATGGACGACGACGCCTACAAAGCGTTGTTCGATGCGAAAGACACCTCGAAGGTCAAGGCCGATGAAATGGTCCACGGTAAAGTGGTATCCGTTACAAAGGACGAAATCTTAGTAGACATTGGTTTTAAGAGCCTTGGTGTTGTTCCTCGCGCAGAATTTGTCGGCGCTGAGTTGCTTACCATCGGCGATCAGGTCGATGTATTCATCGAAAAAATTGAAGACGCAGAAGGCCGCCTAATTCTCAGCCGCCGTCGTGCCGACTTCATGAAAACTTGGGAAGACATTCTCAAGTTGCACGACACACAACAGGTCGTGCCTGTTCGCATCCTTCGCCGCATTAAGGGCGGTATGGTTGTTGATCTTCTCGGTATCGAAGCATTCCTTCCAGGCTCACAAATCGATGTGCGTCCGGTTCGCGATTTCGATGCATGGGTTACTCGTACAATCGACGTCCGTGTCGTGAAGGTTAATCACCCAAGCGAAAATGTTGTCGTCAGCCACAAGGTTCTTCTCGAAGAACAACTCACCGAACAACGCGGCAAGATTCTCGGACTCCTTGAAAAGGGACTCGTTCTTGAAGGTACCGTTAAGGCTATCTCTGACTTCGGCGTGTTCGTAGACCTAGGTGGTGTTGATGGACTCGTGCACATCACTGACCTTTCATGGGGACGTGTTACACATCCAAGTGAAATCGTTCAGCTCGATCAGCAGGTCAAGGTTGTTGTTCTCGACTTCGATGAAAACCGCAAGCGCATTTCGCTCGGTATGAAACAACTGACCTCGCATCCGTGGGATCAGATTGGCGAGAAGTACGAAACCAACTCGAAGGTTAAGGGCAAGGTTGTTTCGCTTACCGACTACGGCGCTTTCATCGAAATAGAAAAGGGCGTAGAAGGTTTGATTCACATCAGCGAAATGTCATGGACACAACACGTAAAGCACCCATCACAAGTGGTGTCGCTCGGACAGGTTGTCGAAGCAACAGTATTAAACATCGATAAGAACGAACGCAAGCTCGCTCTTGGCATGAAGCAACTCGAGCCAGACCCATGGAACGATCTGATGGCCAAGTACCCAATGGATTCTGTACACAAGGGTATCGTTCGCAACCTCACCAACTTTGGTGTGTTTGTTGAACTCGAGCCTGGTGTTGATGGCCTCGTACACATCAGCGATCTGTCGTGGACAAAGAAGATTCGTCATCCAGGTGAATTCGTGAAGAAGGGTGATGAGCTTCCGGTAATCGTGCTTGCGGTAGACAACGAGCATCGTCGTATTTCGCTCGGACACAAGCAGATCTCTGAGAACCCATGGGACATCTTCGAAACAGAATTCGGTGTAGGCACAGAAACAGAAGGCAAGATTGTTCGCATTATCGATAAGGGTGTTATCGTCGAACTGCCACAAGGCGTCGACGGCTTCGTCCCCGTGTCACAACTCTCCTTCGCCCCTGTTCGCGTTATCGCCGACTACTTCGTACCAGATCAAGTACTTCCGCTCAAGGTTGTAGAGTTTGACAAAGAACAAAAGAAGATCGTTCTCTCGGCAGTAGAATTCCTCCGTACACAGTCGGACGAAGAAGTTGCCAAGTACAACGTCAACCACCCTGTTCCGAACGCAGACAAATACAACGCCGACGGATCTGCATCTTCGCTAACGAGCATCGAAGACCTCGAAGACTCAGAACCGTACGACACAACAAACGAATACTTCCCTGCCATTACTCCAGACCCAATCGCAGAAGCACCAGCTGCCGAAGCCGAAGCGCCAGCTGCCGAAGCCGAAGCGCCTGCTGCCGAAGCCGAAGCACCAGTGGCAGAAGCCGAAGCGCCAGTAGCAGAAGCCGAAGCACCAGTAGCAGAAGTTGAAGCACCTGTAGCTGAAGCGCCTGCTGCCGAAGAGCCAGTTGCTGCAACTTCCGAAGCGGTTGAAACCACAGAACCTGCGGCAGAGACTCCAGCCGAAGCACCTGCAGAGCCTGCGGGCGATGCAGCACCTCCGGAAGCGAACGAAGAAGAAAAAGCGTAACAGCTTTCTGACATTTGTCTTTAACAAACCCCGTCAGCAATGGCGGGGTTTTTTATTTTGGCCCCATGGAATTACAACCGCTGCTCGACGAATTGTTTGCGATGACGGTTATTGGCATCAAGCCCGGACTCGATCGCATTGAAAAACTTTGCGACGGACTGGACAATCCGCAGAACCGCTACCCCATAGTGCACGTCGCGGGCACAAACGGCAAAGGCAGTACAAGTGCAATGTTTGCATCTGTTCTGCAAGCCGCCGATTATAAAGTTGGCTTATATACTTCGCCACACGTTCGCGTCTTTAACGAACGCATTAGCATTAATGGCAAGCAGATTTCCGACGCGGACTTAGCACGACTGGCACGTCCGTTAATCGACGCAGCAAAAGCAATCGGCGGCACGTTCTTCGAAGTCACAACAGCGCTTGCATTTCAGTGGTTCGCAGAAGAACGCGTCGACATTGCAATTATCGAAACCGGACTCGGCGGAAGACTCGACGCAACAAACGTCGTGCAGCCCATGGTGTCCGTCATTACCAGCATCGACATCGACCACACCGAATACCTCGGCACCACGCTCGAATCGATCGCAAAGGAAAAGGCAGGGATTATTAAGGGGGCTGCCCCCTGCATTATCGGAGAGACCCTTGCCGAATTACGTCCAGTCTTCGACGACGTCGCACAGCGCCTGCACACCTACAACGTCTACGCGCACGACGACCTTCATGTCGAGGTCGATAAATGTCACCCCGATTTCACGATGACGGTAAGTGTAATCGACCAGACGTTCAGGTCATATTACACTACCGATCTGTGTGGTGCACATCAGGCAGGAAACATCGCTACCGTGCTTGCAACCATTCCTATTCTTCAAGAAGTTTACTTTATCGACGAAGGCAACATTCGCGCGGGGCTCCGCAATGTGCGTCAGTCAACCGGTTTTTTGGGACGCATCGAGCTGCTTCGCGCCGAACCACCCGTCGTCCTTGATGTTGCGCACAACCCCGCAGGCATCGAGGCCCTCGCAAACACATTACGTGCATGCGGCTACGCAGACAACACATGGAACGTTGTCTTTGGTGTCATGGCAGACAAAGATGCCTCAGCCATGTTGCGCGCACTCAAGCCCATTACACACAAGCTGCACATCTCCGCACCAGTCGTAGAACGAGCATTGCCCACTGTTACACTCGACTCGATAGCAGAGCATATTGGCTTCGACAACATTGTTGCTTATTCGACAATCGGAGAAGCTACTCTGGCTGCGATGGCTCAGGGACCGACGCTCATCTGCGGGTCGTTTCACGTTGCAGAAGAAGCGTTGAGAGTTTTCAATTCGCCTTAACACCTGTGTGCATTGCACACCTGCTGCTTTTTTTACAAGCCGCTCCATCGCCGCGTGTAAGATTCTGTATAGATGCTATTGGACAGACATCAGTTAGGTTGCCGCTCAATACTTGTACGGACAACTTCCCTTCGCGGAGCTCTTTTGCGACTATTCTTACTACTTCTTGTTTGCGTGGGTTTTGCCTGCACTGCCGAGGCACAAGGTGTGCGACTTACACCCGTGTGGGAGCGCCAGGTGGACAGCATTCGAAATATTCAGCACCACGCATCTGCGGGACTCATATCAGTTCAATCACTGGATTCCGTCACGTTCTATGAGGTCTTGACAGGTGAGGTTGTGGCAAAGAGACAACGACAGGGCGATATCATTCTCGTGGATTCGACAAGAACTGGCATTCGGTGGACGGCGATCATCGTTGAGTCGATAAATTTTTCGCACAGCAGATTCTCCGACGATTCGGCTGCAACAGAAGACGCCACGCTGAACTTTGGAGTGATGGAACTAGAACCATATGGTTGGGCAGTTTTTTCATCCTCTGTCGCCAATATGGCCTACCTCTACGAAGCGGGTGGAGTGCATCACTGGTCGCAAGAGACCGATCAAGCTAATTATATGATTGTGCCCGGACTCTCCGACAGCCTTAAACCAGGTTTCAATCACTGCGCCTTTGGCCGTGTAGGTATTTCAAGATCCGGCAGGTTGTTCGGTGGGAACGATAGTGGTGTAACCATTGAAAACCCGATGACGCCCAATTGGAAAGTCGTCGATTCTTGGGATCACCTGTCCTTCAGTAGCGGCATCAACGCCCGCTATATCTACTTAAAGAAGCAACGACAAGCATGGCTCGATGACGTCGACAACATCCTCATTGCAACAGGGGGCTTGTATCGATTGTACCCCGAGCCCAAGTGGTTTAGCGCAGACTCAATCCGATTCCTACGTGCACTGCCCGAAGGCTGGTACTGGCATGCCCCATTTTCCGATTGGACGTATGCCCTTGCCTGTAAGTCAGACTCATCAAATGTCAGCATTGTAAGTTTAGTTACTGACAGCGTCGCTGCACAGTGCGTACCGACTTCGGGCCACATCGACACCATCTACAGCGACGTGCAACGCAACTACGTAGTCACATACGACGCACAATCACGCATCCTTTCGGGCTTCGTCGTAGACGCTGCACTCATACCACATCAGGTAATTTCATCTGTCGAAGATGTTACACGTGACGGCAAGGACGACGCCAGGGGGCTCGTTGCGAACGGTTACAACGCTGAGCTTCACGCCTGGCCGAACCCCGCGGACAACTTCGTACATATTTCTTTGCCCGAAGGTGTGACATCGATTTCCATTACATCGATGCACGGTGTGCAGCAGCGCGTCGCTGCGGCCTCCAAGGGCAACACGATCGATGTGCCCTTGGAGAATCTGCCTATTGGCATGTATATCGTGACGGTGTCAGCCGCCGTCGAGACTCGGTCAACGATATTGAACATCATGCGCTAATACATTACTATTTAACGAGAGATTCGGTATGACTTGCAGAGTATTGTTTTTGCTCATGATGGTAGCGTCAGTGTGCGCTGCACAGCCTGCGATTCTAAATCCGACATGGACGATGTCGCTTTCACCAAGTGCGCACGTCAAACTGCATGCATCCGCAGATCTCATATCTGTTTCTCGTTTAGATTCTCTTGAATTTTATGATGTATGAACAGGTGAGCGCGTCGCCACACGAGTAGTTCAAGGCGAGTTCTGCTATGTTGATAGTACGAGGCTCAGGTTGATGTGGGTCGATACGAGAACCGGCGAGCAGATTACATCGAGAGTAACCAAGATGTCTTCGGATTCGATACTGTTATCAGGTGAACAACAATACTTTTCAAGAGAGCTAAAACCGTTTTACTGGATTCTATTGACTTCTTCACGAATGAACCTTGCATATTTCTATGAGATTGGGTCTACATATGACTGGTCTGGCGGGCAAACCCAAGCGGCAGTCTTCGTAGGTACTACATTTAATGCAACAGAGTCATGGCCGCTATTTTCTGGCGCTTTTTGCATACCCCCTTCTTTGTCACGGTCGGGACTACTGTGCGGGGGCAGAGAAGTTCGTGATGTAGAAGACCTTTTTGTTTGGCCCAACCCTGCTTCAGAAGTACTGCATGTTCAAATCCCACGTGGAACTCTGTTCGTAACGCTTACATCGGTTCACGGCGTAGCATCGCGTGAGTGGGTTCAGGAAGGTGCTCAGACTTTTGATATACCACTACGCCAACTGACGTCTGGTATGTATACCTTAACGACAATTGGCGCAACTACTCAGTCAAAACTTGTGTCCGTCATTCGGTAACGGATCTGCCTTTGCAATTCACCGATTACCCGAATGCAACGGCAAGGGCAAAGAGGATGCCGAGCACGATTTGCATGTTGATGGTCTGGATGTTCGCTTTTACAAGCGAGCGTTCGAGAACGTGCTGACGCATGTAGTTGATAATCCAGCCGCCGTAGATAACACCAATGCCGATGATTGCGTAGAGGAATGGCTTGTTGTAGGCCATGGCAAGCCATCCGGTTGTGGCAAGAGATGCAACGAAGAATAACGTATAGAACACAACGGCTGCTTTTTTGCCGAACGTTACGACAAGGTGGTTCTTGCCTGTCGAAGCGTCGCCTTCTGTGTCAGGAATCTGGTTGATGAGCAGAATGTTTGTTGTGAGCAAACCAACGGGGATGCCGAAGAAGAATGCGTCCCACGAATATGCGCCGGTGACGACGTAGTGCATGCCCATGGTGATTAACGGACCAAATGCCATACCGATGGTTATTTCACCAATGCCGCGACGAGCAACAAGTCTGAACGGAGGTGCAGTGTAAAAGAAGCCACAGAAGAGTCCGATGAGGCCCATGATTAACACGCCTGTACCCACGGCGTACGTAAGGTAGAGTCCGATGCCAAGTGCGATTAGCGCAAACACCGTGGCAACGTTGCGTGTGCCCTTCAGATCGATGAGACGCATTTCGATTGCGCGCGAACCGCCTGAGTATTGCTGGAAGTATTTCGTGTTGGCCTGATCGGTGCCACTCTTTACATCGAAGTAATCGTTGAACACGTTGCTCGCGAGATGCAAGAGAGCAACTCCTAGAATTGCGAGTACTGCATTGAACCACGTAAGAGGCATGTTCGCAACACCACTAGTGTATGCGAGGCCAATAAAGCATGGAATGAGAGCGGCCGTAAGAAACGGCGCACGTGTAATTACAAGCCAGCGAATTGCTTTTGTACTGCCTTTAATTGGCACTTCGACAGGAGCGCTGAGTTCTTCGGTTTTACCACAGAAACCAATCTGCTTGCCGTCTTTAAATGTCGGCGATACACGAATACGTGCTGGAAATTTTTCTCCGTTCTTTCGAATGAAGATCGTGTCCGTGACATACTCCCCGTCACGCACTGCCGATGACAGCCACGTACTGAGATTCTGAAGTACAATTTCACCTGGTGAGAACACCGATACCCGCAGTTTTCCGAGCGTTTCTTCGCGACTGTATCCGAACATCTTCTCGGCGCCTGTATTGTACGCGTCTATCACGCCTTCCATGTCACACGTGATTACGCTCTTGTCCGATGCTATTACCATGGTGTCTCTCCAGTTGTGTGCTACGAAAATAGCACAACTGACCCGCTGGTCAAGTATCCATATAAAATGCGCAATGAACAAAATCTAAAATAAGATTTGCATTTTTGTTTCTTAAATACTTTATTTAACTGATAGTTACACATTCGTTGCTAAAATATGTCTTTCTCATTGTTAAATTAGGGCATGGCTAATTATGCACTTACCATACCTTCACCACAGTTCGATGCGCAGATTGTGGAGGACATCATCGAACTCGAGAAGTTAAAGGCGCGTTCGCTGCATGGCAGTACGCATCCAGCAATATTCTTTTCAATAAAGGCAGTTTTCCACCTTCTCGAAAGTTTTCAATCGGCACGCATAGAAGGCAACCACACTACGATTGATGAGCTGGTGGAAGCCAGTATCGATAAGGAGATGAACACCACAGAATCGCTACGAGAGATTGCGAACCTCGATGACGCAATGACCTTTCTTGAAGGCGAATTCGATGTGTATCCGTCACGACCAATCGATGATGCCTTAGTTAAAGAACTGCATAGACTAACAGTAAAAAATCTGCGAAGTCCACATGAGGGCGGAGAGGGCGACGACTCCCCGGGCAGCTACCGCAGTCGTCCTATCTCTATTGCAGGTTCGACCCATAAACCACCTCCGTCTTCCGAAATACATTCTTTGATGGCAGAGCTGGTTGCATTCATCAACGACAGACAGAACTCGCGCACGGACCTGTTACGTATAGCGATGGCACATCATAGATTTGTTTACATACATCCGTTTCGCAACGGGAACGGTCGAACGGTTCGATTGCTAACGTATGCGATGTTACTTCGTGCAGGCTTTCGCATAGGATCGGGTCGTATTCTAAATCCTACGGCGGTATTCTGTAAAGATCGCTCGGCATACATGCAGTCTTTATCCAACGCCGACAGTGGTGAGATCGAGCACCTCCTTGCATGGTGCGAGTTTGTTCTGAGCGGACTTCGATCGGAGATCGTGAAAGTAGATGCGCTGCTCGATACACATCATCTTCGTTCCGCGCTGCTTTTGCCCACGATTGCTCTTGCCCAGGAAAGGAACATCGTTAGTACAGACGAGGCAAGGGTTCTTACTTCGATTCTCGATGCTCAGCTAGGTGATGTGTCTGTGTTCACAAAATTCTACCCAGAAAAGTCGCCTGCTTCGCTCTCACACGTCATCACAAAATTCAAGGACCGGAAACTTATTAGCCCCTTCCCAAGCCCGAATTCAAGAAAGTACGTGATTGAACTTGTGCACGGTCCGTTGTTGCGTCCTCTCATCGAATCTCTGCGTAAGGCAGGCTTCATACACGAGTCGTAGCAATTCACACAACCTGTGGATTTCTTGAGCAGTTCACACAACCTGTGGATTTCTCGAGTGGCCAACGCCGTATGTTTGCGGACTATGATTCGCACTGCACTCCTCTCGGTTTCGGATAAAACAGGCATTGTTGAACTTGCCCAACAACTGCACGCACTAGGCATAAGCCTTATATCGACCGGAGGCACGGCGAAGACGCTGGCGGAGGCCGGACTCCCCGTGCGGAAGGTGAGCGAGGTGACGGGGTTCCCAGAGATCATGGATGGACGTGTGAAAACACTCCATCCGAAGATTCACGGCGGGTTGTTAGGCGTACTCGATGACGAAACGCATATCAAGCAGATGCGCGAACACGACATCGATTCTATCGATATCGCCATCGTAAACCTGTACCCGTTCGAGAAGACGTTGCGAACAGCAGGGGTTTCGCACGAAACGCTCATCGAGAACATCGACATCGGCGGTCCGGCAATGGTGCGCGCTGCCGCTAAGAATTACCGTCACACATTCATTGTTGTAAACCCGGCCCGATATGCCGACCTGTTGCAACGCCTAACGCAAAAGAGTATCGGCGCGGACCCGATGTCCGACATACTTCAGGACTTCGAAGAAATCGACTTCAGGCAGCAACTCGCACGCGAGGCATTCTCACACACTGCGCGATACGACGGCATGGTTTCGTCCTGGTTTGCAGCGGAACAGCACGTAGTACTCCCCGATGAATTCGCCATTCCTATGCGTAAGTCACAAGCATTGCGGTACGGCGAAAACCCGCATCAGCAGGCTGCTCTCTATGGCAACTTTCTCGACCTCTTTCAGCAATTGCATGGCAAGGAACTGTCGTTTAACAACATCCTTGATATCGATGCAGCAACGCGCGTTGTTCTCGAGTTCGACGACCCGACCGTTACGATTGTAAAACACAACAACCCGTGTGGTGTGGGAAGTGGCGACACACTTGTCGATGCATATCAAAAGGCATTTGCGACTGACACAGTGAGTCCGTTCGGCGGTATCATCGCAGTCAACCGCCCGGTCGATGCCGCCTTCGCCTCAGAAGTACATGCATTGTTTACAGAAGTGCTTATCGCTCCTTCGTTCACAGAAGAAGCACTTGCAATTCTTACCAAGAAAAAAGACCGCCGACTCATGACGGTGCAGTTACGCGATGCACGATCGGCAAGTTCAATCGACATTCGCACGGTGGCAGGGGGCTACCTTGTGCAATCGCCCGACGCAATGCTACTCGATGAAGGAACTCTTCGTGTTGTCACCGAACGTCAGCCCACTACAGAAGAACATCTTGCAATGATGTTCGCCTGGAAGATTGCAAAACATGTGAAGAGCAATGCCATTGTGTATGCGTTAGCCGACAGGACGTTGGGCGTTGGTGCCGGACAAATGTCGCGCGTCGACTCGGCACGTATTGCCGTAAGCAAGGCCAACGACGCCGGACTAAGTCTGCAAGGATGCGCCGTTGCGTCCGACGCCTTCTTCCCATTTGCCGACGGACTACTACAAGCCGCAGACGCAGGCGCTACTGCTGTGATACAACCGGGCGGCAGTGTGCGTGATGAAGAGGTCATCGCAGCTGCAAACGAACGGGGCCTGACGATGATGATGACGGGAATGCGCCACTTCCGTCACTAAACTTGTTGACTATAAACGGCGCTATCAAACTCTCGCAGACCCTTTCCCTTATAGTCCGCGGTGCATCTTCGATGCTTCGTGTAGGACATCGAGGTTGTGCTGCACTTTTGCGAACAGCGTGTTTGGCGGGAACGTGTTGTCCTTGCGTACCTGTCCTGCTTCCATTCCGATCATCATATAGATTGCATCCTCGAGACGTTTGATTGGGTAGATGCAGAACTGTTTTTTGCGCACAGCTTCGACAACCTCTGCGTTTTGCATTAAATCTTTAGCGTTTTGAAACGGAATTACAACGCCCTGTGTGCCCGTGAGTTGTCTATCGCGACACACTTCGTAGAAGCCAAGAATTTTTTCGTTGATGCCACCAACGGGTTGGATGTCGCCCTTCTGATTAATGCTGCCAGTGATTGCGAGGTCTTGGCGAATCGGACAGTTCGCAATCGCCGATAACAACGCAACAATCTCAGCTGCCGAGGCGCTATCGCCATCGACGCCGCCGTACGATTGCTCGAATGCAATGCTTGCACTAAATGAAATTGGTTGTGCACGCGAAAAGATCGAACGCAAGAGGCCAGTCAGAATGAGCACGCCCTTCGAGTGAATTGCTCCACTTAACGAAACCTCGCGCTCGATGTTTATGATGCCAGCATTACCTGCACTAACCGTAGCTGTAATGCGCGAGGGTTTGCCGAAATCGACAATGCCCGTACTATAAACCGACAGACCATTAATCTGTCCGACGCGCGAGCCTTCGACGTCGATAAGAAGTGTGCCCTTCTTAATCTGTTCGCGAATTGTTTCGTCGGCACGGTTGCTGCGCTGATGTCTATGGTCGATTGCCTGTAAAACATGTGTCCGCGTGATAAGCGTTGCATTTGCCTTGCGTGCAACGAACGACGCTTCACGCATTAAGTCGGCAACGTAGCTGAATTGCAATGTGATTTTGTCCTGCGACTCTGTGTATTCGACTGCCCACTCGATAAGCGAGGCCACACCAGTTCTGTCGCAGTGTAACAGATGTTCTTCTACAGCAAGTTTTGCAAAGAACCCACAATAGTGACGTATCATTTCGGGCGTGCGAACTGTTTCGTCCGCAAACTCTGCATGTACCTTGAACATCTTGTGGAAGTCTTCGTCGGCGCCCCACAACGCGAGATAGATCTGCGGATCGCCGAGCAGAATAATTTTTACGTTGACCTTTATCCACTCGGGTTTTACTGCACTCGATTGAAACTGCGTATCGAGTGTTTGAATTTCAAGACGACCGTATAACATCACGCGCTTCAGCGCCGTCCACATCTGCTGATCGCTTAGAATGTCTACAGCGTTCAGCACCACATAACCTCCGTCGGCACGGAGTATCGAGCCTGCGCGGATATGCGAGAAGTCGCTAACCGCAACACCACGTGCATCAACGCGACGCTCTATTGTACCAAACAGCGTTGCGTATGTCGGGGCCGTCTCGACAAGCACAGGTGCAAGCTTTGCATCGTAGTTGTCGAGAATGAGATTTACAGCGTAGAGCTTGAAGGCCTGCTTGAGTTGCTCCTCTGCTTCTTCTGCACCCGATCCCTGACGTGGTTGGAATAGCCGTACATAGTCGTCGAGATGTTCGAGAACATGCGTGGTGACCCCTGTGAGGAACTCGCTCACGCGGTCGCGCGAGAAACTCTGCATGATGTCGTCGAAGATTGTTTTCAGCAGAACGCCAACAGCCCCTTGATCATTCTCTGCGAGCTTCTTGCGAAACTCTGTCATCAATCGCAACGAGCGGCGGCCAATGTCGTTCAGCTCATCGCGATACGCAGAGTACGCTTCACGAATTCGCTCTGCGTCTGCTTCTTTCAATTCGTTCTTGTGTACTAACTCTTCGAGCTCTTCGAGTTGATAGGGCTTCTCTGCAACAAGTGCGAAAATTTCGCTGCGAACGGAGCCGTCATCTTCTTGCACCTGACCTACAACGAAGCCGGACGGACGAATTTTTGCATCGAACTCTTTAAGCAGTCCGCGTTCCTGCTGCTGAAAGCTCTGCATGATTTTTTTACGCTGCGATAGAAACGCTTCTTCTTCGAAGAGTTGCGGTATGCGACGTTTTACGACGTTAATCGCGTCTTCCATCATACGCGTAAACAAACGTCCCTCACCTGCATGAAAGCGCAGCAGCACTGGCATGTCGGGGTTTCTAAAATTATGCACGTAAGCAAAATCCCAGAGATCGGGCTTCTCGCGTTTCAAATCGTCGAGGATATGCCGAATGGTGGTAAGGCGTCCGGTGCCCGTTATCCCAGACGCATAAATGTTGTATCCCTGCGAGTGTATTTGCGCGCCAAGAAGGATTGCATCGACTGCTCGTTCCTGACCAACAATGTGGTTGAGAGGAGCGATTTCGCGCGTAGACTTAAAAGGCAGGAGCGAAAGTGGACAGCTCCATCGAAGATCAGCCGATTTTAATGATTTCATGTACGTTGTACTGTACCCCACGATGCCACGCGACATACTTCCTGAAAGCCGCACCTGTCGCATGCCTTTGGTCGCGGTGCGACGGGATACGATGATGCACGCATGTCTTTTACGTGTTCGTTAATGGTGTTAAACAAATTCTGCATAAGCTCTTCAGATGGATTCGCAAGGACCGCCAGATCTTTAGGATCTTCGACAGTCTTTAACGATCTGCCAAACGTACGATAGATTGCCTGAGCAGGTATAGCTTCGATACCATGCTTTAAAAATTCGGCGTGAACAGCTGTAAGATACAGAGGCATTTGCGTCGCTTCACCAAGCATTACCGACTTTGCACTTGGCGCCGAGGCCTTCGTGGTTTTGTAATCGACCACAGCGAACTGCACACCATTGTGTCCGTCATCAAATTGGTAAGGGGCTACGTCTATTCTGTCCACACGTCCGCGAATGGCTTCGCCTCCTACAACAACGTCTAATTCATACTCAAACAATGCAGGCCTCATCGCAGATTTCGATTGTTGCGCAATCTCGTGCGCAAGCCAACGGTAGAGAAGTCCGGGACGCTGCGGAGTTCCAAGCATCGAAGGTCCGTCGGGTCCCCCGAGCAACGATCGCCTCTCGGTCTCTGCATACGTATGGTCGGTATCGTACAACGGCGCTACGCTCATGTAGACATCCAGAAGAATTCCCATGTATTCGTGACGTCGAATGTCTTCGAGCTCTACGCGTGCATCGAGCAGCTCTTCTGTCGTAGTAATTGTGCGATATGATCTGCCACGAACACGTTCGTAGAACTGGCGTACAATCTCATGCATCATCGAACCACGTTCGAGTCCGGACAGCGTGTCATCCGTCGTATGCTCAACATCGAGGCGGAGAATGGTGCTGGCGTAGAATTTGTACGGACACGCCGCAACAACGTCGAGTCTCGATGCGCTTAAGGGTCTGTTCACAATGTCCGCAACGTACTGCACGAGAGCGGCGCTGCCAGAGCTCAGAACCGCGCTTTCGTCGGCCTCGGCTGTGCTCTGAACAACAGCTTCGTTGGCCTCGGGTAGCGCGGCGCGCTGCCGCCCCTTGACGTCTCGTAGCCCCGTACCTGTATGTGCAGTGCGCTCGTACGCGTCGAGAAAAAATGTGGCTTCGTCATGTGGTTCAATATCGAGTCCGCGCAGAAAGCTCGATGGCAACACATCCGAATCGTCAACTTCTTTAGGATATGTAACAACAAGATGGCCGTCGATGGACGTAGCATGTATGATGTCTTCGAACGCCGCTCGTTGTTTGCGTAGTGCTGATTCGGGCAATACTTCTGCTTCGAGTGGATCGTGCTCATGCAACGGAAACTCGCCTTCAACAAAGCCCGGCGCAAGCACAAGTTTCCACATCCGACCTCGCGCTTCCTCAGGTGTAAGGATTGGTATTCCGTCGAGCAGCACGTCGGGAGTCCGCACCTTAGTCGCGCGCACCAACTCCCACCACTCTCGCGTATGCTCGGCAATTGTCATCAACGGCATATCAACGTCGCTGGTGAGAACTGCATAGCGTTCACTTAAAGCTTCGATTGCGACGAGTGCTTCGCGTTCGACACAAGGTAGATTTTCTGAGAGAGCGATTTTTTCGAGATGCACTGCGGTGCGTGCTATGCCTAACCGCTCTAAAAACGCGGTAAGCATTTGAGTATAAGCAGCACCCTTGATAGACCTGTCATCATCGCCTAGAATTAGTCGCAACCATGCAAGCGTCCGCAAAGCCTCGTCGAGCACGGCTAGCGTGCGTCTGATGCCGCGATCGATCTCTTCGTCGCGCTCATGTACTATGCGAAGTACTTCTCGTCTACTGGAAAGCTTTTGTTTCCATCCGTCGAAGCCCTGACCGCCCTGAACGCGATGTGCGGTGGCTGCGTGAAGCAGAGCCCCAGCATTTGTAGAGTCCGCCATGACAAATCCGCTACGCAATAGACGCTCGAGGTCTGCACGTTTCCACGCACCACCCACGACATCACATGCAGCACGCAAGGCAAGAGCAACGCCACTTGTGTGCAGTGTCCGTTGCGGGTCTACTGCCAGCGGTATGCCAGCACGTGTAGCGCGTTCCTGAAGCTGACGTCGGTACTCGCTACTTCCAGGTGTGATGATGCAGATGTCGCGCACGTTTATGCCGCCGCTCGATACTGCTTGCTTGATGGCGAGTAGAATCCGACGGACTTCTTCGACGCGCGTACTCTCGCGAAAAACGCGAATGCTCTTGTGCCGCGTGACTGCATCGTCCGATGAATGACCAGTGTCTTCACCACCTACGTTCTCCCACCCCCAACCAATCATGTCGCTTGTTCGTTCGTTTACCAACTGCGCATCGGACGACGGGGCCCATACGATTGCTACGCTGCCGTGTACACCTATCGCGCGCACAAGGGCAGCCTCGGCACGAGTAAAGGTGTGCGGACACCATACGACGAACCGACGATCTGCAACCTTCGGTGCCTCGAGAACAAGTCGAGCAGCCTTTACTAATACATCTACACGATCAGCCCCTTTCGGCCCCTTACTCAATTCGTATGCGCTCCAGATACGCACGAAGCCATCGAGTACACGTACGTGACGAGGTGCAAATTCATCTGCGGACTTTTCTAGCAGCTCGTCTCGTGTAATGCCTTCACTCTTCCATCGCAGAAGCCGGTGAATTGAAAAGTCGATACTCCCAAGGCGCAGTCCAGCACTACGTGCTGCATACCTCAAGATGAGTGATGCGTCTGCCGTGTTCAGTAGTCGAAGATTTTCTGTACTACGTTCGCGGACGATGTACTGTGCATACGTTGCCAGCGTGTAAATCTCAGGCGGCTTGCGTCCCGTTGTCTGCCTCGTAAGTGTCACAAGCGCCGCGCGTTTGTGTGCAGTCGATGGCACGATGAGGGTGCAATCGAGTGATGCAACATTCGAGAGCATGTCCTGAAACGAAGCCGACGACGTGACTTCGTTCAGAACTGCATCGTGACGACTAAATGCGCGTGTGGTCATATCTTCGAATATGAGGGTTTTCCATTTGTTGTCTACATGCCTGTGCATTTGCTCAGGCGCATTGCTTATCGGAGGGCTTATCGGAGGGTGCAGCGCGGGTCAGCCCATTCGCGTGCTGCGGCCGAACGAGACGCAACTTACTGCTTCGTTGGGCGGACCCGTTGTTCCTTCGTCGTCACCCGTAAAAATCATACCCTACGTAACAGTAGGTATAATGCATGGCGTCACCGAAGAAGTGACGTTGCATGGCAACCTTCATGCGCTTTTGCTTGCATTTGGAACCGCTGGCATCGACGTAGGCGCTTCGGGTAGAATAGTAAGGCAGGATGGTGCGTTACCCGAAATGACGATCGGACTTCGCACGATTTTGTTTACCGACTTCTCTTCGATTGCCAACTCTCGCATCTATCCAAATGCATCGATTATTGCTAGCTGGGAGATTCAAAAAGCGTGGCTCGTGTATGCAGGTACACATGCTACGGTGCAGCTTTCCGACGCGCGTGTATTTGTGAGTCCGATGATTGGCACTCAAGTACCCGCCTCAGAAAGGATATTCGTGCAGGCAGAATTCATCTGGCAGGCTGCAAATGTTGTAACGACGTCGGGACTCTTTCGTGGAGAATCGTCGATTGGCGGACAAGGCTCGATTGGAATGTTTGTTGGTGTGGGACTAAAACTATGACTCGCTTTCTGTTTGCAATAGTTATTCTTTCGAGTTGCATGCTTTGTTCATGCTCTCTCGATTCGTTTATGTACAACGAACAGAGGCTCGACGCATACGTTGTATCCGATTCTGTAATACCGTCAGCAAATCGCGAAGAAGTTGTGTTCGATTCAGAAGGCAATCGTTTGTACGGCTTCTATATTCGTCAGCCCGACTCACTTCGCATCGAGCCACATCATACAATAATTTATAATCATGGCAATAAAGACCACATCACCTACTACTGGACCAGAGTAGAGTACCTCTACCGCGCTGGCTTCGATGTGTTTGTGTACGATTACCGAGGGTTCGGACGTAGCGAGGGCGTGAGTTCGCTAGCCGGACTCCAGGCTGACGCTCGTGCCGCATGGAATTATGTGGCCTCGCGTCCGGATGTCGACTCCACGCTTATTGTGCCGTACGGCTTTTCTTTAGGTGGCGTTCCGGCGCTCATGCAGGCTTCAATAATTGGAAAACCACACGTGCTTATCCTTGAGTCGGCGTTTGCATCCACCAAGGTGTTATTACAAAGTGCCACAGTGCTCGATATTCCGCAGAGCTACCTCACTCGCGACGAAATTGATAACCTCGCCCGAATTTCGGAAATTTCATGTCCAGTGCTCATATTGCACGGAGATGCCGACGCATTCATCGACATCAAGGCCAGCGGACAAGCCTTGTATGATGCAGCGAAGAATCCGAAAGCATTTGTTGTGGTGCAAGGGGCTGGTCACGAAGACGTGCCCACAGGTCTCGGCACACAAGCATACATCGATCGGATAATGACTTTCATCCGCGGAAATTAATGAGGGAGCCTACCATGTTTACAGGCCTGATCGAAGAAGTCGGGTCGATTGTTGAAATCGAAAATCTTGGCGATGGCAGGGCGTTCGTAATAGAGGCTGCGTCGATTGTGCAAGACATGTCCAGGGACGATTCGATTGCGGTGAACGGTGTATGTCTAACAGTCACGGACTTCGGTTCTACGTCGTTTCGCGTAACGGCGGTTGCACAAACATTACATAGAACGACTCTCCGTGATATGACTATCGGGCGCCATGTAAATCTCGAACGTGCAGTACGATTGAAGGACCGCTTGGGCGGCCATCTTGTGCAGGGGCATATTGATACGACAGGTGTGGTAGCCAGTATCGATAAAATGGATCAGGGATCTGAAATGTGGATTGCCTTTCCAACAGCTTTTCGCAAATGGCTTGTACCAGTAGGCTCAGTGTGTGTTAATGGGGTTTCGCTCACGGTTGCGGATCTAACCGACAATCAGCTTAAGGTGGCTGTTATTCCTCATACCCTGCAAGTCACAACCTTATGGGCTTTCGTGGTGGGACAAGAGGTGAATCTCGAGTTCGACGTTATCGCCAAGTATGTAGAATCGATACTAGTGCATAATTCGGTATAACACTACGGGCTTACGGCTTTTCTATGTACGTACTGCGCGGCCGACTCGCTGCTTGCCACACAACACCCGCCGCAATGCGTGCGATGTCGGTAAGACCAGTAAAATTGATCTTGTGTATCTCGTCGCCTAACTGATGATAGTCTGTATGCTCGCCAGTGAAGTAGAATATTACTGGAATCTTATGCTTGGCAAAGTTTGCCTGATCGCTTCGAAAGAAATACTGTTCGATGTCGTAGGCAAGTTTTAACGGACGTACACTCTTCGCGTTTTCGGTTTCATTTAGTGAGGCGAGGTCCGGACACCGCGTACTGCCGCCAATCGATAGTTTATTGTTCTCACAACGACCGATCATATCCATGTTTATCATAGCGACGCATTTGTCAAGGGGCAACAAGGGTCTCTCGACATAAGCCGCCGAACCATAGAGTCCGCGTTCCTCGCCACTGAACGCTATAAACAGCACGCTGCGCTTTGGCTTCTTCTCACTTTTTGCCAAAGCATCGGCAACCATCAACAGACCAGCGACGCCCGACGCATTGTCATCTGCACCATTATAAATGGAGTCAGTTTTTTTGCTATCGTACTCAACTCCGATATGATCGTAGTGAGCACCAACGACAACGTATTCGTCTGGGAATTCCGAACCACGAACCATACCTACTACATTCGACACGCGTGCACTATCGGTTCTCAGTGCTATATGACACGATGCAGTAACTCCCGTGAATTCATGCGAGTTTGTTTCAAGCGTCGAATCAATCCTCAAAGCATAATTCGTGAAGCCAGCAAGCGAATCGAAAAGCCATGACACTATCGTAGGTCCAACGTGAAGCACTGGTTCGTTTCGCAGTATGCTCTTCATAGAAACAGACGGTGTTGAGCTCGCAATCTCGGGAAACAGTGCGGGCCATTGATGTCCTTTTACCGACAGCGTCCTAGCCCAGCTCGGCGAATCGACAATTAACACAGCAATAGCACCATGCGTTTTTGCGTTCTGAATTTTTTCGTGTGGTGATGCGTGACGCGTCATTGCTTTACCACGGAATCCTTTAGCAGAATCTTTTACACTAGGCTCGCCGCGTATTACAAGCACTACAGCCCCCTCAACATTGAGCCCCTTGTAATCATCGTAGTTGTATTCGGGAGCAGTTATCCCAAAACCAACGGCTACAACGCGCGCATCGTTGATTGTGTTTTCACCGGTGTACTCGAAAGGCACAAAGTCTGCGCGTGGTGCACAACGAAGTGTGTCTTTTCCGCGAAAGAATGTAAGTGTAGTTGGAAGTTTTAGGTCGCGAAGAAGCAAGGTGTACTCGTGAAGGCGAATACCGTTCACGCTTTCGACATCGGCGTCATCGAACCTATCGGAGATATACTCTGCAGCCTTGTTTAATTCTGGAGACGGTGTGTTGCGGCCACGCATGGCATCGCTTGCAAGAAAATCGAGGTGTTTGCGAGCAAGCGTAGGGTCGAATGACGAGAGTGCCTCATCAGGAAGCGATGACTGGCTTTGTGCGATAGCCAGGAAGAGCGGTGATGTCAGAAGACTAAGTCCGAGCAATACCAAGGACAGGAATCGTGGCGCGAGCAATGTCACGAGCAGGAATCGTGGCATTACGTAATGAAGTATTTGAGAAGAACGGTTGTACCCGGGTCTGACCGGTAGATTTCGACGACATCGGCCAAGTGCCGAATGAGAAAAACTCCACGGCCGCCCTCACGCATAAGATTGTCGGGATGCCTCGGGTCGGGCAACGCTTCGGGATCGAAGCCCTTGCCGAAATCGCGAATAAGCACGAGAAATTCAGTTTCGAAAACTTGTATGTCGACGTGCACTCTCTTTGAAGAGTCGCATTCATTACCGTGTATTATAGCATTGTTTACCGCTTCTGTAAGTGCAAGAAGCAAGTCATGAAATCTCTCAGCGGTAAGTCGGTGTGCCTCTGGGATGCTTATCACAAACGGTTCTATAGCAGCAATACTTCCGCGTTCACTTGAGATCTGTATCGAGTATGTACGGACTTCAGGAGTCATGCTTGGGTAGGGACTTTAGGAGTCATGAGTAGGCAAGGTCGTTAGGCGTCATGTTATAGAGACCGTCAAAATTGAATGTGTGCCAGCAAAAGTAGATTCGGCAGTTCACGCCGTGTACCTTCGTTCACGACCTGGAATTCGTACCAACCACTCACCGATAACGTAGAACCACCCGTGGTTGTGTAGCGAATGGCCGTCTCGGGTGCCCAGAACCTAAGGGAACCAAGCGATCGACCTTGGTCGACACTCAGCACTAGCGTGTTTTGTTTGAACTGATACGCCCGAGCGCCCGCCCCTATGCTCCAACCTGAATTGCTCGAGAAAATAAGCATTTTGGCTAGGTACTCTGTGTTGCTGACTTGTGGGACCTCTGCGAAATCGGTCCATGAAAGAGACGATCGTTCGGAGTATCGCAGCAAAAGTTGCGTTTCAATTTTCAATGCCGGCGTTAGCTGAATACGCATCGAATCTCTGTACGACATTTGCCTGAAACTATATGAGCGCGTCGATCCAGCAGTTTCTTCGAAATCGTATACCGTGTAGTTGGCAAGCACCTCGCACTGTGGTTGCATTGTTACAACTGCTCCGGTGATGTTTACCGTTGGGGTTAGGCGAATTACGCGATTGATGTTGTTTTGCGCACTCCGTTGTGCCCGAAGAAAGACAAGGTGCATCGATTGTCCAGACAACGTAACACCTACAGAAACGGTCGGCGATAGACGGCGAGCATAGGACATCGAAGCTATCACGGCGAGTTCGTCACGATCATCATAATTCAATGTGCTCGGTGTGTCGTAGCGTAGAAGCCAGCCACTGCATTCACCTCGAAGCGTGTCGACGTCCGAAGGCCTGAGCTCTATGCGACCTAGCAGGTTGGTGCGCTGCGTCGCATTGTCACGTTGCACTTCTTGTTGCCGAAGACTAGCAATGGCGCTTTCATCGACAGCAAACACTGGTTTCACGCCGTTTTCTTCGTCCCTACGAAATAAAGCAACCCGTCCCGAAACCGTGTATCCAGACGTCGTGTACACCGCCTCACCTGCCATGTCCAAAAGAAACTCAAAAAGGTTTCTATTCACGCCCGTAATAGGTACAGTCTGCAGAAACGACTGGTACGAACGGTCTATTCCATTTACGTTCACATTGCCTGAGGCGGAAATGCTAAGAGCGGACGTCACGTAATACAGCAGATTCGTCGCAACCGTAAGACGACGCTCACCGCGCGATTCAACGAGCAATTCATCGGGCTTGTCCGACACGATCGTGCTAAGGAAGTCGCGACGTTGTCCGGAGTACCCAACCGACAACGACAATGTCGACCCTTCATCGAGGTTGCGCAACACATCGGCCGACACCATCACATCGGTATTCGTTCGCCTCTCGTCCATCGCATTCCAATCGGCCAACGATCTCGCTGTCAACTGCCATTCATCAACAAGCAGACTCGTAACGCCTGCCGTTATTCCAGCCAGCGCACCAGTTGCACGCACACCCAGCTGAGAAGTATGTTCGGCACCTCCCAACCCCTCCACCCAGTTGCCGTCACTCGGTTCGTATCGCAAACCGACGGCTCCGTTCACGTGTTCACCCGAGCTTAGCGGGGTGCGCGCATCCCGCGCAAGCATCCACGATTGCCGAACAACTGCAGTAACGGGCAGCGCTCCCCAAAGTGGAATTTGTAGATCGATAAACGACGCCTCGTCGTCGGTTGCGGACAACGACGTGGTTCTGGAAACCCTTCCACGATATGTGTTTACCCACCGAAGTCGACCAAAATCGCCGTCTATGGTAACATCGGCATTGCCGAAAAACGTGAACGTGTTGGCGATTTTGTCCACTCCAAACTGGATTCCAGTCCCAAAAGGCTGCAAATTCTGATGTAACAATGTCGTAATATGTTGTGTTAGGCAGGTCGTTGTGGATAACGCCACAAGAGCCAATCCCAGCAAGGCCCTAGCCGCCGTCTGGCGTAGCCAAAAGTCCGACCGCCGAGTCAGTTGTAGGTATTTTTTCTGATGTAACAAATACGGATTGTTGTATGTGTTTCCGATTGCTATATTGCCATACGCGTTGGTGCTTGACCTATGCGACCACATGGCGATAGCGCTCAATTTATGACCTCAAGTCCACGTACCATCCTACTTATTGATGCCGATCCTCTGAGGCGTGCAGAAACAGCGCGCACACTCTTCGGATACGACATCTCCGTGCTCATCGCTACTGATGTAGCATCGGCGCAGGGGTTGGTACGCCACCATCGTCCATCTACCGTCCTACTCGACCAGGCATTTCTGTCGGTGAAGGACCTTCGGGAAAAGCTGTATATCCACGGACTGAATGTCGACACGCCGTTTGTGCTCCTTGCGGGCGACAAACTTCCTCTGGCAACAACCGACATTCCATACGGTGTTATATCGCGTCCATTAACCGACGCAGGCATCCATTCATTGCTTGCCATTCAGGGACTCCCGACCCTTGGCGAAACGCCGCCCCTTATCCAGCAATCGAATACGCAGCAGCCATCACTGCTCTATGCGCTTCCGCATGAGTACCGCACGCCGCTAACGGACATCATAGGTCAGGCGTCGTTCCTGCACGGACATGCCAGTGATACTCCACCAGAAGAGATCCGCGAAGTAAGTGCAGAGATTCTATCTGCTGCACGGCGTCTGCTGCGTACAACCGATAATTTCTTGATGTACGCTCAGATCGAAACGTTGTCAGAAAGCCCCATGCACGTCGAACGGATGCGTCAGGCACACACCGCAGAGCCGGCAATGGTTATCTACGATGCTGCCATCCAGCGTGCGCTTGCCCATCAGCGTCAGGCCGACGTTACCATCGCCCTCGACGTAGAAGACGTAGCGGTGTGCATCATGGAGCAACACCTCGACAAGATTGCAACAGAGCTCGTCGACAACGCTTTGTACTTTTCACGTCCCGGCACGCCCGTCTCCGTCATCGCCACACCTAGCAGCAAGGACATCACGTTCTCTATCCGTGACCACGGCGTTGGTATGCACGAAAACGAAGTCATGCAGGTCGGCGCATACCGTCAGTTCCGCCGCAAATCACAAGAACAACAGGGCATCGGCCTTGGCCTCGTTATCGCCAAGCGCCTCGTCGAACTCCACGGTGGAAGCTTCTCCATCTCGAGCACCCTCGGCCTCGGCACCTCGATTACGTTCACGCTCCCACGCGTCGCGTAGTCAAACGCGCCTGCTTGCGCCCACTTGCCTCTGCTCCGTAACTCGGACAGCAAGTATTTCACCTGACATTAAATCCAATACCGTACACGATGCAGTGTTCACGCCACGCTTTTTACTTGTTGGTAACAAGCGCATAACCTGACATTGCGTGTCTGTTGATTTTACGCGCGGCTGAATAGCGGCCGCTCGCTTATATTTCGACATGATTTTTAAACTAGTTTATGGTTCAACGTATTAGTGGCCTTCAACTTGACAACTTGGTTCAACCGATCAACTTGGTTCAACAAATCAACCTCATTCAACTAATCAACTCGAGCTTCGCGTATGCGAGCATGAGGTTTTTCTTTTCCCCGTTTTGAAATAGCACTGTGGCCTTGGCTTGAGTTCCAACACCACTGACGCCAGTCACCGTGCCTACGCCGAACATAGGGTGCTTAACACGCTGACCCGGCAAGACGCGACCACCGTCTTCGACTTGCGAATACGAGTCGCCCGATTCCTGAGCGTATTCATTGTGTGAGCCCCTTGGCTTCGCCACCTTCCACGTAGGTGGCTGAAAGCGCGCATGTGACAATGCTTCTTTTTCGGCGGCTTTGCTCGGACGTTTACTGTCGATGCCGCGAATTGCAACCTTGTCAGTTATCGGACGCGATCCAGCAATCTGCTTTCCACTGCGATCGGGCATTTCTGCAAAGGCAGATTTATCGATTTCGGCAAGGAACATCGAGGGACGTCCGAACACCAACTCACCAAATCGATACCGGCGTTCCGCGTACGCAAGCACAAGTTCTTTACGTGCGCGCGTTATTCCCACATAAAACAACCGACGTTCTTCCTCCTGTTCGTTGATATCGGTTTCTGCTTTTGCAAGCGGAAACAATCCCTGCTCGAGTCCAGCAATTACCACAAGCGGAAACTCAAGCCCCTTCGCCGCATGCATCGTCATTAGTCCAACACGATTGCTTCCTATCTGCGGATCATCGGCATCACTCAGCAGCGCAATCTGCTCGAGATACGTTGCAAGCGTAAGTGTCTCGTCGAGCTCTTGCTGCTCATAGATGTGCGAGAGCACACGTTCGATGTTATTCCAGCGATCTAGCGAATCCTCGGTGTCCTGCAGCTTGTACATCTGCGGCAAACCCGTCGCCTCGATGTACTGTTGCGCTAACGTCGCGGGCGGCAAATCATCCACCATCTCTCTATACCGATTCACAATATCAACGAAATCCGCAACCGCGACTTGCGTCCGTTTCTGCACGATGCTCATGGCCAACGGACTTTGTAGAACTTCGATTAGGGGGCGGCCTTCGGCCACGGCGCGCTCCTGCAATCTCTCGAGCGATGTTGCTCCGATACCACGAGCAGGTTCGTTAATAATGCGCAGTAAACTTTCCGTGTCGTTCTGATTTACAAGCAATCGTAGATATGCAAGCGTGTCTTTGACTTCCTTGCGTTTATAAAAGCTAACTCCGCTTACAATGTGGTACGGCATGTTCAGTCGGCGCAACGCATCTTCAAGTGCTTGAGACTGAGCATTCGTTCTGTAGAGAACAGCCACATCCTTGAACGTGTAGCCGTGCAGTTGCATGCGGTCTTTAATCGTTCGCGCAACCAACTCTGCTTCTTCTCTATCGTCCCTGCATGCAAGCAGCGTAATCTTTTCGCCCTCATCGTTATCCGTCCACAACGTCTTCTTCAGTTGCTTGACGTTATTCTTTATAACGCTATCAGCAGCAGCAAGAATCATCTTTGTGCTTCGATAGTTCTGCTCCAGTCGCACAACCTTAGCGTCGGTGTAATCGCGCTCAAAATCGAGGATGTTGCGAATGTCCGCGCCGCGCCATCTGTAAATACTCTGTGCATCATCGCCCACCACGCAAAGATTTCGCAGCGCACCAGCGAGCAAATTCACTGCTCGATACTGCACGCGATTGGTATCCTGATACTCATCGACCATGATGTACTTAAACCGCGCTTGATATTCAGCAAGTGCATCTGGATGATGCTCAAGCAACCGTATCATGTTCAGCAGCAAATCATCGAAGTCCATGGCGTTACTCTGTCGCAGGCGCTTCTCATACTCTTCATAAATCTGCGCTGTCTGTTTGTCGACAAGTGTATCCGCATTCCGCGCAGCTTCCTGCCACGGCGTCATGTTGTTCTTATAGCCCGAGATGCGACTGCGCACACCGGTTGGCGGCAACACCTGTTGCGACACACCAAGCTGCGTCATCACGGCCTTGATTGCCGATAGCTGATCATCGGTATCGTAAATCGTAAATGCATTTGTGTATCCAATGCGTTCTGCTTCTTTGCGCAGAATGCGAGCAAACAGCGAGTGAAACGTGCCCGCCCAAATACCGCGTGCAATTCCATCTCCAACGAGATGTCCGATGCGTTCCTTCATCTCCTGCGCCGCCCTATTCGTAAACGTCAGCGCCAAAACGTGACTCGGATGCACCCCCATACGCAGCAAATACGCAATGCGATACGTCAATACGCGCGTCTTCCCGCTCCCCGCCCCCGCAATAATCAAAAGCGGTCCGTCGGTTGTCGCCACAGCCTCGCGCTGCTTCTCATTCAGCCCCTCAAGCAAGTCCGACGCCGGAATATGATCTCCAGCAGGTATAGGTCGCAGCACAGTTATTTCTTATCCGATGATGGTGATGCAGAGCCTGCACTTGCAGACGACCCGCTAGAATCTTTTTTCGTCGACTCTTTCCCCGACGACTCTTTCCCCGACGACTCTTTCCCCGACGACTCTTTCCCCGACGACTCTTTCCCCGACGACTCTTTCTTTGCCGAGCCTGCGTCTTTGCTACGAGTGTCTTGCTTCGCTGTAGACGCTGTCGTACTTGGCGCACCCGCCGCCTTGCTCGAACTCGACGAGTCCGTGTTCGACGATTCCTTGCCCGACGATTCCTTACCTGACGAGTCTGCGTTCGACGATTCCTTGCCTGACGAGTCTGCGTTCGACGACTCCTTGCCTGACGAGTCTGCGTTCGACGATTCCCTATTCGACGATGAAGCAGCCGAACGTTCGTTTTCCTTGGCACTGCCGGGTTTGTGCACGTAGTCCGTCAGGTAGAAGCCCGCACCGGTGTAAATAACACCAGAGCCGCCGGAGATGACCCTTTCGACGAGCCCCTTACCCTTATCTGCTTGTTCGCAAACAGATTCGAGACAATGTGTAAGTGTGTCGGCCTTGATGGATTGTGACAAGTCGAAGCGTTTGCCGCACGTGTGGCATTGATAGTCGTATGTGGGCATGGTGTCAGTATTCTATGAAACCGATTTTTTTGTAGACCTTGCGCAGCGTTTTGCGTGCGCGTTCACGAGCTGCGTCTGCGCCATTTCGAAGGATTGTTCGCAACGCATCTTCATCTGCGCGAATGTGTGTGAAGCGTTCGCGAATGGGACTAATGTAGTTCGCAACGGCTTCGCCGACGGCTTCTTTATAGTCGCCGTATCCCGAGGCACCTTCGAACTCCTTCTCGATTTCGGCGAATGACTTGTTCGTTGCGATATGATGAAGTGTCATGAGGTTGGTGATTCCGTGACGCGTAGGGTCTACACGAATAGACGGCTTGGCTTGATCGCCCGATCCGGTACCTGCCTCGACGCCAGAATCGGTAACTGCGCTGACGCCAGAATCGGTAACTGCGCTGACGCCAGAATCGGTAACTGTGCTGACGCCAGAATCGGTAACTGCGCTGACGCCAGAATCGGTAACTGCGCGTCTGATTTTATTGCGAATAACATCGTCAGAATCGGTAAGAAAAATCGATGCCTTTGTGTTTGGATCGGACTTCGACATCTTCGACGTCGGGTCTTGCAGCGACATGATACGTCCGCCCACCTCCGGAATATGCGGCTCCGGCACATTAAACGTCGGCGAGTAACGATGATTAAATCTCTCAGCAAGATTGCGCGCGAGCTCAAGGTGTTGCTTCTGATCTTCACCAACAGGCACAAGATCGGCATTGTAAACAAGTATATCAGCAGCCATCAAGATCGGATACGTGAAGAGTCCGACATTTACTTTGTCGGTATTGCGTTCACTCTTGTCCTTGAATTGCGTCATCCGCGAGCACTCGCCCATCCCCGTCATGCACGTCAGCACCCATGAAAGTTCTACGTGTGCAGGAACATGACTCTGTATGAACACAACACTGCGTGAGGGGTCGACGCCCGCAGCGATATACATCGCCGCAACGTCCAGGGTCCATTTTCGCAGTTTCGCCGGCTCCTGCTGCAACGTAATTGCATGCTGGTCGACCACACAGAACAGAGAATCGTATTCTTCCTGAAGACGCACCCAATTGCGAAGAGCGCCCGCGATGTGTCCGATTGTTAGTTCGCCGGAGGGCGCCATGCCGGAGAGAATGGTTTTTCGAGGAGATTCCATGGCACAAAGTTACCCAGTTGATTCCGGGAATCATTCTCTCCCGGGATGATCGGTGTAAGTCGTTAAGAATATAGAATCAGTAGGTCTAAGATTAAAACCCTTTTTGTGCTACATCTATCGCTCGAGGCTATAGTCCGCGTCATCATATCAAACGTGCTTTCGCAAGGTCACGTGCCAGATCTTCATTCGTGAGCTTGTTCTGCCAAATCTGTTGAGACACGAACTCGCGATAATCTACTGTATTTGGGAAATAAGTTTCGACGAACTCCTTGCAGTACGGCAGTGTGTCACGATTCCCCATCCACTCCGAAAAATTCGAATAAGGCCAATCATCAGGTGTTTTCGCTAGCCCTGCTACTACTGGATTTGCGTGTATGTATCGACAAAGGTGGCGTAGGTATGATTCATCATGTACCAACTTGGACTGGTAGCGCCCTTGTAGTAGCGTACCAAATCGTCTGTAGCGATAGTTCATCTTACGACCGAAAACGAGGCAAGTCAATCCGATGACCTTACCTGCTGCAGTATCTCCATCCTGTCGGATGAGCACGTGGAAGTGATTCGGCATGAGGCACACGGAGAGAATCGTGCACTCGCATTGTGTTGCGTAAGTATCAAGCAAATGCAGAAAGAGCTGGTAATTCTCTGGCTCGTGAAATAGGAGCCCGCGTAATGCACCACGATTGTACAAGTGATAGTGATGACCGCGAATGAATTGCGTTGTACGACGTGGCATAAGTACCCCAGGAAAAGGTTGTTCAGTATTGATGTGCTTGTGACCGGCCATTGGTGTTCAATGGCCCACTACTTCTATGTAAAACCCACCGTACCTCTTGTGACACACGTGATTGTTCATTCCGGGAGATAATGATTCCCGGAATGGGCCTGATTCCGGGAATCATTATCTCCCGGAATCATTCGCATCTTTGCGAATGCCAACTATCGCCATCCTTCTGTTTGCCGTTACACTTTCCCTGTCACCACTCCATGCCCAGTCCGAAATGGGCGGCTCCTCTACACCGAGCACCTCGTGGCTGATGCTTTCGTATCAGCGGACTTGGTCGCCGCAGCACAACAACGGACCCAATTCGGGCTTCGGCTTTCAGGCGTTTCAATCGCTAGACGAAGACCGTAGGTGGTGGCTCGGCGGAGCAATTATGGGCGCGGATCTACAGAGGCGCGATTTGTTGAACGTCCTGGTCGGACCCGGCGTGTACATTGTGGGCAACGGACGTCTAGGAATGTTCGCATTCCTGCAAATGGGACTTTCGATGAGCTCCGCTTCGGGTCTCACCAGCTTTGACTTTTTCTCCGACAACACATTGGCGTTTGGGATGGCCACGATGAGCGGCATTGGCGGAAGCGTCGAAGTCTTCGACTTTCTGCGACTACAAACTGCGCTAGTCGGGAATTGGTACACGCTCGAAGGCGGACAAACTCCGTTCGGAATACAAATCGGTATCTCGAGTGGAGGCCGTTGATATGCGACTTCCCGTCGGTTTTGGAACGTATCGCACCGTCGACGGCAACGCCGACCACGAACGCGCCCTGCGCCATGCGCTTGAGCATGGCGTGCCCCTTATCGATACAAGCTCGAATTACGGCAACGGACGCAGCGAGAAGCTTGTAGGTCGAATGCTAAACTCTGTCGATGAGAGCCGCAGCGCAGGCGTTGAACTCATTACTAAACTTGGTTATGTTCAAGGCGAGGCGCTCGAAATGGCGATGCGACGGTATGCAAGCGGCGATCCGTATCCAGACGTTGTTGTAATGAGCGATTCGTTGTGGCACTGCATACATCCCGAGTATCTCGAAGATGCACTTGCGGTTTCGCGAGAGCGCTTGAAGATTGCCGAGGGCAAGGCAATCGATGGCCTGTTGCTGCACAACCCAGAGTATTTCCTGGCCCATGCGCATCAACAAGGCATGTCGATCGAAGACGCTCGAACAACGTTTTACGATCGCATTCGGCTTGCGTTCGAATGGCTCGAAACGCAGGTGGCAAGGGGCCTGATAAGGGGCTACGGCATCTCATCCAATACGTTTGCCCGTGAAATAGATGCGCCAGATTTTGTGTCGCTAGAACGTTGTCATGCAATTGCAAAAGAGGTTGTTGCTGCAAAAGAGGTTGTTGCTGCAAAAGAGGTTGTTGCTGCAAAAGAGGTTGTTGCTGCAAAAGAGGTTGTTGCTGGTGAGCGCGTCGATTCTAAGAACAACATGCGGTATGCTCAGGTGCCATTCAATCTAATTGAACACCAAGCTGCTACAACGTTTAATCAGAACAATGCAAAGCAGACGTTTTTAGAGTTTGCAGAACAACACAGTGTGCGCGTGTTAACGAACCGTCCGTTGAATGCGATTGGTGGTGATGAGTTGATACGTCTTGTGACGCATGAAATGCCGACGCATGTAATTCATCCGCAGGACATCGAGGCCCGCATTCATGCAATGGAGACGGTGGAGCACGATGTGGTACAGCTCGTGTTAATGGATACCACGCTTGGTGAACGTGAACGTGCGGCAGTGCAAGAGACATTTAAAATTGCAGGCGCATTGTGTCAGACGTGGAATAAGTTTAGCGGACTTCCCCATTGGCGTGACGTGCGCGAGGCATACCTGGCGCCACGTCTCAACGCCGCAGAAACGGTTGCACATCGAGCATCCGACCCTGTGCAAGTAAATGCGTATATCAATGATATTGCTGTATTGCTCGATGATGTTGAGTGGATGTATGCTGGCGAAGAAAATGGCAGTCTCGATGAGTTGCGACTCGCCATGACCGATGAATTTGGACTTCCTGTTGATACCCCATTGCAACACATTGCAATTCATTGTCTTGTGAACACACCCGGCGTTGACACTGTGTTAGTTGGTATGCGCGAGGTGCAGTATGTCGATGACGTGCTCGCTGCACTTGAGCTTCCGCCTACGCCAATACATCGATCGACTTGGCTTCGCGTTGCCGAACATTTGAAACGACTTTCCGAGTAATGAAATGAACAAGATTCAGATTGCACCTTCATTGTTAAGCTCTGACCTTGCGCGGCTCGAGGACGATGTGCGCGCATGTGAACGAGGTGGTGCGGATGTGCTGCATGTCGATGTTATGGACGGACATTTCGTGCCGCCGATTACGTTTGGTCCGCTTATCGTCGAGACCCTTAAGCGCATCACTGCGCTGCCCCTTGACTGTCACCTTATGGTTGAAAATCCCGACGAACAGCTCGAGCAATTCGCCGCCGCTGGTGCCTCGTGGATTAGCGTGCATGCAGAAGTGTGCAACCATTTGCATCGCACTCTAGCACGTATTCAAGAGCTAGGCTGCAAGTCTGGTATTGTTCTGAATCCGTCGACGCCACTCGATTTCGCAATGGAGGGGGCTGTGAACTCCGACTTCATTCTACTGATGAGTGTGAATCCGGGCTACGGCGGACAGTCCTTTATTCCGTCATTTCTCGATCGCTGTAAAAGGTTGCGATCGTGGCTCGATGCTAACGATTACGAACATGTTAACATTCAAGTCGACGGTGGCATCAAGGCCGACAACGCACGCGATGCAGTAAAAGCGGGCGCCTCTATTCTCGTAAGTGGTAGCGGAATCATGAAGGGTGACATAGAGTCGAACATTAAAGCGATGCGAGCTGCTGCTTCAGGCTAAAAGGACGTTGATTGCAGCGCACTCAAGGTAACGTAAAGCCAACATTCTTCACGACTATAGCTTGAGCCCGTTCATAAGCAGCGACGACATCGTCTCGAACGTAGCGACTGTCATGGTTGTTTTATTTATATTCAGTAATGCTAGCGATAAGTGTATGTATACGAGCTTTTCTGCGTCTGGCATCGACGCAAGCTGACGCGTTACGGCTGCGACGTCGCCGCGTTGAATTGGCCCAGTTAACGGGAATGCTACATCTTCCTCGATTGCCCTCGCTGCATTGCGATATGTGCGCTCCATTATCGGCAATAGGAACACATCTAGTGGAATACCTGCGTGCTGGGCAAGACGACGTGCATGCTCGTACGCAGCATACGTATAGTTTGATGCGGCAATAGCAGCCGTATGATAAACTCGTTTATGTTCATCGTCAACAAGTACAAGGCGATATGGCACACCAGCCGTGAGTTTCACAAACTCTTTCATCAATGGCCACTCCGCATCGGCACACTCTATACCCCATCCAATGCCATCGAGCGCACTCTCATCGGCATCGCCAAACGTTTGAAATGGATGTGCTGCACCTACCCGTGCGCCCGCATCGGCACACGCTTGCAAGACATCTAGCCGCATCGAACCGTTAACATGTAATACCAATGTGTTTGCAAACCTGTCGTGTGTTGGACTATCACTTGCAGGCCTCCCAGTCTGCATAGAATTGTTTTCCACTCCTACTTGCCAGCAACGTATTAAAGCTTCGGCGACATGCTTTACATCGGTATCACGTACAGCAATAACAACAACGTCGCCAGTAGGTTCGTTTGATGCGCACCACTCATCGAATTCATTGTGACGTACAACGCGCACATCTACGACAGCGTGCTTCAATCGCGTCGCGAGCGCACTGCCTACTTTGCCTGCACCGATGATAGTAACACGCTTAATCATTGTGCAACTGCGTACTTCATAACTACTTTCCCTTTCTCTTCAAACGCTGAATGTTAGGTCCAAGATCTTCGACAATGAAACCTAGTGTGTTCAACTCATTACGCAAACGATCTGATTCGGCCCAATCTTTGCGATGGCGTGCACTTTGACGATGCTCACTCATCTCGCGCACTTCGGAGGGCCAATTGTCCTCATCTTCGATAGGACGCTCTGTGAATTCCCACACTGCGAACACTTCGTTGAGCATGCGCAAAACATCGAGCATCGAGGCTCGGGAGGGGGCGTCAAGGGTCTTTATATCGACATTATTTATCGTGCTGTATACGGCTGCCAGTGCAGTTGGTGTATGAAGATCGTCGGCTAGTCGTTCGCCTACAGCATTTCGAAATGCTTGCGTGTCGAATGAATTGGCATTAGATGAATTACGCATCGCCGTGGTTGTATCGTCGGCAATCGCCGCGGCTTCATCGTCGACGGTGGCATTTTCATACAGTTCATAGATGGCTTCTTGTATGCGTTTGCGTCCACGCGCAAGTGCCTCGATTCCATCGAATGTAAAACCGTAAACAGATCTATAATGTGTAGCGAGCATTGCAAAGCGCACGTCGAGCGGATCGATGCCGCGTTTTACTAGTTCATCGAGACTGTAGAAGTTGTCGAGCGACTTGCTCATTTTGCGTCCGTCGACCTCAAGGAATTCGTTGTGTACCCAAAATGTGGCTTGCTCTGCCACATGATATCCAGCTGTGCATTGCGCGAGTTCGTCTTCGTGATGTGGGAAGCGTAAGTCGACGCCGCCCGTGTGAATGTCGAACGGAAGACCGAGTAGGTCATGCGCCATAGCCGAGCATTCGATGTGCCATCCGGGACGTCCGGGAAGGTTTATGGTTTGTCCCGGCTGGACTACAGTCTTTCCTGGCTGGTTTGAGATTTCTCCAGATTGACGAGCGTCATTCACTTCGAAGTCCCACCAAGGTTCAGCCCCCTTTCGCCCCTTCCACAAGACGAAATCGCTTACCGATTCGCGGTCGTATTCGTCGGCATCGATGCGAACACCCTCGCGGAAGTTCTCTGTGTCGATGTGGAAGAGACGTCCGTACGGGTGTTCCTTGCTGTACGACGCGACGTTGAAGTACACGCTGCCGTCGCTGATGTAGGCGTGTCCGGAGGCAAGGATGTCGCGGATGAGCTCCTTCATCTGCGGAAAGAAATCTGTCGCGCGCGGGTTTGCAGCAAAATTCTCGCGCTTGATGTTCAGAGTATTTAAGTCGGCGAAAAATTTACGTTCGTGATAAAGCGTGAGCAGGCGCAGGTTTTCGCGAGCGTCGTCGGTCTGCACGCCCATTGCGTCGACCCATTTGTTGGAACCAATTGCCGAATTGCGAATAGTTTTGTCGTCGATGTCGGTGATGTTCATCACCCACTTCACGTCGTACCCGCCGACAACCCTCAGGACGCGCTGCAGCAAGTCGTTGCAGAGAAACGAACGCATGTTACCGATGTGGGCGACGTCGTAGACGGTCGGACCGCATGAGTACATCCGCACTTCGTTGCCGTTAAGGGGCGTGAAGGGGTCTACCGATTTTGTAAGGGTGTTAAAGAGTCTTATCTGCATAAAAGGAATTTACAACATGCGCTTTCTCCGATATAATGGACTTTCGATTGTGATGTTCAGCTGCTTTGCAGTGTTTCTGTTTTTTCATAGTTGCAGCGGGCATGTCCAGCATAACGAGGAGTTGGTAGAACACAGACAGATCACACTCAACTATGCTACCTACCTAGGCAGCGGTGCGTTCGTCGAATCTGTGTTCGAAAACTGGGAGAGCGAGTTCCTGCAGATGCTGGCTTACGTACTCCTAACGATTTGGCTAAAGCAGAAAGGATCGCCTGAATCAAAAAAACTCAATCAGAAAGAACCGGAGGACGAAGACCCACGAAGACACAGAACCGACCCCAATGCACCATGGCCTGTGCGTAAAGGTGGCCTTGTTCTTGTCCTATATGAAAATTCCCTGTCTATTGCATTGCTGCTTCTGTTTGTTGGGTCATTCGTTCTTCATGCCTACGGTGGTATGCGAGATCAGAACGATCAACTATTTTATCAAGGCAAACATCTCATTTCACTCTTCGACTACATGAGTAGTGCCAAATGCTGGTTCGAGTCATTCCAGAACTGGCAGAGCGAATTCCTTTCCGTTGCAGTGTTAGTAGTGCTTCAAATATTCCTTCGACAAAAGGGATCGCCCGAATCAAAACCAGTTGCAGAATCGAACAGCTACACCGGACACGACTAAGGTAATGGGTCTTTGTAAGTCAGACCGGGTAAGGCTACGTGTCTTTGCAAGTCAAATACGAACGTGCTGGTTCACACCGAAGTGATAGACAAGGTCTTTGTACGACGGCACATTGTACATCGCCAAATCGGCGCGTTTACCTACTTCAATCGAGCCCGTTAGATGCGATATGCCTAGCGCCGCTGCACCGTTCAGCGTCGAGGCAACAATAGCTTCTTCGATGCTCATGTGCATCGTGATGCAAGCGAGCGAAAGAATGAGCTGCATGTTTTCGCAAAGACACGAACCCGGATTGCAATCGGATGCAAGTGCCACAATGGCATTTGCATCGATTAAGGGGCGTGCTGGAGGGGGCTTTAGACGTAGTGTGTATGCGGTTCCCGGCAGAAGTGTGGCGACAACACCAGCATCGCACATGGCAATGATGTCAGCTCCTGTAATCTCTTCGAGATGGTCGGCGCTTATGCATCCCATGCGTGCAGCCATCTGCGTTGCACCAGTATGTTCGATTTCTTCGGCGTGCACCTTGAGACGAAGTCCGTGTTCCTTTGCCGCGGCAAGCACACGTTCAGATTGCTCGACCGTGAAGTATCCAGTATCTGTGAATACATCACAAAACTCTGCAATACCTTGCGACGCAACTGCGGGTAGCATTTCGTCGACGAGAAGTCTTATATAACCTTCTCTATCATTGGCGTATTCCGGAGGGAATGCATGTGCACCAAGAAATGTCGCGTGAACGTGTACACGCTGTTCTCGTGGCAATGAGGCAAATTCTTTTTTGAGAATACCGATTGCTTCGAGTATTCGCAGCTCCGATTCAAGTGAAAGTCCGTAGCCACTTTTAATCTCGAGCGCCGTTGTTCCGTGGTTTCGTGCCGAGCGAATCAGGAGGCGTCCCTGCGCTACCAACTCCTCGAGCGAAGCTTCGCGTGTTGCACGCATCGACGAAAGAATTCCACCACCCTCAGCAGCAATCGTCTGATAGGGCACTCCTGCAAGTCTCCGCGCAAATTCATGCGCGCGCGACCCAGCAAACACCATGTGTGTGTGTGAGTCGACGAAGCCCGGCATGACGGTCCTGCCCGCGCAATCGACAATGTTGACGTCAGCGTCGGTGCGTGCGTCAGCGTCGGTGCGTGCTTCAGCGCCGATGTGTGCGTCAGCAACCCTTAGTCCCCTACGTACAAGCTCAGCATGTAGAGCATCCGATGTGCCGACCCACTCGATGACCTCATCGAACAACACGGCACCGTTGGTGATCTCGCCGACGTCCTGCATCGACGCACTGGTTTTGTGTGGCGAGCCTTCGGCGGACACAGTGACGAGGGAGGCGATGTTTTGAAGTGCCGTCACCAGTTTATTCCGGGAGATAATGATTCCCGGGATAATACGAGTAAGTCGTTTGTAATATAGGAAACCACTCTTCTCAAACGCCCCCTCTAGCTCGTGTCTCCGCTTTAGCCAACTGACGTTCGATGATTAGGTCTGCGACGAGTTCTGGGACGTCTGGCGGAAGCGCCTTGCTGAAGATTTCGTTTACGCGTGCTTCGCTCACATCTATGCGATACAACAACACCATCAGTCGTTCTGGGTTGCGATTGAGCAGCTCGACGATGCGGTGTATGAGTGCTTCACGAATCTCATCCAGAGTCGTAAGCGTAGCCACGTCGTCCATGTCGAACGCAATCGAGATTTTGTTTGCCGCACTTAAGATGATACTATCTGATGCCATTACAGTACGTCCTTCCGCCCCTTGTTTCGAAGCCCCGTGACAAGCAGTTTGACATCCTGCGCTCGGTCTTTGGAGCAGACGAGTGTTGCGTCGTCGGTGGCAACAATAACAATGTCGTCGAGGCCGAGGGTGGCAACGATGTGCGGACGCGAATTGGCATTGCAGATAATACTGCCTGCTGTGTCGATCATTTCTACAACGCCTTCGACGACGTTATCGAACGAGTCGTGACTCTGCAGTCTGTCGAGAGCATCCCACGATCCGACGTCGTCCCACGGAAATGACGCTGGCAAAACCGCAACATTCTTGGCGCGTTCCATTACGCTGAAATCGATGCTGATGTCCGGCATCGAATTGAAAAGCAATTCCATCAAATTTTTCTGTGTGTAGATTTTTTGCAAAGCGTCGTCGGAGTCGCTTTCAACCACTAAAGAACTTGAGCCCGTTTTACCGGACATGATTTCAGTCATTGCTTGGATTTCGCCACCTACTAGCGGAAGGTTCGCCTTCATCGCAGATTCGAGTGTCGACACACGCCAGAAAAACATGCCTGAATTCCAGAGATAGTTACCCGATGCTAGAAACTCGCGGGCAAGTTCGGCGGTGGGTTTTTCACGGAATTGCACGACTGGATGAATTGCGAATTTGTCTTCGCGTTGTGCGCGCACGATCTGAATGTATCCGTAGCCGGTTTCCGGACGTGTCGGTGGTATACCAATCGTTACGAGTGCATCGTTTGCCTCTGCATAATTCAATGCTTTGGTGATATCAGCTCGAAATGCATCGGCATCACCAATAAAATGATCGGCGGCCAGCACAACCATAAGCGCGTCGTTACCAGAGCTAACTACATCGGCAGTATGCGCGTTGGTTTTTGCGCTGGTATTTGCGCTGGTACTCGTGGTGGTTTTTGCGCTGGTATTTGCGCTTCCATTGCCTTCGCGCACCTTGATAATCGCCGCCGCTAATGCAAGGCACGGTGCGGTATTGCGTTTTGCAGGTTCTGCGATAATGTTCTCTTTGGGTAGCGCTGGTAAGGCGCTGAGAAGGGGCTCTCGGAGCACTTCGCTCGTGATGATGAGGATGCGTTCGGCAGGCACAAGTGGCGTGATGCGCTCGATGGCCTGCTCTATCATGGTTTGCGAGTCAGACGTTAACCGAAGCAACTGTTTTGGTTTCTTAATGCGCGACAGGGGCCAAAAGCGTTCGCCGGAGCCGCCGGCCATTATTACAACATAGGTGTTCATGATAGTATTTCTGCGATCTGTACTGCATTTGTTGCAGCGCCTTTGCGAAGGTTGTTTGCAACAACCCACAACATGAGGCCATGTCCGTTTGGTGCCGACGAATCGGCACGCAGCCGACCGACATGCACCAGGTCTGAATCTGCTACGCCGTGAGGCGTTGGGTAGTGATTATTTGAAGGATCGTCTTCGAGTACAATGCCCGGCGCACCGGAGAAAACCTCAGCGGCTAATACTGGCGTAATGTGACGCACCGTTTCGATTACCACGGCTTCTGCATGGCCACCAAGGACGGGCACACGCACACACGTTACAGCGATGTTCAACTCGTCGAGGTGCATAATGCGACGTGTTTCGCGCTGCATTTTTATTTCTTCTTCTGAGTCGCCATGCATTTCTGCAATCGAATGAAACACGGCGTTATGTGCTAAAGGGTGCGTTGATATGCGAGACGTTGGTGTAACGCCCGCAAGTTCCGCCTGCAGTTGGTCGACACCTTTTTGACCCGCCCCACTCACACTCTGATACGTGCTCACAATTACCCGCTTTAGTCCAAACGCTTCATGCAGAGGCTTTAACGCAACCACTAGTTGAATGGTCGAGCAATTCGGATTTGCAATGATGCCCTTGTGTTTCAGCGCATCTTCGGCATTCACCTCGGGCACCACAAGTGGCACGTCGGGGTCCATGCGCCAGTAGCTCGAATTATCGATCACCACCGCACCCGTCGCTGCAAAGCGCGGCGCCCAGTCCTTACTGACCGAGCCCCCTGCACTAAACAATGCGATATCGACATTCGGCAAAGGTTCGGTAAGGGGCTCTACGACAAGGGTCTCGCCCTTCCACTCCATGCGTTCGCCAGCAGACCGTTCGCTTGCTAACAACACAAGCGACGTCACAGGAAACGCGCGCTCCTCCAACACCTGCATCATGGTTCGTCCGACCAGCCCCGTTGCCCCAACAATTGCTACTCTCATAACGCAAATGTACGGGTCGGGACGTAGGAAGGGACGTCAGATGGGATGTCGAGATAATTGAAACTACTCTTTGCCACAATCCATTGTGACTTGCGCTTCGGTTATCATCTCAGTTTAGGCTCGGGTTTAGAGTCGATGTAATTTTTGCTTGAGCCAATTTTTCTTCCGGATTTTGCTTCGAGCTGACGCAGTGCCCTACCTGCAACCGAGCCCCCTTCTTGTGCAGCTTCTTTGTTTTGTTCAAAACCCTGCGCAACCGTATTGCGCGCAATCTCGGTGGTTGCTGCTTCACCAAGCATTGTAAACAGCAGCTCAAGATTATTCATGTGGTCGCGAAGATTTTCGCGTTGTAAGCCTTTAAGCTGTTTGTACTCCATTGGTGTAAACCCAAACGTCGCCTTCGATATTTCAGTTGTGAGGATGGCGAATTCTATGTGATCTGAAACCTTGCGTTTTTTCCATTCGCCAGTTAGCTCATCATGTATAGCGATACCTCTCACACGTTTTTCAATCCAGTCATCAGGGTAACCCTTCGCCCGATAGATATCTCGTATTCGACGTTGCACCAACTCCGGGTTTCCAATTTCCTGAATTCGTTGGTACCCTACCTCGGTCAGCCACCGCTTGAATGGCTCCGCCTTCTGACTAGGGATAGACTGGATGATGCGGAGGGCGCCTTCGGTGTGAACACAATCGGTTTTGTAATTCTTGCCGTCAGATGATGGGAGTTTCAGTTGTCGACAAATTGTCGACAACTGAACATTGCTTGACTCGACCTCACGTTCCTTCATACGATACCAGTAATCACGGGGATTTTCACTATCGGTTAGAGCTGAGATGATGTCCTCGTAGCATCAATCGGGCATTGACAGGGTGCAAATGTGACAGGCGTTGAACGGACACAAAGCTGTGATGAGCGTGAAAGCCTAGCCTCCGCTGATGTACTTTTGTCCGATGCAACGCCTAGCCCCATATCTCATGCAACGCCAAGCCCCATACCCTATGCAACGTATAGCCATAGTTCTAACGGTGATCTGCTGCCTCTCGACGGTCGCGCGCGCACAGACGACGGAGCTTTCGTGGGAGGCGCGCATAACGCTAGATGCGAACTCGATAAACTCTACGGGTTTGCGCACAGCTTCGGGTGTAGCCAGCGACGCGCTGATTCCATTATCGATAGGTGTGCCTGTGACGCTCTATGCACTGGGTGCACTTGAAGTGTTCGATTCGTCACCAGACAATCGGTATATGGCAGAGACGGGCTTGCAAACCGCTGTAACGATGGGCGTAACGTATGCACTCTCGCTGGGCATTAAGACACTCGTCGACCGGCAGCGTCCGTACCAGCAGTACCCGGGCACAATTGTGAACTACAGGAACGATCATGATGCGTCATTCCCGAGCGGACACAGTGCGGGATCGGCTGCACTTGCAACTTCACTCTCGTTGCGTTATCCGCACTGGTATGTAATTGCACCAAGTGTAGCATACGCATTGTTTACAGGCTTTAGCCGCCTAAATCTTGGCATGCACTACCTAAGCGACGTGCTTGCTGGCTATGCCCTCGGTGTTGGCGTTGCCCTGCTGACAAATGCACTGAACGACAAACTCTTCGATGCCGCAAATGGAATACTTCCGAAGAACAGCAGCATAGGTGTCTTACCTGCAGATCTGTTGAATCGCGACATAACGCCCCTTTTCTCGTTTAGCATTGCACTATGATTAGCACTAGGCTGATTGGCGTCGCACTATGAAACTCGGCGTTGCACAGTTCACGCCTGTGTTCAAAGACATCGATGCAAACGTTCGGGGCATCGAACAGATTATTCGCACGACGGATGTCGACGTTCTAGTTCTGCCCGAACTCGCAACGAGCGGATACTTTTTTCATTCGGCTGACGAAGCGCGCGGATATGCGCTACACGTTGAGAGTGAACAGATTCAAGCACTAGTAAACGCAGCTAGAGAAACGGGACGTGTTATCGTGTGTGGTTTTGCCGAGGAAGCAACACCGAGTATTGCAAAACCACGTTCGTCAGTTACACCGAACGACGGCAATGCGCTCTACAATTCGGCGCTAATAGCCGGCGCTGACATCGCAACAACAGTGTATCGCAAAACACATCTTTTCTATAAAGAAAATCTTGTCTTCTCGCCAGGCGATTCAGGCTTCAACGTTGTTCGCTTACCTAGTTTCGATTGCACTCTGGGAACGATGATCTGCTACGACTGGCGATTCCCCGAAGCGGCGCGTACGCTTGCGTTGAAGGGGGCTGACCTGATTGCTGCTCCAAGCAATCTCATCACACACGTGTGGAGAAAGGCAATGCCCGTGCGTGCACTTGAGAACAAGGTGTATCTCGCAGTAGCCAATCGTGCCGGAACAGAAACGAATAACGACGAAAGCGTGACATTTAATGGGGACAGCGTTATCTATTCGTACAATGGCGAGGTGCTTGCGGCATCGAATCCAAACCTCGAATTAACGGACAAAAAATATGCCTCGTCAAATCAGGTGAACGATTGCATGCTTGTGGCGGAGATCGACCCCTCGGCAACGCGTTCAAAAACAATAAACTCGTTTAACGACATCCTTGCGGACAGACGTCCGGAACTTTACCTGTAAAGAACGTCACGTTTAGATCATCTAAGTCTACTTCTCGCTAACCACGCTCTGTTGTCCCTTTATGCACTTTTCTACTCTCAAACACATTCACTTTGTTGGCATCGGAGGCATCGGCATGAGCGGTATTGCCGAGATCCTGTTGTCGCAAGGGTTTCGTGTGAGTGGGTCGGATATGCAGAGGAGCGACATCACTGAGGCGCTTGTGAGTCGAGGCGCGACGGTGTTTATCGGACACGAAGCGCAGAATGTAGAGGGCGCCGATGTTGTGGTGTATTCGAGCGCAGTGCGTGTAGGCACAAACCCCGAGACCCTTGCCGCGCGTGAGCGCGGCGTACCCCTTATCAGAAGGGCCGAGATGCTTTCGGAAGTGTCGCGACTAAAGTATTGTTTGGCCATTGCAGGTACACATGGCAAGACAACAACGACGTCGATGTGTGGACTTGTGATGATTAAGGCTGGACTCGACCCTACGGTAATTGTAGGGGGCCGACTGAAGGGGCTCGGTGGCACGAATGCGCGCCTTGGCGCTGGCGACTGGATGGTGCTCGAGGCCGACGAATACGATAGGTCGTTTTTGCAACTGCTTCCGAGCATTGCAATTATTACAAACGTCGAAGCAGACCACCTAGATATTTACACAGACCTCGATGACATTAAAGGTGCTTTCATAGAGTTTGCGAACAAGGTTCCGTTTTATGGTGTTGCATGTGTGTGCCTCGACGATGATGGTGTGCGGTGCATACTTCCGAGCTTTGAGCGGCGCGTGATTACGTACGGACTTTCTGAGGACTGCACGACGAGGGCCGTTGATATCGAAGCACATGAACGGCAGGTGAGTTATTCGCTCGTGCATGAGGGCGTCGACCTCGGACGTGTGACGTTACATGTGCCGGGTGAGCATAACGTGCGCAATTCGCTTGCTGCTGCATCGATGGCGCTCGAGCTTGGTATCGATGCCGATGTAATTCGTGAAGCACTTGGAGAATTTCATGGTGTGTATAGACGCTTCGAAGTCCGTGGCGAGCACCATGGAATATTGGTAATCGACGACTACGCACACCACCCAACAGAAATCCTGGCAACACTGGCCGCCGCACGTGCTGGATGGGATAGGCGCATCGTGGCGGTCTTTCAGCCTCATACGTACACCCGGACCCGAGACTTTTTTCAGGCATTTGCGGAGTCGTTTGCCAACGCAGACGTCCTCGTTTTAACCGACGTTTATGCAGCTAGAG
>Ga0163153_10000688_pt1 | contig 57673 bp, 49 predicted proteins | sample OliLakLV19MP6IB1_FD_148629 | JGI IMG/M metagenome (GOLD analysis project Ga0163153, IMG submission 148629) | Freshwater microbial mat bacterial communities from Lake Vanda, McMurdo Dry Valleys, Antarctica - Oligotrophic Lake LV.19.MP6.IB-1 | ecosystem: Environmental > Aquatic > Freshwater >... | reverse complement strand
GCAAGAGCACCACGCCGCCGTGCTGCCTTCGAAAGTGGCTCAGGCAGTCGACAACACCTTCATAGGCCGAACGCCCGTTATGAATAACGCCCCAAATGTCGCAAATCAGGACGTCATAGTGAGGCGCGAGCGCGCGGAGACCGTTGATGATGGGGAACTGGGGCATGGTGGCGCGAAGTGGCAGATCGCTGCTGCGGCGTCAACGAAATTACGCCGCGCGGCCGCCCGATACCGGCCGTGGACGCGAGGCCGGGCCTGGTTGGGGGACAGGTGCATTCGTGGGCAGACCATGGTCCATGATGACGTCACGAATGGGTTTGGCCTCGCCGAATAAAAAGCCCTGACCATAGTCGACGTGGAAATCAAGCACGCCTAGGACTTCACGCTCGTACTCGATGCGCTCGGCGATCAGGTTCAAGCCATAGCGCATGAGAAGCTGTTTGAGATCGGCCGGATGGATGCGGGCGGTGGCTGCATCGGGCTCGCCGAGCATGAGATGAGCCGGAACTTTGACGTAACGCACGCGCTTGGCGCGGGCCGCACCAAAATCGAAGTCCAGGGATTTCACCTTGTCGATCGAGAGCATGAAGCCCAGATCGGCAAGGTGCCCGATATTGGCATTTTCAACTGAGGTCAGGGTTTCAAACACCTCTTGGGAGATCTCAAACATCAACTGGCCTGCGAGTTCGCGATTCTTCTCCAGATAGGAGATGAACTGAGCGAAGAAGCCCCGGTCTTGCAGAGTCTCACGCGAGAGGTTGCAGAAGACGCCAATCTCCTTGTTGCGCTGGCTCCAGGTTTGCAACACCTGCACGCAGCGGAACAGCAGCATGTTGTCAATGACCGCCATCAGGCCCGCCGGCTCTGCGATCTTGATGTATTGCGAGGGCATGATGATCTTGCCGTCTTCGGTGCGCAGGCGTGACAGGGCTTCGTAAAATCTGACGCGGCGTTGCGGCAGGCTGACAATGGGCTGCATGTAAAGTTCGACGCGATTGTCCTCCAGCGCGCGGCGGATCGTATCGAGCATCGTGTCGCGCGGGGTGCCGGTGGGCGCTGGCGCGCGTTCCTGTGTGGTGGTGCGCTGCGGAACATCGTCAAAGGCCGGCTCTTCGCTTTGCGCCCTGTCGGCTATGCCGGATGCCAATCTGCGCACGAGAGATTCCAGGACCTTGACCTCTGTCACCACGCGGTCGTTGCGCGAGGCAATGCTATCGTCGACGTGTTGCTTGAGTTCCAGCAGCGCGCGCCTTGTAAGGTCAGAATCGACGCGCATGATTTCGTGACTTTTGCTCAAGTGCGTGAGGGCGGCTTCGGTGCGCGCGTTCTCGGCGATTTGCGCGAACAGCGTGTCGCAATAGGCGGCGGTAATGGTGACGAGTCCGATGATCAGCAATGCGCCCACAGCACTGGTGCCGCCAAGGCGATATAACACCGCCGCGACCACAATCCCTCCGATGAGCGCCACCCCGGGCACTACCATCTGATCGAGACGGGGCATTTTTCCATCCATAAGGCTAGTGATTCTGCCTATTGTCAGTGTCCGGCCTGAAGGGTTTATAAGATGTTAACCAGTGGAGAGCGGTTCCAATGACCAATGCGCATTCGTTTTCTTTCAAGTCGATTGATGGCGGCGACCTGCCGATGGCGGGATATCAGGGGAAGGCCGTGTTGCTTGTGAATACGGCCAGTGCCTGCGGGTTCACGCCGCAATACAAAGGGCTTGAGGCGCTGTGGCAGGCGTATAAGGACCAGGGGCTGGTGGTGCTGGGCGTGCCGTCGAATGATTTCGGCGCGCAGGAGCCTGGAAGTGAGACCGAGATCAAGTCGTTCTGCGAGGCGCGGTTTGGGGTGGATTTTCCGCTGACGGCAAAGGTGCATGTGACAGGCGCCGAGGCGCATCTGCTCTATCAGTGGATCGCAGGCGAACTCGGCGAAGGCGGTGTGCCGCGCTGGAACTTTCACAAATATCTGATCGGGAAGCGCGGCGAGATTGCGGGGACGTTTGGGTCGAAGGTGGCGCCGGAGAGCGCGGAGTTGAAGGCGGCGATTGAAGCGGCGTTGGTGGGTTAGTGCGCGAAGCCTCTCTGGTGTCTTCCCCTGCCGCAAGCGGGGGCAAGTGGCTGCGCAGCTTTAGCTGCTGCAGGGGACGTGGCGCGGTGTCCACTTCCCCCCATCCCCTGCAGCAGCAAGTGCTGCGCAGGGTCTTCCCCCGCAAGCGGGGGAAGACATTAAAAATCTTTCAACTTTACTTGCGCGTGTGCGAGACGAAGCCGCCCTGGATGTAGCCGGTTTCGTTATCTTTGAAGAGTTCATCGTCTTCAGCCATGGCCATGTCGCCCAGAGTGGGTGAGTGGCCGTCGTAGTACAGGCCCACGAAGCATTGGCCGCTGCAGTCGAAGCTGCGTTGCTCGCCTGGTTCCAACCAAAAATCATGCGCCGAGCCCCAGTCTTCCCCGAAACTGGGGCCACATTTGTCGTCGCAAACAAATGCCTGGGTTCTGACTTGCTCCAGGTTGATCAGGGTCACAGCTGCTGCGGGCCAGGCGATGAGCGCGCTTGAAAACGCCAATGTGATCGTCAGAGTTTTACGCATTGTGATCTCTCTGGACTCAAGTGGACACTGCGCCATCACGCACCGCTTTTCGCGCCAAGTCCAACGAATTTTGGGGCCAGCATCCAGTTCCCGGGTTGGCGGCGCTCGAAGCTGGCAGTCACAAGGGCTGGCGCGGAATTGGATGCTGAACCCGGTTCTTTTCAGCCAAACAGGTATTGCGTCCCCAAGTCTTCGAAGAGTGGTGAACGCGAACCGGAATTTAAGTCAAATCCGGTGCCGAGGCGATAAGCTCGGCGAACGTCTTCAGGTCGATATTGCCGCCCGAGACGATGGCGACGACCGGACCTTGGCCGGCTTTGCCCGTCAACGCGGCGGCAAGCGGCAGGGCGCCCGCTCCTTCGGAGATGACGCGCGCTTTTTCCGCCATGATGCGCATCGCCCTCTTGGTCTCGTCCAGGCTGACCACGAAAGTGCCGTCGATCAGCGGTTTCATCCGTTGCCACATTCGCGGGAACAGGCTTTGGCCACCGGCGCCGTCGACGAACGAAGACTGCCATTCCTTGAAGACTTGCGGCGATCCCATCTTGAACGACAGCGCTGCGGGCGCGGCCGTCTCGGGTTCGACCCCGAAGACTTTGATCTCGGGCTTGAGCGCCTTGATGGCGCTCGCGACGCCAACGACAAGCCCTCCGCCGCCGATGCCGGCAATCACCGCGGCCGTGTCTGGCGCGTCTTCGAGAATCTCCAGACCCATTGTCGCGTGACCAGCGATGAAATTGTGATCGTCGAACGGATGCACGAACGTCCCCTCGACGCCGGGATAGGAACGCTCGTCCAGCGCCTTCCACGCGACCTCATAAGGCACCAGGACGAGTTTCGCGCCGAGCGCCTTCATGCGCTCGAGTTTCGATGCCGGTGCCGTTTCGATCGCAACGACGGTACAAGGCACGCCCGCCTGCCTCGCGGCGTATGCGACGCCCTGCCCGGCGTTTCCTGCGCTGATCGTCCAAACGCCGCGCTGGCGCTCGGTGTCAGGCAACATCGCCACGGCATTGGCGGCGCCGCGCAACTTGTAGGCATTGATCGGCTGCAGGTTCTCGAGCTTGAGCCGGATGTCGGGATAGTCCGGCCCCAGCTGCAGGCGGATGAGCGGCGTGTGCATGATCGCCCCCGCGATGCGCCGGCGCGCCTCCTGTATCTCGGCCAGCGTTATGGGGCGGACCGCTTCAATCGTCGTGGACATTTCTGACATTCCTTCCATCTGGATGCGGGGGTTGACAGCGACCTTAGAGTTCTTTATATGTTCCCGTTAGTTCTTGACATTGTGAAAAAACTGGCGCGGCCTTGGGGGGAGTGGGGTCCGCCTCGTGAGCCCGCGCGAAAAATTATTACGGGTGAGTGCCCGGAATTGCGTCCTGGAGGGCCACTGGAATTGATGCGGAATAGGTGTCTAGTGATTTTTGTCCTGATGGCGGTGAAATTCGTGAGCGCAGACAAGCGCTTGAGGGCCGAACAGGACAACGAGGACAGTGTTTTGAGACAGTGTCTCGTGTCCTGTTCGTCCTGAATTGAGTGGCTGAGTTGTGCAGGTTTTGGCGGAGAATAGGACAAGGCCGCCGCCAGAGTTGCCTCCGGCGGCGGGTTTTTCGGAAAGTGTGCGCTTACGAGGTCAGCGGGATGATCTGGATCTCGACGCGGCGGTTGCGGGCGCGGCCGGAGTTGTTGGCGTTGGAGGCGACGGGACGGGTCTCGCCCATGCCGATTACGTACATGCGTTGTGGCATCACACCGTTTTGCGACAGGACATGCGCCACCGAGTTGGCGCGGCGTTGCGAAAGATCGCGATTGTAATTGTCGGCGCCGCTGGAGTCGGTGTGACCGGAGATTTCGATTGTCGAGCGGTCATATTCATTCAGGACTTCGCCGACAGCGGCGAGTGTCTGATAGAAGTTTGAATTGACCTGATCGCCGTCGACCGGAAAGGTAATGTCGCTGGCCATTTCGAGGACGATGTTGTTGCCCTGGCGGCGAATGCTGACGCCGGCGCCACGCAGGCGGTGACGCAGCGCGGCTTCTTCCTTGTCCATGTAGTGGCCAACGCCTGCTCCCACGAGGGCGCCGACGCCTGCACCGATCAAGGCATTGCGCGACGCCTGCTTGCCGCTGGAGGTGTTGGTGAGGGCGCCTATGGCGGCACCGCCGAGGGCGCCGAAAATAGCGCCGCGGGTGGCGTGACTGGTCTTTTGTTCGCCGGAGTAGGGGTCTTGGGTCTGGCAGGCGCTGAGAAACAGCGCGGCGCCGATGGCTATTGCAGTGAACTTGTACATATGTGGTTTCCTTTGTTGAAGGCCGGAGGCGTCATAAGCCGAAGCGCTTGTAGGGCGCAAGTCGAGGCTGACATTTTCGCGAGGGATGCTGGGCCAAGTGTGGAAAAGTGCAATTTGCTTGACGAACGTCACACCGGCCATTCATCTGCATGCTACAGGCATTTCAACTTTTCAGCGCGGGACAGCCAACCATGCAACTCTTCGATTTGAGCGGGAAAGTCGCCGTCATCACCGGCTCTACCAAGGGCATCGGCGAAGCCATTGCCCACCGCTTTGCGGAGCATGGCGCCAAGGTCGTGGTCTCCAGCCGCAAGCAGGACGCCTGTGAGAAAGTTACCGCCGACATCAACAGCAAGTGGGGCAAAGGCAAAGATGTCGCGCTCTCGGTGCCCTGCAACATCAACCAACGCGACCAGCTGGAGCAGTTGATCGCCAAGACACGTGCAAAATGGGGCAAGGTCGATGTGCTGGTTTGCAACGCTGCGATCAACCCGGTATTTGGTTCGATGGCGCTTGTTTCCGACGAGGCCTTCGACAAGATCATGGGGGCGAATGTTCGGGCAAACCATCAGTTGTGCAATCTTGTTTTGCCCGAGATGGTTGAGCGCAAAGACGGCAGCATCATCATTGTGTCGTCGATCGGTGGCTTGCGCGGATCCCCGGTTTTGGGGGCTTACTGCATTTCGAAGGCGGCAGACTTTCAGCTGGCGCGCAACATCGCGGTTGAGTATGGCGGTCACAACATTCGGGCAAATTGCATTGCGCCGGGCTTAATCAAGACCGATTTCGCGAAGGCGCTATGGGACAACCCTGCGATCCTTGAACGCTCGACTTCAACGTCGCCGTTGAAGCGGATCGGTGAGCCGGATGAGATTGCAGGTGCGGCGGTGTTTCTGGCCTCGAGGGCTGCGGCATTCATGACAGGTCAAACTGTCGTGGTTGACGGGGGTGTTACGATCTAGCGGATTGATGGTACTGCTGTTCGCTCACGCAGCGCTCGTAGCAAACTGCGCTCCATGACTGGGGGACGAATGAATTCGACGAGAAGTGGTGTCGGGACAGCAGCGGACGCTCAGCGGGCGGAGCAGACGCTTGCCGGCAGCAAGATGCTGGCGCCCCTTGACCGGGCGGCGATCACCAAACTGGAGAGCCTTTGCACTTGGAAGATCGTGCATGAGGGCGAACCAATCGTTACGCGTGATTCGGATTCGCGCGATGTGTTCTTTGTTGTCAAAGGCCGGTGCCGGATTGTGAATTATTCACCCTCCGGACGTGAGGTTGCTTACGCGATCGCGGGTGCGGGTGAGTATTTCGGCGAGATGGCGGCGATCGATGGGTTGCCGCGATCCGCCACGGTGGTAGCACTTGAGGATTGCGTACTTGCATCGATCACGCCGCAGTCTTTCAAGGACCTGATCGAACAACATCCCAAGGTCAGCTTCGTCGTGATGGAAAAGCTTGTGCGTATCGTGCGCACCAGTGACGACCGGATCATGGACCTGGCAACGCTGTCGGCCTATCAACGCGTTTACTCCGAGCTCTTGAAGCTGATCAAGCCGGACCCGGTGCGCACGGATTCGTGGCTGATATACCCCCTGCCCACCCAAGCGCAGATTGCAGCGCAAGCCTCAACCACGCGCGAGACGGTGGCGCGCGTGTTGTCACATCTGTCGAGCGACGGGGTGGCCGAGCGCAAGTCGAAGACGCTCTACGTACGCCAGGTCGACCGGTTGCGGCAGCTGTGCGAAAAGGCCACGCAGCAGACGGCAAAAGCCGACGAGCACTAGGCCAAGCGGCACTTGGTCATTTGGTGCTTTCGAAGAACCCGGCAATGATTTGATTGAACCGTTCAGGGCGTTCGAAATAAGCGGAGTGGCCTGCATCTTCGATGTGTTCAACCCTTGCGCCCGGCGTCACGCGGGCAAGTGCATCGGCAGCGAAAGGTGGGATGACGATGTCCTCATCCCCTGAGATGAAGAGGACCTGGCACTTGATCTGCTTGAGGTCTTCGGGCGGGCGAGTTCTGGCCGCCATCAGCTTGCCCCCGAGCGAACCCTTGTCGAGGTTGGCGTTTTGATCGTCGATATGGCGGTAGAGCAGATGCTGCGCTTGCTGCTCGCGCGCCATGCGTTCGCCGGCAGCCGGGTGAACTCCGCGCGCGAATAGTCCTGGCATTTTCGAGAACTCGTTTTGCAGCCACGGACCAAGGCGGGCGCGTTCGGGTTCTTCGATTTGTTGGGGATTGATGGTGCCGGTTGTTCCCGCGAGGACGAGGGCTTTCAATTCGCGGGGCTGGGTGAGCGCATATTCGATTGCAGTCCAGCCGCCCATCGACTGCGCCACGATACGCACGTCGTCGAGTTCGAGATGGGCGATGAGGGAAGCGAGGTCGGCGGCGAAGTCGTTCGGATCGGGTCCGCCCGCTATGGGCGAGGACGGCGCGAAACCGCGATGGGCGAATGTTACGCACGAGAAATGCGGCGCGAAGTGCGCGACCTGCTGAAACCACGAGAGGTGATTACCGCCGAGACCGTGGGCGAAGACGATGGCGGGTCCAGTGCCCGTGACTTCGTAGTGGATGGTGCAGCCGGGACGGTCCAGCGTGCCGAGGCGGCGTAACAATTGCATGATGCGTTTTCCGTTCCCGCTCTCCGATGAGCCGGAAGCCGTTTTAGCAGTCGCTCGCTGCGGATCAACCCCAGGCGGTTAGAACAGCGCGTGCTGTGGTGCGGTGAAACTGGGCGAGCTCGGCCGTCGAAAGTGTTGCACCTTCTATGAAAAGCACGATGATGATCTTGGCGCCGTTCTTGTGGGTGGCGAGACCTGCGTCGTTGAAGGCGGCGGTCGTGCCGTTGACGGTGCGGCTTTGGCCACCGCGGTGGGCAAAGGTCCAGCCCGGCAACATGCCGCCGTTGAGACGATCTTCGCCAGTTTTGGTACGGCGCATGAGATCGAGCACGATGGTCACGTGGCGCAGCTCGAGCAAATGGCCGCCCATCAATTTGAAGAGCAGCGATGCTATGCCCCGCGGACTGGCGGTGTCGCGGGCATCGCGCAGAAACAGTTCGAGCGCCTTTTTCTGCTTTGCTTCATCCAGGGATTGAATCGCCGTTTCGAAAGCAAAAGGATTTGCGTAGGCAGGGTCAGGCGTGAGACCGAAGACTTGCGGTTGAAGTTCGCGTTCGTAGCGATCAATGCGCACGCCTTCCAAGCCGATGGCGTTGATGACGGACTGTACCCTGGCTGGACCGCCGCTGAGCTTCAACAACGCATCGGTTGCCGTGTTGTCGCTGTTGAGGAGAACGTGATCAATCAATTGACTTGCAGTAAATTGCGTTGGCTTTGCGCGAAGTTTTTCTGCTAGCGGCGAGCGGCCGGGCGAGATGTCGGCTGCGGTGAGAACTACCTTTCTGTCCATGCGGGCTTCCCCGTCCTGAACCATTTGCAAGTAAGCAACAGCGATTGGTAATTTGTAGACACTTTGCATAGGGAATAGTTCGCCGCCGCGTATGAAGGCCGTGCGGCCTTTGGACAGATCGACTGCGGCGAATCCAATTTTGGTGAGGCCCGCTTCGCTGGCGAGAGCCGATATTTTTGTTTCGAGCGCAATGTCGGGGGTACCCAGATTGGCGACGTCCTGTGCGTTCGCGCTTATGGTGCCGGCGGCGCCCGACGATTGGGGTGCAATTGTCAATGCGGCTGACGCTGCGAGAAATTCGCGCCTGCAGAGTTTCATGGTCACGGTCGGTAGCTCCTCAGATCCGCTTATTAGCGCATTTGGCGGTGGGTGCTGCGTGACGGAATAACGCGCAGGCGAGATTTGCTATCGCGGCAACGCTTTTTCCGGCGGGGTATACTCACGTTTTTGGGCTTCGGCGACGGCCTGATAGGTCAACGCGCCGCGGTGGATGTTGAGGCCCGCCAAAAGGTGGGCGTTATCCTTGCAGGCCTTGACATAGTCCTTGTCGGCAAGTGCCAGTGTGAAGGGCAGTGTTGCGTTGTTGAGAGCGAAGGTCGAAGTGCGAGCCACCGCGCCGGGCATATTGGCGACGCAATAGTGCACGACGTCGCCGACGCGGTAAGTTGGATGGGCGTGGGTCGTGGCGTGCGATGTTTCGGAACAGCCGCCCTGATCGATGGCGACGTCGACGATAACCGAACCTTTCTTCATGCGTTTGACCATCGACTCGGTGATCAGTTTTGGCGCAGCGGCACCAGGCAAGAGAACAGCACCAATAACAAGATCGGCGTTGAGGATTTGCTCCTCGATGGCGTCGATAGTCGAATAGATTGTATTGAGCATGGCGCCGAATTGCTGATCGAGTTCGGCCAGGCGCGGCAGGCTTCTGTCGATGACGGTGACGTGCGCCTCGAGGCCCATCGCCATGCGCGCGGCGTTGGCGCCAACCACACCGCCGCCGATGATGACGACTTTCGCCGCTGGAACTCCGGGGACACCGCCAAGCAGCATGCCACGGCCACCCTGCTCCATCTCCAGGCAATGCGCACCGGCCTGGATCGACATGCGGCCCGCGACTTCGGACATGGGGGCCAGCAAGGGCAAACCGCCGCGGGCGTCGGTGACGGTTTCGTAGGCGATGGCGACGCAGTCGGACTGCAGCAGGCCTTCTGTCTGTTCCGGATCGGGCGCGAGGTGAAGATAGGTGAACAGCAACTGCCCTGAACGCAGCATCTTGATTTCGGCTGGTTGCGGTTCCTTGACCTTCACGATCATCTCAGCCTTTGCAAATACATCAGCGGCCGTGGAAACAATTTCAGCGCCGGCAGCGCGATACATTTCATCGGTAAGGCCGATGGCCAGACCAGACGACGCTTGCACGAGGACTTTATGGCCATGGGCGATCAGTTCGCGCACGCTGGATGGCGTGAGGCCGACGCGATATTCGTGAACCTTGACTTCTTTCGGGACGCCGACGAGCATCTTGAAGTTCCCCTTTGGATAGTTTCGTTTCAGGTCAGTTGGCGCAGCACGCGATCAATGCCTGCGACCAACCGTTCGATGTGGCTCTGTTCTGCTATGAGAGCAGGCCCTAAAGCAATCGTGTCGCCGCCCACACGCAGCACTATGTTTTCGTCGAAGAAGGCCCGCCGGATCGCTTCGTGGCCGCGCTTGCCTGGGGCGCCTGGCGCGGGTTCGATATCAATGGCGGCGGCGGCGCCGGAATTTCTGATGTCGGCGACAAAAGGCGCGCCTTTCAGCCCATGAACCGCCTCTTCAAGCCATTTCTCGATCTGCTTGCCGCGCTCGAACAGGCCTTCGTCACGATAGATATCGAGCGTCGCCAGAGCGGCGGCGGCGGCAACGGGGTGGCCTGAATAGGTGTAGCCGTGGAAGAGTTCGACCTGCCAGTCGTTTTTCTGTTGAAATGTGTCGTAGATCGATTTCGAGGCGATGACGCCACCCATCGGGATGACGCCGTTGGTGACGCCCTTGGCGAAGGTGATCATGTCGGGGGTGACGTTGTAGCGTTCAGCGGCGGTGGCGGTGCCCATGCGGCCGAACATGGTGATGACTTCGTCGAAGATCAGCAACAAGCCGTGTTTGTCGCAAAGCTGACGCAAGCGTTGCAGGTAGCCCTTGGGTGGCGGGAGCACGCCGGTGGAGCCTGCCATCGGCTCGACAATGACGGCGGCGATGGTGTCGCCGTGGAGGGCGACCATTTCTTCCAGCGCGTCGGCGAAGTGGTCGCCGTGGTCCGGGTCGCCTTTCGAGAAGGCCTGTTTGGTGCGATCATAGGTCGTGGGCAGATGATCGACGTTGCCGAGCATGGGGCCGAAGGCGCGACGGTTGCTGGCGATGCCGCCGACCGACATGCCGCCGAAATTGGTGCCGTGATAACCGCGGACGCGCCCGATCAGCCTCGTGCGGTGGCTCTCGCCTTTGGCGCGCCAATAGGCGAGCGCGATCTTGAGAGCGGTGTCGGCGGCCTCGGAGCCGGAGTTGCAGAAGAAGACGTGGTCGAGGCCTTTGGGGGCCAGCGCTGCCAAGCGGCCAGCGAGTTCGATGACTTTGGGATGGGCGAACTGAAACGTAGGGGCGAAGTCGAGCACGTCCGCCTGTTTGGCGATGGCGGCCGAGATGGATTTGTGGCCGTGCCCGGCGAGCGAGCACCAGAGGCCGGCAAGGCCGTCGAGCAGTTCGCGCCCTTGCGGGTCGTAGTAGAACATTCCCTTCCCGCGAGCGATGATGCGCGGTTCGGACTTGAACTGGCGGTTGGCGGTGAAGGGGAGCCAGACGGCGCTTAGATCGTTGGGGGAAAATGTGGTCATGAGTGCCTGCGAAGTTTCGTGGGCTTATAGCACGCCTGCCCGGTTCGAGAAGTCCGCCAGTGACGCGTCTAGCGTTGACTTGCGCGGGCTATACGCACATGAATGATGGCGATGGTCGTGAGGATGTAGAGCACGATGGCATTGCAGATGTTCTAGAAAAAATGGGTTCCGACTTGCAACACGTCGCACAGCGGTTCCATCGCCCAGTTCCCACCATCATCGAAAGTTTGAAGTTGCGTCTTCACAGATGCAAAGGATGCATGGGTTTCGCCTAGCCAAACAGCCAGGTTTCGCGTGGTAGGATGGCTGGCATTCGATCTGTTATGCGCGAGATGAACGTGTTAGCTGACGTTGTCACATGTACAAAGGTCTGCAGCGTTTCGCTCCCATTGTGCCACTCCTCACTGATGACAGCAATTGCAATGAGTGCTGGTATTGGGTGTTGTCAACGGCGGAGCCAAACTGTGCAGGCAGGCGGCGTAAAAGTGTACCAGTCGGGTAAAGAGAAAAGAGCATTGCAGCCCTGACTTATTGGTGTGTTGCCACATGGCTCGTGAATGACTCTGAGCGTAGCGATGCGTGGCTCACCAACCGTCTGGCGTCGAATTGAATTTCTGTTTCGGTGGCTCCTTATTGTGGGTGATTTTGCATTTGGGTTTATGTGCTGAGCCTGCTGGCGCAGGCGTTCAGAGCTGAAGACGGACGTCCATTCATTGAATGGCAGGTTGGAGGTGACAAGCGTGGCGCCGCGTTCATAACGCTGGCTGGAAGCACCGCGCCGACCGCCGTGAACGGCACGTAGCCCAGTTCGTCGACGATCAGCAGTTTGACGGCGCCCAGATGTTTTTGCAGCACTCGCATGCGGCGCTCGTCGAGCGCTTCCATGAGTTCATGCACAAGTGCGGCGGCCGTTTTGAAGGCGACGGCGTAGTTTTTCTGCCAGGCGGCCAGCCCCAAGGCTAGAGCCACATGGGTTTTGCCAGTGCCGGATGGCCCGAGTGAGGTGCCCCCCAGCCCCAATCGCATTCACCTAGGGGACTGAAGAACGATCCCCAGGCACCCGGATGCGAGTGAAAGACAAACAACCGTTGGCTGCAAGATGGGGACTGTTGCACCCACGCCGCAATTCGGGCGAGCGGCTTGGAAAAATTCACTTCGTTGGATGCAATTTGAGACAGCCGTGCAGGATTGCCACAAATGCCATTGGACCCCTCGCCACCTGCAGGTTGTGCTTTTCATTGATCCCGTACGGCCCTAGGATTGCCGGGCCTTGCGCTTGATAGGGGAAACGGGTTTCGTCCGCGTCGCATATGACGATTGAAACAAAAGACGCGCCTGCTGAAACTCCGTCAAAGGGGTTTTCGCTTAGGTCACGGTTGCTGGGTATTCCCACCGAAGGAACGCCTGAGCCGTCATCGCCGGATGCCGCCGAGGCACCTGGAGCGGACACGCAGGCCGAAAACACATCGGAGCACGACGTCGCTGCAGCGGTTGCGGCGGGTGATGTTGCGACTGTGCCCCGCCCTGCTGCGGCCGACGATGAAAGCGACGAGGGTGAAGAGCCGCCACGAGTGGGTATGGCCCTGGCGCCGAAACGATCACTGTTGTCGATGGCGTTCGGGCTTGGCGAGAAGAAAGCGAAGATCGAGAAAGCTAAAGTTGATGAGCCTGAGATTGTCGAGCCCCCTGCCCCGCATGAGGCGGACGGCGAACCTGTAGCGGTTGAAGTAGAAGATGAGCCGTCGCCGGATGCCGCTCTCGCGCAGGAGCCGGTCGCGCCTGAACCCGTTGGCGAGCCCAAGCGCGGGCGGCTGTTCTCGATGCTGCGCAGCAAAGCGCCGGTGGCTGATCCGGTTGAGGAAACCGAGGAGCAGGTCAGGGCGCCCGCGGCTGAGACTCCAGATCATCCAGATCACGCGCCGTCGCCGATAGAGGTTGAAGAGGTTGCCCATGTGCCGCCGCCGTTCGTGCGGTTTGGCGCTGTGACCAAAACCTATGACGGAATCAATCTGGTCGTCAAAGGTCTTGATCTGGACATTTCAAAAGGTGAGTTCCTGACCCTGCTGGGTCCATCGGGATCAGGCAAAACGACGACGCTGATGATGCTGGCCGGGTTTGAGCAACCGACTTCGGGCGATATTTTTCTGAACGGCGTGTCGCTGACGGAAATGCCTCCGCACAAGCGCGGTCTTGGGTTCGTGTTTCAGAACTATGCCTTGTTTCCACACATGACGGTGCAGGAGAACGTGTCGTTCCCGCTTGAGGTTCGCCACATTCGGGGCAGCGAAATCAAAGCGCGCGTTGCGAAGGCGCTGAGCATGGTGGAGCTGTCTGGCTTCGACAAGCGCAAGCCGCACCAGCTGTCGGGCGGGCAGCAGCAGCGGGTCGCGATGGCGCGGGCGCTGGTGTTTGATCCCGAACTTGTGCTGATGGACGAGCCGCTGGGGGCGCTGGACAAGCACCTGCGCGAGCAAATGCAGTATGAGCTGAAACGGATCCATCGCGAGCTTGGCGTCACGGTAGTCTATGTCACGCATGACCAGGGCGAAGCGCTGACCTTGTCTGACCGCATCGCTGTTTTTCACGAAGGTATTATTCAGCAGCTGGATACGCCTTCACGGATCTATGACCAGCCTGCGAATGCTTTTGTTGCCGGCTTTATTGGCGAGAATAACGCGCTGCCGGGCAAGGTCGTTGCGATCCAAGGGGCAGAGTGCGTGTTCGAATTGATCGGCGGCTCGCGGGTGCGGGCCTTGAACGGCAATTGCGAAACGCTAGGCCAACAAGGCGTCATTTGTGTACGGCCTGAGCATTTGTCGATTTCCGCCGAGACGGCGCCAGGGGGCAATCACGTTGCGGCATTGATCGAGGATTTCATTTTCCACGGCGATCATGTGCGGGTGAAATTGTCGGCACCTGGCATGAGTGAGATCTTCGTGAAGACGCCGGCGCGCGGCGGGAGACTGCCCGCGAAAGGCGTCGCCGTTACGCTAGTTTGGGACCCGAATTCTGCGCGTGCTTTCGTTTCTTAGAGTACCGGATGCAACTTACAATCTGAATTGAGGATCTGTCATGGGCCGTACGACCGCTATCATCATCGCTGCCGCCGCTGCCGTTGTCATTCTGGCAGGCGTGCTGTTGTTCATGCTTGGACGAGGCACTGAAAAAGACGTCAACCAGATGGACGACGAGCTAAGCGAAATGAAGTTGCCGGCGTCAGATGGCACAGGCCCTGCGCCTAGCGTTGCGGCGGCGGCACCGGCTACGGGCAATTCACTCGTCGTGGTGTCATGGGGTGGCGCCTACACCAAAAGCCAGATCGAAGCCTATCACAAGCCGTTTGAAGCGAAGACGGGCGTGAAGATCAATTCCGTCGATTACAATGGCGGCATCGCCGAGATCAAGGTTCAAGTCGAAGCCAAGAACGTAACCTGGGACGTAGTCGATATGGAGCTGGCCGACGCGCAGCTTGCCTGCGACGAAGGGTTGCTTGAAAAAATCGACGCCGGCACGCTTCCCGCCGCGCCGGATGGGACGCCTGCGCTGCAAGACTTCGTGCCGAACGGTATTACACCGTGTGCGGTTACAACCATTCTGTTCAGCCATATCGTTGCCTTTGACACGACGAAGTTCGAAACGAAGAAGCCATCGAAACTGGCGGATTTTTTCAACGTCAAGGACTTTCCGGGCAAACGCGGCATGCGCAAGAAGAGCCCTAAAATCAACCTTGAGCTTGCGCTGCGCGCCGATGGAGTTGCGGGCGATAAAGTCTATGAAACCCTGAGCACAAAGGCCGGCGTCGACAGGGCCTTCAAGAAGCTCGACACCATCAAGGACAGTGTCGTTTGGTGGGAAGCTGGCGCTCAGCCGCCGCAACTCCTGGCGGACGGCGAAGTGACGATGACAACCGGCTACAACGGCCGCATTTTCGATGCACAAATCGTAGAGGGTAAGCCGTTCGAAATCATCTGGGATGGACAATTGCAGGAACTTGACGTCCTGGGCATCGTCAAGGGTTCGAGCAAACTCGAAGCGGCGTTGCAGTTCATCGCCTTCGCCACCGATACGCAACGGCTTGCCGATCAGGCGAAGTGGATTGCCTATGGGCCGGCGCGCAAATCTTCGTTGCCGCTGGTGGGCAAACACTTTGCCAAAGACATCGACATGAAACCGTATATGCCGAACGCGCCACAGAATTCCACCAATGCCATTCAGATCGACTTCTTGTGGTGGGCCGACCACCAGGAAGAACTGAACCAGCGCTGGGCGGCGTGGCTGGCAAAATAACGGCAGCCACTTGGGGGGACGAGGATCGTGAGCGCGCATCAGGGCGCAAAGCTGGCGGAGCAGTTCAGGCTATCGGGTAAGCGCGCGCGCCGCGGCACGTTTCTGCTTGTGTTGCCGCTGCTCGCGTTTTTGATGGCGACGTTTATTTTTCCGATCGGCGCAATGCTCAGTCGCAGCATTGAAGATCCGACAGTCGCAACCTTGCTTCCGCGTACCGCCGCGGCACTGCGATCGTGGAATGGAAAAGGGCGTCCGCCGTTTAGCGCCTATTCGGCGCTGGCCGATGATCTGAAGCGCGCAAACCTGGAGGGCACCATCGGCAAGGTTGCCACGCGCATGAATTTCGAGCGTGCGGGGATGCGGTCATTGCTGATCAAAACGGCGCGCGTGGCGCACACTTTTGAACTTCCTTACGCGCAGGCCTTCAATGCGGTCGATCTTCAATGGAGCGAGCCGGAATTGTGGGGGGCGCTCAGGCATGCCAGTGCTTCGACGACGGCCGGGTACTACGCCTCGGCACTCGATTATTCGCGAACGGCTGATGGCAAGTGGCATCAACGGGCGGAGGAAGACCAGATCTACGTCACGCTGTTTATTCGCACGCTTTGGGTTGCCGGGGTTGTGACGGGTTTGTGTTTTCTGCTGGGTTATCCGCTGGCATATTTCATTGCCCATTTGGATGAACGCAGCCGGAACCTTGTTTTGATTCTGGTTCTGCTTCCGTTTTGGACTTCGTTGCTGGTGCGCACGACGGCGTGGATTGCGTTGCTGCAGACCAATGGGGTGGTCAACGATACTTTGGCGGCGTTAGGTGGCGAGCGGCTGGACCTCATCCACAACATGACGGGCACGCTGATTGCGATGACGCATATTTTGCTGCCGTTCATGGTGCTGCCCGCCTACAGCGTGATGTTGTCGGTGCCTCCGGCTTTGACGCGCGCGGCCATTTCTTTGGGTGCCAGTCCGTGGACGGCATTCTGGCGGGTGTATTTTCCAATGACCTTGCCGGGGGCCGCTGCTGGGGGCTTGCTCGTCTTCATTCTGGCGCTTGGATATTACATCACACCGGCTTTGGTGGGCGGGCGCACGGGTCAGCTGATTTCCAACATGATCGAGTTCCATATGAAGACCTCGCTCAACTGGGGACTGGCCGCGGCGCTTGGTGGGATTCTTCTGGGCGGCGTGTTGGTGCTGTACATTGTCTATGCGCGCGTCGTCGGCTTGAACCGGCTGAGGCTGGGCTAGATGGCTTCGTCGAAGAAGAAGTTCGATATGCAGCGGGTGGAAGCGGGGTTTAATCGCTTTTACGCCATTGGCGTGCTGATGTTTTTGCTAGCGCCGTTGTTCGTAATTGTGCCGTTGTCGTTCAACGCCGAACCCTATTTTTCGTTCACCGACAAGATGCTGACGTTGAGCCCAGACGGGTTTTCGTTGCGCTGGTATCGCGACATCATTGACAACCCGCAATGGCTGGAAGCGATGGGCAATAGTCTGATTATTGCTACTGCTTCAACGGCCCTTGCGACGGTGCTGGGCACGCTGGCCGCGATCGGTCTGGCGCGCAGCAACATGCCGTATCGCAATTTCTTCATGGCGCTTTTGATTTCGCCGCTGGTCGTGCCGATCGTGATTGCTGCGGCGGGCATGTATTTCTTTTATTCCAGCGTCGGCCTGGCACAGACAACGCTTGGTATCATTTTCGCGCACACGGCGTTGGGCGTACCGTTTGTGGTGATCACGATGACGGCGACGCTGTCGGGGTTTGATCGCAATCTGATCAAAGCGGCGTTGAGCCTTGGTGCCAATCCGATGACGGCCTTCTACCGGGTGACATTGCCGCTGGTGGCGCCCGGCATGATTTCGGGTGCGTTGTTTGCATTCGCGGCATCCTTCGATGAAGTGGTGACGGTGCTGTTCCTGGGTGGTCCCGAGCAACGCACGATCCCGCGTCAGATGTGGTCGGGCATCCGCGAGCAGATCAGCCCAACGATCCTGGCGGTGGCGACGATCCTGATTATTTTTTCGTCGCTGCTTTTGCTGGCGGTCGAGATGTTGCGGCGGCGCAACGCGGCCCATTCGCCTCAGCGTTAGAAGAAAAAATTAGTTGCGCCGCAAAGGCGCGAAGGACGCGAAGAATAACAGTTGGCACTGAGCCTTCGCGTTCTTCGCGCCTTCGCGGTGAATTTTACTTTCTACTGGAGATTGCGTTTGGCCTGGTCGTATTCGCGTTTGAGTCTCGTTACCACTTCGGCGACAGGTTCTATGTCATGGATCTGGCCGACGCCCTGGCCTGCGCCCCAGATGTCTTTCCAGGCTTTCTTTTCCATGTTGCCGCCGGAGCCGAAATTCATTTTTGATTTGTCGGCTGCAGGCAAATTCGCAGCGTCGAGGCCGGCGGCGGTTACCGATGGGCCCAGATAATTTCCGTGCACACCCGTGAACAGATTCGAATAGACGATGTCGTTAGCAATGGTATCGACCAACATCTGTTTGTAGCGTGGATCAGCGTTGGCTTCAGTAGTAGCGATGAAGCGGGTGCCGAGATAGGCAAGGTCGGCGCCCATGGCTTGGGCTGCGAGTACCGACCCACCGCTGGCGATAGCGCCCGACAGCAGAATCGTCTTGTCGAACCAGGAGCGCACTTCGGGGACGAGCGCGAACGGCGACAGGGTGCCGGCATGCCCGCCTGCTCCGGCGCAGACCAGGATCAAACCGTCGACGCCCTCCTCAGCCGCCTTTTTGGCGTGGCGGATGTTGATGACGTCGTGGAAGACCACGCCACCGTAGTCGTGGGTGGCTTTCACGACTTCGGCCGGGGCGCGCAGGCTTGTGATGATGATGGGAACCTTATGCTTCACGCACACGCCCATATCGTGCATGACCCGGTCGTTCGAGGCGTGAACGATCTGGTTGACAGCGAAGGGGGCTGCTTTCTTTCCGGTCTTCTGCTCAAAGTCGTCGAGTTCGGTTTTGATGCGGGCGATCCATTTGTCGAGCATATCGGCGGGCCGCGCGTTCAAGGCGGGAAATGATCCGACAATGCCCGCCTTGCATTGCGCGATGACGAGCTCAGGGCCCGAGACGATAAACAACGGCGCGCCGATGACCGGAAGCGTCAATCGGCTTTGCAGGACAGGTGGTAGAGACATCGGTGTTGATCCGTTGTGTTGAATGGCTTGGTGTTTCAACGCTTAGCGGGCGGCAATGAGGGCGTCTAGTGCGCGCTTCGATAAATCACACCTGCAAGGAAGCGTGGTCGAGTTTTGGTAACACGAGGCGGGCGAAGTGCTCGCATTCGCCGTTGTGAGGGTAGCCGGAGAGGATGAAGGCTTCGATGCCCAGCGCGCGGTAGGCGTTCAGTTTGTTCAGCACTTGGTTTGGGTCGCCGACGATGGCGGCGCCGCAGCCGGAGCGGGCGCGGCCGATGCCGGTCCAGAGGTTATCTTCGGTAAAACCTTCGTCGTCGGCGGCTTCGCGGATTTCGGCCTGGCGGCGTACGCCCACCGAGGCATGATCGAGTGAGCGTTTGCGGATCGCCTCGCCAGCGCCGTCGTCGAGGCGCGAGAGCAGGCGGCGGGCGTAGGCGCGCGCCTCGGCTTCCGTCTCGCGGACGATGACGTGGACGCGGTAGCCGAATTTGAGTTTGCGGCCGCGCTTGGCGGCACGCGCGGTCATGTCGGCAATGATCGACTGTACTTCGGCCATTCGGTCGGGCCACATGAGATAGACATCGGCGGCTTGGGCGGCAGCGTCGCGCGCGTCTTCGGAGAGGCCACCGAAATAGAAGGGCGGGGCCTTGCCATTCAGCGTGCGGGCGCCCGGCGGGTCGAGATCGAAGCGATAATGTTCTCCTTGATGCTTGATACGTTCGCCATTCAGTGCCGCGCGCAGGAGCAGCATCACTTCCACGGTGCGGCCATATCGCGGGGCTGACGCCAATGTTTCCCCCGGCATTTCGCTGGAGATGATGTTGATGGTCAAGCGGCCGCCGAGCATTTGGTCGAGCGTGGCCAGTTGGCGCGCAAGCTGGGGCGGCCACATTTCACCGCAACGCACGGCGACGAGCAGGCGCATACGCTTGAGCTGTGGCGCGATACCGCCTGCAAACGCGATTGTGTCAATCCCCAGCGCGTAACCCGAGGGCAGCAAGATGTTGTCGAAGCCACAGGTCTCCGCGTTCACTGCGATATCGCGGCAGTGTTCGAAACTTGCTTTGAGCTTTGGGTCTGAAACACCAAGGAACTCATAGTCGTCGTCACACAACGCCGAGAACCATGAGACTTCGCACGGCGGTAGAGTCATGGCATTGGCGCTCCTTGAGAGGCGGCAACGATGCCATACCAGTCGGCGCGGCTCAGATTCACGCGCAACGCCTGTGCGGCGGCGGCTATACGAGCGGGGTTCCGCGTACCAACAATCGGGATTGGAGCGGCGGGGTGGCGCATGATGAATGCGAGTGCGACTGCAGTTCGGCTGATGCCATCGCGGTCTGCGAGTTCGTCGAGCTTTGCCGCCACTCGGCTCACACGCTGGTCGTCGGCACTTCCCTCAGCCAGCCTGCCGCCACCCAAGGGCGACCAGGCGAGTGGCGTCAGGTCATGCGCGATGGCATGGTCGAGTGTGCCGTCGAAGACCGGCGCGATCGCGAGGGCAGAGAATTCGGGTTGCGTGGTCGTCAGCGGAAACGGCAGGAATTTCTGGAGCAACGCCGTCTGTTGCGCCCCATAGTTGGAAACCCCCGCCTCCCGAATCTTTCCCTGACTCCGCAGGCTGGTCAATGCCGCTGCGAGTTCGGCGGGGTGTGTCAGCACATCGGGGCGATGGACCTGAAACAGGTCGATGACGTCCGTGTGCAAACGCTTGAGCGAGTCTTCGCACGACTGCACCACGGCGTTCGCGCTGGAGTCATATGGTACGCCCGGAATGATCCCGAATTTGGTGGCAAGCACCATGTTTTGGCGGATGCCGGGCGTTGCTACGAACACTTTGCCCAAGAGCGCCTCGGATTCCCCGAAAGACGACCCGCCCCAATCGAGGCCGTAAACTGCGGCGACGTCGACAAGCGTAATGCCGGAATCGATGGCCGCTTCGATCCGCGTGGATGCCGCAGAGACATCATCGCCCGTAAATCGCCACAGGCCATAGGCGATTGGGCCCACCGTAAGTTTGCTCTGACCTAGGCGCCTGCCCATTTCCGACATTTTTGTGTTCGTCTCTTCGTGGCTGTTGGTCCGGCATTTGACCCATCGGGCGGGGTCTGTACAAGAGGAGAGCGTAAACTCATGAGAGGCTGTCTTGTCTGCACAGAAAATTCGCTATGGGCTGATCGGCACCGGCATGATGGGGTATGAGCATATTCAGAACCTGAAATTGATGCCGGGCGCGGAGATTTACGCTATCACCGATCCAGCGCCGCAGTCGATTACGCTCGCTCAGGCTTTCTTGGGCGAAAAACTAAAAGACACAGTCATCGTTTATCCCGATGCCAAAGCCTTGCTTGAGGATGGCGACATTGACGCGGTGGTCATTTCCTCTCCGAATTTCACTCATGCTGCCATCCTGGAAGACGTCATTAGAAGCGGCAAGCATGTGTTGTGCGAGAAGCCGCTGGCGACAACGCTTGAAGATGTGCAGGCCGTGCGCGCGGCGGCGCGGGCGCATCGCGGCGTGTTTTGGGTGGGCATGGAGTATCGCTATATGCCGCCGGTCGCGCAGTTCATTGGTGACGTTGCTGCGGGCAAGATTGGGCGGTTACAGATGCTGGCCATTCGGGAACATCGTTTTCCGTTCCTGACCAAGGTCGGGGACTGGAATCGCTTTTCGCAGAATACCGGCGGGACAATGGTGGAGAAATGCTGCCACTTCTTCGACCTGATGCGTCTGATTGTGAAAGCCAAACCGGTGCGCGTTTACTGTTCGGGGGCGATGGACGTTAATCACCTCGATGAACGCTATGACGGGCGCGTGCCGGATATCATCGACAACTCCTATACGATTGTTGAGTTCGACAACGGTGTTCGCGCGATGCTGGATCTTTGCATGTTCGCGGAAGGGTCGAAAAACCAGGAGGAAATTGCCGCAGTCGGCGACACCGGAAAGCTGGAGGTTTTCATTCCCGATGGCGACATCGTGTTCAGCCCGCGCCGGCCCCGGCAGCCGCAAACGACGCATGTGGCCGTCGACGTCACCGCTTTGCATGCGGGCTCGCATCACGGCGCCACATACTATCAGCATCAAGCATTCATGCGCGCCGTGCGAGATGGCGGGCCGGTTGACGTCAGCGCGGAGGATGGGTTCTGGGCCGTCGTGATGGGCATGGCCGCAGAAATTTCTGCGCGGGAGAAGCGTGCGGTGGCGATGAGCGAGTTGGGCGTTTAGCAGTGCTTTCGCGTGACGAAATCAAAACGCTTGAAGAGCTGAACTTCAATGCCTGGCCAGCCTTGCGGACGGCACAGTATGACGGCTGGATTTTACGTTGTACGGGTGGGCAATCTCGGCGGGTGAATTCGGTCAACCCATTTTGGCCTGGGCTGCTTGAGCCCGCCGGGAAAGTTGAGGCCGCGGAAGCGATATACGCCCGATGGGGACGTAAGGCCGTGTTCCGGTTAACGCCGCTGGCGGATGAGGGCCTTGATGATGCGTTGGCGGCTCGCGGTTATGTGGTGGAGGCGCCGACGTTGGTGCAGGTGGCGGACGCGGCACCGTATCCGGCATCGCCGAAGATTCTTTTGCAGGAGCGCCCGGATGAAATGTGGTTAGCGGCAGCGCGGGCGCTGCGCGGCTTGTCCGGTGACGTTGCAGCGCATTTTGATTTGCAGCATCGCGCCGTGGGTGTCGAAGCGCGGTGGGCACTGTTCGTTGAAGCCGGTCAGGCAATCGCTGCCGGAGTGGCGGCGGTCGAGCGGCAGTGGGCAGGGTTGCACGGCATCTATGTCGCCCAAAACGCAAGGCGCCGTGGTGTCGCGCGCATCGTAAGCGAGTCCTTGATCGGCGCGGCGCATGGCTTAGGCGCAAGGCACGTTTGGCTACAAGTGGAACAGGGAAATACCGCAGCGCGCCCGCTCTATGCGGCGTTAGGATTTGGGACCGCCTACGCCTATCACTATCGTGTGTGGCCAGATTGATGGTCAACGGTTTGATTTTGTTGATCAAAGTTCCGCTATCGTCAGAATCGACACATTGACTTTGCGCACGGGCTAGCCAAGCTAGCGGGCGGAAAAATGGCGCGTGCGGTCTGGCCATTTTCAAGAAGGGATTCGGCGTCCGTTATGGTTCGATTTATTGTGCGCCGCCTTTTGGGTGCCATTCCAACTCTATTGCTGATCATCATCATGGCGTTTTTCCTGATGAGGGCCGCGCCGGGTGGACCGTTTGATCAGGAGCGCAAGCTTCCGCCTGAAATCGAAAGGAATATTCTGGCCGCCTACGACTTGGACAAGCCTTTGTTGCGGCAGTTCCTTGACGTCGACACTTTCGTCTGCGGTGCGTTTTTTTCCGGGTCGCATGATGCTGCCGCGGCCAGCGCGCAAGGACTGACGTTTGACGGCGAAAAATATCTCAACAAGGACAAGAGGCACATCAGGTGTCTGGGCGGCTATCTTGGCAAGCTTTTGTCCGGCGACCTGGGACCATCTTACAAGTACAAAGATTTCACTGTTGCCGAGTTGATCGCTGACGGCGCGCCTGTGAGTGCCATATTGGGAATTTCCGCGATCCTGTTGGCGTCATTTGTCGGCATGACTCTGGGAACGGTTGCCGCGCTGCGGCAAAACAAAGCGACAGACTTTTCCGTTATGACGGTCGCCATGATCGGAATCACGGTGCCAAGCTTTGTCATGGCACCGATCTTGACCCTGATCCTGGGCGTGAACCTGGGCTGGCTGCCGGTTGGCGGCTGGAATGAGGGTGCGATTCAGAACATGATCCTGCCGGTGATCGGCCTGTCGCTGACGCAGATTGCAGTCATATCGCGGCTGACGCGCGGCAGCATGATTGAAGTTTTGCGGTCCAACTACGTTCGCACCGCCCGGGCGAAGGGATTGCCGGAACGGCTGGTGATCACCCGCCACGCCTTGCGCGCGGCATTGCTGCCGCTGGTGAGCTATCTGGGGCCGGCAACGGCCGGAATTGTTACCGGGTCGCTGGTGATTGAACAGATTTTCAATCTGCCAGGGATCGGGAAGTACTTCATCAACGGGGCGCTGCAGCGGGACTATACGCTGGTGATGGGGGTGGTCATTCTCTATGCGTCGCTGGTGATTGCACTCAATCTGGTCGCCGACGTGCTCTATGGACTGCTCGATCCCAAAGTGAGGTACGAGTGATGGTTGCCGCGTCTGCGCATACGGAAATTCAGGGACGCAGCCTTTGGCAAGATGCACGCAGGCGCCTGTTTGCCAACAAAGCGGCCGTTGCGTCGATGATCGTGCTGGCTGCGGTTGCTTTCGTTTCAATTGTGATGCCGAATTTCTGGCCGCATCCCTTTGACGAGGCCTATTTTGACCGTATTTCGTGCCCTCCTCCGGACTATCTAGGGCTGGTGTGGTTGTTTGGCAGCCAGAACACCGAGGTCTGCCAGGCGGCCCTGGGTCAGGGCCACTTGTTTGGGACGGATGCCAACGGTCGCGATCTGTTCATCCGGGTGATGATGGGTGGGCGGGTGTCGCTGGCGATCGGGTTTGTGGCGACGTTTGTCGCTTTGGTGATCGGTGTGCTGTATGGCGCGACGGCCGGCTTTATCGGCGGCCGGGTCGACAATCTGATGATGCGCTTCGTCGATATTCTTTATGCCCTGCCCTTCATATTCTTCGTCATTATTCTGGTGGTGGTGTTCGGCAATAATTTTCTGCTGATGTTTGTGGCGATCGGTGCGGTCGAATGGCTGACGATGGCGCGGATCGTGCGCGGGCAAACGTTGTCGCTCAAGGGCAAGGAATTTATTGAGGCTGCAGAAGCGGCCGGGGTGTCCACACGCGACATAATCCGGCGCCACATCTTGCCAAACGTCATTGGTCCGGTGATCGTGTATGTGACACTGACCGTGCCCGCGGTCATTTTGGTTGAAAGCTTTTTGAGCTTTTTAGGATTGGGCGTGCAGGAGCCCTTCACCTCATGGGGCGTGCTGATCGCAGACGGCAAGGACCAAATGGAGTCTTATCCGTGGATGCTGATTTTTCCAGCGGTCTTCATGGCGATTACGTTGTTTTGTTTCAACTTCATCGGTGACGGGCTGCGCGACGCGCTCGATCCGAAAGACCGCTGAGGGAAACCCAGACGATGGCCGCCGTACTCAGCGTCAAAGACTTATCGGTCCGGTTTTCGACACCGGAAGGGGCCGTGTCGGCCGTCAGTGGTGTCAGCTTTGATGTCGAACAGGGTGAGTGCGTCGGCATTGTTGGCGAGTCCGGATCGGGCAAAAGCCAGACCTTCATGGCCGTCATGGGCCTGCTGGCATCGAACGGGCGCGCTACGGGCAGCGCCAAGTTTCGCGGGGAAGAACTTGTCGGCATGAAAATCGACAAGCTCAACAAGATTCGCGGCTCGAAGATGACGATGATCTTCCAGGATCCGATGACGTCGTTGACACCGCATCTGAAGATCAGCCGCCAGCTCACCGAAGTGCTGGTGCTGCACAAGGGTATGAGCGAACGCGATGCGCGTGTGAAGGCTTTGGAGATTCTGGACCGGGTGAAAATTCCGGACGCCAAGCAAAGGATCGATCAATATCCGCATGAATTTTCCGGCGGTATGCGTCAACGCGTCATGATTGCTATGGCGCTGATTTGTGAGCCGGAACTGCTGATCGCCGATGAACCCTCGACAGCGCTTGACGTGACCGTGCAGGCACAAATTCTGGAGCTGATGCAAGAGTTGAGTGCGCAGGGAAACATGTCGATCATAATGATTACGCATGATCTGGGCGTTGTTGCGGGACTTTGCAATCGCGTGATGGTGATGTACGCGGGCGAGTTCTGCGAGACCGGGCCGGTTGGCGACATATTCCATGATCCTCAACACCCTTACGCGCGCGGGCTGGTGAGTTCCATACCGCGGCTTGATCGCGTGGATGAAGTGCGGTTGCAGGCTATTCCGGGGCAACCGCCCAATCTGCAACGCTTGCCGAAGGGCTGCACTTTTCAGGAACGCTGCGAATTCGTCTTTGACCGGTGCATCGCGGAACGGCCCAAGCTGATCGGGTTTGCGCCTGAGCGCGCGAAATCGTGCCACCTTAAAGGCTTTGACAAGGTGGGAGCCGTCATCAGATGAGCGGTGGCGCGCCCATTTTGTCGGTCAAGAACCTTCGGGTTCATTTTCCAGTCACCCGCGGCGGATTGTTCGGCGCGACCAGGCCGTTGAAAGCGGTCGACGGTGTTTCGTTCGACATGTACGCGGGCGAGACGCTTGGCATCGTGGGCGAGTCGGGGTCGGGCAAGTCTACGATCGGGCGCGCTGTTTTGCAGCTGATCAAGTCTACGTCGGGCCGGGTGGTTTGGTTGGGGACAGACCTTGCCGGCAAGACGCGGACGCAGATGAAACCGTACCGGCGGCAAATGCAGATTGTATTTCAAGATCCGTTGGCCAGCCTTAATCCGCGCATGACGGCCGGCGATATCATTGCCGAGCCTTTGGATACGTTCGAGCCCGGCCTGCCGGCGGATGCGCGCAAGCGCCGGGTTCAGGAGATTATGGAGAAAGTCGGTCTGCTGCCGCAAATGATCAATCGCTATCCGCATGAGTTTTCGGGCGGGCAGAACCAGCGCATCGGCATTGCGCGGGCGATGATCCTGAAGCCGAAACTGATCGTAGCCGACGAACCCGTGTCGTCTCTGGATGTTTCGATCAGGGCACAGATCATCAATCTGCTGGCCGATTTGCAGAAAGACTCCGGCGTCGCCTTGATGTTCATCAGCCACGATCTGGCGATCGTGCGCCACGTCAGCCATAGGGTGCTGGTGCTTTACCTGGGCAAGATCATGGAGCTTGCCGAGGCGCAGGCGTTGCTGTCGCGCTCGCGCCATCCTTATACGCAGGCGCTGGTGTCGGCGGCACCTGTTCCAGATCCGTCGATCGAAGCGGGGAAAAAGCGGATCGTGCTGCAAGGCGACTTGCCGTCACCACTCAACCCGCCTTCTGGTTGTGTGTTTCGCACGCGCTGTCCGATTGCCAAACCGAAATGTGCAAAGGAAATTCCGGCACTCGAGTCGCGCGGCGGCGACGCCAGCCACGTGGTGGCCTGCCACTTTCCGTCGTGACCAGCATTATTTTACCCGGCGCACCTTGATGATTCCGGTGCGGCCTTCGACGCGCAGCGAGAAGCTGCCCATGATGGCTTTCTCGATGGTGATTTTCATATCGGGATCTGACGAGCGGCGGAACAGTTCCGATGAGTCGCCATCGATTTGCTTCCAGACTTGACCGTTGTCGAGAATGAACAGCGACTTGCCGTGTGCGTTCTTGGCATACTCAATTACTGTTGCCGATATTTCGGTGATCTCTGGCGGGCCATCTTCCTTGACCGCGATGGCGGCGTTGCTTCCGAATTCCTCGGGCTTGGTCACGGGCTTTGCTTCAGGCGAGAAGCCAAACCACGATAGCAGCCCGCCTTCGGACTCCTGGGCGGCAGGCTGTTGGGCGGCAGTGAGGACAGATTTCGCCGAGACGGCGGCCGAGTCAAAGCACTGGAGCCGCGCGGCGGCATCGGAAATCTCGGTACATTTCGCGACGCTGACCAAGGCGTCGCCGGCGGGACCGGCCTGTGCCGGAAAGCCTATGAGCGCAGTTACGGTAACAAGCCAAAAGATTCTCATGTGATACTCGCAATATCGTGACCCAAAGGCCTGCGGGAGGATGATTCCCCCGCTCCCCGCCCCACCCAAGAAGGCTATAATAGGCTACATTAGTTCACCGACACGCCCCAAGGGGAATTTTGGACTTCAGGGAAATCCCCGGAAATTCTGGGTTTGGGGTATTCAGCACGCATTCATTCAGGACCAGCCAGGCTTTGCCTTCAGACTTGGCGGCCGTCAGGGAGACAGTAGGAACATGATCATTTCGACCACCAGAAGCTGGCTGGTTTTGGCTTGCGCGATTGCCGTGGCGGCAATCTCTATGGCAGCGTCGGCACAGGCTGAGAAGCATCTCCGCCGCGGCAACGCGGGCGAGCCCAAGAGCCTGGACGCGCACCGCGCGACGGGCACCTGGGAGAACAACATCATCGGAGACATGTTCTTGGGGCTCTATACGGAGTCTGTCGATGCAACGCCAATCCTGGGTGCGGCCGACGATGTGAAGACGTCTCCCGATGGGCTGCGCTGGACCTTTCATATACGCCCGCACACCTGGTCGGACGGAAAGCCGGTGACGTCGAATGATTTTGTGTTTGCCATCCGCCGCATTTTGGATCCGGCAACGGCGGCCGAATATCGCGAGATTCTTTATCCGATCAAAAACGCGGTGCGAGTGAGTTCAGGCGAGCCGGGATTTACGGTCGATAAGGTCGGCGTGAGCGCGCCTGACCCGCAGACGCTGATCATCGATCTTGAAAACCCCGCACCCTATTTGCCGCAACTTCTGACGCATTACACGACGTTTGCATTGCCGCAGCACGTGATCGAGAAGCTCGGCAGCGAATGGGTGAAGCCCGGCAATATGGTTTCGAATGGCGCATACATGCTGAAAGAGTGGCGCCCGCACGATCACATCACGCTGGTCAGGAATCCGAAATTCTATGATGCGGCGAACGTGAAGATCGACAAGGTTTCGTATTTCCCTATCGAAGACGATCTGGCGGCGCTGAAGCGATATCGCGCGGGGGAAATCGATTTCAACGAACGCTGGCCGCTGACGGAGCATAAATGGCTGAGCCAGAATATTCCCAATGAGGCGCGTAAGTACACTTATCTGGCCATCGGCTATTGGGCATTCAACATGACCAAGAAGCCGTTCAATGACATCCGAGTGCGGAAAGCCATTGCGCAAGCCATCGATTTCAAAGTGATCGAACGCGACGTTTTTTTCGGCGTGTATGGTGTCATGGCAAGGTCGATGTTGCCTCCGGGGTTGGCCGGGGTGGATCATTCGGCCGGAATGTTCTACGAGAAATTGCCCATCGACGCCCGTCGCGCGGCGGCCAAATTGCTACTTGCTGAGGCGGGGTATGGTCCGGGCAATCCGCTGAAATTCACGTTCAACTTCATCAATATCCCCGATGCGAAGCGTTCTGCGATCGCCATTCAAGCGATGATGAAGATGATTGGTGTGCAGATGGAATTGGTGCCCGGCGAACCCAAGGTGCATTATGATAATCTGAAGACCAAGAATTTCCAGGCTGGCAACGCGGGCTGGGTGTTTGACTATTCGGATGCCAAGAATATTCTGTATCTGTTTGAAAGTACGACCGACCAGCAAAACTACCCAGGGTACAAGAACCCCGCTTATGACGATTTGATGCGGCGCGCCGACAAAGAGGCCAATGCAGAGGCGCGTGGCAAATTGATGGGGCAAGCTCACGCCCTGCTGCTCAATGACGTTGCCGTGGCGCCGACGTTTTATTTGTTCGAGCGCAACCTGGTGAAGCCCTATGTCCTGAATTTCATTGAGAACCCCCGTGTCATTTACCGCACGCGCTGGTTAGACCTCGGCAACAAGTCCGGTGCCGCTGGTGAAGCAACCGGGCCTGACGGCGGTGCGCAAACCAGCGAAGGCGGATTCTGGTCGTGGCTGGAGTCATGGTTCAGCAGCGACGCTTGGTCGAAGTGGTGGAATTCATAGCCTATGCCCATCACATGGTTCAGGGCGGCGCTGGTTTTGGCGCTGCTCGCTTCGGCGCACAGCGCTTATGCCGAAAAAGTTCTCAGGCGCGGCAATGGCGCCGAGCCGCATAGCATCGATCCCCATCGGGCGCTGACGACCTCTGAAAATAGCGTCATCGGTGATATGTTCATGGGGCTCTACACCGACGACGCAGCGGGCACACCTGTGCTGGGTGCCGCGGACGCGGTCGAAACGTCGAAGGATGGATTGACCTGGACGTTCAGGATCAGGCCGCACACATGGTCGGATGGATCGGCGGTCACGGCGGACGATTTCGTCTTTGCCTTCCTTCGTCTGCTGGCGCAGGAAACGGCGGCCGAGTATGCGTCCATCCTCTATCCGGTGAAGAATGCGCTGCAGGTCAACAAGGGCAAGCTTGAGACCAGCAAACTGGGTGTGAGTGCCCCCGACCCCGCGACGTTTGTCATTCAGCTGGAGCATCCGGCGCCCTATCTGCCGCAATTGCTGACTCATTACACTGCGTTTCCGGTGCCCAAAACAATCGTCGAAAAATTCGGCAATGCGTGGACACGTCCGACCAATATCGTTGTCAACGGCCCCTATAAATTGAAGGCCTGGCGTCCGCATGATCACATCGAGCTGGTCAAGAATCCGCTGTTTTATGACGCAGCAAACGTGAAGATCGACCGGGTCATTTTCTATCCGATCGACGACGATAGCGCGGCGCTGAAGCGGTTTCGGGCCGGTGAACTCGAAACCCAGGCGCGTTGGCCTATTTCCGAGTTCAAGTGGCTTTCGGCAAATGCGCCGGGCCAGGCACGGCGTACGACTGCCCTGCGGCTGACGTTTGTTTCCTTCAATCTGCTGAAAAAGCCCTTCGATGATCTGCGGGTGCGCAAAGCGGTATCTCTGGCGATTGACGGCAAGACCCTGGCGCGCGACGTCTATCAGGGCGTTTACGGTGAGGCGGCGAATAGTTTTGTTCCGGCCGGCACCGCCAATGTCGATCACAGCCCGCAGGTTGAGTGGGCAGACTGGCCGATGGAAAAGCGCCTGGCCCTGTCACGGCGCCTGCTGGCGGATGCGGGATACGGCCCCGGGCGGACGCTGAAATTCACCTACCGCTTTATCGGCAACACCGACATCAAACGCGGGGCCGTGGCACTGCAGGCGATGTGGCGCAAGGCCGGCATCGACGTCGAGGTTCAGGCCAGCGAGGAAAAAGTCCACTGGAACTTGCTGGAGGTTCGCGATTTCGAAGTCGCCTACAATGCCTGGCTGTTCGACTATAACGACGCCAAGAATCTGTTTTTGATGTTTCAGGCCGCCGCCGCGCAATTGAACAATTCAGCTTATGAGAGTGCCAAGTTCGAGAGTTTGCTGCATCAAGCCGACTCTGAGCCCGACGTGCAAGTGCGGGCGAAATTGCTGGGTCAGGCCAATGCCGTGTTGCTTGCGGATTTGCCGTCGGTGCCTTTGATGTTTCCTTTTCAACGGCATCTGGTGAAAAATCATGTGCTCAACTGGTCTGAAAATGCGCGCGACGTGAACCGGACGCGCTGGTTGGATTTGGACAAGAAGGCCGTCACTGTTTCTTCCGAAGCGGCGCCGGGTGGATTTTGGTCTTGGCTGGGTTCGTGGTTTAGTGCTGATGCCTGGTCGAAGTGGTGGAATTCGTAGGAGAGAGACGATGAAAAAAATCGGATTAGGTTTGATTGCGGCGGTGCTGGCGTGTGCGATGCTGGCGGGACCGGTGTCGGCAGCGAAGTATCTCAATCGCGGCAATGGCGCGGAGCCCAAGGGGCTTGATCCGCATCAGGCGTCAGGCGACCCGGAGAACCAGATTCTGGGCGATATGTATGTGGGGCTCTATACGGAGGATGGGAAGGGCGATCCCATTTTGGGATCTGCCGAAAAAGTGACGACGTCGGCGGATGGCCTGACGTGGACGTTCAAGCTGCGCGATCACAAATGGTCGGACGGCAAGCCGGTGACGTCGGCGGATTTTGTGTTTGCCTACCGGCGCATTCTGGATCCGATCATCGCGTCGGAATATGCCAACATCCTGTTTCCGATCAAGAACGCCGAGAAGGTGAGCAAGGGCGTGCTGACGCCGGATAAACTTGGTGTCAGCGCTCCGGATGCGAAAACATTCGTGATCACCCTTGAACACCCTGCACCTTACCTGCCGGAAATGATGACGCATTACACGACCTTTCCGATCCCGAAGCACGTGGTTGAGAAGGCGGGCAAGGACTGGACCAAGGCCGGTGTGATGGTGTCCAACGGACCCTACAAGCTGGTGTCTCGGCGGCCTTACGATCATATAAAGCTGGTCAAGAATCCATTCTTCTTCGATGCGGCGAAGGTGAAAATCGAGGAGGTTACGTTTTACCCTACGACCGACGAGGCGGCGGCCTTGAAGCGGTATCGCGCGGGCGAACTCGACACCGTCGACCGCTGGCCGCTGACCGAAAACAAATGGCTGCTTGCCAACATGCCCAAGGAGGCGCGCAAGTTTCCGGGGCTGCGGGTGCAGTACACCGTGTTCAATATGCGTAGCGGCCCGCTGGCTGACCGGCGCGTGCGGGTGGCGCTTGGCGAGGCCATCGACCGCATCACTGTACAACGCGATGTTTATTTTGGCGCTTATGGCGCGGAAGCGAACTCGGTCATTCCTCCAGGTACCGCGAATGTCGACCACGGCGCGAAGGTTCCATGGTTTGGAAAAACGATGGAGCAACGCCGCGCGGAAGCCAAGCAGTTGCTGGCGGCTGCCGGCTATGGTCCGGGCAATCCGCTCAAGGTAACTTACAATTTCCTCAACCGGCCCGACACGCGCCGTTATGCGATTGCGCTGCAGGCGATGTGGAAGATGGTGGGTGTACAAGTGGAATTGCAGGCCAAGGATTTCGCTATCCACTACGATCTGTTGAAGACGGGCAATTTCCAGATTGCTGAGGCTGGGTGGATTTTCGATTACAATGACGCGCAGAGCGTGCTGTTCTTGTTCCAGAGCTCGAATGTGGGTCTGAACTATCCGGGATACAAAAGTCCGGCGTTCGACAAATTGATGGCGCACGCCGAGAATGAAAAAGACGCGGTGATCCGCGGCAAGTACCTGGGCCAGGCGGCAGGACATTTGCTCTATGACGTCGCGGTGGCGCCCAGCTGCTTCCAGTTTGTCAGGCCGCTGGTGAAACCGCACGTGGTGGACTGGGTGAATAATCCGCGCGGTGTCAATCGCACCCGCTGGATGGATGTGAATAGGAAGTGAGAAAGTCCCCCATCCCCTGTAGCAGCAAAAGCTGCGCAGGGACTTCCCCCGCAAGCGGGGGCAGAGACCAGATTGTGCATCTGCCCCCGCTTGCGGGGGAAGTGGCTGCGCGCCGCTAGGCGCTGCAGACGATGGGGGACTTTACTTCGGTGCCGGCGTTACGCTTTCGACGAAGCAGGAGCCGCCATAACGGAAGTTCAGAACATCATCGCCGTCGAAACATTCCTGGTTACTGAGGACCCGCAGGCTGTAATAGTTTCCGATTTGACGAAAATCCCTGCAGGCGTGGCGAAGCTTGACGATGAAATTGCCCTGTCCGCGCGATGTCGCCTTCAGCGTTCTGTCATCGATCAGCGTCAAATTTCCCAGATCGCGCACTCTCAGGCAGGTTTGTGCCGATGCATCTGCTATGGGATTGGTTGCGCTTAAGGCCAACGTGGCGACCGCCGCTAGAATGCCAGCGAGTATAATGAGTGATCGCATGGAAGACCCTCCTGTGCTGCAGCTGTTGTGCGGCCAGCATACGCCTTGATCACACGGCTGCAATAAAAAGTTGCGATTCGTGCATTCATCCGGTACGCCCGGGTCAAACAATTGTTGGCTGAATAGCATGATCCGAGCACCGAAACTGAGAGAACCTGCCCAAGATTTGTTGTCACGCCTGACAACTACCCCAGATGTTTTTGTGCAAAAGCTCGATCTGGTGCGCAGCGCCGCCCTGCTTGTTGGGGTGCGCGAGGATGAGTATCGTGCCGCGAGTTTTCTGGATGACAGGATGCTTTCTGACGCCATGCCCCGGCAATGGGTAGGGCTGAAGACATTGGTCGACCAGACCGAACAGCTTGAGCCGGGGCATCCGGTGCACTTTATTTTTCACACTGGCCATGTCGGTTCAACGCTGGTGAGCCGCCTGTTGGACGCCATAGACGGCGTATTCCCGCTGCGCGAGCCATTTGTGCTGCGCCAAATTGCCGATGCACATGACGTAGTGGAAAGCCCGGAGTCTTTTCTGAGTCCCCAGGCCCTGGACAAAATTCTTGATGTCTCTTTGCGGTTGTGGTCGCGAGGATTTGCAGGAACCCGCACGGTGATCGTCAAGGCCACCAGTAGCGCCGTCCGTTTGGCGCCGGCGATCCTGCAGAAATCCGCGCAGTCTCGGGCACTGTGCCTGAATGTCGGAATTGAGACCTATATAGCGGCGCTACTGGCCAATCCGGGGACGCTGGGCGATCTGAGAGGACACGCTCAAGAGCGCATCCGGCGCTTGGCTGGGCTTGGCGTGAATTTGCAGACGCCGCTTTATTTGATGTCGCCCGGGCAGCTCGCGGCGATGGGCTGGTTGGTGGAAAGTTGGGGCCAGCATCTGGCGTTGGCGGCCGCACCGCAACGCGTGATCGCGGCCGACTTTGACTTGCTGCTGAAGAATTTTCGAGACGTGTTGCGCCAGGTGTTACGACATTTTGCATTGCCACACGACGACCAGACCATTGCACTACTCGAAAGTAGCCATGCCCTCACACGTTATTCGAAGGCGCCGCAGCACGATTACTCACCTCAGGTACGGGCGCAAAAGTTGGCGGAATCGCGCGCGCGGAACAGCGAAGAGATCCGCAAAGGCCTGAGAATGATCGAGCGCATTGCAGCGCGGCATCCAGTGGCCAGCGCTGTGTTTGGACGAAGCCCCCGGGTCTTCTGAACTCGCTGCCAACTGGAATTTCTATAAACGATTTGTTCACCATATTGAACGAATCCTTGCCTTTAGCGGTGAGGAGTTTCGTTCGTTGCGTTCGCTCGACCTTCTAACCGCAGCGCTTGGCCGTTGCATTTTAGAGGGACATGTTTCGTGCAGAACCACATTTTGTGCCGCAGTTTTCGCAGCAGATTGTTAGCAGGGGCAGCCTTTGCCGTTGCGGGCATCTCACCCGGGTTTGCGCAAGACGCTGCTCCGGCAGCAGAAGAGCCCACTGTCGAAAAAGTTACGGTGACAGGTTCGCGCTTGAGAAAGCGGGACTATACAACGACGAGTCCGGTGACGACACTCAGTTCGCAGACGTTTGAGTTGACGCAAACAAATTCGGTTGAGCGCCTGTTAAACGATCTGCCGCAACTGGTGCCCGGCAATACGCACACGTCGAACAATGCGGGCGGTGAGGCCTTTGCAACAATCGACTTGCGCGGACTTGGTCCCAATCGCACACTGGTGCTGATCAACGGCAACCGCCTGCCTGCGTCTTCCACCACGGGCACTGCCGACATCAACACTATTCCCGCCGGTCTGATCGACCGGGTCGAAGTCGTGACCGGTGGTGCATCGGCCGTGTACGGATCGGACGCTATGTCGGGCGTCGTGAATTTCGTTCTCAAGAAGAACTATGAGGGCATGGAATTTACCGCCTCTGCCAGCCAGGCCGAACACGGGTTCGGCGAGGAGCGGGATGTTCAGGCCTTGATCGGCGGAAATTTTGCCGGCGGAAATGGCAACATCACCATGTTCGGCGAGTATTTCTCGCGCGAAGGCGTGTTGCAGAGTGAGCAGGAATTCTCGCGCGTTGCGGGTGGCTATTGCTACACCGCAGCAGGACAGTGGATCGTTTGCGATTCTGCGGCGGAGGCCGCGTCAGGGAATATCACGTATGTGGGCCTTGGTGGTTCGGGAACACCGCCATGGGGGGTGGTGCTTGACTCGGCTGGCAATCCTTTTGACCCCGTCGTGCTCAATGCAAATCCGCAATTTGCAAATGGAAACTTCGATTGCGATACAGGAACCGTTGGCACACCGTATGCAGGCGGCAACCTCTCTTTCAATGACGCTGGCTTTTTGACGCCGCAGTTTGCGGGCGGACCCTGTGGCGTGCCTGATCGCGCGGCCGGCTCTTCACGCTACAACTATGCGCCCGACAACTACATCGTCATTCCGGCAGAGCGCTATAATGTTTCGGTTTTCGGCCACTACGATCTGGAAAAAGACCTGAAACTGAATTTCGGCGCGATCTATTCCGATAGCAGAAGCACGGTGCAGCTGGCTGCAACGCCTGCAACGAATTTGACGATTACGTATGGTCCCACCATGCAGGCTTTCATAGCTGGTGTCGCGCCCGATTTAAGCGTCGCCTTGGCAAGCCGTCCGGACCCCCTCGCCGACTTTTTGATGAATTGGCGTTCCTCGCAAGTCGGGCTTCGTGTTTCCGACGACGAGAATTCTTCGCTAAGCCTGTTTACCAGCCTGGAGGGCAGCCTTGCCGCCAACTGGAATTATGAGGTGTCGGGATCTTTTGCAGATGTCGACTTTGTCTCGCGCGCCGCCAACAGCATCAACAAGACCGCGCTCAGCCAGGGCCTTGCCGGTTGCACGACCCGCACGCCTGGTCCGGATACGGTGCTTGGCACCGCAGATGATATTGACGTGCCTTTGGGACTTAGTGCCTTGCCCGGATGCGTGACGTTGGACATTTTCGGCCCCGGGAACCTGACGCCGGAAATGGCGAACTTTTTGAGAGTGAATACATGGTCCCGGACTTCTGTTGAAGAAACTATCGCTTCGGCCTTTATTTCCGGCGACCTTGCCGATGTGTTCGGCGCCGGACCGATTGCCTTGGTTGTCGGCGCCGAGTACCGCGAGACGGAGGCTGCCTTCGAAGTCGACAATGAACAACGGACCGGAAACATTTTCGGCTTCAATGCCACGCAAGACCAGCGTGGCACCATTGATGTGTACGAAGCCTACTCTGAAGCTTCCATTCCTTTGGTCAAGGACCAGCCTTACATCTACTATCTGGCCGCAGAAGCTGGCTATCGAATTTCGGAGTATTCGACCGCAGGCGTAGTCAACACCTATAAATACGGTGGCGAGTACTCGCCATTCGAATGGTTGAAATTCCGCGGCATCTATAACAGAGCCACCCGCGTGCCGAGCGTGTTCGAAGCCTTTCAAAATGGCGATCAGGGTTTCCCGTCCTATGACGATGTATGTAAAGACGTGCTGCCGGCGGATGGAATTCCAGACGAGCCTGGCGTGAGCATCACCGAATGCAACACAGTAGGCGGCGGTGTGGGCGCGCTTAACTATCCTGGATTCACGCAAACCAACGCCCAGGTTGAAGCCTTTGCATTCGGCAATTCGAGCCTGTCACCGGAGACTGCCGAGACTACAACACTGGGTATCGTTGTGCAGACCGGCAACGATTGGTTTGGGTACGGAAACCTGCGCGCTTCGGTTGACCGGTATGAAATCGAAATCACCGATGTCATTGCCGATTTCGGCGCACAGTTTTTTATCAATGATTGTTACGTCAATGACGTCACAACATCGTGCGACCGAATTTTCCGCGATAGTGAAGGGCAGATCGACTTTGTGAACACAAGCCGGGGCAATCAAGGCTCGCTCGCAACTGAAGGCTATGACATTCAAGTCGATTACCGTCTCGACTTGGACGACATTGGCCTTGCCGGCGCACTGACGGTGAATGAATTGTACTCGATCATCGATAGTTACACCATCAACGGCGGCGAGTTCGCGGGCACGACAAGTGCGGGGATTGGCACCGCGATCTTTGACTGGAAGTCTGTGTTGTCGGTGCAGTACGCAATCGACGATTGGATTTTGTACACGCGCTGGTCATACGTTCCAGAGTTGATTGAAACCGGTTGGGACACTGCGTCTGGGCACACATATGCGCCGGCTGCAAGCTACGTCGATGTGGCTGCCCGCTATGCACCAGTAGACTGGCTGGCCATTACCCTCACCGTGTCCAATGTTGCCGATGATGATGCGCCACAGACCTTGAATGGCCTGTTCTCGCAGGGCAACACCGATCCGCAGGTGTACGACGTGCTAGGGCGCACTTGGGCGCTGTCGGTCAAGACAAAGTTGTGAAATTCCGGCGGCGGCGGGTTTGAATCCGCCGCCATTGGGCGTGGACTTGGCTTTCTGAGGCCAATTGCCTGCTGCATTGTGTGCGGTGTTGAGGCTATAAGAGCGAACCACTTGTACCGGTTTCGTTTCCTGGATTCCCTGTGACGCACACTGTAAAACGCAAGTTGACGACGATCTTTTGCGCGGATGTTGTCGGCTATAGCAAAATGATGGGCAGCGACGAGCACGGCACGCTTGTGCGGCTGAAGCATTGCCGCGAACTGATGGAAGCCTTCATCACCCGCCATCGTGGGCGCGTCGTCAGTTGGTCCGGCGATGCGGTCCTGGCCGATTTCGGCAGCGTGGTGGAATCCGTGCAATGCGCGGTTGAGATTCAGCGCGAGCTCAAAGCGCAGAACGAGGCTTTGCACCAAGCGCAACAGATGGCGTTCCGCATCGGCGTCAATCTGGGCGATGTGATGATCGACGATCACGACATCTTTGGCGAAGGCGTGAATATCGCTTCGCGGCTGCAGTCCATTGCGCCGCCTGGGGGAATCCTGATCTCCGGTTCAGTATACGATCAGGTGAAGAACAAGCTGGCGCTGGGTTACAATTTTATGGGCAACCAGCAGGTCAAGAATATCAGCGATCAGGTGCCGGCCTTTGTCGTCATGCACGATGCGGCGCCGTCGATGCCCATTGCGGGCGGGATGAAGCGTGTTTCGGCGATGGCCCCTGCCCCGGTTTCGTTGCGATTTGCAGCGGGCGCGCTTGATGGTGCCTTTGCCTGCGCGCTGACATTTGCGGCTGCGATCGCTTTGCAAGGCGTCGTGGGACCGGTGTTTGCAATCAATGCGCCGTTCACGTTGCTGGCGAAAGAACGCTTGATTTCCAGCGACTTGCCATCGACCGATATTGAAGACGGCGGCAAGATCATTCGCACCACAACGCGCTCGGTGATTGAGCGCGACTATTTCGGCATGGTTCGCCAGACATTTGCACGCGTCGAGGTAGAGTTGGGCGCTGCCGGCAGCGCGCGTTCGCGTCCGGCGGTGAGCGAGAGCCACGAAGTCTTGTTAGGTGCCAACCGGCGCACTGAGCTGACGCGATTGCCGTTGTGGATGGCGTCGATCATTGCCTATTTTGTTATGCTGGTTTTGGCTGAAGGCTGGCTTTTGCGCGGTGCTTCGCCGGGCAAACTTTTGATGGGCATCCGGGTTTCGCCGGTGAAGGGCGAGGCAATGGATTTGAATCGCGCGGCCTTGCGTAACCTTTCGAAAGTCCTGTCGTTGGCGACGGCTTTGATCGGTGTGTTGATGGCGTTTTGGTCGAAGCGGCGGCAGATGCTGCACGATCAACTGGCCGGGTCGTATGTGCACGACGCGAAATAAAAAGGGCGCGGGAGAAACTCCCGCGCCCCGGCATACTTACACTCTCTAGCGCGTCTTTTGCGGTTGCATCTGAAGCTTCGGTGCCTGGCTTTGCGTGGAGTTCTCTTTCAAGAGCTTCGCCGCGGCCACCGCCGGTTCTGTCCCCAGAATCTGACTGAGCAGCGACATCGTGCGGGCCACTTCAGCCGAGGTTTCAAACATTTCGCCAATCTCCTCGAATGGCGATTTGCGCTTGGGGAACTGTTCGAGGTTGATCGCAGAGTCCGCAGGAATTCCCGCCAGCGCCTTGGTTGCTTCGAGCGCGGCGCGGAAGCCGCCGAACTCGTCAACCAGGCCCCGCGCCTTTGCATCGGCGCCGGTCCAGACCCGGCCCTTTGCATTCTCGCGCACTTTCTCGACGGCGAGCTTGCGGCCGGCTGCGACCTTGGCAGTGAAGTCAGCGTAGATCTGGTCAATACCACGCCGGAATTTTTCTAGCTGTTCCGGTGTAAACGGTGCATTGTCAGACTGCATCAGGGCATTGGTACCGATGCCAATCGTTTTGACATCCATGCCCAGCATGGCCCAAGACCCCACAGTGATGATCTTGCCCGACAATACGCCGATGGAGCCCGTGATCGTGGTTTCGTGAGCGTAAATCTTGTCGGCCGAGAGTGACACGTAGTAGCCCCCCGAAGCGGCAACATCGCCCATGCTGACAACGACTTTCTTACCGGCCTTTTGGGCCTTCTTCACCGCATCAAGGATCTGATCGGAGGCAATGGCCGATCCGCCGGGCGAATTAACCCGGAACAGGATTGCCTTGACGCTGTCGTCTTCGGTCGCCTTGCGGAATGCGCCGGCAATCGTGTCGCCACCCATCGAACTGCCGCCGCCGAAGCCGCCGCCTTCCGACTTGCCATCATTGATCTGGCCATCGCCATGAATGAAAGCAATCGTTGGACTTCCCGCATTTTCCCATGGGCTGCCAACGAGTTGGAAATACTCGCTGAGTGTTTTCAGTTCGGCTTTGTCTCCGGCCTTGGCTAACGCTGCGTCTTTGGCTTCGTCATCATAGCCTTGTTTGTCGATCAGCTTTTTGTCGATCGCTTCCTGGGTCAGATAAGGAGCCGCGTTGATGAGCGCCACGACTTCTTCGCGTGTTTTCTTGCGGTCGGCGGCAATGTTTGCGGTTGCCGTATCGAAGACGGACTGGAGCAGGCGCTCAGTCGCTTCGCGATGCGCGGCGGTGTAGTCCTTCTCAGTGAAGACATTTGCCGCGTTCTTGAATTCGTAGCGCTGTTCGAATTGCGGCGTTGCGTTGATCTTTTCCAGCAGGCTGCGGAAAAATGTCGTGGTGGCGGCCACACCGGCGGTGTTCATCTCGCTGACCGGTTGCATCCAGATCTCGTCGGCCACCGATGCCAGCAGATAGTCGCCCATGCCGTTGGTGTAAAACCCTTGTGCGTGAGCGATGACGAATTTGCCTTTGGCCTTGAAGGACTTCAGCGCGGCGCGCAGTTCCTGGGCTTCGCTGGAGCCAATGCCGCTGCCGCCGACGCGCATGAAAATACCTTTCACGTGATCGTCATTTTCAGCAGCCGCTAATGCTGTCACCGCATCAATCACCGAACCGACCGTGTTGGGTTCGGAGAAGATCATATTCTGCTTTTTGTCGGGCAGGCCGTTGCGCATATCGAAGGTCAGCACGACTTCAGCGGGCACCTTCGGTTGGGTGAAAATGCCTACGACGCTTGAAATCAGCACCGCAAGAACGAGGAAAAGTACGATCGAGGCGAATAGGTTGAAAATCCCCTTCAACCGCGCCAGGAACCAAGACCACATGAAACGCCCCTTTTTTTGTGTATTGTTGGCTTACAGCATCATATCGGTGCCCGTTTAACACCGCATGCAACGAACAAGGAGTTGTAAGGACATCGGGTGGCGCCCGCAACCTGGCAGCCGCATCACAATGTCCTGATAATGCAGCGCCGGGTTAGCGATTTCCCCCTGCGAATGTATCGCATTGCCCGACCTCGCCTGTTTGGAGGCCTTTTTTGAACCATGCCACGCGATCGGCGGAGGAACCGTGGGTGAAACTTTCGGGGACGACATAGCCTTGCGCGCTTTTTTGGAGGCGGTCGTCGCCAACGGCAGCGGCGGCGGTCATCGCCTCTTCGATGTCACCTGCATCGAGCAGTTTTTTATCAGTGTGGCTGGCCCAAACACCTGCGAGACAGTCGGCTTGAAGTTCCACCTTCACAGAAAGCGCATTGCCTTGCGTTTCGTTGGAGCGGGCGCGCTGTTGATTGACCTGAGTGGAAATGCCGAGCACGGTTTGGATGTGGTGGCCGACCTCATGGGCGATCACATAGGCCATGGCAAAGTCGCCGCCGGCGCCGAGCTTGGTCCGCATATCATCAAAAAATGTGAGGTCCAGAAACAGTTTGCGGTCGGCCGGGCAATAGAACGGACCGGCGGCGCTCTGCGCAAAGCCGCAGTGGGTGTCGACAGCGCCGTTGAATAAGACAAGCACCGGCTTTTCGTAGGTTTTTCCGTTTGTGGCGAATATCTTTGTCCAGGTGTCTTCGGTTTCCGCGAGAACCACTTTCACCAATTTACTGCGTTCGGCCTCTTGCGCGGTTTCCTGGTAGGGCACTGAAGACGAAGAGCCTGCAGGTGATTGGACGGATCCAGTATCGATGATCTGAGAGGGGTCGATGCCCAGAAAATATGAGACAACAACGATGACGATTAACCCTAGTCCGCCACCTGTACTCGCACGTCCGATGGGGAAGCGTCCGCCACCACCGGCAGATTGGCCACGCCGGTCTTCAATATTTCCGCTCTGTCTGCGACCATCCGTCTTCATAAGCCATCTCTCCAATAGGTGAAAACTTAAGCAATTCCGCCGTTTCTCAAAGCGTGTACAACATTTCGGCGAGCACAGAGAAGGTCAACTTCCGGATTTAACACCTCTTGTTTGTGGCCGAGCAATCTGGCGGAATAGGGCAAATAACGCGGCACCGCTTCACTGGGGGAAGTAAGGGATGCTTTTTCGCTCGATTTCATTGATCTCAAGTGTAGTGACAACGGTGTTGCTCGCTTTTTGTTTCATCACGTTTCCGGCGTCGCGGGTCGAGAACGCCAACGCCTATTTTCAGGAAACGTCAATCCGCTCTTCGGGGCTGGTTGGCACGCGGACGTTGGCATTGACTTTTGACGATGGGCCATCGGCGTTTACCGGACAATTGCTCGACATTCTGGCACAGAACAATGTGAAGGCGACATTTTTCATTGTCGGTTCGCGGGTCAAGCATCGCAGAGAAACGATGGAGCGGATGGCACGTGAAGGCCACGTCATTGCCAATCACTCGTTCAGTCATGCGCAGCTGGGGCGCCGGTATGCGGCTAGTCCTGAACTTTTGCTTGAACAAATTGCAGGCACGAACAATGCGATTGCGCCGTATGTGAAGCCGGGCCAGGGGCTCTATTTCCGTGCGCCGTATGGCGTTTGGCGCCATGCGCACGCACGCATTCTGAACGACGATCCCATCCTGCGGAATTACGTCGGACCGATCTACTGGGATATTGGCGGGCAGATTGTAACGGATGACGAAGGCAATACGCGTTCAGCCGCTGACTGGGATTGCTGGTCGCGCGATTGGGACGCCGACAGATGTGCGCGCGGCTATCAACGCGAAATTGCGCGCAAACAAGGCGGCATTGTCCTGATGCACGATATCCGCGAACGCTCGATATGGATGGTGCAGGCCTTGCTGCCGGCGCTGGTGGCGGAAGGATACAAGTTCGTGACGCTTGATGAAGTCCGGGCGCTTGACCAATTCAAGACTCCAAGTGCGGAAGACGTTCCGGTAGCGGACGCCGGTACCGCACCAACGATGGGCTGGTTGTCGCGGTAGGGTTCTTAAATCGAGAACAGGCCACCCATGAAAATCCGCCGCATCGACCTCTTTTCCGGACCGGCAATGGTTGCCACGCTCGCGCTGAGCTTTCCGAATGCGGCGCAGGCTTGCGCGTGTTGTTCGGAGATTGGCCAGCGCATCGAGCAAACCGACTCTATTGAACGCGGTGAGTTAGAGCAGGTTCGGTTTGCGCCGGGGGCCCGGCTTTTTGCCGATGCAGGTTTTCCCGACAGTGTCGAAGGCATTGGCGATCCGTCGGATCAAGACTACCGGCTGGCCGTGAACGGGTCGCCTAAAAAACTGGTGTTCGATTTTACCGATGCGAACGGAAAAACCGGGCGCATCGTCTTCCTGTTACCCAAACGCTTCACGCGGTTTGAAGTCGATCCGCGCGAGGCGGTGACGGCTGCGGCCGGGCATGGGCCGGTGTTGTATAAGGAATGGCGTTATCAGGGGCTGGCAAGACTCAGCGGTGTACTGGCCGAGCGCGGTGTGTGGGCGCATGCGCGATTGATCCTGCACGGGCGAGGCAATAGCTGCACGTCGGCTATCGATTTCGACACCTGGACGCTGGCCGTGACGGGCAAGGCGATCCGGTTCAAATTCCTCGGCGCCACAGTGCGGTGAAGGCCCTCATCCTTTTCCCAAAGGGAGAAGCGCCAAGAAAAGCGGAAGCCCTTCGCCCGCTTGCGGGAGAAGGTGGCACGACGCACTTGCGGCGTGACGGATGAGGGGGGCTACTTCGAATTCAGTTTGATGGCGACGTGAGACTGAGTGCCGGCCTGGCTGACCACGAAGAGCAAAAGCGAGTCGCGCTTGAGCGACTTGGCCTGTTCGATGGCCAGGTTGACATCGTCAAGCGTCGAGACGCTGCTGGTGCCGGCGCCAACGATGCGGTCGCCGGGACGCAAGCTGCTTTGGCCCGCATGGCTTTCTTCATCGATCCCCATGATCAGCACGCCCGAGACGTCTTTGGCGAAGGCATAATCACTGCGCGTCACGTCGGTGATGGTTTGCAAAGCCAAGCCCATCGACGTCTGCCTGAATTGGGGATCAGCGGCAGGCGATTGCGCCATGCTGTCGCGCTGGACCAGCGTCACCGAGATCTTCAGTTCCGCGTTGGTGCGCCAGATCGTAAACACTGCCGTCTGGTTTGCACCCAAGTTCGCGATCTTGCGTGAGGCCTCGCGATTGTCCTTCACCGCCTGCCCATTGATCTTCAAAATGACATCGCCGCGTTTGACCCCTGCCTTTTCGGCCGGACTGCCCTCGATGACGGTGGTGACGAGGGCGCCGTTCGAATTTGGCAAGCCCAAAGCCTTGGCATCTTCGTCGCTGAGGGCGGCAATTTGCACTCCCAGATAACCACGGCTGACGGTGCGGCCGGCAATGAGATCAGCGACGACGCGCTGGATCGTCGAGGACGGAATGGCAAAGCCGATGCTGGTGCCCTGGCGCCCGATCGTGTTCATGCCGATGACGCGGCCGTTGGTGTCGAAGGTCGGTCCACCGGAGTTGCCGGGATTGATGGGCGCGTCGAGCTGGAGATACTCGGTGAACTGGCCGCTGGCGAGTTCATCGCGGCCACGGGCCGACAGAATGCCCGCCGTCGCTGTGCCGCCCAGGCCAAACGGATTGCCGACGGCCAGGACGAAATCACCGACGCGCACACGCCTGTCGTTCTCAAATTTTACACTGGCTAGCGCCTTGGTGCTTTCGACCTTGAGCAACGCAATGTCGGTCTCTTCGTCGCGGCCAAGCAGGCGGGCCTTGAGCTTTGTGCCATCGGCAAAGCGGACATCGGCTTCGGTGGCGGTGCCCATGACGTGATTGTTGGTGACGATGTGGCCTGCGGAATCGATGACAAAGCCAGAGCCCAGACCGGCCTTCGTGGTCAGGCTGACGACGGCAGGTGACACACGCTGGACGATGTCGGCCCAACTGGTCATGGAGACGTCGCCCGCAAGAGCGGCTGCGTTGGCGAGTGCGATGACAGCTATGGTGCCAAAGGCGAGAGAAAGGCGCTTCGTGGTGACACTATAAGCGCGTGAAAACCCAGCAGACATAGACTACTCCCCAATGACGACCCAGCGGCGACCCTTGAACTTGAGTGTATAGCGGGACATCGACACAGGGTAGATGTCTTTGCACTAGAGAATGCACAACCTATGGGAGAAGCCTGACCGGCGTTTTCGCTGTTTCGACTTTTCAGTACGCGTCCCGGAAACGGACAGATGCTTGTTTGCAACGGGACTGCGAGAATCCGCTCGCGATCACATCCCCCCGATATGCGAGCAGCCGAAGTTCAAGAGCCAAGTGTCCATGATGGCGGCGAGCGTTGCATCCGGGGACAGTTTGCTTGTCTTGACAGACCCACAGGCGACAGACACAGCGCGCCGAAAGCCCCTGCGCTTGCGGTCTCCAGATGGCGCGTTGAACCCGGCGTGGATTCAGTTAAGGTGAACTTTGGACCGGTGGGTAGAGGTATATCTTATGAGCGGGCTACAATTCAGGATTGGAGCGTCGATACTCCTATGTTTGGCAATTACAGCAGGTGCTTTCTCTTCGTATGCTGCCGCTCAGACACCTTCTGCCCTCAAATGTGGCAACGCAGACATTGTCGGGTTCATTCCAGCACACATCGAAACTAACCCATCACCAAGGTATCCCAAGAACGCACTGATCGACGGGAATGAGGGGTGGGTTGTGCTTGAGTACATGGTTTCGGCCAACGGATCTGTGCGCGATCCCGTGGTTATGGACGCAATGGGACCGCTCGAATTGGTTGAGGGGTCGATCAGAGTTATTCCGACCTGGAAATTCAGGCCCGCGTCACGCAACGGCGTTGCTGTTGATGAGCATCGCAAACAGACGGAGTTTATTTATCGCTATGAAAGCGGGACCATGTCCCCCACCAATCAGCATGACTTCATGGTTGTATATGTACACGCGGCGTCAGACCGAACCCAAGCTTCCACACATGACGAGTTTTCGCGTCTTTTCAAGCGGGGCAATGATCAACTCAACGACGGGAAATACGCGGAAGCTATTCAGAGCCTTGAGGATTTGCTTCGCGCGCGTTTGAATTTGTATGAACGTGCGCGCGCTTCCCTCGCTCTTGCGATGGCGTATTCCGAAACGGGAGATTTCGCGCGCGCTTATCACTATATCGGTCACGCAACGATACGAAATGCCGAGAACCTTGAAAACCGCCGCCGGGGCGAAGCCTTCACTCTCAAAATGAAACTTGCAATCCAAGCCGGTGCGTTTGCGGAAGCGGCCTGTGCGTTTGAAAAACTCAGTTCGATTGATCCGGCGGCCATCGGGCCCGAAAGCCGTGCCGCCAAAATGATGGCAGCAATCAATGCGTTGATTGCAAACCCCACCCCTTTGGAAATCCCGGTGAAACTCGCAGCCATTCCGCATTTGGGCCAGCCGGCGGGTTGGCAACACCGACTATTGCGATCGAATTTCTCATTCGCCCAAGTGCAGGGGGAGGTAAAGTCATTCCGACTTGCCTGCACTGCCACAGTGCTGGAAGCGGCGGTTGATCAGGAGCAACTGTGGAGTGTCCCCCCGGGCGCCGGCACGTGTGTGTTGCAGGTCTATGGTGCGCCGGGAGCTACGTTCCGGCTGGTTGAGGAATGGTGAGCACTGGAGCCGTTCAAAGATTTGCGTGTGACGTCTGGCGCGTGGCGGCACACTTTTTATGGAGAGTGCTGCCGCTGTTACTTGCATGCGCTGCGCCGCTAGTTTCGTATGCGGGCCCAAACGTTATCGATAAAAGTGCGCTGACCCCGTTTCCTTGTCCCGATGTCGAACTCTCCACGTATCTGGTGTCAGATGACATCAACGTGTTCTGTGGTTACTTGAATCTCACCGAACGCGAAGGTGGCAATGGCCGTGCCATCAAGTTAGCGATAGTGGTGCTTACACCCGTGAACAAAGCCCTCGCGGCCAAGCCGCCGACGGTGTTGATTCATGGCGGGCCTGGATACGGTATCGTCGACGCTTGGTGGTATATGGCCAGGCAAAGCTTCGCTCAGGCTGCGCCTGTTGTCTTGTTCGATCATCGGGGGGTTGGCTTCTCCACGCCTAAACTGTGCGAAAACCAGTTTGGGGACTCTCCAGAGCTGGACCAACTTTCGCCAGTCGCCTCTCGACAACACGCGCTTGATGAACTGGCCATATGCCTGGACGAGCTACAGGACCAAGGTGCCGACTTGGCGTCGTACGGCACCGATGCAACCGTGCGTGACATGGAATCCATCAGGACTGCGCTCAAAATAGACAGCTGGAATCTCTATGGGATTTCTTATGGCACGACGGTGGCTCTGGCTTATCTGAAGGCTCATCCTCAACACGTACGCGCGGCGATAGCCGACTCACTGTATCCGCCGGAAATGCCGGGGTTCACGTCCGCAACTCCGGATTTCCTGCGTGCACTGAACAAACTGAATGACATATGCGCGTCTCAGCCGCGATGTGCAAAACGGTTTGGTAACCTGGTCATGACCTTTGAGCGTGCGCTTTCTTCTCTGGAAATCAAACCGCTGGCAATACACGTTCGAGAGGACTTTGAAGGCGCATTGACCACCAGACACATCTCCACTGCATCATTCATGGCTATGATCCAAACCGGTCTTTTGGACAGCGAAGCGTGGCATTTAATTCCTTTGCTGATCGATGACGTGGCGTCCAGGCGGGGCAGCGGGTTGCTGTCCCAGATGTTTCAACTTTCTACCCAGACATTTAATGGCACCGACGTTGGCGTCTATTTGGCGACCGAATGCCGGGAACGGGCGCCTTTTGATGACCGGCGCGCGTTGACTGGGCAAAGTATTGAGTGGCCGCTTGCAAGCCGGGCGATGGATGTCGAGACTTGGTTTGCACTTTGTGAAAACTGGCCCTCCAAACGGACCCAGAATTGGGAGACGCCTCGAGACGTTTCAACTCCAGTGCTGGTCGTGGGCGGCATGCTGGATCCGGTGACACCGCCTCTCCAGGCTTCCGAGACCGCAAAACGGTTGGGGCCGCGGGCGCAGCTTTTGCTGGTGCCCAACAGTGCGCACAATCCAACCAGCGCAGACGCCTGCATGGAGCAGATCATCGTCGCGTTTCTGACGGCGCCGGACCGGCAGGTGAGTACACTTTGTGCGCAGCTCCGGCCAGCCCCGGTTCTTGCCACACGGCTGATCGAATTGCGCCTCCTCTCATCTATCAGGGCGCTGTTTGCCGGAGAAGACGCGCCTTTGTTGAGGATGATCGCGATCGGTATCATCCTGGGATGGGTGTCTGTGTTACTGTGGCCCCTCGGGGCTATCTTGCGCTCGCGAAGCGCTACTACGCGCGACCCGTTCTTTATGCGCTCTTCGTTTTTGTTTTCGTTGGCTGGGGTGCTCTTCGTGGGATGGGGCGCTTCGGCCGGCGTGTTCGGGAGTGAACCCGCCGCCGGCTATGCCTTGGTAGTCGGAGTTCCGGCTAACGCCTGGCCCGGCTTTTCGCTTATTCTTGTCGTCGTGTCTTTAGCCATCACAGGCACGTGGGCCGTTGCCGGGGAAATGCGGCGCGGGCCCGTCGGAGCGCTTTGGCTGTTTCACCGGATGTGGGTGATCCTGTCAATGTTCACAAGTTTCTACTTTCTATGGCGGGCAGGCTTGTTTCCGGAATCACTTGACCATGTTGTTGATGATGCGCAGACGCTTTTCCAGAATGCTCGATCACTGATGGAAAGTCTCTTGGCTTAGCCTTGGACATAGCGCCGGGTCTTGGTTTATGCACAGAGTATGACGCTCGCCTTCGCACTTCCCCGTTGCTCGCTGAGCGGGCTCTCGGTTTTCGAACTGACGCCGCAGCACGCGCCGCTGCTGCAGCGGTTCTTTGATGACAATCCCGCTTATTTTTTGGCGGTACTTGGGCAGGCCGCTCAGCCGAACGAAGCCCTTGAAGAAATCGTCGAGGCCTTGCCGCCCGGCTGGAGTTTCAGCAGGCAAATTCGTATGGCCTGGCAAGAGGCGAGCGGCTGTCTTGTGGCGATGGCCAACATCACGTCAGACCTTCTGGCGCCCGGCGTCTGGCATATCGGGTTGTTCATCGTGGCGACCGAGCGCCACGGCAGCGGTACTGCCCAGACGCTTTACCGCGACATCGAGGCGTGGGCTGTTGCGAACGGTGCCTCGTGGTTGCGGCTTGGCGTGGTGGCCGGCAATGCGCGTGCCGAACGCTTTTGGGAGGCTGCTGGATTCCACGAGATGCGCCGCCGCGCGGGAGTAGAAATGGGAAAGCTGACGAACACGGTACGCGTAATGGCGAAGCCTCTGAGCGGCGGTACGATCGACGCGTATCTGCAGCTGGTGGAGCGCGACCGGCCGGACATCGCGTAAGACTTGCATGATGTCCCCTTCTCTTTCCCTACTCCGCCAGCTTTCTCGCAATGGCGAGGCCGAGGCGTTCGGGGAGTGGTGGGTCTACGTTGGCCAGGAGAATGACGGTCCAGTGGCCGTTCGATTCGAGGATGGCGTTGGTACCGGGGCTACCGCCGGCGACGCCCAGGGGCGCCGGGTTGCGGCCTGTAGTGGCTGTGCCGCCGAGGACCCAGGCTGTTTGTTCGGGGTTCAGCAGGCGGCCGTCGCGCAGGGCGTTGTCGAAGGCGAGCAGGTCTTTCGCCGTTGCGTAGACGCCGCCCGCGCCGCTGCCGGTGGCGCCGTGAAGGGCTCGCGTGTTTTCGTAAGGGGTGCCCGGGCCACGGACGCGGCCGTATGAGACGGCGGTGTTGGCGGGCAGGCTGGCTGAATTGAAATAACCGCTGCGGGTCATGGCGGCGGGGGCGAAGACGTGGCGCTGGACGTAATCTTCGAACCGTGTCCCTGAGACGCGCTCAATGATCTCGCCCTGCACGACGTAGCAGCCGTTGCAATATTCGTTGCGCGTGCCGGGGGCGAAGCGTTGTTGCAGTTTGGAGACGAACTCGTAGTAGGCGTGATTGGAGTTGAAGCGCGTCTTCTCCGCCTTCTCGAATTCGGGGCCGAAGAAGTCGGCGATGCCGCCACGCATGGTGATGAGGTGCTCGATGGTGGCGGCGCGGGCCGCAGGGTTGGGATAATCGGGCAAGAGTTCGCCGATTGTTGACGTCAGTTTCAGGCGCCCGTCCTGAATGAGTTTGGCGATCGCCGTTTGGGTGAATTTTTTGCCGATGGAAGCGATGTTGAAAGCGGTGTCTTCGGTGTTGGCGATCTGACGCACGCGATTTGCGGGGCCATAGACGCGGACAACGAAAGGTGCGCCTTCGCGGGCGATGAGGACGACGCCTGCGAAGTCGTCGCGGGCGACGAAGGGGAAGAGCCATGCGTCGAGCGCGCGGCTCATTCCGGCTTGCGGCATCGCGGCGGTGATGGGCGGCGGCGGGATTGCGGGGGCGTTGGCGTCTGCGTCGTCGCCGCCGCCCACGCGCAGTTCGATGCCCTGAATGAGATTTGCGAGCGTTGTGTCAAAGCTGAATGTAAGAACGGCCATCTTTTCGGCTTTGCCGCGCACGTCAGCACGCAAGGTGCCCGCGTCGTGCGCCATTTTGACGACGGTCAGGGCGCCGAAATCAGCGTGCATTGTTGCAACGAATTCGGCGCGCTGCTCAGGCGTGCGGCGGGCGAGCATGGCACGCGCGAAGTTGGCTTGCGCAGCGCGCTCGTAGGCGGCGGTGTCGCCGGTGGAAAGCGCGGCGATGATCGCCGAGGCGCGGACTTCGCGCTGGGAGGGGCTGGCTGTGGCTGTGTGTGCGATTGCGGGGACCGTGAGCGCGATGACGAGCAGAAGGCAGACAATGCGGCTGGCTTGCATGGGGCAGTCTCTCCAGGAGCTGCAGTACTAGCGGACAAAGTTTTCGCAAGTTTCCCGGAATGGGCGAAAGTTTGTCGAGAGTGACACAATTGCTGTTTAAGTGGTTCGAGAGCGGAAGCTGACTGGATTGGAATGGAGAGAAGGCCTGCTACCGGCAAGTGCGCATCTGCTGCGACGGTAGGCCAATAGAAATCGAAGCGGCGAGTACTTGGCCAGAACTGTCCGATCACGCATGTGGACCTGACGTTTATTGCGGGTTCGCTGATCCACGCTGTGAGCGCCGTTGCTGGTGTTTGGTGCAGTGGAGACACAGCGCGCATGGCTAAAGCGAGTTTTTCCAGCTCTAACGATGTTTGAGCGCGCGCCGCCTTGAATGATGCGATTTCCATGCGCCTATACTTTTGCCGAATAGTCTTGGGGGGAGCGATGATGCTAGGAGGAGTGTGGGGCAAATGGACCAAATGGGTCCCTGTCTTCATTACTATTCCTATACTGCTCTTCTTCGTGGCCCGAAGCCTGTCGGAGCGACGTTGCACGGGCACGCCAGCGGACGGCTACAGCAACGACCTAATGATTGCAGAGTGTACGTTACTGATCCAGTTGGGCGGATCGAGAAAGACAACACTTGCTATCGCCTACAATGATCGAGGCGTGGCTTATCATGGGCGCGGAGACTATGTGCAGGCACTGGCAGATTACGATACATCGTTGAAGTTGGATTCCAACGCCGTCGTGACGATTGTGAACCGCGCCTTTATCCTTCACGATATGGGCAAATACGATCTTGCAATCGCGGCATTTGATGACGTGCTGAAGCGAGAGCCCAGAAAGGCGGAAGCGTACCGCGGCCGGGGTCTGGCACTTGGGGCAAAAGGTACTCATGACAAAGCAATTGCTGATTTCAATCTGGCGATCAAGTTAGACTCAAACTACGCGGTCGCACTTTACAATCGAGGCGAAAGGTATGAAAGCAAAGGAAATCTTGATCGCGCCTTCGCCGACTATGATCAAGCGATAAAGCTAAAGTGGGGCTATGCCGACGCGTACAACAATCGAGGCGCGATCTACGATACGCGTGGAAAATACGACCTCGCGATCAACGACTACGACCAGGCGATCCGGCATTCCCCAAAACTATGCCGTTGCCTACAACAACCGCGCTTGGGCGTATAACAACAAGGGTGAGTATGCGCGCGCAATCGCAGACTATACGAAAGCAATGGCTCTCAGGGGCGACGATCCAATATTCTTCAACAATCGCGGCGAAACCTATGTGAATTTGGACGACCACATGCACGCGATCACGGATTTTGAGAAGGCTATTACTTTGGATCCGGATTTTGTCCGCGCGATACGCAATCGCGGCTATGCCTATCAAGATTCAGACAAGGCCGATTTGACACTTGCAGATTTCAATCGGGTCATCAAGCTGAAGCCGGATGACGCCGCAGCATACAACGGTCGAGGCAATGCGTTTGATACAAAGGGCGACTATGACCGAGCAATTGTTGATTTCGATCAAGCGATAAAGCTTGACCCGAATTACGGCGCTGCTTTTTATGATCGGGCCGTGGCCTATGCCGACAAAGGTAACTACGATCAGGCAATCACCGACTATAGCCGTGCAATTGAACTGATGCCGGATTACGCGCCCGGTTACAATCAGCGCGGCTTGGCATACTCAGAAAAAAAGCACTATCGCCGCGCAATCGATGATTTCGATAACGCGATCAAACGACGTCCGGGCTATCCTGGAGCTTTCGTCAATCGAGGCACAGCCTATCGTCGGCTGGGTCAATATTCGAGGGCCATTGAGGACTATAATCAGGCGATCAAACTGAGACCAAATGACTCGAGTGTTTACGACATACGATGTTGGACACGGGCGTTGCCCGGCACGGCTTTGGATATTGCACTTGCAGACTACAATGAGGCCCTACGCCTGAAGCCCAAGAATGGGAGCGCCCTAGAGAGCCGATGCTTAGTGCGCGTGAAAATGGGCGAGCCTATGAATGCCATCGAGGATTGCAGCGCCGCGCTCAAAATCGATGCGAAGCTGTCTTATGCCCTGTACCTAAGGGGGATCGCCAAACGGCGCGCGGGCGCCGTAAAGGGTGGAGATGTTGACATCACTGCCGCTGAGGCGATCGATGGCGACGTCGTGAAAACATTTGCTGGCTACGGCGTTCACCGATAGGGGTTCCAACTGTCAACCCCTGTGCTCGGCAATTTCGGCCGAGGTCCGTGCTTGGACGCGGGCGATGGCGGACTTGCGCCGACCAGAACAACCGATGAAGCGGGCTTGACAGCGGCGGCTGTGTTCTTTATATGTTCTGCTTGGTGTGTTGCTTATATTTTTTGTCTTGATTTTCGCCCGGGGCGCGTTGCTTCCGGGCGCTGCGACTTGACATTTGTGGAGCGGAATTTTTTGGCGGCTTTGGCCGTGACGGGGGAATTGCGTCTTGTGGGTCAGTAGGACAATTGAGACAGGACAAACAGGACAGTGTTTCTGGGACAGTGTCCGATGTCCTGTTTGTCTCAAAATTGGTGGCGGAAAGGCGCCGTTTTTTGGCCGGAATGGGACAGCGATTTTGGCGAAGTGCCTATTTGGTGGTGGTTTGCTGGGGTGGACGGGGGGTTGCCTGGCGCTGCTGGATCAGAGCCACCAGCAAGCCTCTGGTGTCGATGTTGGGCGGATGGGGGACACCTTTGCCGGGGCCGGGGCCCGCCTTGAGATCGGCGAGCGTAAAGTCCATGCGCACATCATAGGTGCGGTCGAGCTGGTTGCGCAGGCCCTGCTCGGCCAGGTACCAGGCGGCCTTCGTCGCATCGTCCCTGCACGTTGCAAGCTCGGCCGGTTGGGTGGCACCCCAGCGGCGCTCGATGCAATGGTAGGGATCAAACGAGAGCAGAAACATGCGGCGGCGGATCTCTTCGTAACCCAGCTGCACCGGCGTTGCATTCGAGCGCTGGTAGGTGATGGTGCAGAGTGCTGCTTCCTGGTCGTAAGCGGTGAGCAAGTCCATCAACAGGTCTGCGCCTTTATAGTGGACCCTCCGGTCGGCGGCCGCGTGCCATTCGACGAAGCGCTGGGTCTGATCGCGCAATTCCTTGAACGAAGTTTTCAGGCGGGCGTCGCGCGAGGGGGTTGAGAAATCTTCCCATTCGCCTTCGGTGCCGTAGATATTTTGCGGCAAGCGGCCAGGCTGGGACTTGGCATGAATGCCGCGCTGGATCGCGAGGTCGACGGCTTCGGCGCGATAGCGAAGGTCTTCGCAATTGGCGCGCATCATGTTGCGGACTTCTTGCACGGGCTCGTAATTCAGCGAGCCGCCGCCCATCCTGGCGCGGACGTAGTCGTAGTAGTCGACGCTTTGATCGTCGAGCATGAAGGGGCCGCTGGACCATTCGCGATCAGCGGCGGGCCGTGCGACGTTGCCGAAATATTGCTCGGTCGAGTAATCCGGCAGCTCGGCGTTCTTGGCGAATTCGATGCGCCCGCCAATGAAAATTCCTTCAGGAGTTTTTGTGGCGCCGGCCAGCTTCGTGGGGCGCCAGTTTTTGAAACCTGATCCCATGCCGGGCGAGGAGCGGACAAACTTTTTACCGTAGGTGCCGCGGGTCAGGGAGTTGTCGGGATGGGCATCCATGTAAAGGACGCGGCCGTCGTCTTCGATTTTGTAGACGACCGCTACGTGGCCGTTGGGATCGTAGAGCACGGAACCTGGCCTCAGAGATTTGCGGTCGATGCGCACGGGATAGAGGTCGGTTGCCTCCATGTCGGGATGCAGGCGGTACATGGCGCTTGAGATGGTGTTGCGCAAATCGACGAGGAGCTGAGGGCCACTTGTCGAACCTGAGAGGATATCCCGGCGGCTTGAGATTTCGTTGCCGCTGGCGGTGTAGCGGATGTCGCGCGTGCGGCCGCGTGGACTGACGGATGAGGCGTAAGAAAATGGCAGGCCACGCTTCCACGCATAGTAAGCGCGCAGGAAGTAGGGCAAGTCGGCGCAGTCAGCGCTGAAGTAGGTGCCGGGCGGATCGGTGCGGGCGAATGGATTGGCAGCGCTCTTCAGACATTTATCGATTGTGCCGCAGCGCGTGTTGCCAATAGCCAGAATGAATTCCGCATAGCCGCGCTCGTCGGCAACGGTCCAGCTCTCGCGCAGCACGCGGATCGATGTCGAAGTGTTTTGAGCAAAGGCTGCGTGGCCCACGAATCCAAACAGCAAAAAAACGCCGGCAACAACCCGGCGTAACTGAACGTGGCGCACGCGAATGTTCCCCCAAAGCCCTCAACCCTTGGATTCAAGCTAACGCTTGGGAGGGCCGGGTCAATCGCCAGGCCAAGCTTGTGGCCATTGTTCAGGAAAGGGTTGCTCTAGGGCCACGTTTTCGTGATCAATTAGGGGTTAACCCTGACTATGCTTGACTAGTATCAAGTTGGTACTATATGGGTGTGCATGATACCGAAGAGACAGAGTCTTTTAGGTGGACTGCGCCGGGGAAACCCTGCGGGAGAGTGGTGTGACATCTGCCGAAGTACATCTGAAGAAATTCCGCAAAGAGCTTCATAGCGGCATTGCTGCAATGGTGCTGCTGGCGCTTTTGGAGCGGTCGGGGGACGAAATGTACGGCTATCAAATTGCCAAAGAGATTAGCGCAAAGGCCGGGGGGGCGTCCTTCCTCAAGCAAGGGGCGATCTATCCGGTTTTGCGCTCTTTGCATGCTGCGGGCATGCTTTCGAGCAGGGTTGAAATGTCAATGTCGGGTCCGCCGCGGCGCTACTATGCGATTTCGAATGAAGGCCGTGAAGCACTTGTCGCCTGGCGAGAGGTTTGGGGTGAACTCCGTGGATTTGTGAGTTCTCTCATCGAACCGGGAGAGGCCAATGGCTAACGCTTCTCTTCCGTTCGCCAACCCCACGACGATCAAGGCTTATCTGGACGCCCTCAAATCGTGCCTGAAGGGTCAACCGCCGGCGCTAGTTCAAGATGCGCTCGCGGACGCCGAAGAATATCTGCGAGCTGAGCAAGCTGAGTCTCAGGAAGAAACTGAGCAGCAATTGCTGGCGCGCATTGTCGAATCTTATGGAACGCCACAGGAAGTGGCTGAGGAGTATATCGCTATGGAACAAGCTGCAAACAGCCCCTTCCCGGCTCGCACCGATGACAACACCCCGGCCGAAAGAGCCCCAGGGCTCTTCGGCGTTTTGGTCGATCCGCGAGCGTATGGCGCGTTGATCTACATGCTGTTGTCGCTCGCAACAGGTATTTTCTATTTCACATGGGCGGTCACAGGGTTGAGCCTCACGATCGGCTTAGCCATTCTGATCATCGGGATTCCGTTTGCGTTACTTTTTATTGGCTCGATCCGTGTGATTAGCTGGATTGAAGGGCGGGTCGTTGAAGCCTTGCTCGGTGTCCGTATGCCACGGCGTCAACCGGCGCAAGAAGAGGGCGGGACACTTTGGACGCGGATCAAGCGCGTATTGGCGGACGGCCGGACCTGGAGTTCGTTGTTGTATATGATCCTGCAGCTGCCTCTGGGTATCATCTATTTCACCATAGCGGTGACGCTTGGTGTGACCTCAGGTGCGCTTATCGCAGGCGGATTCTATGAGTTGGGAACAGGCAAAAACGTGGTGCGCATCGACCCTTATCCTGAACTCGACGCATTGCTCAATACACCGCCAGGATTGGTATTGCTGGTCATCGTTGGCCTTGTCGGCATACTGTTCACGCTGCATCTGGCGCGGGTGGTTGGCTATATCCATGGAAAAATAGCCGAGGCGCTGCTTGTACGCGCGTAGCCGTTAAAGGACGAGAGCCTGTTAAACACGGCGCAATGCGCGTGCGAGTTCAGTGCGGGCTTTGATCGTTACGCGCTCAAGACCAAGCCAGTGAGCCAGTGATTTGAGTTCGGTGGAAAGCTCGCCGACAATGTGTTTGGGCTCCATATGGGGTTCTACATGCCCGCCCAGCACCAGCAGGCGCTTGGCCTTACGGTCTGACTTCAGATCTACGCGGGCAACCAGTTTACCGTTCAACAGGAACGGCATAACGTAGTATCCTTGGGTCCGTTTTTCCTTCGGCGTGTAGAATGCGAGCCGATAATGAAAATTAAATAGCCGTTCTGTGCGTTGCCTGGCCCAAATCAATGAATCGAATGGCGAGAGCAGGGCTTGTGCCTCGGAGGCTCTAGGAATTTTCAGCTTTGGGAGTGTGTAGGCCGCTGGCTTCCAGCCCTCAACTGTCACCTTGCTGAGCCCGCCCAATTCGATCAACTCTGCAATGCGGGCTTTTGCATCAGCGGCTGGAATCCTGAAGTAGTCGCGCAGATCCGTTTCGGTGGCGACACCGTGTGCCTGAGCTGCAATTTTCAGCAATTCCCTTTGAGCGACTTCTTTGGAAGGCGTCGATTGGTTGAGGAGGTCCGGTGCAATGATTCGTTCTGGCAGATCATAGAGCCGCTCGAACCCTCTCCGGCCTGCGGAAGTAAGCTGACCCGTCCAAAACAAATATTCCAGCGCACGTTTTCCGTTGCTCCATCCCCACCAATTGCCTGTGGATTTACCGCCGTCGAGTACCTCACCAGCGGTAAGCGGACCGAGATCAGCAACTTGATTATGGACAGATGCAACAAAATCGGGCTGGTTTTTTGCCAGACTCGATGGCCCGCCCCAGATCCGCTTTCCACTGCGCGCCTCGTCCATGCGCCACCTGAACAGGGGCTGCATCTCCATGGGAATAAGAGATGCTTCATGTCCCCAATATTCAAACAATGCGCGCGGGGATTTTTGTGACAACTCATCAAGGGCACTTCTCGGATAAGGCCCCAAGCGCGAAAACAGCGGCAAGTAGTGGGAGCGAACCAGGACATTGACGCTGTCGAGCTGCAGTAAACCAATCCGCCTAATTGTTTGCAGCATTTTCGTCGCAGACGGCGCTTGCGTAGTAGGCTTTGCGCCAAACCCCTGCGCTGTCAGCGCTAGTCTGCGCGCCTCTTGCAGAGATATCGAGTTTTCTTTTCTGGCGGTGATGCTATCGTTCTTATTTATCATCTGAACTGGGTGCAGGGATAGGATTTGAACCTATGACCTTCAGGTTATGAGCCTGACGAGCTACCGGGCTGCTCCACCCTGCGTTAGTTCAGAAGACTGGGTTCAGGTATCTGT
>Ga0163153_10000685_pt1 | contig 57714 bp, 59 predicted proteins | sample OliLakLV19MP6IB1_FD_148629 | JGI IMG/M metagenome (GOLD analysis project Ga0163153, IMG submission 148629) | Freshwater microbial mat bacterial communities from Lake Vanda, McMurdo Dry Valleys, Antarctica - Oligotrophic Lake LV.19.MP6.IB-1 | ecosystem: Environmental > Aquatic > Freshwater >... | reverse complement strand
GTGTCGGTCGAGGCCTCGTTGAGGTCGGTCACGCAGTCAGCTCCAGGGAGTCACGCAAGGTTTCGAACAAGATGTCGTTTCGCTCGGTCGCGTGCGTCAGCAAGACGTCCACGCGCGAGCCGTCGATGATTGCGAGCACGCGCACTTCGTATCCTTCGGGGTCTTCGAGGACGGCGTCGGTGGCCGGCCGGCCCTCGTACTCGATGCGCGTCTCGCTCTTGATTTCGGTCCCGTCGCGGTCGCCGCCATCGCGGGTGCCGGGGCGGCCGCGGCTACGGGCGCGCCACACTTCTTGCACATGTCCCACGCTGCAAGGCAGGAGGTAGCCGCACTTGTCGCACTGCCGCACGGTCTGAGGTATCGGTGTCCCGCGGAGGTGACGTGAGCAGGAATTACGGACGAAAGCCCTAGATCGACGCCCCGCCGGGCAACCGCAGCGAGCCCGTGAACCGCTCGTACACCGCGTCCACGGCCCGGGCATCGGACCCGCCGACGGCCACCGCGTACACCGTTGGCCCCACGGTTGCCATTCCGGTCTTGACATTGTCGGTCTCGTACGGTGCGGAGGCCGCGGCGACGGTTTCCTCGGTCGACCCGGCCGGGAAGGCCGCGACGATCATGGTGAAGTCGTCGCCCGCGAAGACGACGGCGGGCACCCCGATGCCGAGTTGTACTTCAGTCGGCGCCCCGGCGAAGTTGCCGCCGATACCCGTGATCGGCGAGACGTAGTCGACGCCCGTGCCGTCGACATACGTCGCGGCGGCTTCGGGGAGCGGCAACTGCTCCTGGAACCAGTACTGGTATCCGAACCACAGACCCGTCGCCACCACGGCCGTCAGCAGGAGCGGGAGGAGCGCCGAAAACGCAGATCCGCGTGCCGGTGCGGCGGCGGTCGTCGCCCACTGGCCACCGGCCGACGGCACTCGTTCCAGGACTGCCCCGAACTCCATCTGTGGCGGCGAGGGCACGTCCCAATATCGGACGAAGCGTCACCTCAACCTGAGACAATCCCTCACCGACGGTCGAATTCCACTCCGGCGGCCTCCCGGTCCCAGGTCGCGTCGGTGACCCCCTCGGCCCGCAGTTCGTACTTGAGGATCCGGCCGACCGGGTTCCGCGGCAGATCGTCGCGGAACTCGACGTAGCGCGGGATCGCAAAGTACGGGACCCGCTCGGCCACCCAGCGGCACAACTCCTCTTCGGTGAGTTCGACGCCGTCCCGGCGCACGCACGTGACCTTGACGTCGTCTTCGCCGAGTGGGCTCGGCACCGCGTGGACGGCAACGTCGCTCACGCCCGGATGCGCGAAGAGGGTCTTCTCCATCTCGAAGCTCGAGATGTTCTCGCCCCGGCGGCGCATCGCGTCTTTCTTGCGGTCGACGAAGAACATAAACCCGTCTTCGTCGATTCGGACGAGGTCGCCGGTGTGGAACCACAGGTTGCGCATCGCGTCGATCGTGTCCTGCGCATGGTTCCAGTACCCGGCGAACATCACGTTCGGACGTTGGGGCCGGCACACGAGTTCGCCAGGTTCACCGACGGGCACTTCGTTGTCTTCGTCGTCGAAGACACGCACGTCGAAGTCGTAGGTGTTCGCTTTGCCCGCGGCGCCCGGCTTGTTCGCTTCGCCCGCGTCGAGCATCGAGATGAGTGACGCTTCGGTCATGCCGAACGCGGCGCTGAAGGTGAGGCACCCGAACCGTTCCTGCCACGCGCGGTCGGTGTCGGGCGGCATCGGCACCGCCGCGCCCAGGCGCAACGAGTGCCCGGTTTGGTCGGGATGGTCTTCGGCGTTCGCGAGCAGGATCGCGATCGATCCGAGCATGGACACGATGGTTGCGCCGGTGCGCTTGACCTCGGGCCAGAACCGGCTCACCGAGAACCGGCGCGCGATGCTCGCCCGACCACCGACGAGCAGCGTGCCGACGACACACACCGAGATCGCGTTGAAGTGGAACAGCGGGAGCGGGGTGAGCACGACGTCGTCGGGTGTGCGCTGCCACGCCCGCACGATCTGGTCGGCCAGGCAGACGACGTAGTTGTGCGAAAGCATGCAGCCCTTCGACGGGCCGGTCGTGCCCGCCGTGTAGATGAAGCACGCGAGGTCGCTCGGCCGCACGACCACACCGTCGACGGGGGTGTCGTCACCGGCCTCCAGGAGGTCTTGCCACGTGGTCATCGGCACCGCGTCGATCACCGCGTCGGGCGGGTCGATCGTGACGCAGTACGCGAGTTCGGGCGTCGTATCGGGTCCGACGACCTCGACGGCACGCGCCGCGAAGTCGCCCTGCACGAGGAACACCTTGGCCGCCGAGTCGGCGAGTTGGTGGAGGAGGAACTCGCCTTTGTACGCGGTGTTGATCGGCACCTGCACCGCGCCCAGCTTGATCGCGGCAAAGAAACTCACGACCTGTTCGGCACGGTTCTCGATCAGTGTCGCGACGCGGTCGCCGTGGCCAACGCCCATCGCCGCGAGCGCGTGCGCGCACCGGTTCGACTCGCGGTCCATCTGGCGCGCGGTGTACTGCTCGCCCTCGAAGTCGAGGTAGGGGCCGTCGGGATCGTCGGCCAATCGTTGCGCGAACGCGGCAAGGATCGTGGTCTGCGGGCGGGGTTCCATCGGGACCGAGACTACTTACAGGTCGTCCGTGTACGTATCGGTGCCGGGCACCGTCGCGAGAAACGGGCTCGCGAATCCGGCGCCCGGCGGCAGGTCGAGTCGCTTCGACGCCGCGATCGGGTCACCGGTGGTGAACGCGAGGATGAGCATGTGCTCGCCCGGGTCGGCCTCGGACAGGACGACGCGCAACGGCGCGAGCACGACGGCCGCGTCGATGCCGGCGCTTCCGACGTTGTCGTGCGTCCAGGCGACGGCGTCGGTCGACGACGCGGTGGTCGCGATCGCGAGGACGCCTTCGTAGCCACGGTCGAGGGCGTAGACGGCCGGGCCGACCGTCGCGATGTGCGAGTACACGGCCGTGTGCACGTGGTCGCGGCCGGCGAAGAGCCGGTCCTGCTCCGTGATGGCCTTCATCTGTTGCCGCACCCACTCGTCCCACGCGGGCTGCCGGCCTTCGAGTATCCACGCGGTCGTGAGGTACGAACCGCGGTTTCGGTCGCCGAACAACGTGCCGCCGGCGCGCGCGGCTTTGCACGCTCGGTTCGCCACCCATCGTTTGCCCGCAAACGCGCCCGGCCCGCCGGTGACCGCCGCATAGAAGTGGTCGCCCTCGTACCACCGGTTGAACTCACGCGCCTGGCCCTCGTGCGGCTCGATGAGCGCGACGATCGCCGTGCCGATCGACACCTCATGCATCTTCATGCGGCTACGACCTCCGGCCCTCGAGCGCCCGTGCGGGTCGTCGTCAACCACCGGGCCTACGTTCTGCGCCTGTACGCGGCGTGAGCGCCTTCCAGTTGGGTTCGCGCTTCTCGGCAAACGCGCGCGGACCTTCTTCCTGGTCGGGGTGGCCCCACATCGAGACGAGTTCGGCCGCGCCGGCGCGACACGCGTCGGTGAGCCCGAGCTCGACTGCCTTCCACAGCGCCCGCTTCGTTGCCGCCATGGCCGCGGGTGAGTTCTTGGCGATCTTCTCGGCCAGAGCCTGCGCCTCGGCGCGCAGCTGGTCAGGCGGGTCGACGATCTGGCTGATCATCCCCAGCTCGTACGCGCGCTGTGCAGTCATGCGTTCATACCGTCCGACGAACGCCATGCGCATCACGGCTTCCACCGGCATGCGCTTCATGAGCCCGATCGCCTCGATCGCCACGACCTGACCGACCGAGGTGTGCGGGTCGAAGAACGTTGCGTCGCTGCTCGCGATCACAATGTCCGCGTCGGCGACCCAGTGGAAGGCGCCGCCCGCGCAGATGCCGTTCACCGCGGTGATGACCGGCTTCCACACCTCGTTGTGCCACGCCGTGAAGTGCAGGTCCCACCGTTCGACCGAATCGCGGTACCGCTCCATGCCCTGCCCGTCGCTCGCGAGTTCGGCGACGTCGACGCCCGTCTGGAACGCGCGTCCCTCGCCCGTGTGGACGATCACGCGCACCTCCGGGTCGGCGTCGAGCGCGCGCCACGCAAGTTCGAACTCGTCGCGCATCAGCGCGTTCATCGCGTTGAGCTGCTCGGGCCGGTTGTTGATCAACCAGCCGACCGGCCCGACCCGTTCGAGCTTCAGGGTTTCCAGCTCGGGATATTTCACCGTTTCGTCCCCTGTCTATGGGTCACTCGCGCTCCCGTCCTTGCAGGCTTCGGCCGGCGGGACTCCGCTGCGTTCCTTCCAGTGCGTTCCACAATGCCCGTTTGACGGTCGCGAGTTCTTCGGCCGGGTGTTGCGCAATCGTCTCCGCGAGCTTCTGCGCCGCGTCCCGCAACCTCTCCGGCGGTTCGACCTGTGAGCAGATGCCGAGTTCGTACGCGCGAGCCGCGCTCATGCGTTCGTGTACGCCCGTGAACGCGAGCCGCAGGACCGGCTCCATCGGCGACTTCTTGGCCAAGCCGATCGTCTCGTACACGGTTGCCTGCCCCACTGACACGTGGGGGTCGACGAGCGTCGCGGTCTGGCTCATGAGCACGATGTCGGCGTCGGCGACGAAGTGCAGCCCACCGCCCGCGCACACGCCGTTGACCGCCGCGATGACCGGCTTCCACACGTCGTTATCCCGGCTGGTGAACTTCAGCTCGAAGTGCTTCGTGCGGCGCGACTGCTCTCGGAGCGCGTCGCGATCCTGGGCGAGCTGCGCGACGTCGAGGCCCGTCTGGAACGCATTCCCCGCGCCCGTGTTCACGATGACGCGCACGGCGTCGTCGTCGCCGAGTTCGCGCCACGCGGCTTCGAGGTCGTCGAACATGCGGGCGTTCATCGCGTTCCCGGCGTCGGGTCGGTCGAACACCAGCCATCCGACCGGACCGTCGCGTTCGACGCGCACCGTTGCGTACGTCACGCTCATGCGGCTACGACCTCCGGCGCTCCATCACCCGCGCTCACGTGGAACGACCTCCCGCGCCTACGGATCTGCGCCTCAACTGCGCGGCACCTCGCGCCACGGCGCACCCTCGTACGCGTCCGGCTCTCGCGGCAGACCGAGCACGCGTTCGCCGAGGATGTTCTTGTTCACCTCGGTGGTCCCGCCCTCGATCGTGTTGGCGCGACTGCGCAACATGCCCTTCACCTCGGGCACGAGATCGGGGCCGTCCCACGCGAGCGCACCGGCACCGAGGAGCTCGACCGCGAGCAGTTGCATCCGCTGGTTGAGGCTTCCCTGGTGCACCTTGCCCAGCGAACTCAACGGCCCGCCCCGAACGCGCCGGTTCGTCCACGCGCGAATGCGCTCCTCGCAGTAGACCCCCATCAGCTCTTGGCGCAGCACCGGATCGACGCCGTGCGCGCGGGCCAGTTCGAGGACGTGCTCGACTCCGCGCCCGCCGATGCGGTCGACACCACCCGAGCCGGCACCCGACACCATCTGTCGCTCGCCGGACAACGTCGCGTTCGCGACCTTCCATCCTTCGCCGACATCGCCGACGCGCTGCGGGTCAGGGACTACCGCACGGTCGAGGAACACCTCGTTGAAGTCGATCTCGCCGGTGATGTGGCGCAGCGGGCGCACGTCGACCCCGGGCTGGTGGAGGTCGATGAGGAAGTACGTGATGCCTTGCCGCTTGGGGACGTCGGCATCGGTGCGCGCGAGCAGAACGCCGTAGTCGGCGATGTGCGCCCACGTCGTCCACACCTTCTGGCCGGTGACGAACCACGTGTCGCCCCAATGGTCCGGATCGCGTTCGGCGCGTGTCGCGAGCGACGCGAGGTCGGAGCCCGCGCCCGGTTCGCTGAACAGCTGGCACCACACTTCCTCGTTGCGCACGATCGGCGGGAGGAAGCGCAGCCGCTGTTCCTCGGTGCCGTGCGCGAACAGCGCGGGCGCACACAGGTTGAGCCCGAGCGGGTTCAGACGTCCGAGGTTGAACGGGCGCAGTTCGTTCTCGACGAGGCGCGCCATCGCGGGCGAGAAGTCGAGGCCGCCATATGCGACCGGCCACGTCGGCACGACGAGACCGGCCTTCGCGAATGCGGGGTACCACTCCTCGTATTCGCCGCGCGAACGCACGGCTCGGATCCCGTCGACGCCACCTGCACGGGCCGCGTCGCGCCATGCACGCGGGACGTTGTCCTCGACCCAGGCACGAACCGCGTCGACGACCTCGGCGTCGGAACTCGCCTGCGAAATGTTCACTTGCCCTCGAAGCGCGGTGGCCGCTTCTCCTTGAACGCGGTCATGCCCTCGCGGAAGTCGTCGGTACGCGACGACAACTCCAAGGCGAACGCCTCGTCGGCCAGATGCGCATCGAGGGAGGCGTTGGCTCCCCGGTGCAACAGCCATTTCGTCAGACCGAGCGCAACGGTCGGGCCCAACCCGAGCTTGACAATCACCTCATCGACCGTGTGGTCGAGGTCGGCGCCCGGCACAGCTTGGTGGATCGCTCCCCACTCGGCCGCTTCGCGGCCGTCGAGCGTGCGGCCGAGGAGCAACAGTTCGCGAGCGCGCGTTTCGCCGACCCGGCGCGGCAACAGCCACGTCGCGCCGCTGTCGGGCGTGAAGCCGCGTTCGGTGAACGGCTCCCAGAACCTCGCGTCGTCCGCCGCGATCGTGATGTCGGCCGCGAGCGCAAGTTGGAACCCGATACCGGCCGCCCACCCCCGCACCTTGGCCACGACGGGAACCTGCACGTTCAGTACCAGCGGGATGAGATGGTGCGCTTGCGTCGGCAACCGCCGCTGAATGCTGCCCGTACGCGGTTTCACAGTGCGGTCGGCGTTGCGGGCGACGATGTCGGCACCGCCGCAGAAGTGGTCGCCCGCACCTTCGAGGACGATCACGCGCACGGTGTCGTCGGTGGTCGCGGCCATGAAAGCGTCGACGAGGGCCTTCATCATCTCGTCGTCGATCGCGTTGCGTTTGTCGGGCCGGTCGAGCACGAGGCGCAACACGCCGTCGGCGTTGGTGATCTGGAGGGTCATCGGCGCGAGAACTCCTCCGAGATCGCGGTGAGCGCGCCCTGTAGGTCAGTCGCGCCACCGGGCGGGTCGGGTAGGCGCACGGCGCCGTGTCCGCGACTGGGCAGCAGGATCGTCGCTCGGCCGGGGGTGGTCTCTTCGTCGCGTTGATTCACCGCGCCGAGTTCGATGTCGACGGCGGGCCGATCACCCTCGCCCAAGTATTTTCGGGTGATCCGGCCCCGGAGCCACTGCGTGTCGCCGACGTAGTTGAACTTGCGGAACTCGCACTCGAGCTTCCACAACCACGCGTCGTCGCCCATCCAGTCGGTGCACAAGTGGATCAGCCATGTCTCGCGCATGCGGCCGTAGTCGTACGTGGTCGGGTTGCCCGCCTTACGCGCGAACTCCGGGTCCCAGTGCACGCGTTGCATCACGTCGGGAATGTTCAGCGGGTCTCGGTGGAAGAAGCGCGGGATGCGAGTGCGGTTCTGGTACCCGAGGCGCAACGGCTTGACGCCATAGACCCCCATGCCCATGCCCGCGTGCCAGCAGATCATGTCGGTGACGGTCAACGGGCCCTTCACCATCGGCCCGACCTCGTCGCCCTCGGCCACGTCTTCCCAGAAGCGCGGTTCGCTCCCCCGTGGCCTCTCTGCCGCGTACTGCGCCTCGATCGCGTCGATCTGCTCGTCGGTGTACGGCGCGATCTCGGTCGCGTCGTACTTCTTGCGCTCCCGCGCTTCACCGCGTTCGGCGCGCACCATGAGCCGGTACTGCCCCGAGAGGATCGACCCGGAGTCGTCGCGGAACACCTGCGCGGTCCACTCGTGAATGGCGCGCCCGGCGAACTCGCTCGGCTTGTCGAGCGCGGCGACCAGGGCGTTGCGCCGATGGGTGCGCCGCAGCGGCAGGAGCGGCGCCCACCACTCGCGGGCGCCGGCCGCGTAGAACGCGTGCACGCCCCGGAGCGGGTCGCCCTTCATGAGATCGCGGTGCTCGGGCGCGACCTCGGGCACCTCGTCCTCACCGATCAGCGTGTCGCCGCCGACCAGCGCGGGCGGCGCGATCGGGCTGTTCCACCGCGTCGTCGGTCCGTACTCCGGGTCGCACCACAGCGGGTTGTCGTCTCCGTAGGCCACGGCAACGTTGCGGAACGTGTCGGTCGTCGGCAGGGCGTAGTACGGCGGCATCGGATGCGGTTCGGGAACGCCGATCCGAGCCCGGAGCCGGGCCACTCCTTCATCAGTGATCTTCGCGTCGGTGATGTGGCCCGCGTCCGGCATCGCGGAATACTTTACGCACTATCGAAAACCCCGCGCTTACCCAGATCGACCTGCTCGACGGGCAGTTCTAGGTCACGGACCCGTACGCCGCGTACGCGTGGGTGCGGGAACACGCGCCCTGCTACTGGGACCCCGTCAACGAATCGTGGGGCGTGGAGATCGTCGAGAAACTGGCGGCACCGCTGCCGACCCGCACGATCCTCGACCTGATCGCGCGGACCGACCAGTGGGAGCTGCTCAAGAACGGCGCCGACATGACGGTCGCGGTCGAGGAGTTCATCCGCTACGTCACGCCGATCCACAACATGTGCCGCGTCGCCGCGGCCGACACGGTCCCCGGCACCGACCCGGTGGAGATGCCCAACGCCTTCGTCTACGGCCTGCGCTCCACCCACGTCGCCTTCAACTTCGCCTAAATCCATCGTGCGTCGCTAGGGGGTAACTATTACCCCCTAGCGACGCACGACGTTGCGGTGGCTTTCCACGCGCGGAGGCGGGCGCGGCCGATGAGCATGAGCCCGGCCGCGCCGGCTGCGAACGCCGACGCCATGAGCCAGGCGACCCCGTACGACCACGTCGACGCGAAGAAGCCGAACCCGAGTGGGCCTGCGACCGCGCCGACGTAGGTGCCGGTCTGGGTGATGCCCGTTGCCGCCGCGGGTGAGCCGGGGTTGGCGCGCACGATCGCGAGGTTGAACAGTCCCGGCCACGCCCAACCCGTCGCGAACGCGAGCGGCGTCACGATCAGATACACCGCGACGGAACCGGTCGCGAGGACTGCGAAGCACACCGATCCGAGCGCGAGCATCATCACGACGACGCGGAGGTGGCCGCCGTCGCGTTTGTCGGCGCGCACGCCCGCGGCCAGCCGCACGGTGACGCCCGCGAGGCTCCCGGCCGTCAACAACAGGCCCGCGCCGCCCTCCTTCATTCCGGCGTCGACCGCGGCGCTGACGAGGAAGGAACCCAGGCAACCGGCGGCCGACGCGCCGAGCCCGATACTCGCGGCGAGGATCGCCATGACGGCTATGGGGACATCGCCCGATCGGTCGCCTTTCGTGCGTTTGGGTGCCGCGCCGCCGTCATCGAGATGCGGGAGCGCGGCCACGCTCACGACGCCGAACACCGCGGCGGCCACGAACCCCCACTCCCAGCCGACGGTCAGCGCGATTGCCGGCACGACCAGCCCGGCGAGCAACGACGCAACCGGTATCGCCGACTGTTTGACCGCGAACCCCACACCGAGTCGGTGCGCCGGCAACGCGCGTGCGATCGCGAGGTTCGCGGCCGGTTGGCACAGTGAGTTGGCCGCGCCGCCGAATACGAGCAGTACGCACAGGACCAGGAGCGAGCGGGCGAACACCGCGACCGCGAGTACGTCGAGCGCGACGCATAGCCCGGCCACACGCAACGCACGGATCGCGCCCATGCGCTCCGCGAGCCGGCCGAACGGCGCGGAGAACACGGCTCCGCCGCCGAAGAACGCGGCGACCGCGAACCCGACGCCCGCCTCGCCGAAGTCGAGGTCGCGCCGGATCTGCACCGCCATTGCCGCGGTCAGGAACGCGGGGAAGACACACGCAGTCGTGACCGCCGAGGTGCTGACGAGGGCGCGAACCCACGGCCGGTCGCCGTGGGCCGGCTGGTTCACACCGTCCAGCCGTAGTTCTCGTCAGGCCAGTAGACGACGCCGTCGCCCTTGAGGTCCTCCATCTCGGATTCGCCGTAACCCAGCCAGTCGAGAATCTCGCGGGTGTGTTCGCCGACGAGCGGCGCCGGCCCGCGGATGTGCCCGGGCGTTTCCGAGAACTGGATCAGGTTCCCGAACTGGCGCATGACGCCCATGATCGGGTGTTCGTACTCGGCAACGAGTCCGAGCCGGACGTTGTCGGCGTCGAAGAGCACCGCTTCGCCGGCGTTCATGTCGCGCGGCACTTCGTTGGGAACACCGAACGAGTCGAGCACCCTCGACGTGACGATCGATGTCTTCGCGGCGAGCGCCGGCGCGAGCAGCGACTCGAGTTGTTGACGATGTTCGGCGCGTGCGGCCCGGGTCGCGAACCGCGCGTCGTCGGCGAGTTCGGTGAGACCCAACGCCGCGCACAGCCCCGTCCAGTGGCGCTCCTCGACCGCCGCGATCTGGATCCAGCCGTCTTGGGTTCGGTACAGGCGGTAGAGCGCATCGATGCCGCACTGGTCGCCGTCGAGCTTCGGCCGCGCGACCGGCGTGCCGTCGGCGAGCATCGCGTCCGAAGCCAGCATCACCGCGCCGTCGAGCAGCGACGTCCACAACTCCTGGCCTTCACCCGTTCTCCGTTGGTGGTACAGCGCCGAGAGGCAACCGACCACCGACAACATCGCGTTGGCGGTGTCGGTCATGCCGAAGCGGAGGTAGAGCGGTTTGTTGCCCGCTTCGACAGGGCCTGCTTCGTATTCGAGACCGGCCGCGGCTTGGAACAACGGGTCGAGGCCACCGAAGTGCGACTGCGGGCCAACGCGACCGTACGCGTACGTGTTGCAGTAGACGACGTCGGCGTTGACCGCCTTGCAGGCGTCGTAACCGATGCCGAGCCGGTTGGCGACGCCCTTGGTCATGTTGTGGTGGACGATGTCGGCCTTCGCCACGAGCTTCAGCGCGATTTCCTTGCCGAGTTCGTGTTTCAGGTTGAGGCCGATGTCGCGCTTGCCGCGCGAGCAACCCATGAACGGTTGGTTGACCATGCGCATGCCGTCGCCGGTGACCGGCTCGACCTTGATGACGTCGGCGCCGAGGTCGCCCATGATCATCGGCGCGAACGGCCCCGCGAGGTACTGGCCGAAGTCGATGAGCACGACACCTTCGAGCGCCTTCATCGTGCTGCTCCTGCGAACTTCGCGATCTGGTCGGCCGAGTAGCCGAGTGCGCCGAAGATCTCGGCGTTGTGCTGCCCGGCTTTGGGTCTCGGGCCTTTGATGCCGGTTGTGCTGGTGCCGAAGTGCAACGGCACACCCACCTGGGTCGTCGTCCCGAACTCGGGGTCTTCGACGGTCGCGATCATGTCGTTCGCGACGAGCTGCGGGTGCGGGCGCCCCGTCGAACCGAGGTTCTCCTCCATCGAGATGATGGCCTCCACCGCGTGGTTGTTCTCGCGGAACTCCTCGATCAACTCTTCGCGCGGACGTTGCTTGTACCCGGCGCGGCGTTTCGGGAGGAGTGCCGCGCGTTCCTCGGCGCTCAACAGTGGGAAGCGCGAGGGATCGGTCGCCTCGGGCACGCCGACGAGTTCGTCTTGGCTCTTGATCGGCGTGAGCCCACTCATGATCGACGTGTGCACCCACTCGTCGCCGGCGACTTCGTAGATCATCTCTTGGTGCACCCCGGGCGGGTACGCCTTGACCATCGTGCCGTAGAAGTCGGGCCGGGAGTGCTCGACATACGTCCAGATCTGTGTCGTGAACAGCTGCGCACCTTGGAACAACGACGTGCGCACGTGCTGGCCGCGTCCGGTCTCTTCACGCGCGACAAGCGCGGCGAGGATGCCGGTCGGCACGAGAAACATCGCGGCCATACTCGGCAGCGGCACATGCAAGAAGGTCGGACCCATGCGCCAGCCCGGCTGCTCCCACTGCTGACCACTGCTCGCCTGCACCAGCGCGTCGTAGCCCGGGCGTTGCGCCAGACGATGACCGTCGGGATACGCCGGGCACGACGCGTACACCAGCCGCTCGTTGCGCGCGTGCACCGCGTCGAAACCGATCCCCAAACGGTCGGTGACGCCGGGCCGGAAGGTTTCGACGAGCACATCGGCGTCGTCGGCGAGCTTCAGGAATGCATCGAGCCCGTCGGGGTGCTTCAGGTCGACGGTGACAGAGCGGCGCGACCGGTTCCACACGGCGAAACCGCTGTAGTCACGAAACGGGTCGCCACCAGGGGGTTCGACCTTGATGACATCGGCTCCCTGCTCCGCGAGGAGCAGCACGCCGAGCGATCCGGCTATCCCCCAGGAGAGGTCGAGAACCCGCAATCCGTCCAGTGTGCCGGCCATCGCCGGATCTTAGGCAGCAACCTGACACGACCGTCAGTACCCAACGACACCCGAACGCTGCTTCTGGACGCGCGTATCTGTTGCTGACAACAGATACGCGCGTCCAGAAGCGGGGGTCAACTCATTTCGTCGACGGGGCGCCGGTCGGACTCCTCCGGTTGGCGGCCGATCCGCATTGGCGAGAGAGGCGCTTCGACCATGAGCGTGCGCTTCCAGTCGGCGCCGAGCGCGGTGAGTGCAGCCCGCCAGAGCCGGAGCTGGTCGTCGGTCTGGTGCTGTTCGAACTCGGCCCACGTCGCCCAGTCGGGAATCGCCCAGATCACGATGCACTCGGAGTCGTTCACCATCGCGACCTTGAACGCACCGATGAGATCGAGCCCGAGGCCTTCGACCGCGTGCTCACCTTCGTCCTTCAACGCGGCGAGGAAGTCGTCGGCCGCGCCCGGGCGCACGTTCACCAATTCGTGCGCGTACAGCTCGCCGCGGCATTCGTCGTGCACGAGATCGTCGATCGGACGCGTCCACTCGGCCGGAATCAGAATTCGGTCGATGCCACCCCGCCGGAACTTTGCGGCTTGCGCCCACCACTCCGCCAACGACGGGTCCTGCATCGCCGAACCCGCGAACTCGTGCTCGAAGTTCTTGACGAGGCCGTCCCACCCGTCGAGTTCCCACATATTCACGACCTCGGGCCAGCGTCCCGTCGAACCGACCGTGCCCCACACGCCGTAACACCGCTGGTTGCGCTCGCGCAACGCGACCGGAACCCAGTTCGCGGTCATGTGGTGCATGTACTTGGCCCGATTCGGACCGAGAATGTCGATGAACTCGTGGATATAGATCTTGTCGTTCACTGTCTCTCTTTGTCGCTGTTCACTGCTCGGCGGTCATGCGCCGCGCCTCACACGCTCGGCTAGTCGCGATTTGAAGGCCACTCCGGCCGGTAGTAGCCGTGGAAGACCAGTTCGCCGCCGCGTAGCTCGCGGATGGTGAGGAAGTCGCCCTTGTAGCCCTTGTGGTCGCCCGGGCCGAACTGGATGTAGCACGACGGCCCGCCGTTGGTCGCGGGCATCCACCGGATGCGGTCGAGGCCGTCGCGCACCTCGCGCGGGATCGGGATCTTCGCGTTGGCGATGCCGTGGATCGCGGCGCGTGCCGTGTCGTATGCGAGCGCGACGACCACATTGCGCGTCTCGCGCCCGAACCGCTTCGAGAACCGCTGGATCATCGCCTCGTAGTTGGGGTTGGTGCCGTCTTCGCCGAGTTGGTCGACGCCGTGCCAGCCTTCGAGCCCCTCGGCCCAAGCGTTCGAGTTCGAATAGAACATGAACGCGGTGCCCATCACGCGGGGCGGGTCCCAGTCGAGCGCCTTGAACGCGTCGGCGAAGTGGAAGGTCGCGTACCCGTACCCGCCGTAGTAGATGCCCTCGGTGCCCATCTCGCGCATCTCGGCGAGATGTTCCTTCATGTTGCGCGGGTTGGGTTCCAGCTTCACTTCACGCGTGATCGTCAGGCCCAACCGAATCGCCTCGTCTCGGAAGAAGTCGGCGTAGTCACGCCCCGACGAACCCACCTCCCAGAACATACCGACCTTCTTCAGGCCCTTCTGGTACAGCCAGTTCGCACACATCACACCTTCGGTGGGGATGTCGCCGTTCGCGACCGTGTAGCAATGGTCACTCGCGAACCGGTGCGCGCCCGTCCAACCGATCACGGGCACGCCGACCTCCTCGACAACCGGCTGCAGCGTCAAGCAGTTGTCCGAGATCATCGGCCCGAGAATGACGACGCATCCCTGCTCGACGAGCCAGTGGTAGCCCGCGATGAGCTTGCGGTAGTTCTCGCGCGGCAACCCGCGCGCGTCGCACGTGATGATCGCCACCGGGCTGCGGCCCCACACGCCTTCGTTCAGCGCGTCTTCGAGCGCGAGGATCGTCGGGTCGATCCAGTCGGCGAGCAGCTGCCCGAGATCCATGTCGACGAGAATGCCGATCTTCACCGGTTCGAACGGGTCGCCCTGCGTCTGGATGCCACGCGTCGGCGGGTACACGACGATCTCGGCGACCGCCTTCTCCCCCGCCGCGCCCCCGCCCTCGTACCACGACGTGCCGTCGCCCCGCGCGCCTTCGAGGTACGAGCTGGTCCCGAACGGCACGCTGCACACCGCACGGTCTTCTTGGGCCATGCCGTGGTCGACGGGCGCCGGGAACATGCGCTCGGCGTAGACCGCCGGTTCCGGTTTCTGAGTCATGTTCGGAAACGTTAGCTCCCGCCGGTGTGGACGATCTCGACCGCTCTCGGCCATGTGGGCGTAACCCGGCATGCTCAACGACCGGCGGCAACGTCGGCGAAGTCGAGATGCAGATCTAGGTTCCGAGTTCGTGAATGACCGCGCCAAACGCGTCCGCGATGACCCGGTGGCCGGCAGCATTTGGCTGGTAGTCGTGCTCGTCATCGACAGGTTCGAGGGTCTCGTTCGCCAAGGAAACCAACGTCGCGCCCGCCTCGCTTACGGCGGCGGCGATCTCGTCGTTGTACGCGCGGCGGGCCGCGTCGCCGTAGGCCGGGAGCGCGGGCAAGTCAGCGACCAGCACGCGGCCACCCGCGGCCGCGTCGAGCGCCGCAAGTAATTCGCGAAGCTGCGAACCGAACACCTCCGGCGGTGTCTCCCGGTTCAGGTCGTACGACCCGAGCATCACCAGAACCCAGTCGGGCTCGACTTCGCGCGCGAGCGGCAACTGGAGCGCGAGCGCATCGGAAACCGTTGCGGGACCGCTCGCACCGCTCACGAGCGTCGCCGGCCGCGTCAACGACTCGGCGAACACCAGCCGGGGCCATGCCTCGCGCAACGGGTCGCGCAGCTCGCTACCTTCCGAGGATCCCGAACCGATCACCAGGACCGTTTCCGGATCGGGCACGGCGGCCTCCGGCGGGCCCGGGTCGTCGCGGCCCGACGAACAACCCGCGACAAGGAAGGCGGCGACAACCACGAGCAGGGTTGCCCGGCTCATCGGTCGCCCATCGCCTGGCGCGCCGGAAGCCGGGCGGCGCGCTGCGCGGGCACCGTTCCGGCAACCAGCGCGAGCACCGTCGAACCGACGACGACGGCGACGACGAGGAGCAGCGGCAGCCCGAGCTGCACCGTTTCCAGACGCTGGCTGCGGAGGTATCCGTTGACGACGCCGGCGAGTAGCTGCGCGGCGCCATACCCGACGACGGTCCCGACGATGCCGCCGAGAAACCCCAACGTCCCGGCTTCGACGAGAAAAATCCGGCGGACGTCGCGATTCGACGCGCCGAGTGCCTTCAGCACACCGATCTCGCGGCGCCGCTCACGCACGGCCGCGAGCATCGCGTTCGTGATGCCCAGCGCCGCGATCGCCAGCGCGATGACACCGATCCCTGCGAGGACGATCTCGACGACACGCAGGTAGCGCTGCACCGACTCGATGAGTGTTTCGGGCGCGCTGGTCGAGTATCCGACGTCGGTGATCGCCTGTCGCACCGCGGGTACGCGATCGAGACCGTGAGCGACAACGAACAGGCCGGTGTACGGGGATTCGGGGATGTCGAAGCGCTCGGTCTCGACGCCCGCGGTCGACCAGCGGCGCGCGGCCTGGGCCTCGCCCAACGGCACGAGAACCTGACCCGATCCCAGTTCTTGCGCGACAACTCCCACCACGAGGAGGCGCACCCAGCGGCCCCGAACGTAGACGTCGTCTCCGTCGACGAACCCGCGCGGTGCCCCCACGACGATCTCGGTGCCGACAACCTCGTCGGCCTGACCCTTGTCGATGCCCAAGCGCCGCAGATAACCCGAACTGACGGCCGCTTCGGGCGCGCCGGCAAGCGGCAATCGGCCGGCGATGATCGCGATCGGCAGGTCGTCGGCCTGAGCGATGTCGACGCCTACGACCGTGTCGAAATAGGGCTCGAACGTGCCGGCACGCGTGAGATCGCGGCGGCGCGGATCCGCACCCGGGAGCGGGTCCGGCGGCGGGACGACGATGGCCGGATTCGCGACGATCGGCACGACGGCATCGACGTTGGGAAGCGCGGCGATTTCGCGCAACGCATTGTCGTCGATCGGGCGCGGATCACCACGCGGCGGGTTGTCGCTGTCGAGCGCACCGGGGTCGGGCTCGGCCGGCGCAACCTGAATACCGGCGAGCGGACCCCCGTCGCTCACCTGGTCGAGCACGCGGCGTTGGGCGGCGGTGCTCGCGATCAGTAGCGACGACAACAGTGCGGCCGCCAGGCCCACGGCCAACACCGTCAACACGGCGCGACCGAGCTTGCGTCCGACGCTGCGTGCCGCCAACGCGATCGCGTCACGCCACGTCACGGGCTCATACCTCTCACGCCGCGATCCGCCCGTCGGCAAGAAGTAGTACCCGGTCGGCGCGCGCGGCAACGACCGGATCGTGAGTCACGATCACGAGCGTGCAGCCGTGATCGCGCGGAAGCCCGGTGAGCAGGTCGAGGATTGCTCCCGTCGAACCGGCATCGAGGTTGCCGGTCGGCTCGTCGGCCAGGATGAGCTCCGGCGAGTTTGCCAGCGCTCGCGCGATCGCAACACGCTGGTTCTCACCACCACTGAGTGCGTGCGGACGATGGTCGAACCGGTGCGCGAGCCCCACCGCCGCCAGCAGCTCCTTGGCCCGATCGCGCCGGCCGCGCCGGACTCGGCCAAGCGTCAACGCGAGTTCGACGTTCTCGAGCGCCGTGAGTTGACCGAGCAGCGCGAAATCCTGGAACACGAATCCCACGGTCTCGCGCCGATACGCGGCCAGTTGATCGCTTGACAGCAACCGGAGGTCGCGCCCCACAACCGTCACAGAACCGGACTGTGGCGGTTCGAGCCCGCCGAGGACGCAGAGAAGCGTCGACTTCCCTGCGCCCGACGGGCCCATAACCGCCACGATCTGACCCGCGAGGACAGTGCACGTCACGCGGTCGAGGACCGTGATGCGGCCCGCGGAGGTTTCGTACGCGTGACCGAGGTCGTGCACTGTGATCGCGGGTTCGAGCCCAGTCATCGGTTACCGAAGCTACTCATGGCCGGCCTGACACCGGCTGCGGGTCCACACCTGCGGCCACGAGCAACTCCCCTACCGTCACGCCGCGCTCGCCCTTGGCGTCGAGCTCGGCGAGCAACCGGTCGAGTTCCGCGATGTCGAACGACCGGTCGCGGCGGCCGTCGTGCGCCAAGACGATCGAGCCCGGCGCGAGTGCCGCCAGCAAGGAATCGGAGAGTTCGTTCACATTTGCCCACCAACCGACCGTCCTGAGTCCGGCGGCGCACACGACTTCGGCGGCGACGACGTCTTGCACACCGTGCGGTGGGCGAAACAACGGAACCGGCTCGGTACCCGACGCCCGCACCGCGGCCGCAGTCCGTTCGAGGTCGTCACGGATCTCGGCCGGGTCGCGGCCGGCGACGTCGGTGTGCTCGTCGGTGTGGAGCCCGATCTCGTGCCCGCCGCGCGTGATCTCGTCCAGCAACTCCGGATGATCGCGCGCCGCCGAACCGACGACGAAGAACGTCGCGTGCGCGCCGTGACGGGCCAGGACGTCGAGGATCCGTGGCGTCCACTCGGGGTCGGGCCCGTCGTCGACACCAATCGCGACGATCGGCGCGTCGACGACGGCGCCGACGACGGCGTCCGGTCGGTTCGGCGAATAGGCCAGGTTGGGCCCGTCGACCGTTCGGCGGGCGGCGGTGCACGGTTGGTCGTCGGCGATCGCCAACAGTCGCCCGTCGGTCACGCCCACTATCAGCGCGCCATCCGCGGTAAGCGCCGGATACGAATCGACAGTCGCACCGACGTCGATGTCGAAGAGCTCGTCGCCGTCCGGAGCGAAGCCGTACACGTGGCCGTGACGCGTACCGAAGTACACGCGGTGGGCGGCGTCCACGACGGGCGCAGTCCATACCCCAATCGAACGCGCCGTGCGGGTCCGATCACCGAGCCCCTGGTACCGCGCCAACTTCTCACCGGTTTCGCCGTCGATCACGTCGACACCGGAGCGATGGTCGCCCGCGACGACATAGTCGGTGTCGGTGACGGCCGGCGACGAGAACGACATCGCGACCCGCTCGTATCGCCACTGTTCATCGCCATCCGCGTCCACGCCATAGGTGTACGGGTCGTTGCTGGCGACGACGACGACCCCGGCCGGTGTGACCGCGGGCGACACCTCGATGAGATCGCCGGTCGTGAACCGCCAGGACACCGCGCCGGTCTCGGCCACGAGGGCCACCAGGTCGGCGCCGGCCGTCGCGTACACGTACGGGCCCGCGGCGGCGGGGCTGCCGTACGCATCCCCTCCGAGCGCGACTGCCCACCGTTGCGTCGGCGACGCGCGATGCGACCCGCCCGCGAAGTCGAACCGGCGGACCACGCCGCTCATATCGGCGACGACAACCGACCCATCGGCGAGCACGACCGGCGAGAGCACGAACGCGTCGAGCCTCTGAGTCCACAACAGCGCTCCTTTCATGTCGAGCGCGTACAACGTGGCGCCGGGTCCGGGCCACAACACGACGCCGTCGTCCGTCAAGGCAGGCGTCGTCGAGAGGTCGCTGCCGTAGGGTTCACCGCCGTCGTACGTCCAACGATCGGCGCCCGTGTCGGGATCGAGGGCGTGCAGCACGCCGGCGTTGGACGCGGCGAAGATCGTGCCGTCGGCGGCGACGGCGGGCCCCGGGGTCACATTGCCTTCGAGTTGCCGTTCCCAACGGATCCGCCCCGTGAGCGGACCCAGCGCGGGCGACGAGCCGGAGTGGCGGGCGTCATGACCGGCCATCGGCCACGGCGCCGTCGCCGCGGTGCCCGCCGGAACCGGCACGATGCGATCGATTCCCGAGGTCTCGGGCAGCACCCGTTCGCGTGGCTGCGGCGGCCCGGACGCGCACGCAGTCGCGACCACGACGAGCGCGCCGACAACAGCGCGCAGGTACATCACGCGTTCCCCGCGTCCTCGTTGGATCGACGCCTCGTCACGCGCACGGTGGCCCAGACCGCGGTGCCGAGCCACACCACGGCGAGAACTGTGCCCAGCGCCGTCGAGTAGTCGAGCGGTTGCACCGACGCGTTATCGGGCACACGGGCGCGCCCGTACCCTCGCAGCGACGGCCAGCCGACGACGACCGCGATCGCACTGATCAACACGGCGGCCCGAGCGGGCGAACGCCACGGCTCGGGAACGACGCGCGTGAGCAGCCAACCGACAATGCACACCACAGGCGCGATCACCAGGTCGTGCACGAGGTCGGCACCGACGACGTACACGAACAGCGAGCCGGGATGCGTCGCCCGAGCATCGTCGAGCACTCCCCAGATGCCGTACGCCATGACCGCGCCGCCGATGACGAGCGCGATCCGGAAACGGGCGCCGTGGTCGGAGTTCACTCGACCACCAAGCCCGTCACCCATTTCGTTTGGAGGACACCGGGACGGTTCGGGCCGATCAAACGCAGTGGATAGCCGTGGTCGATGTGCAACGGCTCACCGTTCACCTCCAACGCCAACAGCGTGTCGCCATCGCGCGTCTCATCGGGTTGCAGAACAGAACTGCGAAACGCTCCGCTCTCTTGTAGCGACACGATGCGCACCGATGCACCCTCCGCGGCGCCCGCCATCGCGAGGAGATCGCGCACGCGCACGCCACGCCAGTTCGCCGACGCGCTCCAACCCTGCACACACGCGATCGGCAGCCGAGCTTGGTGCAGATCCATGCCGGTCAGTTCGGCCCGCGAGAACGACAGTTCACGCGCCACGCGGCCGGTCACGGTGAGCCGGTACGTCGCGCCGCCGTCCTCAACCGTGACCCGCGCCGCGCGTGCGGTGCGGTTGACCGGGAAACCCTGGGGACCGACGTCGGGTCGGCGCGGCGCCAACAGCGCGAGCTTGCGCAGCGGTCCGACCGTCTGACCGACGGTCGCGACTGTCACGACCGACACGGCCGCAGCGACCGTGCCGAGGAACGCGCGTCGATCCCCGGACCCGGCGTCCGGCGGCACGCGCCGCGCAACATGCGACCGCGTCACCGTCCACTTCGCGCCGACGTGCACGATCAGCGCGCCGATCGTGATCCATGCCGCCCAGTAGTGCGCCTCCTTGAACCCGAAGGGCCACGGATACCACAAGTTCACGTTCGCCAGACCGCTGAACGCGAGGAACAAACCACCACCGATGAGCGGCAACAACGCCAGCCGCTCGACCGCGACCGCAGCCGACTTGAATGGCGGCCACGCGAACAGCTTCGGGTACACGACCCACAACTTCGCGAGCAGGATCGGGATCATTGCGATCCCCGTCGCGATGTGAAGACCCTGCGTCACCCGGTACAGGCCCGCCGGGCGCGGCGGGCGCGAGAACCAGCTCGGTGGGGTCTGCACGAGGTGTGACCACAGCCCGGTGACGAAGCAGATCGTGAACGTGATACCGAGGCCCATCCCCAGCAGCGCCGCGGTACGTTCGTCGTGCAGCTTGCTCGTGAATCGTCGTTCTACCGCGTGCGCGGTCTTCTCGATCACGTCGATAGCTGCGCGAACCATCGTCGATCATCGTTCCAAACGTCGGCTACGTCGAAGCCCGCCCCGCGCGCAATCGCCTCGATGTCATCAACCGCAACCGTCGCGAGCGAAAACCACGGCCCCGGAACGGCGTCGATCTCGAGCCGGGCCGAGGTCGACGGGCGCCGCACGCCCGGCGCGGCCGCCTCGGCGAGTACGCACGCGACGGGGGCAAGCACGCGCCGGACCCGAGCCAACAACTCCACCGGATCGCCACCGATGCCGAGGTTCCCATCGAGCAGCAACGCGGTCCGCCACCGGCCGGCGCCGGGTATCCGGCCGAAGATCGACCGTTCGAGAGTGAGCACGCCGCGCCGGTGGGCGACCGCGAGCGCGGCGCGGGAGATGTCGATGCCGAGCACGACCCCGCCCCGGCGCGCGAGTGCGGCGCCGTGCCGTCCGGGTCCGCAGCCGATGTCGAGCACGGGCGCGTCTGCTCTCTCCAACACGCGATCGTCGACGTCGTCGGCGTCGATGATCCATTCGGGTGCGTCGCGCACGGTTCCGTCCGAGTCACGCAGGCGCGCGCTCATCGCACCCGCTCCGGCGACTCGACCGCGCCCACGGAACGGACCGCGTCCGCGAAGCGAGAATCTGGAATCATCGCGGCGACGGCGCGAGCGTCGGCGAACGTGTCGACATCGACCAGCAGGTCGAGCACACACGTTCGCAACGCGAGGAACCGCATGCGGCGAAGCTGGAACGACACCGTTTGATTCGTGCTCATGGGTACGTCGCGGAACACCTCCGGCTGGGGCACGCGCAAACCGATTCCCCACCACCCACCGTCTTCAGCCGGTCCGAGCACCGCGTCGACATCGGTGCGAAACAAGACGTCCAAGGCCGTGGCGATGTGTCCGGGCGTGAGCTGCGGCGTGTCCATTCCGACGAGGAATGCGGGACCATCAACGCCTTCGAATGCCGCCGCGAGGCGTCGATCGAGCGAACCGGCGCACTGCGGAATCACATCGAATCCGTCGGGCAACCACGGCCCCGGCTCCCCATCGAGCACGACGACGCGCCGCTCGGCAGCGACCTGCCCGACGGCGGCGAGGGTGTCCTCGATTGCGGCGCGGGCGATCGACGCGGCCTGTTCCGGCGTGCACGGCGGGCACAACCGCGTCTTGACGCGACCCGCGACCGGCGCCTTCGCGATGACGAGGAGTGTCGCACCCGTCACGCGCGGAGCACCGAGGCCATGTCGTGAATCGCCCTCGCGGTACCGCGTACCGTTCCGGTCACTTTCGACTTGCCGATCCGCGGCGAGTAGTCGACTTCGACCTGGTCGATACGCCAACCGGCATCGGCCGCGCGCAGCACCATTTCGAGCGGCCATCCGAAGCGGCGGTCGCGCAGTTGCAGCGCGAGGAGGTCGGCCCGGCGGGCGGCACGCATCGGCCCAAGGTCACCGAGGGCCACTCCGGTCCGGCGGCGCACGATCAAGCCCAACGCCCGGTTGGCGGTCCGTGCGTGCCACGGCCACGCGCCGGCGGCCGCGCGCCGGGTCCCGATGACGAGATCGAATGCACCGGCTGCGACCGGCTCGGCGACCATCGGGAGCTGCGCGGCGTCGAGCGACGCGTCGCAGTCCATAAAGCACACGATCTCGGATTCGGCTGCTCGGAGCCCTGCGAAGCACGCCGCGCCGAAGCCTCGGACAGGCTCTTCGACGACAACCGCTCCGCAGTCGCGCGCGACATCAGCCGACCCGTCGGTCGACCCGTTGTCGACGACGACCGCGCGGTACCCGGAAGGCAGCCGGTCGAGCACGACCGGGATCGCGGCCGCTTCGTCGAGGACAGGAAGGATCACGTCGGTCACCGCTCTCAACCTACGGAACCCGGCGCCCGAACGAGGGGCGGTTCTGCTTACGATTCACGAAATTCTCCCGGCCGGACGCCGGCGGCGCGCGACCGGCCCGTACGCTGCGCTACGTGACAGTCAGGCTCGACTCGGCGCCAACGACCCGCCGCTCGCTGACGGCCGGGATCGTTCTCGGGGCCTCGGCACTGCTCCTGGTCGTCACCAACGCGTGGGGCGAACGGCTTCGCGACTCGTACGACCTCAAACTGCGTTATCCACCTTTGTACGCACGGCCGGAACTCCATTTCGGCGTCGCAACAATCGCGGCGTTCCTCGTCGGCGCCGCGCTCGTGGCCACGCTGCCGAAGATTGCGGAGCGTGCGAAGTGGAACGTCGCACTTGCAGTCGCCGGGCTCGGCTCGATCCTGTGGACGGTCGCACTCAATGCAACGCGCGGCCTCTCGATGCTGTGGTCGCCGCTCGAAACCCGTCACGACTCGCTGAACGACGTCGCCGCCGCTCACGATCCGTTCGCGTTCCTCCGCGACTTCAATGCGAACTTCGACTCGTTCACGACGCACACGCGTGGTCACCCGCCCGGCTTCGTGTTCGTGCTTTCGATGCTCGATCGCATCGGGCTCGGCGGAGCCCGCCCGGCAACGTTCGTCTGCATCGTGGTCGCAGGCGTCGGCGTCGCATCCGTCATGGTTGCCGTGAAAGACGTCGCAGGCGAAGCCACAGCCCGCGCCACGCTCCCGTTCCTCGTGCTCGCACCGGCGGCGCTGACGATCGGTACGAGCGCCGATGCGTTCTTCGCCGGGATCGGCGCCGTCGCCGTGGCGTGCATCGTACGCGCCGTGACCCGGACCCGGACCCGGACCCGGACCCGGGGCTTGGCGATCGCAGGTGGTATCGGGCTGGGACTCACGATGATGTGCACGTACGGCGCGTCGCTGCTCGCGCTGATCCCCGCTGCCGTCGCCACCCGGACTCGGCGGTTCGCCCTTCTTGGCCTCGCCGCGGGTTCTGCGCTTGGCGTTCTCGCGCTGGCGTACGTCGCGGGCTTCGACTACCTCGACGGTCTCCGCCTGACCCGCACCGAGTACTACGCCGGGGTCGCCGCCGAGCGGCCGTACTCCTACGCACTCGTGGCCAACATCGCCGCGTTGGCCGTGATCCTCGGTCCGGCGACGCTCGTCGGGCTCACGCGCACGCGCGGGCCCATCGTCCACCTCGTCGGGGCCGCAGTCGTGGCTGTCACCCTGGCCAACCTGAGCGGCCTGTCGCGGCTGGAGGTCGAACGCATCTGGTTGCCGTTCGCGCTATGGATCCTGCCCGCCGCGGCCTACGCCGGCGCGGGCGCGGGCGCGACAATGACCCGGCGTTGGCTGCTCGCACAGATGGTCTGGGCACTGGCAGTGCAGGTGGCGGTGAGGACGGGATGGTGAGCGTGCTCGTGGTTGAGGACGACCCGACAGTCTGCGAGGTCGTGACGAAGTACCTCGAGCGGGAGGGTTTCGAAGTCGAAGCGGTCGGCAACGGATCGGAGGCTCTACGGCGAGCCCAGGCCCGCCGCCCCGATCTTGTCGTTCTCGACCTCATGCTGCCGGGCATCGACGGGCTCGAAGTCTGCCGGCGGCTGCGGGAGCACGGACCGGTTCCGGTGATCATGCTGACTGCGAAGGGCGACGAGGACGACCGCGTACTGGGCCTAGAGCTCGGCGCCGACGACTACATGAGCAAGCCGTTCTCGCCGCGTGAACTCGTGTCGCGGGTCAAGGCCGTGCTGCGGCGCGCCGGCTCCGAGGCCCCACCTGAACCGCAGTCGATCGTCGAGGTCGGCGACCTCTCGGTCGACGCGGCCGCACGTCTCGTCCGCCGGGCCGGGACCGCGGTCGCACTGACCGTTCGCGAATTCGACCTTCTCGTGTTCATGATGCGCCACGCGAACACCGCGTTCTCGCGCGAAGAGCTCCTCGAGCGCGTCTGGGGATTCACCTATGGCGATACGTCGACCGTGACGGTCCACATCCGGCGGCTGCGCGAGAAGATCGAGCTCGACCCGGCTCACCCAATGCGCATCAGCACGGTGTGGGGCGTCGGCTACCGGTTCGACTCATGACCCGCGATCACGCGCTCGAGCTGTTCGTCGTCGCCGCGGCTACGGCGACGATCGCTACGGCATTCGGCGCACTCGCCTTCCGGATCGTTCGGGGTCGAAGCATCGGCGCCCAGGCAGTAGTCGTCGCGTTGAGTTCGACGGTGAGCGTGGCTGTCGGCGCACGCGTCGCCGCGAACCGCATGCTCGTGTCCGATGACGATCTCCAGGTCCTCGACATCGCTCTCCTGTCGGCGGCGGTCGTGGCAGTTGCGGGTGCCCTGCTGCTCGGGCGCCGGGTGGGCCGGGCCGAGCAATCTCTCGTCGCGGCGGCCCGCAACGTCGGCGAAAGTAGCCCCCTCGCCCCGCCGCCGACCGACGCACCCCGCGAACTGTCGCGACTCGCGCGCGAACTCGACGAGACGTCGACCCGGCTTCGCGAGGCGCGCGCCCGGGAGCGCGCCGTCGACCATTCCCGGCGCGAGCTCGTCGCATGGGTGTCGCACGACCTCCGCACTCCCCTGGCCGGCATCCGCGCGATCGCGGAAGCGCTCGAAGACGGCGTCGTGACCGACGAAGCGACGACGAATCGGTACCACCGGACATTGCGTGAGGAAGCCGACCACCTAGCTGCACTCGTCGACGACTTGTTCGAGCTGAGCCGCACTCAAGCGGGCGTCATACAACTTGAGCTCGAACGGATATCTCTGGGCGACCTCGTCTCGGACGCGATTGCCGGAGTGCGGCCGGTCGCGACGGCTAAGGGTGTCCACTTGATCGGACGGCTCGACGCTCCGGCTCCCGAGCTCTTGGTGTCGGCGCCCGAGATGCTTCGCGTGTTGCGCAACATCCTCGAGAACGCGATCCGCCATACCCCGGCCGACGGAACCGTCGTCATCGAGGTCGGTGCGGAAGAGGACCGGGCCCGCGTGTCGGTCGTCGATTCCGGCGGCGGAATACTCGAGGAGGACCTGCCGCGCGTGTTCGACGTGGCGTTCCGCGGCGATCCGGCCCGCACCGACCGGGCCGGCGCCGGGCTCGGCCTGGCAATCGCGCGCGGGCTGGTCGAGGCGCACAACGGCATCATCAGCGTGTGCAACGAGAACGGCGGCGCGCGTTTCACCGTTGACCTCCCGCTCGACGCGATCGGTGGCGCGTGATCCCGCGCCACGTGCTCGTCACGGGCGCGTGCGGCTTCGTCGGGAGCCACATCGTCGACGCCCTCGACGCGATCGATTGCAGCGTGCGCACGGTCGACCTCAACGCGTCCGACGAACCGGCCGATCTCGCCGACCTCGACATCGCGAGGAAATCCGTGCGCGGGATCGATACCGTGTGCCACCAAGCGGCCAAGGTCGGATTGGGCGTCGACTTCGGTGACGCCCCCGCGTACGTACAGCACAACGTCGCCGCGACAGCAGCGCTTCTCGCCGCGCTGCACGAACAGCAGTTCGCGGGGCGGATCGTACTGGCGAGCAGCATGGTCGTGTACGGCGAAGGTGCGTATCGGTGCCGCGTCCACGGGCCGGTCCGGCCCGGCCCTCGGGAGGCCGGAGCGCTCGCCGCGGGACGGTTCGAGCCACCGTGCCCCGCCTGTGGTGAGCCTTTGGAGCCGGCGACGGTCGACGAAGACGCGCCGACCGATCCGCGCAACGTATACGCACTGACGAAGCTCGCGCAGGAACACCTGTGCTTCACCTACGGCCGCGAGCACCCCGGTACGACTGTGACGGCCTTGCGCTACCACAACGTCTACGGGCCGCGGATGCCGCGCGACACTCCGTATGCCGGTGTAGCAGCCTTGTTCCGGAGCGCGATGGAACGCGGCGAGACCCCACGCGTGTTCGAAGACGGCGGTCAGCGGCGCGACTTTGTGCATGTCCACGATGTGGCGCGGGCGAATGTCCTCGCGATGACGATCGACGAACCCTTCCACGGCCCCCTCAACATCGCGAGCGGGACGCCCCACACGATTCTCGACCTCGCAACGGCACTGAGCGATGCGAGCGGTCCCGAGGCACTGCGTCCGGTCGTCACCGGGGAGTGGCGACTCGGCGATGTCCGCCACGTCGTCGCTTCGCCGGATCGGGCCCGGAAGGCACTCGGCTTCGACGCCGAAGTGGGTTTCATCGAGGGCATGCGCCAGTTCGCAACCGCGCCGCTCCGCCCGGCGTAACCCCGCGATTGCGACGGGCCGCTTGCCGGTGAAACGCGTCCCGTTGCGCACGAGCTCGGCGCCTGACGAGACTGCGCGGGTGGACAACCTCGAAGCCATCCGGATCCTGAAAGCGCGCTACTTCCGCCACATCGACCGCAAAGAGTGGGCCGAGTTGCGGACGCTCTTCACCGACGACGCGTACATCGACGTCACCGACGACGTCGGCCCGACCGGCATCCGCGAGGGCGGCGACCGGTTCGTCAACGGGGTTGCCAAGATCCTCGAAGGCACCGTGACCGTGCACCACGGCCACATGCCCGAACTCCAGATCACGGGTTCCGACACCGCGACCGGCATCTGGGCCATGGAGGATCGGGTCGAGTGGCCGGACGGACGCGTCACGACCGGCGCCGGGCACTACGAAGAGGAGTACCGCCTCGTCGAGGGCGGGTGGAGGATCAGCCGCATGCGACTCGCGCGCATCCGCGTCGAGACGACCACGCCGCCGGGCTAGGCGACTTCGACGACTGCCTGCACTTCGAGCGCGAGGTCTGCGGGAAGCGACGACACGCCGACCGCGAGACGCGCGTGCTGCCCGCGCTCGCCGAACACCGCGACCAGCACGTTCGACGCGCCGTCGATCACCGCGGTGTGGTCCGTGAAGGTCGGTACCGCGTTGACCGTGCCGAGCAGCGACACGATGCGCACCACGCGATCGAGGTCGCCCAACTCGGAGCGGAGCGTCGCGAGCAGGCTGTAGGCAGCGAACTCGGCCGCGCGCACACCGTCGGTGACCGTGAGATCGCCGCCGAGCTTGCCCGTCACCAGGCCGGCACTGTGATGCGGCACATGGCCGGACGTGAACACGAGGTCACCGGTGCGTACCGCGCTCACGAACGTTCCGAATGCCGGCCACGGCTCGGGCAGTTCGATACCGAGTTCGGCCAACCGTTGTTCTATCTGTGCTCCCATCGGGCCATGTTCGCGTGGTTCGCACACCCACGGCGACTACATGCGAGGTCATCGTTCGGGGTATTGCGACGGGCATAGAGTGCCGTCCCCCGCCCGCGAACCTTTCGAGGTAGCGAATGTCGAATACCGGACCGTCCGCCGACGGCGCGGCCATTGTCGCGTCAGAGCTCGTGCGCTGCTTCGACGACGTGCGCGCCGTCGACGGCGTCAACCTCGAAGTCGCGACCGGCGAAATCTACGGCTTCCTCGGACCGAACGGTGCCGGCAAATCGACGATGATGCGCATGCTCTGCACGCTGCTCGCACCGACGTCGGGCCAAGCGCGCGTTGCCGGCTACGACGTCGTGAAAGACTCCGGAGCCGTCCGGCTTCGTATCGGGCTCGCGTTGCAGGACGCCGCGCTCGACCCGAAGCTCACCGGCCGCGAAGTGCTCGTGCTCCAAGGTCGCTACTACGGATTGCGGCGCGACGAGATCGCCGAGCGGGTTGCGAGCCTCGAGCCCCTCATCGACATCGGCGACGCGCTCGACCGCCAGATCCGCACGTATAGCGGCGGCATGAAGCGCCGCCTCGACCTGGCCGCCGCCTTGGTCCACAACCCCGACGTTCTGTTCCTCGACGAACCGACGACCGGGCTCGACCCGGTGACGCGGGCGCGCGTGTGGGAAGAGGTGCGCATGCTCAACGCCGAGCTGGGCATGACCATCTTTCTCACGACGCAGTACCTCGAAGAGGCCGACGCCCTCGCCGGACGGGTCGGCATCATCGACCACGGCCAGATCGTGGCGGAGGGCTCGCCCGACGAGCTGAAGCGTTCGATTGGCGCCGATGTCGTGATCGCTCGCATCGACGGCGACCTCGAGGCCGCTCGTAAGGCCGCGAGTGAGGTCGATGGAGTCGGCCGGGTCGATGCCCACGGCCACGAAGTGTCGATCGCGGTGAGCAACGGGGCGCAGGCGATCAGCCCGATTGCCGTTGCGCTCGACGCGTGCGGGGTGACGGTGCGCGAGCTGACACTGCGCACGCCGACACTCGACGACGTGTTCTTCGAATTCACCGGCAACCGCATCCTCGAGTCAGGTTCGGACAAATGACCGCTGCAAACCTCACCACGAACATCCGCGCCCGTGAGGTCGGCTTCCTCCACGACCTCCGCGCCGTCGCCACGCGCGGCCTCACGCTGATCCCTCGCGACGTCGAGGGCGTCGTACCCGCGCTCATCATCCCGATCTTCTTCTTCATCGTGAATGTCGGCTCGTTGCAGGAGATCGCCGAGTCGCAGGCGCCGGGGTTCGACTACAAGGCGTTCCAACTCCCGGTCGCGATCATCTTCGCCGTCACCGGCATCTCGCGCGCGCCCAACCTGGTCACCGACATCCAGGACGGCTACTTCGACCGCATGGTCGTCACGCCGATGAACCGCGTCGCGTTCCTGCTCGGGTTGATGGTGGCCGACCTCGTACTCGTCATCGCGCTGAGCATCCCCGTCGTGACGCTCGGGTTGTTGCTCGGTGTGTCGTTCGAGGCGGGGCCGTTGGGCATCGTCGCGTTCATCCTGATTGCCGCGCTGTGGGGCGTGGTCTTCACCGGCTTCCCGTACGCGATCGCGCTGAAAACGGGCAGTCCCGCCGCGGTGAACTCGAGCTTCTTGCTGTTCTTCCCGTTCGCGTTCCTCACGACGGCGTTCGTGCCCGAAGAGGCGCTCACCGGCTGGTTGGCAGCGATCGCGAAATACAACCCGGTCACCTACATCCTTGAAGCACTCCGCTCGCTGATCTTCGTCGGGTGGGACGCGTCCGAGCTGGCGAAAGGGTTCGCGGCCATCATCGGCGTCGGGATCGTGAGTCAGTTCCTCGCGTTCGCGGCACTGCGCGGCCGGTTGCGTCAGGGCTAGCTCGGACGCCTCGGATCAAGGCCCATAACCCGGCGCGTACCGGAGTCCGCCACGGCTCGGCGACCACGCGGGTGAGCGCAACACCGGCGATGCAGAGTTCCGCGTGAGCTCGCGCGTGCTGGTCACGGGCGAGTGGAGGCTCGGCGATGTCCGGCACATCGTCGCGTCGCCGGAACGGGCCGCGCGCGCAATCGGGTTCCGGGCCCAGATCGGCTTCGCCGACGGCGTGCGAGAGTTCGCTCGGGCACCACTGCGCGCTACGGCTTCGTGAACCCCGACAGCATTTCGACGACGTTGGCCCACACCGCGTCTTGTTTGACACCGAGCGCGGCGAGGGCCTTGGCCGCGACCGCGTCCTGGTCGAGGAACAACGCCAGCAAGATGTGCTCGGTGCCGACGTAGTTGTGACCCAGTTGCAGCGCCTCGCTGATGGCGCCGCCCACGAGTGCGGCCGCGCGCGGCGTGAACGGCACGACGCGGGAGTGCGATCCGTCGCCGCGTTTCACGAACTTGAGAACCTCGGTCTCGACCTTCTCCTGCGTGACGCCCATGTCGGCGAGCAGTCGGGCCGCGAGTGATTCGGGGTCGTCGAGCAGCGCAAGCAGGACGTGTTCGGTGCCGACATAGTTGTGACCCAGTCGGCCCGCCTGGATGACCGAATTCTCGAGCAGATTCCGAGCGCGCTCGGTGAGCCGGTCGAGTTGCATGGCGCCCGGCGTGAACCGTTTGTGCGCCGCCTGTTTGCTGACCCCGAGCGCGGCGCTGATCTCGGTCCACGTGTGCCCGGCCTTGCGGCACCGGTCGACAAAGTGCGAGAGCAGGGAGTCGCTGACGTCCTCGAGTTCGGCCGCGGTCGTGGCCGCGACGGAGAGCTGGGCGAGCGCTTCCTCGCTGGCCGCGTCGGCCTGCACCGTCGCGATCAAGTCCTGGAGGGTGGGGGGAGGCGTCATTCGTCAACTCTACATTGACGGCATCGGTGCGTCAACCTACCGTTGACGACTACCCCAGTCCGGGCTGCTCGCGTCGGAACCGCTCGCGCAGGCGCGCACCGAGGTCGACCGCTTCCCGGTGCAATCCCGCGTGCTCCAGACCCGCTTGCAGTTGCATCGCGCCCTCCTGATCGAGTGGGTCGAGCAGCAGCAGCCGTTCGACGAGGTCGTCGGTGACGCCTGCGGCGTGTACCTGTACCGCCAGACCCCGGGGCGAGAACCGGCCGTGTTGCACGAAGCCGTCGACGACGAGCGCGAGCCCCTGGTCGGTCGCACCGGATGCGAGCGCGAGCGCACCCCGGAGGTGCAGCGGCACGGGCGTGCCCTCGGGCAGACCGGCCAGCGCGGCCTGCGCGCCGGAAACGTCGCGCGCTTGGAGGCAGGCCCACGCTTCGACGATCGCGGCCTGCACTTCGAGCGCAGCATCCGGGCGGTCGCGAAGGATCGAGTCGGCCACGTCTGTTGCTCCGCGCACGTCACCCGCCGACTCGAGTCGCGACGCGGCGTCGACGAGCCGCCGCTCACCCTGCCGGGCAGTGACGGCGCGGAGCCCCTGCAAGTTGGTACCGATGAAGAACAGCGCGAACAGCGCGCTGAACGGGTACCCGGCCGTGTACGCCCAGACTCCACCCGCCACGGCGACGGCGATCGAAACGCGCCGGACGAGCGCCTCACGGTCGACGCCCGACACGATGTGAATGATGTCGCGCAGGACGTTGCCGCCGTCGAGGGGAAGGATGGGGAGCAGGTTGACGAGGCTCCACACCACGTTGATCCACAGCGCGATGATGACCGCGGCGCGGACGTCGCCATGCACCGGCCCCGCCGCCTCCGAGACGACATAGACGATCGCGCCCAGCGCGAGTCCCGAGAACGGGCCCGCGAGCGTGATGACAAGACTGCGATGCACCGTCGTCTGTCTGTACGACGTGAGTCCGCCGAACCCGTACAACGAGATCGACGCCGGGCTCCCAAACGATCGGGCCGCAACCGCGTGACCGAGTTCGTGCACGAGGATCGACACGAACGCGACGCCGAGCCAGATCAGCCAGTGGGTAGCCGAAAGCCCCCAGCCGAACAGCCCGATGATGAGGAAGAACGACACCTGGACTTCGACGGGTATCCCGCCCAGCCGGAAGCGAATCGCCGGTACGCGTTGCGCGCTCTCCACGCTCTCACGCTAATGGCAGGATTGCAGCAGCTGGGCAAACGCCTCCGGCTCGGTGACCATCGGGATGTGCCCCGTGTCCAGGTCGACCACCGCGACCGGCGGTTCGCGCAATCGAGCGATCATCTCGTCCTGCAACGCGGACGGGACCGCCCGATCACGCAGGTTCTTCACGTACGTGACGGGCACGCCTTTCGCCTTCGACCGGTACACCGGCTGGAAGTAGAAGTGCATCGAGTCCTTCACCGCCCGCACGGGGTCGACGATAAACGCGAGCGTGTCATCGTCGAGCGTGATGCCGTACGAGTCGCGCATCCGCTCGGGGTCGTCGGGGGGACCGGGCGTCGTGAGCGATGCGGGGGTGTGTACAGCCCGCCGGACGAATGCGCCACGAGAATCACGCCGCCCGCGACCGCGGCCTTCACGTCGACGATCGCGGAGGCGACACACTCGTCGACGGTGAGTGTCATCGGGTAGGCTGGCTTCCCCGCCCGCCCCGGCAGGTCGACCGCGAACGCGGGACCGTCAAACGCACGGCAGCAGCCGGTCCCAGAACCGCGCCGTCGACGCACCGCCGTGAATGAACACAAAGATCGGCTCGCTCATCGTCGGGCGCGGAGACGGGTTTCGAACCAGTCATGGGTTTGTGCGGCCCACAACTTGGTGATGCCGCAGTCGACCATCATGAACGCGTGCGGGAGTTCGGGCGCGACGAACAGATCGACGTCGACGCCCGCGGCCGCCGCCCGCGACGCGAGCATGAGCGTGTCGTCGAGCAGATGGTCACACGAGCCGACGCTCATGAGGCACGGCGGCAGACCTCGGAGATCGGCGTACGCCGGTGAGATGTTCGGCCCCCGCCGTTCCTCGGAAGTCATGCCGGGCACGAAGCAGTCGGTGAAGAACTCGATGCCGTCGACACTCAGGATGTCGGTTCCGTCGTGCGGGCGCAGGCCCCGCTGACTCGGCGAGCGGCCCCAGTCGTACACGCCGAACACGAGATTGAGCCCCTCGACCCGATCGATGCCGCCGAGTTCGTCGCGCACGCGCAGCCCCGTGATCGCGGCCATGTAACCGCCGGCCGACTCGCCGCCGATCAGGATGCGCGACGTACCGAATTCCTTCTCGCCGTTCTCGAGCAGCCACTGCGCCACCGCAACGCCGTCGTCGGGGCCCGCGGGCCACGGGTGTTCCGGCGCTTTGCGGTAGTCGACCGAAATGACGGCGACGCCGTAGGTGCGCGCCATCTCGCGGTTTGGGTAGTCCATCATCTCGGGTGCGCCGGCCATCATCCCGCCTCCGTGGAAGTGGAGGTACACCGCGACCGGCGCGCCGTCGGGACGGAACACCCGGCACCGAACACCCGCGATCTCGCGTTCCTCGGCCTCGGGCACCGTGACGTAGCTCGACGCCAGCAACGCGCGGTGACTCGCGACCCGCTCCGACTGCGTCATCTTCGACTCGTCCGCGCTCGCGTTGTCGAAGAACCCCATGCCGTGCGCGACCGCTTCCCGCGCCTCGGGCCGCATCGCTTCCAACTCGTCCGACCACAACCGCAATGTCGCCATGGCGTCAGTCTCTCGCGCGCGCCCATACGAAGCCACGTCCGGTGTGGCCCGGCGTCTCGATCGGGTGGTCGACTTCGGCCGCGAGCGAGTACCCGAGCTTCGGCGGGATGGCCGCGGTGGCGTAGCCCCGGCCCGTGCGGTCGGAACGCAGGAAGTCGACCTCCGCCTCGCGTGTCGGCATGGTCAGCGCCCACGGCATGAACTGCGCCAACTCCGGCAGCGACGCCGCAATCACGTCCATCAACGGGTCGATGTGGTCCTCGCGCCGGCGGCGCAGCTCGATCGGCCCGGCCGCGAGCGTCTCCGGCAACGTCGGCTTCATGCGATCCGCGCCGCGCGCAACGCGCGCCGCAACGACTCGTTCTCGACATCCATCGCGTCGTACCACGAGAACCACTTGGCGTCGGGGCTCTCGCCCGGCGGCGGTGCGGGGTCCTCGTCGGGTGCGTGCAGCAGGTAGCGCAAGTCAAGGTGCACGTGGTCCTTGGGGGCGTCGTGCACGTCGACGTGCACGAGTTTCGGACCGGCGTCCGGATGCGCCGCCACCAACCCGGTCTCTTCGAGCGTCTCGCGCACGGCCGCATCCCACGGCGATTCACCCGGGTCGATGTGCCCGCCCGGTTGCAGCCAGATACCCATGCGCTTGTGCAGATGCAGCACGACGCCACGCGGGCCCACCACCATGCCCGAACCCGTCAGATGGACGCGGTCGCCCTCCTCGGCGAGCGGAAACGGCAGGCGTTCCATCGCCGCGAGGATCTGCTTCTGCGCGTCGACCTCGATGTCGTCGCTCGGTGCGTGCGCGGCGACGTGTTCGTATACCGAATGCCAGAGCGCGTCGCGCACCACCTACCCGAGGTCGGGACCATAGATGCCGACGAAGCTCACCATTTCACCCGGGTAGCCGCCGAGGTTGTGCGAGAGGGCGAGGCGCTTGTCGGTCTTGATCTGGCGCTGCTCCCCTGCCTCGCGGCGCATCTGCGTCCAGCACTCGAACACCATGCGCAGACCCGACGCACCGACCGGGTGCCCGAACGACTTCAGACCACCGTCGGGGTTCACCGGAATGTCGCCGGTGAGGTCGAAGGTGCCGTCGATGACTTCCTTCCACGCGGTGCCGCGCTCGGCGAACCCGAGGTCTTCGTAGATCAGCAGTTCGGCAGGCGTGAAGCAGTCGTGCACTTCGGCCATCGCGATCTGACCGCGCGGGTCGGTGACACCGGCCTGCTTGTACGCTTCGAGACCCGACGCGTGGATCTCGGGGAACCACGTGTAGTCGTACCCGGGGTCGGCGTTGCCGGAACAGTTGCCGGCGATGAACGACAGGGCCTTGATGTAGATCGGGTTGTCGGTGTACTTGTGCGCGTCTTGCGCCCGCACGATCACGGCCGCGGCCGAACCGTCGGCGACACCGGAGCAGTCGTACACGCCGAGGTTGCCCGCCATGAGCGGCGCGTTGCACACGGTCTCGACCGTGATTTCCTTCTTGAACTGCGCACGCGGGTTGCGCGCGCCGTTGTAGTGGTTCTTGACCGAGATGCGGGCCAGCGCTTCGCGCACCTCTTCGTCGCTGACGCCGTACTTCTTGCCGTAGGCGGGCGCGCACATCGCGTACATCGCCGCGGCGGTGAGCGTGCGGCCGGTGCCGTCGGTCGGGGTCTTGGCCGCGCCGACGAGACCCTGGTAGCCGCTGTCCTTGACCTTCTCGACGCCGATCGCCATCGCGACGTCGTAGGCACCGCTCGCCACCGCGTACGCGGCGTTGCGCAACGCTTCCGCACCGGTCGCGCAGAAGTTCTCGACCCGGGTGACCGGCTTGCCCGAGAGCTGCAACGGGCGGGCGAGCGCCATACCGCTCATGCCCGACATCGCGGTGCCCAGCCAGTACGCGTCGACCGTCTCCTTGTCGACACCCGCCGACGCGAACGCTTCGTTCGATGCGTCGATCAGGAGGTCGTCGGCGCCTTTGTCCCAGTGCTCGCCGAACGGCGTGCACCCCATTCCGACGATCGCGACTTGGTCCTTGATGCCGTGCGAAGCCATGTGGCTCCTTCTCGGTGTCTGGGCTTAGCCCCGAACAGGGCGTGCCTTCCAAAAGTAGTTGTGGATGCCGTCGGCGGTGAACAACCGGCGGAACGTCATCTCGACCTGCCGGCCCATTGCGAGCGAATCGGCGTCGACGTCGCACAGTTCGACCGGCAAGCGGCCGCCACCGTCGAAGTCGACGATCGCGAACACGATCGGCGGACTCGGCGAGTACGCGATGCGGTCGATCGTGAACGTCGCGATCGTGCCCCGCACATCGGCCATCGGCGCCGCTTCCATTTCGTCCTGCGCGCCGCCTTCGCGCGACACGCGCTGCGGCGGGAGGTGCAGCGCACCGGTGCTGCGGTCGCGTGACCCGACGAACGCGTACTTCCAGTCTTCGCTGCGGCCCGACACTGATGCCGAAATGCGGTCGGGTTCCGGGCGGCGTGGCGGTTCGACGTGCACCATGCCCCGCCACATGAGGAACTTGCCGTACGGAATGTCGGCCGAGCTTTCGACCTGCTGCGCGACCGGACGAGCCGACCGGTACTGCGTGATTGCGTCGGTCGTGCGGAACAGCGCGACGTCGACACCGTCGGAAAGGCTCACGAGCGCAATGACCTGGCCGGGCTCGGCCTGTTCGAGTGCGTTCGCCAGCAACAGTGCCGGATGGGCCGTGCCCGACTGCCCGACCGCGCTCGCCAGGTCGTCGGCGACCTTCTTCACGCCCAGCCGGCCCGCCGCACCCTTCACGGCGCGCGTGTGCGGTCCGGTGACGATCGCGATGTCGACCTGGTCGACGTTGAGCTGCGCGTCCTTCAGCGCCGCGTCGAACGCTTCGGCCGTGAGCGGCAGCAGCTTCACTTCACCGAACTTCTCTTCCCACTGACGCGGGCGCGGATCGCCCGGTGTGCGCCAGCGGTCGATGAACTCCTCAGTGCGCTGCGCGCCGCCGAGGTATTCGGCGATGACCGGGCCGTCGGTGTCGTCGCCGACGAGGATCGCGGCGGCCGCGTCACCCTGCGCCGATTCGTCGGCGCCCGTCGGCAGCCCGACCCGAATGTCGGAAGCGACGACGAGAATTGAGTGCCGGCTCCGCAACGCGGCGAGCAACGAACCGACACCGGAGCGGACCGCCGAGCCCGTGTCGAGCGCGGTGACGTCGGCGTCGAGGCGAAGCGCGGCGTGAATGGTGGTCGCGTTGGTCTTCTCGAGGTACGCAGGGTCGGCGGTCGCGAACCACACCGCCGTCGGTCGGGCGTCGGTCGAAGCCAATGCCTGGCGGGCCGCTTCGGCGCCCATCGTGGTGGTGTCTTCGTCGTACGAAGCGACCGATCGAGTACCTCGACCGCCCCCCGAACCGAAGAACGTGGCGATTTCAGAACGCTGAAGACGCCGGTACGGCACGTACCCCGCCGCGCTAATCACACCTCGCATGGCGACGAAGTCTATGACGCCGGTGTCATACGCTCCCGGTCGTGGAACACCGTGCGGACGCAGCGGAGCCACGGACGGCGCAGTGAGGGAGCCATGAAGCTCGGAGATGTTTCCAACGCGGACGCGGCCCGCTACGGCAAGCCGCTCGACGGCGTGCGGATCCTGGCCCTCGAACAGATGCAGGCCCTGCCCTACGCCACCATGCTGCTCGCCCGACTCGGCGCCGACGTGGTGAAGGTCGAGCACCCCCGCGACGGCGAATCGGGCCGGGGCTCGGTGCCGTTCATGACCGACACCGCGGGCGACCGCTCGGGCGCGACCTTCCTGCGCAATGCGCTCGGGAAGCGCAGCGTGGGCATCGACCTCAAGCAGCCCGCGGGCCGCGAGTTGGTGCTCGCCCTCGCACCGCACTTCGACGCGTTCGCCGAGAACTTCAAGGCCGGCACGCTGAAGAAGCTCGGCCTCGACTACGACTCGGTTGCGGCGGTGCACCCGAGTGTCATCTACCTGAGCGTCTCCGGGTTCGGGAACACCACCGACTCGCCCTACGGCACCTGGCCCGCGTACGCGCCGATCGCGGAAGCGATGTCGGGCCTCTACGAGTACAAGCGGCGCGGCGACGACCCGCCCGTCGTCGGTCCGGCCGGAGCGCTCGGCGACATCGGTTCGTCGATGTTCGGCGCGGTCGGCCTGCTCGCCGCGCTCCGCCACCGCGACCGCACGGGCGAGGGGCAGTACGTCGACATCGCGATGTACGACTCGATGGTCGCGATGGCCGACCTCGTCGTGAACTTCTGGTCGATGGGCCTGCGCGGCAACCGCATGGCCCCCCTCATCATGGACGGCTTCCGCGCCCGCGACGGCTGGTTCATCGTGCAGGTCGGCCGCGAGCACCAGTTCGAGCGCCTCGCGCGCATCCTCGACTGCGAGTCGTGGCTGACCGACCCGCGGTTCGCGACACGCGAAGGCTGGCGCGAGCATCTCGACGACGTCATCCGCCCCGCGATCGAGACGTGGGCCGCCGCCAAGGGCAAGGTCGAGGCGTGCCACGAGCTGGCGAACGCCGGCATCGCGGCCGGTCCGTGCAACACGCCCGAAGACATCGTCGCCGACCCGCACGTCGCGATGCGCGACATGCTCGTGGAAGTGCCCCGCACCGACGGCGTCGCCGACCCCGTGCTCGTCCCCGGCAACCCGGTGAAGATGACGAAGGTCGCGCAAGGCCCCGAGGGCTACCCACCAACGGTTGGCGAACACACCGCCGAGGTGTTGCGCGCGGAGTTGGGGCTCAGCGACGCGGAGCTCGAAAAGCTCCGCGCCGACGGCGTCGTCAACTAGCGCGCAACGCTCACAGGGAACTCGCAGTCCGCTCCCAGAGAACGGCCGGGGGCGGTTGTCATCGTGGGCGCACGATCAACGTCCATGAATCGACGCCACGCCCTGCGCTTGCCGGGCGACGGCGCGGGGTTGCTCGTCGTCGCGGCTTGCGGGTCGAAGGGCTCGAACTCGTAGGCCGCGCCGACGGGCACAAGTGACGCCACCACGGGCGCGACCAACGCGACCGCGACCGCAACCGCGAGTCGTGTTCGACGCCGATCCCCGAGGAGACAGCCGGTCCGTTCCCCGGCGACGGGTCGAACGGACCCAATGTCCTCGCCGAGGACGGCGTGGTGCGTAGCGACATCCGGTCGAGCTTGGGGTCAGGAACGGGTACGTGGCGGAGCTCGCCTTCTCCGTGTAGCCGATGTGCTCGACTGACGGCCGATGATCGTCCAACGGCGTGCGGCACGCGCCCTCCTCATCGCGGACCGCTCGGTGCTGCTCATCAAGGGCTTCGACCCCGGGCGCGCCGACGCGGCGCCGTGGTGGCTGACCCCGGGCGGCGGGGCCGACGAGGGCGAGTCGCTCGAGGACGCGGCCGTCCGTGAGGTGTTCGAAGAGACCGGGCTGCGCATCACACCCGACCAGCTCGGCCCGATCGTCGCGACACGAACCGCCGACTTCGAGTTCGACGGCCGGCAGTACCACCAAACCGAGTGCTTCTTCGCGGTCCCCGTCGAGTCCTTCACGCCCCACCCCGACGGCTGGGACGACGACGAGCGCCGTATGTTGCTCGAACAACGTTGGTGGTCGATTGACGCGCTCGCCGCGACCGACGAGACGGTGTACCCGATCGAATTGGTCCCGCTCGTGCGCGCCGTACTCGCGGGCGAAGTCGCCCAACCGATTGAGCTCAGCGGCGACTAGGACGGGGAAGGTCGCGGCCCGGTTCCCTCGAAGATTTGGCTCGAAAAACCCTTGTAAAATCAGGTCCGATTGCTATAATAGCGAACGTATGTACGACCTGTTGGAGCGGCCCGGTTCGGCGGCGTTGGATCCGCTCGCGGAGCTCGAGTACGCGGTCGACGAGCTCGCCGAGATCGACCACCGGGCCGGTACTGGCCACGAGCGCCGCACCCGGTTGATGCGTTTGCAACGGCTCCAGGACCGCCTCGACTCGGAGCGCCTACGGCTGGTGGAAGCCGTGGACCGTTCCGGTGACGTGCTCGCAGCCGGAGCCGTGAACACCAAGGCCTGGCTCCATCACGAATGTGGGTTGGCGAAAGGTCAGGCCGGACGCGACGTCCGCGCCGCGCGGCGGTTGGAAGACTTCCCGGCCTGGACCGCCGCGTTCGCGGCCGGTGCGGTGTCACGCGGCCATGTCGACATCCTCGTGAAGGCCGCCACCGCGGAACGGGTCGAACACTTCGCCGCGAACGAAGAACTTCTCCTCGCCAAGGCCCGCCAGTTCGGGCCCGACGACTTCGCCCGGGTCGTGAGCCGGGCCTGTGAAGTGATCGACGCCGACCGCGGCGCCGACGATGCGCTGGATCAGATCGAACGCCGCCGCCTGCACCTCTCCACCACCCTGGACGGGATGGGTGTCCTCGACGGGCTCTTCGACCCCGAAAGCACCGAGGTGCTCAACACTGCGCTCGAGCACTTCATCGCGCGGGACCCGAACAAACCGGGTGAGAAACGATCCATGTGACACCGCCGCGCCGACGCGGCGGTGTCGATGGCCCGCTACGTGCTGGCGACCGGCGAACCGTCCGCGACGAAGTCCCGGCGGGGCCGCCCGACGATGATCATGCGTGCCGATCTCCACCGCCTCACCGCCGACAAGCACGATCTCGTCACCGCGATACGTGACGAGGTCCGCGACGCCGGACGGCTCTCCACTGAAACACTGTTGCGGTTGACGTGCGACTGCAACATCAGTCGCGTTCTCACCGCCGGCACGTCCGAAATCCTCGACGTCGGCCGCACCACCCGCACCATCCCCGCGGCCCTCTGGCGCGCGCTCGTCGCCCGGGACGGCGGCTGCACCGAACCCGGCTGTACCGCACCGCTGTGGGCCTGCGAAGTGCACCACGAGAAACATTGGGCCCACGGCGGCGAAACCAACCTCGCCAACACCAACATCAAATGCTGGCGCGACCACCGCAAACACCACGAAGGCAAAGGCCACGACCCGCCCCGCGAATGACTCACTATGCGGCGAGGCGGGCTTCTACTGCGATGAGGAAGGCGAACTCGTCGGGGCCGGGTCCGAGGTTGAGGTGCGCGTCGGTGGTCCATTCGCCGAGCACGGTGTACGGCGCGCCGTCGATGTCGCGGCTGTACTCGAGCACGATGTAGTGCTCGAGTTCGTCGCCGTTGACGACGACGGCGGCGAAATACGCCTCGGTCATGGAGCGGGCCGACGGCATGGTGACGAGCACGATCGTGCGGCCTCGGAATTCGCGGCGGCGGGCAAAGGAGTATCTTTGAACCGTCGTTCGGTTTTTCGAACTCGGCCGGGGAGGCCCCATGAACGTCGAGGACATGATTTTCGTCAGCGTCGACGACCACGTGGTCGAGCCCCCGGGCATGTTCGACGGTCTCCTCCCCGCCAAGTACGCCGCCGCCGCGCCCAAAGTCGTGCGCACCGAGAGCGGCAACGACGTGTGGACGTTCCAGGGCATGACGATCCCCAACATCGGGTTGAACGCCGTCGCCGGCCGCCCGAAGGAGGAGTACGGCGTCAACCCGACCGCCTTCGACGAGATGCGCGCCGGTTGCTACGACGTCGCCGAACGGGTGAAGGACATGAGCGCGGGCGGCGTGGTCGCGTGCATGTGCTTCCCGTCGTTCCCGTCGTTTTCGGGCCGCCTGTTCCTCGGCGTCGACGACAAAGAGCTCGCGCTCGCGGTCGTGCAGGCGTACAACGACTGGCACATCGACCAGTGGTGCGGTTCGCACCCCGGCCGCTTCATCCCCATGGCGCTCCCCGTGTTGTGGGACCCCGAACTCAGCGCCCGGGAGATCCGGCGGGTCGCGAAGAAGGGCTGCCACTCGATCACGTTCACCGAGAACCCGGCGACCCTCGGCCTCCCGAGCTACCACGACGCGCACTGGGACCCGATGTGGCGCGCCCTCGTCGACGAGGGGACCATCTTGAACGTGCACCTCGGGTCGTCGGGGCAGCTTGCTGTCACCGCGCCCGACGCGCCGATGGACGTGATGATCACGCTCCAACCGATGAACATCTGCGCGGCCGCGGCCGACCTCGTGTGGTCGCGCGTGTTCAAGGAGTATCCCGACCTGAAGGTCGCGCTCTCCGAGGGCGGCACCGGGTGGATCCCGTACTTCCTCGACCGGCTCGACCGCACGTACGACATGCACCACCTTTGGACCGGCCAGGACTTCGGCGACCGGTTGCCGTCCGACATTTTCCGTCAGCACATCCTCACCTGCTTCATCGCCGACCCGATCGGGCTCGCGCTGCGGCACGAGATCGGTGTCGACAACATCTGTTGGGAGCAGGACTACCCGCACTCCGACTCGTCGTGGCCGAACGCACCCGAAGAGTTCGCGAAGGTCGCGGCCAAGTACGCCGTGCCCGACGACGAGATCAACAAGATGACGCACGAGAACGCGATGCGTTGGTACCGGTTCGACCCGTACGCGCACCGCGCCAGGGAGCAGTGCACGGTCGGCGCGCTGCGCGCCGAGGTCGCGGGCCACGACGTGACGATCCGGGCCATGGACAAGGGCCGCTTCGATCCGAACGCGAAGATCAGCCTCGGCGAACTGGCCGGCAAGGCAACGGCATGACGAAGCCGTCGCTGCGCGACGAGCGGCGGCAGCAGCGTCAACAGCTCAGCCGGAGCCAGATCCTCGACGCGGCCGAAGACGTGTTCGCGCGCAAGGGCTTCCACGACGCGGCGATCAAGGAGATCGGGGCGCAGGCGGAGTTCTCGGTCGGTGCGGTGTACAGCTTCTTCGAGAACAAAGACGACCTGTTCGTGCAGATCTTCCTGCGTAGAGGCGGCGAGTTCATGAGCGGCATGCGGACGTTGCTGGCCGAGGGTCGCGCGCCCGCCGAGCAACTCCGGCGCCTCGCCGAATTCCAGATCGAGTTCTTCCGCACGCACGCCAACTTCGGGCGCCTGTTCCTGCGCGCCTCCGGCGCGACGCTCGGCGACCTCGAGTCGAAGATCGATCGCGCCGTCGGCGACAACTACACCGAGGCCATGAACCTCCAGGCGAAGCTGATCCGCGAGGGCCAGGACCGAGGGCGGCTGCGCGACGGCGACCCCGAGGTGCTCGCCCGCCTGTTCAGCGGTCTCGTCTCGGCGTACCAGGCCACCGACCCGGTCGTCACGGCCGGTGCCAACCCGGGGACCGAACCCATGCCGGTCGCGGCGTTCCTCGACATCGTCGACGCGACCTTCCGGGCGTAGACCGCATGGAGTTGCGCGAGTCATCGCGCTCGTCATGGTCGACGTGCAGTACGAACTGACATTTCCCCGCCGCGATAATCGGTCGCTCGGACCGGGCGCGGGCCCGTAGCCTGGCCGGACCGCCCTCCTGGGAGTCTGTTCGTGCGCGAGCGAGCACTGCTGCGGGCCCGGCCCTACCTCCGGCCCCACGTGAAGAAGATGGTTTTCATCGCCGTCTCCGCGTTGATTTCCATCAGTTGCTCTCTCGCGATCCCGCTCATTGCCAAAGCGGCGATCGACGGCCCGATCGCGGACGGCGACGCCTCGGGGCTGCTCCCGCTCTTCGCGCTCGCGATCGTGCTCGGCATCATCGAGATCTCACTGACCTACCGGCGCCGCCTCGCCCTGTCAGACGTGTCGACGAGCGTCGAGACCGAACTGCGCGACGACTTCTACGCGCAGCTCCAGCGGCTCGAAGTGGGCTTCCACGACCGGTGGCAATCAGGGCAGCTGCTCTCACGCTCGAACTCCGACATCTCAATCATTCGCCGGTTTCTCGCGTTCGGGACCGTCTTCTTGTTCATCCTGATCGTCGACGTGATCGCGATCTTCATCCTGTTGATGCGACTCAACGTTTCGCTGGCGCTGCTCACCATGCTGACGGCGATCCCCGTGCTCGTGCTCTGCCGCAAGTTCGAACGCAAATATCACGTTGTCGTGCGCAAGGTGCAGGACCAGCAGGGCGACCTCACGACGGCGGTCGAGGAAGCGGCCAAGGGCATCCGCGTCATCAAGGCGTTCGGCCGAGCGCCGGAGATGTTCGATCGCTACGACAAACAGTGCTTGGAGCTGCGAGACACCGAGCTGGCACGCGTGCGTATGCACACGAAGTTTGTGTGGGTTCTCGCGCTCATTCCGAACCTGACACTCGCGGCCATCCTGCTGATCGGGGCGGTGTACGTCTCGAACGCCACGATGACCATCGGCGGACTCGTCGCGTTCATCACTTACGTCCTCATCCTCGTCTGGCCGGTCGAGGAACTCGCCTGGATCATCGCGATGGCGGAAGAAGCCGAGACCGCAGCCGGTCGCGTGTGGGAGGTCTTCGACACCGAGCCGCAGATTGCCGACCGTCCCGGCGCGACCCACATGGAGCGCGCCAACGGCAACGTGCGTTTCGAGCACGTCGGCTTCACATATCCCGGCACCGACAAGACCGTGCTCCGCGCGTTCGACCTCGATATCCACCCGGGCGAGACCCTCGCGCTCGTCGGCGCGACCGGCGCCGGCAAGACCACCGCGTCCGCGCTCCTCGCCCGCCTGTACGACCCCACCGCGGGACGGGTCCTGCTCGACGGCCACGACCTCCGCGATCTGTCGCTGCGCAGTTTGCGCGCCCAGGTGGGCTTCGCGTTCGAGGACGCAACCCTGTTCTCGGCCAGCGTGCGCGAGAACCTGTTGATCGGTCACCCCGGCGCGACCGATGACGACATCGAGGAAGCGCTCGGCATCGCCCAGGCCGGCTTCGCTCACGATCTCCCGTGGGGGCTCGACACGCGCATCGGCGAGCAGGGCTTGTCGCTCTCGGGCGGTCAACGGCAACGCATCGCACTGGCGCGATCGATCATCGGCAAGCCCCGCGTGTTGGTGCTCGACGACCCGCTCTCGGCGCTCGACGTACACACCGAGGCGCACGTCGAACGCGCCATCCGTCCAATCCTGGCCGATTGCACGGCGCTCATCGTCGTGCACCGTCCGTCGACCATTGCCCTCGCGGACCGCGCCGCGCTGTTGCACGACGGCACCATCGTCGCGACCGGATCCCACAACGAACTGCTCGCGACCGAACCGCGCTACGCCGCCATCCTGAGCCAGGCGGACGTAGCCGAGTGTTCCTCCAGGCGCAGACCGCAGGTGCGGACAGATGCTCGAGGCCGCACGGGCGATCGAGCACCGGAGGACGTAGCCGAGTGTTGATCGAACCGGAGGGGATCCCTGACGTCGACCGCGATGGGCCGCTCGACATTACAGGTGACGCGCGCGTCGACTCGTGGCGCGGCGTGGCGGCCGAGATGGTCGAGGAACCGGCTGGCACGCTCGCCGGAATCCTGCGCACACGGAGCCGCACGCTCCTCGGGACACTCATCCGGCCGCACCGGGGCGGGTTGTTGCTCGCGTTCGTGTTGATCGCCGTCAACACCGCGGCCCAACTGGCCGGACCCTGGCTCGTCATGCAGGGCATCGACAACGGCATACCGCCGCTCCTCGACGGCGGCGACGGCAGCATCCGGCCGCTCGCGACTGTGGTCGTCGCGTTCGCCGTCGTTACCGTGGTCGGCGCCGCCGCGCTCAACGGCTTCCTGCTCGTGACGGGACGCATCGGCCAGGACGTGTTGCTCGACATCAAGCGCCGGGTCTTTATGCACTTCCAACACCTGAGCATGTCGTTCCACGAGCGGTACACCTCGGGCCGGGTGATCTCGCGACAAACATCTGACGTCGAGGCCATCGCGCAGATGCTCGGCCACGGCATCGTCGTCCTCGTGTCGTCGAGCCTGCTCGTCGTCGGCATCGCCGTGATGATGCTCGTCCTCGACGTGCGGCTCGCGCTGGTCGTGATGTTGGCCTTCCCCGTCCTGTGGGGCCTGACCCGCTGGTTCCGCAACCAGTCCGAACGCGCGTACCGAGCGACGCGCGAGGCCGTCGCGCTCGTGATCGTGCACTTCGTCGAGAGCTTGGGCGGCATCCAGGCCGTGCACGCGTTCCGGCGGGAACCGCGCAATCAGGAGATCTACGAGCACCTCGACGACCGTTACCGCGCGGCCAATGTGTGGTCGAACCGGCTCGCGGCCGCGTACGGCCCGGGCGTGCAACTCGTCGGGCGGTTCACGATGGCCGCCGTGTTGCTCGTGGGCGGGTACCAGGCGGTCGAGGGCAACATCAGCGTCGGTGTGCTGGCCGCGTTCATGCTGTACGTGCGGCGGTTCTTCGAACCGATGCAGGAGTTGAGCCAGTTCTACAACTTGTTCCAGGCGTCGACCGCCGGTCTCGAAAAGCTCTCGGGTGTGCTCGACGAGCAACCAAGTGTGCCGATCCCGGCCGACCCGGTGCGGCTCCCCGACCCGCGCGGCGAGGTCCGGTTCGAGGGCGTGGAGTTCGCGTACCGCGAGAAGCCGGTGCTCCCGCACCTCGACCTCGCGATACCGGCGGGCCAGACCGTCGCGCTCGTCGGCGCGACCGGCGCGGGCAAGACGACCATTGCCCGGCTCGCGGCGCGGTTCTGGGACCCGACCGCCGGCCGCGTCACGCTCGACGGCGTCGACCTGCGCGATCTCGACCCCGACGACCTCAGCCGCGCCGTCGTCACTGTCACCCAGGAGAACTTCATGTTCTCCGGCTCGGTCGCGGACAACATCGAGTTCGGCCGGCCCGGCGCAACCCGCGCCGTGATCGAGCACGCGGCCCGCGCGATCGGCGCCCACGACTTCATCGCCGCCCTCCCCGACGGCTACGACACCGACGTGCACCAGAAGGGCGCGCGACTGTCGGCCGGGCAGCGCCAGCTGGTCGCGTTCGCACGCGCGTTCCTCGCCGACCCGGCCGTGCTCATCCTCGACGAGGCCACGTCGTCACTCGATATCCCGTCGGAGCGGCTCGTCCAGCACGCGCTGCGAACGTTGCTCGCCGATCGAACCGCGGTGATCATCGCCCATCGGCTCACGACGGTGGAGATTGCCGACCGAGTCGTGGTGCTCGACGCCGGGCGCATCCACGAGGACGGCACACCGCGCGACCTCATCTCTCACGGTGGCGCATACGCCGACCTGCACCAGGCCTGGCTCGACAGCTTGGTGTAAAACTCCCGGCCGATGACGCGCACCGTTCTCGGCCACAGCGTGCAGCGGGTCGAAGACCGGGCCTGCCTCACCGGCACGACCCAGTACGTCGACGATGTCGCGATCGCGACCGGTGCGCTGTGGGCCGTGTTCGTCCGGTCCGAAACGGCGCACGGCGAGCTGCGCAGCATCGATGCCGCGCCGGCGCGCACGATGCCGGGTGTCGTCGGCGTGTTCACCGATTCCGACCTCGCGCTCGCGCCGGCGCGCGCCATGGGCGGCGACGGGATGATGGATCGACCTCGCCTCGCCCGGGATCGCGTGCGCTTCGTCGGCGAACCGTTCGCGGTGGTCGTCGCGGAGTCGCGAGCGATCGCGACCGACGCGGCCGAACTGATCGTCGCCGACATCGAACCGTTGCCCGTCGTCGTCACCGCCGACGCCGCCATTGCGCCCGACGCGCCGCTGCTGTTCCCCGAGTTCGGGTCGAACGCGACGACCGGTGTCGTTCCCGACGCGTTTGGGGCCGGGTTTGCCGATGCCGAAGTGACGGTGCGGACCCGTATCGTGCACCCGCGTGTCGCGCCGGCACCGATGGAACCGAACGGGTGCGTGGTAGTGCCCGACGGTGAAAGGCTCGCGGTGTGGGCCAGCACGCAGTCGGTCTTCGGGGTCCGTACCGAGATCGCCGCCGCGCTGGAGATCGAGGTCGAGCAGGTTGTCGTACGGGCGCCGGCTGTCGGCGGCGGGTTCGGCGCCAAGGGCGGGGCCTACGGTGAGCAGATCGTCGTCGCGGCGCTCGCCCGCACGTTGAGTCGCGCGGTCGCGTGGACCGAGACGCGGCGCGAGAACTTCCTCAACATGACGCACGGACGCGACCAGGTGCACGACGTCGAGATCGGCGCCCGGCGTGACGGCCGCATCGTCGGGTTGCGGGTACGCGCGCTCGCAAACGTGGGCGCGTACCCGATCCGCGGCGCGTTCATCCCGTGGGTCACGCAGATCATGGCGTCGGGCGTGTACCGCATCCCGACGGTCGAGTTCCACGGCATCCCGGTGGTCACGAATACGACGCCCACCGGCCCGTACCGCGGGGCCGGGCGGCCCGAAGCCGCGGCCATGACCGAACGGGCCATCGAACTGCTGGCCGACGAGCTGAAGATGGACGCGGTCGAACTGCGCCGCCGCAACTTCATCCCGCGCGAGGCGTTCCCGTACAAGACTGCAACCGGCGCGACGTACGACACCGGCGACTACCAACTCGCGCTCTCGGAGGCGCTGCGCATCAGCGGCCACGACCAGTGGCGCACCGTGCAGGCGACGCGCCGCCGCAAGGATGGTCATCTCCAGCTTGGCATCGGGGTCGCGAACTACGTCGAGGTCAGCGGCCGTGGTGGCGAGTACGGGTCGGTACGGGTCGACCCCGACGGTTCGTGCACCGTCGTCACCGGCAGTGTTCCCAACGGGCAGGGTCACGAGACGACGTGGGCCCAGATCGTGTCGGCGGAGACGGGCATTCCGTTCGAGCGCATCACCGTGGTGCACTCCGACACCGAACTCGTCCCGCGCGGTGTCGGCACGTTCGGGTCGCGATCCGCCCAACTTGCAGGCAGCGCCGCGCACCGCGCCGCGGGCGAGGTCCTCGACCAGGCCCGTCACGTCCTCGCCGACCTCCTCGAATCCGCGGTCGACGACATCGTCGTGTTCGACGACGGTCGCCTCGGCGTCAACGGTGTTCCCGCGTCGGCGACGTCGTGGGAGCACATCGCGGGCCGCGCGGCGGAACCGTTGTTCGCGGAGGTCGAATTCGACTCCGACGGCTCGTTTCCGTTCGGCTGCCACGTCGCGATCGTCGAGGTCGACACCGAGACAGGCGGCGTCACGTTGCTGCGCCTCGTCGCGGTCGACGACTGCGGCACCGTGCTCAACGAGATGCTCGCCGCGGGCCAGGTCCACGGCGGGGCCGCGCAGGGTGTCGCCCACACGCTCTTCGAACAGGTCGTGTTCGACGACGACGGCAACCCGCTCACGACGAACTTCCTCGACTACGCGATTCCGAGTGCGGCCGAACTGCCGTCGTTCGAGGTGCACCACACGGTCACGCCGACACCACGCAACCCGCTCGGAGCGAAGGGCATCGGCGAGTCGGGTACGACGGGGGCGACCGCGGCGGTGTGGAACGCGGTCGTCGACGCGCTGCGCCCGTACGGCGTACGCCACCTCGACCCGCCGTTCACCCCCGAACGCGTGTGGCGCGCTACGTCGCGGCGTTGACGGCCACGCCCGGTACGTGCTCGAGCACGTCGTCGGGACTGCCACCACGCCGTACCGCGATCCCGACGAGCACGGTGCAGACCTGATCCGTAAACGTCGCGGGTGCCGCGGGCATGCCGGTCACCAAGGCGCGCAGGTTCGGAAGTTCGTCGGCCGGGCGCTGCGCGAGCTCGCGGTGGAACTCGGCGATCGCGGGCCGTCCGACCCGGGCCGCTTCCATCTCGCGTATGCGGCCGACTGCGGCGCCGAGGGCGCACTGGCTGACGAGCATGTACGCGTCCATCGCCTCGGCCGGCGTGAAACCGTGCCGCACCAGGAGCCCGACGACCGTGTCGACCGCGATGACGACGCGTTCGATACCGATCGCACCGTTGAGGAACTGGCTCAACAGCTCGGGCTGGCCGACGAATGCGTCGTAGTTGTGGTTCGCCCATTCGACCAGCCACGGCGCCCAGTGCTGACCGTGGTCGATCGGGATCTGGATCAGCGAAGCCGAGTACTCGGCGGCGAGGCGCATCAGGTCGTCGCGGCCTTCGACGTGGTGGTACAGCCCGGGAACGCTGACCCCGAGCCGGTCGGCCACGGCCTTCATCGTCACCTGGTCGAGCCCGATCTCGTACGCGGCCCGGGCGATCATGTTGCGATCGAGACGAGCCGGGCGGCCGACCTTGCCCCGCATCGCACCTCCAGTTCCGAACGAGTTTCGGAAGCGTACTTGAACGGCGCGCGGCCGGGAGGCGAAACTCCCCCGATGCGTCGTTTCCTCGCGGGTGTACTGGCCTCCGTGGCCCTGCTCGGTGCATGCGGCGGCGGTGACGACGACGCGGCCGAAACCGCCGATCCGCCACGCGAAACCGATGCGCCGACGACCACGACAACGCGACCCGAGCGCTACGAGACGGAGATCCGGGAAGAGACGTACGTCGACGCGTCCCGGCCCACGAAGGCAAACGGCGAATTCGCGGGGGCGCCCGATCGCACGCTGCGAGTGGTGTTCCACGTCCCGCAGGGCGACGGCCCATTCCCCGTCGTGTTGTTCAGTCACGGCTGGATCGCGACGCCCGAGATCTACGCGCCGATCGCCACGCAGATCGCGGAGGCGGGTTACCTGGTGGTCGCGCCCGCGTACCCGCTGTCGAACGGCGCCGCGCCGGGCGGACCGATCGTCGGCGACGTGCTCAACCAGCCGGTCGACGCGTCGTTCGTCCTCGACCAGGTGCTCGCCGCTTCCGGCGACGAAGCGAGCTGGCTGCACGGCCTCGCCGACGCGGAACACGTTGCCGCGGGCGGGCACTCGCTCGGCGGGTTCACGACGATGGGCTTCTTCAACTCGTGCTGCACCGACGACCGCATCGATGCCGCGTTCGCCGTCGCGGGGAACATGCCCGGCTACGAGGGCACGCCGTACGAGGGAATCGACACGCCGATCCTCCTGATCCACGGCGACCAGGACGAGTTGGTGCCGTATGCGCGCAGCGAGGCGATCTACGCCGACGCCAACCCGCCGAAGTACTTCCTGACCTTGCTCGGCGGCAAGCACGCACCGTTCGCAACCGAACCTGCCGGCGAACAGGTCCAGATCGGCGTCGCCGTCATGCTCGACTTCCTCGACGGCTACCTGCGCGGGAACGAAACCGCCCTCACGGACATGACCGAGATCGGTAACGTCGAAGGCGTGTCGACATTCGTCGAGGAGACAACATGACCGAGCGCATGACCGCCCCGTACTACGACCCCTACGACGCGGACATCGACGCCAACCCGCACCCGACATGGCGCCGGCTGCGCGACGAGGCGCCGCTCTACTACAACGAGCAGTACGACTTCTACGCGTTGAGTCGGTACGAGGACGTGCTCGCGGCGTCGCTCGAATGGCAGACGTACAGTTCGGCGCGCGGCACCGTGCTGGAAATGATCGACACGTCGCCCGCGCTCGACGGGTTGAGCCCGTACGGCACGAAGATGATGATCTTCCTCGATCCGCCGCCCCACGACGAGCTGCGCAAGCTCGTGAGCCGCGCCTTCACCCCGCGCCGGGTGTCCGCGCTCGAGGACCGCACGCGCGAGCTGTGCCGTGAGTTGCTTGCCGCCCAAGCCGGTGGCAACGGATTCGACTACCTCGACGACTTCGCGGCGCGCATTCCCGTCATGCTCATCAGCGCACTACTGGGCATCCCGAAGGAGGACCAGAACCAACTGCGAATCTGGGCCGACCTGATGCTGCGCTACGAGCCCGAGGGCATGAGCTCCGAGAAGCTCGAAGGGCTGCGGAGCCTGAACGAATACATGGGGAACTTCGTGCGCGAACGCCAGGAGCGCCCGCAAGACGACATGGTCTCCGATCTGCTCACGAGCGAGATCACGCTCGAAGACGGCACGCGGCGCAAGCTCGACTTCGAAGAAGTCATGGCGTTCTTCACGCTGCTGCAGGTGGCGGGCAGCGAGACGACCGCGCGTCTCCTCGGGTGGGCCGCGGTGCTGCTCGCGCGCCATCCCGATCAGCGCGAGAAACTGATCGCCGACCGCGAGTTGATCGGGAACGCGGTCGAGGAGTTGTTGCGCTTCGAAGCGCCGTCGCCGATCCAGGCGCGCTACGTGACCCGCGACGTCGAGTGGCATGGGCAGACCGTGCCTGCCCGCTCGAAGATCGCGCTGCTCACCGGGAGCGCGGGCCGCGACGAACGCCAGTATCCCAACGCCGACGACTTCGACGTGGAACGACAGTTCGACCGCCATGTCAGCTTCGGGTACGGGATCCACTTCTGTCTCGGCGCGAACTTGGCGCGGCTCGAAGGGCGCATCGTGCTCGACGAAACCCTCGCGCACTTCCCCGCGTGGGAAGTCGACGAGTCGAAAGTCGAGTTCGTACGCACCACGACGGTGCGAGGCCCGGCGCGGGTACCGATCACGCTGCCCTGAGCACGGTGTCAGTGCCGACTTCGACTTCGGTCGCGGGGTTCGCCTTCAGGTTGTAGAACCAGTCCGGGTTGGTCGGCGCGCCACCCTTCGACCCGAAGATGACGAGGTTGTCGCCGTCACGGCCGTACGCGAGCGGGTTCCCGCGGTCGGTTCCGGTCTTGGCGCCCTTGTGGTGCAGGAGCAGCACCGGCGCCCCCAACCCGTGCCGGTTCCGGCGTATTCCGGACCGGCTCACCAGGGGTTTAGGCGGCCGCCGGTCCGACTGGCTACGTTCCGAGCATGATCGTCGTTGTTGCAGCACTCAAGGGCGGGGTCGGCAAGACGACGACGTCCGTCTATCTCACCGCGGTCGCGGCCAACAGTCGCCGCCCGGCGACACTCATCGACGCCGACCCACAGGCCAGCGCGGCCGACTGGATCGAAACCGCCGAAGACGAGAACTTCGAACACGTCACGCTCGTCGAGGCGCCGACCGACCGGTTGTTGGTGAAGACCCTCGACCGCGTCGACGCCGACGACGTTGCGATCGTCGACACGCCGCCGGGGAACGAACGGCTCGTCGCGAAAGCGTTCGACCGCGCCGACGCGGTGATCATCCCGACCCGCATCGGCGGCGTCGAGACGACGCGCGTCGAAGCGATCCTCGACATGGTCCCGTCGAAACTGCCCGTCGGCCTCGTGATCTGCTCGGCGCGCACGTACACGCGCGACTACCAGGACACGGTCGCGGCGTGGACCGAAGCCGGTGTCTCGGTGTGGGGTTCGGTGCCGGAGCGCGTTTCGATCGCGACCGGACCCGAAGGCTGGCTCTCGGCCGACGGCCTCGAGTCGTACCGCAGTGTCTGGCGCCGCACCCTGCGCGCCGTCCGCGAAAACTGAACGGCGGAACGTTCGTCAGGTACCGGACCGCAACGCGTCGACGGGCTCCATACGCGCCGCCCGGACCGACGGATACGCGCCCGAAACGAACCCGATCGCAGCTCCGACGAGCGGCGCGGCCAAGGGCACGAATGGATCGAGCACCGGTGTCCACGACTCCCGCGCCGCGACCGCGACGACGACCAACGTACCGATGCTCGCGCCCAGGACACCGCCGATGGCTCCCATCGTTGCGCTCTCGAGCAGGAACTGCTCGGCGATGTGCCGGCGTGACGCACCGAGCGCGCGCCGCAGCCCGATTTCACCGGTCCGTTCCATTACGGAAACGAGCGTCACGTTCGCGATTCCGATCGCGCCGACGACCAGGGCGACGCCACCCAGCAAGATGAACATCAGGTTCAAGTCGTTCTGCACTGCTTCTCGCACCCGCTTGGGCTCAGGGGGTACGGCCACTCGAAGCGCACGGGGATTGTCGGGCTTCAGTGCGTTGGGAACCTGCGTGCTGATGAGCGTCGTCGCGCCGATGCGAGTTTCGATCACGACGCGCTCCGGACTCGCGAGGCGAAACGTTGCCGCCGCGGTTCCTTCGGGGATGATCACAGACCCGAGCAGGTCGGGCTGGCGCGCGACACCGTCGAGAATGCCGATCACGAGGTAGATGTCGTCGCCGATGGTGATCGCCGGCATCTGCTCGACACCGTCGATCCCGAGTCGAAGTGCCGCCGACGGTCCGAGCACCGCCACCCGATCCCCACGCTCGGAGTGGGCTTCGTCGAAGAGCCGTCCGTTGCGCAGATCGGCACGCACGGCCGCGAACGCACCGGGAGAGGCCGCCGCGACCGACAGATTGAACGATGTCTGGCGGCGAGGATCGCTTACTCGCGACGTACGCACGAGTGCGTCGCCGACGTTGATCGTGGTGAGCGTGCCTGCCGCCACGACGCCGTTGAGTCGCTCCATGCGTTGTTCTGCATCCCACGGCAAGGCGGTCGGAGCGCCGCCCGGCGACGGCGGTTTCGACGTCACAACGATCTCGGTCGCGGCGAGTTCATCGAAGCGGCCGACGATCCGGTTGCCCGCGGTGCGGGAGAGGCCGATCGTCGCGACGAGCGCGGCGATCCCGACGACCGTTCCGAGGACGGTGAGCGCGGTGCGTACCGGACGTGCGAAGAGTCCGCCCACTGATTCGTCGAAGAGGTCTCGCGACGCCAAGCGAGAAGGAGCGGTCAGATCCATGCCGACTCCTTGAGTGAGCCGTCGACCATCTGCACCTGACGGCTCGCACGCTTCGCAACATCGCGTTCGTGTGTGATCATGACGATTGTTCGGCCGCGTTCGTTGAGGGCGGCGAAGAGGTCGAGGATGGCGTGCGTCGTCGTCGAGTCGAGATTGCCCGTCGGTTCGTCGCAAAGCAGCAATCGCGGTGACCGGGTCAGGGCGCGGGCGATCGCGACTCGTTGCCTCTCGCCGCCCGAGAGACGCGTCGGAAGGAACTCGGCCCGGTTCGCGAGCCCGACTTCGTCGAGCGCGGCGGCGGCGCGCTCGCGCCGGCCTCGTCGCGTCTGCTTCCGGTATATCTCCGAGATCATCACGTTCTCGATAACAGTGCGGCTCTCGATGAGATGGAACGACTGGAACACGAACCCGAGGGCCCGACAGCGGAGTCCGGCCCGCTGACGATCACTCAGGGCGGCGACGTCGATCCCGTCGAACCGGTAGGTCCCGGCGGTCGGTGTGTCGAGACATCCGAGGATCGAGAGCAGGGTCGACTTGCCGGACCCCGACGCGCCGACGATCGCGAGCCAATCGCGCTCCTGCACCGACAGGTTGACGCCTACCAGCGCGTGTACCGGCGGCTCGGTGCCGAACGTGCGGCCGAGCCCCGATACCTCGACCAGCGGCGGCGCGGCCGCGTCAGGCTCCACTGGTGCTCGGTCCCTGGTCGCCGGGCGCGCGCTGGTCGATTCCGACGACCACGAGATCGCCGGCGCGCAGCGCGCCGGCGGTCGGCGTCACTTCGACGAAACCGTCGGCCGACAGGCCGGGCTTCACCGTCACGAACTCGAGCGTTCCGTTACTGTCGCGCTGGACCCGCGACGACCCGTCGGGTGCGAGCGACACGGCGCTGATCGGGACCGCCAGCACCGCCCCACCCGTCGACTCCACCGGCACGGACAGGCGTACGGACGCACCGACGATATTGGGTGGCGATCCGTCGACAAGGATCTCGAAGTAGATGTGGAAGCCGTCGACGCCGTTCGTGCCGGGCGTCTCCGCGACCCGGGTGACCACGCCCGTCGCTTCGATGCCGAGATCAGGCTCGTCAATGGTGACCGGCATCCCAGCCGTGACGAGCGGCGCGTCCGCGAGCGGGAGAGAGCCGTCGATCGCGACGATCGCGTCCGTGACGCTCATCACCGCGCCCGTCAGCTCGGTCCCGATCCCCGCGGTGACCTCTGCGACCCGCACCGGCGCGGCGCGCACGAAAACAACTTCGTCCGCCGGTACCTGCACGCCGGCCCTCCGGCGCACGAGATCGAGATCGATGCTCGTGACGCTCTCCACCGTGCGGCGGGCATCGACCGCTCCGGTCGCGTTCGCTCGCACGATCTCCGCAGCGCGCAGTGCGGCGTCCGCACTCGCGACCTCGGACGTGGCGGTGACCGCCGTGGCATACGCCTCGGCGACGAGCTGGCGCCCGGCAATGTGCGTCGAGGTAGCTTGCGCCTGGGCTGTCGCCATTTCGGCGCGCGCAACGGCGATTTCACCGGCCGTGGGTGTGGCGTCGGGCGGGGGTGCGAGCAAGGCGTCGAGTGCCGCTTTTCTGGTTGCGACTTCGCTCGCCGCGGCTTCGTCGTCGGCTCGGGCCTGCGCGTCGGCGGCTTGCAGACCGGCCGCGCCGGCCGCGGCGGTGGCCGTCGCACTCGACTCGGTAGCGCGCGCGGCGGCGAGCGCGGCGTCGGCCGAAGCAACACCGTCGTCCGCACCCAAGACTTCCGTGCGCGCGGTCGCCAGCTCGGCTTCGAGGGCGCGAATCGCCGCGAGCTGTTCGTCCGTCGTCACGAAGGGAGCGAAGCCGGCCGCTTCGTACCACGATCGGATGGCGGCTTCCGTACGACTCGTGAATCGGCCGTCGACCGCGCCCGGATCGAACCCGAGGCGCTGCAGCGCCTCTTGCAGTTGACGGACGTCGTCGCCCTCCAGGCCCGGACCCAGGTCGCGAAACATGGGCTGACCACCCTGAAGCAGGAAGACCGGACGGCCCGATGCCGTGAGGACGACATCGCCTTCGTTGACTTCGGTGCCCGCGACGGGAATCGACGACACGACCCCGGGTCCGGACTTGAGCGCGGCGGGGAGCAAGGTCAGTTGTTGCGGCGTTCCGAAACGGGCGGTGCCCCGCGTGACGACCTCACTCGCGACCACTCGCTCCTCGGCGGGCACGAGAATCGGCGAGGCGTCAGGTTCGGCCGTGCGGGCTGCCTCTTCGGCGGGAGATCGGATGTGTGATGCCGCGATCCACCCGCCGGCCGACGCGACCACGACCGTCGCGACGAGAACCACGACCGCGTTGCGGCGCTTCATCGGTTCTCGGAGCGTTCGGGGTGCGTAGCCACACACGTACCCTGGCGTTCCGGGCTGAAGGCCAACTGAACCCGGGCTGACTCTGGGAGGGTTCAGCTGCGCTTCAGCCGCGTGGGGTCTTATGGATGCGTGTCCGCGTACAAACTCCGACTCACCCTTCCACTGCTCGCGGTTGCCATCACCGCGTGCGGCGGTTCCGGGTCGTCCGGCGAGTCGGGTACTTCGCAATCGCAATACGGTCCCGAGGAGTTTGGACTCACGGCCGAAGAACTTTCGGCTCGCGTGGAGCAGGTCGAAGGTGCGATTGCAACGTGCATGACCGAGGCCGGTTTCGAATACGTGCCAGTCGACTTCGTCACGATCAAGGCGGCAATGGACAGCGACAAGTCGGTACCCGGCCTGTCTGACGAGGAATTCATCGCGCAGTACGGATACGGATTCTCGACCCAGTTCGACAGACCGATCCGCGAGAACGGCCTCGGAGAACAGAATGTCCGCATCTTCGACGGCCTCGGTGCGTCCGACCAGGTCGCGTACAACCGGGCCCTCTACGGTGAGGATCCCAGCCAGACGGTTGCGGTCGCGCTGGAAAACGAAGACTTCTCACTCGCGGGAGGATGCACACAGTCCGCGGCTGCAAAGCACTTCACGCAGCAGGAACTGACGTCGACGTACGTGAACCCGGCCGATGCGCTGATTCTTCAGGACGCGCGCATGGTCAAGGCAGTTTCCGCGTGGTCTGACTGTATGCGTGACGGCGGCTACGACTACGCCAATCCGGACGACGCCGAGAACTACTTTCTGGAGCAGTTCGACGCGATCACGCAGGGCCAGGAGCCGACCACGCTGACGGGAGGCGCGCTCGACGCGCTCACTCAGTTGCAGGGCGAGGAACGCGCGGTCGCCAAACTGGCCACCGATTGCGAAGACGAGATCATCGGACCGGTCGAGGAGCAGGTCGAGTCCGAGATATACGGCTCGCCGCAGAACTGACGGCGTCCGCGGACGCGTCGGCGCTGCCGAAGTGGGTGTCGAGCACCCACGCGCGCTTGAGATAGAGGTGCACGTCGACTTCCCACGTGAAACCCATGCCGCCGTGCACCTGGGTCGCGGCCTTGCCGTTCGCGATCGCCGCTTCGCCCGCGACGACCTTGGCTCCCGCGATCGAACGGTCGACATTCCCGAAGTCGGGAACGTCGAGATGTGCGCCGGCCGCGTACACGGCGGCGCGTGCGACTTCGGTGCGCGTGAGCATGTCGGCGAGGATGTGCTTCACCGCCTGGAACGAACCGATCGGCCGGTCGAACTGCTCGCGCTCCTGCGCGTAGGCGACCGACATCTCGGTACACCGATCGGCCAGTCCCAGCTGGAACGCCGCCGTGAGCACCGCCCCCGCCCGTGCGTCGAAAGAGGTACCTCCATTGGCCCCAAGCGCCGAACCGAGGGTGGTGCGCCAGACGGGGGTGAGG
>Ga0163153_10000684_pt1 | contig 57721 bp, 41 predicted proteins | sample OliLakLV19MP6IB1_FD_148629 | JGI IMG/M metagenome (GOLD analysis project Ga0163153, IMG submission 148629) | Freshwater microbial mat bacterial communities from Lake Vanda, McMurdo Dry Valleys, Antarctica - Oligotrophic Lake LV.19.MP6.IB-1 | ecosystem: Environmental > Aquatic > Freshwater >... | reverse complement strand
AGAATGAAAGAGACGCATCGGGCTGGGCCGCTCGTCAGGCGATGAACTTTCGACGCCTGACCGCGATGCCACCAACGGTCACCGCCACGGCGATGAGTACCCACGTGCCCGGCTCGGGCACGGCGGTGAACTGGCTCACGTAGCCCGTCTCGCTGCCACCGGAGAAGTTGGCCGTCACCGACACCGTTAACCAATCGAACGTGAGCGGCCCGAGATACGGATCGTAGGTCACGCCTCCGTAGCTCACCGACCCGCCGGCACCGGCGAGAAAGTAGTTGAAGGTTGCGTTCTCAAAGCTCGTCAGAAAATCGACGTCGCGATCGGTGAAGAAACCACCGCGGAACGTGTCCCCAAAACCGAGCGAGGGGAGGCCGAGATACACGTTGATCGCGTTGCTGGCCGTGAGTGCCGCGGTGATGGGGGTTGCCCCATCGGTGAGTCGAAGGACGTCGTTCCCACTCGCCGACGCATTGCTCCAGGTAGGCGACCCGAGCTGCGTGAACTCAAAATTGAAGTCGAGGCCGCCCGTGGGGTTCACGCTCGGCGTGGTGAGGATGCCGGGACTGTTGCCGGGATCAACTGAACCCGCTCCACCAATTGCCGCGACGCTGCCGGAACCGCCGACGGCACCGCCGACGGTCACCGTCACGCCACTCGATGTCGCGATTGAGCCGTTCACCACGAGCGTCCCGGAATGCACCCAGGTGGCCCCGGTGTAGCTGCTCGTGCCACTCATCTCGAGACGGTTGCCGGACAGTGCGACGCCGCCCGTGCCCGAAACGTTTCCGTTGATAATCGCCGTCCCGCTCCCTGCGACTTCCAGAAGAAAGCCCGCCGTGCTGATGTCGCCCGTTGTCACTCCGCCCGGCCCGACATCCCAGTACTGGCTCGCCCCGAGGGCGATGGGCGACGAAATCGTCTGGCGATCACTGTCGTAGTTGACGACCCCGCCGCGGCCGATGGTGAGCGAGGTACCTCCCGAGAAGGTGAACCCATCACTTCCGCTGGCGGTGGAGAGAAAGAAGAGGCCGCGAGGCTGGGTGTTGGAGTTCACGTTGATACTCCTGGTCACGGCACCATCCGCGTCGAACGTGAAATAGTTGTCGAGAAACGGGGTTCCCGAATAGTTGGCGCCGTTTCCGATGTCCCCGGATACGCCGCCAACCCATGTGGCGAGCGGGTTGCCAGTCACCCGAAGGGCAAAGCCATCGGGATTCATCAGCGTGTTAACTGCGTTCATGGCTCCCGGCACGGCGAGAAGGCTCATGACGTTGTCGTCGCCGGAGATCGCGCTGTTGAGCCCGAGGATGGTGAGCGCGCGGCCACCATCGGGATTGGTCCAGCCATGGAAGAGCGGCGACCCAGAATCACCCACAACCAGCTGGACCGTACTCCCGCCTGTCCGAGGTGTGAGAATCAGTGGCTGGGCGGGGTCTGCGCCATTGAAGAACGCATTGCTCACAGTCGTCGCGCCCACTCTCGGGCTGTCGTTCGTCGCCGTCCCACGGCCGTAGGCCAAGAGCGGAAGACCGATGTAGACACTCAGGTCGGTTGAGGACGACGTCAGGAAGCGATCGAGGACTGCGTACCGGGCCATCATCTCGAAGTTCGGCAGTGGCGCGGTGATCTCACCGAGCGAGATGTCACGGATGCCGCTGAGCGACACGCCAAAGCCCGTGTTGGTGACCGACTGCTCCGTGCCCGAAACAAGCGTCCCGTCCGTCAGCTGAACGCGAGGTGTCGGGTCGCCACCGTAGTGGGCAGCGACGAGATAGTGCTGCGGGCTGAGGAAGCTGAATCCTTTGTAGCTCGACGCCGCGTATGTGTTCGTGCTCCACGCCACACCCGACCAGTCGTACGAGAGCCCGATAAACGAGCCAGCGGTGTTCGGCACCGGTGTGGATGGAAAACCACTCGAAAAACGGTCATTACTGGTTGCCAAGTAGCTGTCGATATCGAGCGCTCTTGCAGGCACCACGAGGCCTGCCCACGCCAGCACAGCGATGGCAAGAACCGCTGGCCACGCAGCCCACTGCCTCCCACCTGCGAATGAACCGCCACCGCCGTTCATAGCTCGTGTCCACCAATTGATTCTTCCGGTGAGCCTCCACAACGCTATAGCCTACTTTGACACTCCCTTGGCTACCAGCGCGGAGACCGGCTCGGGGTTGGCCGTGCCATGGAGCCGGCGTAGGAGGCTGAGCGAAGCGAATTGACGTCTGCTCAGGCGCACCATAACGCAACGCGTACGAAAAACGGGAGCCCGGAGGTGCGAGCGCCGAGCAGAGGCTCGGCAGGGCCGCCGTGGGCATGGATGCCACGCCGGCCGTAATTCAGCCGGCGGAGGGGCACGGCCAACCCCGAGCCTTGCGGACCAAACAGCCATAAAACCCACCATTGCCCTTGCATCCCGCGGCCCATGCCGGGAAAGTTCACGCTTCGCGGCACTGTGCCGCCTGAACATGGAGAGCCGAAATGATGCTCGAGGCCCTCGTGGCAAACTGGCAGGCGACGCTGACGGCAATGGTCGTCATCGGCACGCTCCTGGGCATGATGTTCATTCAGCGTGCCCCGGACATGGTCATGGTCGCGGGCCTCGTTGTCCTCATGCTCGCGGGCGTCCTGACCCCCGACGAAGCCCTTCTCGGGATGGCCAACGAGGGCATGATCGGCGTGGCCGCCCTGTTCATCGTGGCCGCCGGCGTGGAGCGGACCGGCGCACTTGCCGTCATCGTCGAGCGGGCCCTTGGCCGGCCAAAGTCGCTGGCCACGGCCCAGTTTCGCACGATGGTCGGCCCTGGCATCGCCTCGGCCTTCATGAACAACACGCCCGTTGTGGCCCTCCTCGTGCCAGCCATCCGCGAATGGGCCCGGAAGAATCGACTGAGCGTGTCGAAGCTTCTCATGCCCATGAACTGCGCGGTCGTCCTTGGCGGTATCTGCACCCTCATCGGCACGAGCACCAACGTCATCGTGGCTGGCCTCGTCAAGGCTCGCCTCGCGGAAGGCATCGACCGGCCTTGGGGAGTGCTCGACATTACATGGACCGGGATCCCGGAAGCCTGGGGCCGCCATGAGTTCACTGGGCCGCTCGGGATGTTCGACATCACCTGGCTTGGACTTCCCCTCTTTGCCATCGGCATCGTCTACGGCCTGACGGCGAGCCGCTTTCTTTTAAAGGATCGTCGGCCACCGATGAGCCGGAGTGACGACCCCCGTCAGTATTCCCTCGAGATGGTCGTCGAAACTGGCAGCAGCCTCGTGGGCCGCACGATCGAGGCGGCAGGCCTGCGGCACCTCGACGGCCTGTTTCTCATGGAAATCGACCGCGCCGGGCACGTGATTGCGGCGGTCTCGCCCACCGAAAGGCTGGAAGCGGGGGATCGGCTCGTGTTCGTCGGCGTGATCGACTCGGTGGTCGAGCTTCAGAAGGTTCGCGGCCTCAGGCCCGCTACCGACCAGGTCTTCAAGCTCGATGACCCGCGGAGCGAACGGCAGCTCGTTGAGGCCGTCGTCTCGAGCACCTGCCCACTCGTAGGCCGCACCATCCGCGAAGGGAATTTTCGCTCCACCTACGGCGCTGTCGTGATCGCGGTTGCTCGTGACGGTGAGCGGCTTCGGACCAAGATCGGCGACATCACGCTCGAGCCCGGCGACACGCTCCTCCTCGAGGCTGGGCCGGCGTTCCTTCAGCGGCAGCGAACCAGTCGTCACTTCTACCTCGTGAGCGAGGTTGCCGGTGCGTCCCCACCGCGGCACGACAAGGCCTGGATCGCCTGCACGGTGCTCGGCGGAATGGTGCTCGCGGTGGCCATGAATCTCCTGCCGATGGTGACAGCGGCCATGGCGGCAGCGGGCCTCATGGTGGCCACGCGATGCCTGTCATCGACCGAGGCTCGCCGGTCGATCGAGTGGGAGTCATTGCTCCTGATCGCGGCGAGCTTTGGACTGGCGTCAGCGATGCAGAGGACAGGGCTCGCCAATTGGATCGCTGAGGGCGCGATCGCCACGGCGGGCAACAATCCGCTGCTTGTGCTCGCGGCAATGTACGTGGTCACGATGATCACGACTGAGCTCATGAGCAACAATGCCGCCGCCGTGCTCAGCTTCCCGATCGTGTGGCAGACGGCCGAGCAGCTCGGCGTCCACCCTCTGCCCTTCGTCATGGCGATCACGGTGGCGGCAAGCTGCGGCTTCGGCACCCCCATGGGCTACCAGACCAACCTCATGATCTATGGGCCGGGCGGGTACAAGTTCACCGACTACGTCCGCTACGGTGGGCCCTTGAACCTGCTCATCATGGCAGCGACGATCGCCCTGGTGCCACTCCTCTGGCCGCTGGCGCGATAGCTTTTGCGTCAGGCCATGATGGGAGCGTACGCTACGGGGTTGGTTGTCCAACCGTTTCCGCCACCGGCGGCATGAGCGAAATCCTCTTTCAATATTATCCGGTCCGGCTCACGACCTGGTTCTACCTGGCGTCGCTGCTGTCGATTGCGCTGTTCTTCAAGTTCAACCGCGTGTGGAGCGTCCGCAACCTCGACCTCCTCGGGCTCGTCCTTTTGGCGCCGGGGCTGGTGGCCCTCGAGTACGTAGGGGAGACGGAGTCGGTCAAAATCGCAGCCCGCACCCTCGGCTTCGCCTGGATCTTCGCGGTCTCGGGAGCGTTCCTCGTGCGGATGCTCTTCGATTCGATGATGGTGCGCAGGCCGCTCCTGGAGCCCAACCTCACAACCGGCGGCCTCGTGTTCTTGGGCAGCTCGCTCTTGGTCTTTCTGCTCGCGAACATCGTCAACTCGAAGCCCCAGAAGCAGGATGTCGAAAGCGTTGCGGCCGCCGCACGCCTACGCGACCCGGCTGCGCAGCGTGATGGATCAGCCCAGCGGGATGCCGACCAGCTCGCGCGGTATGGTCCTGGCTACCCGCTGCTCTTTCTCCTGCCGCAAGTTTCGACCCAGCGTTTTCTCGCCAACGCCGACCCTGGACCCGATGAAGCGGCCCGCCGAGCCATTTATGAGACGACCGCCAGGGTGATGGCAATCCTGTCTCAGCTTGCGATCGTGGCCGGGATGGTCGTCATTGGCTGGAAGCACTTCGAGAGCGTGAAGCTTGGGATCGCTGCCGCGGTCCTCTACTTGCTGCTTCCCTACACCGCCTGGATGAATAGCAGCGTAGACCACGTCCTGCCCGGGGCTCTCGTCCTCTGGGCCGTGGTCGCCTACCGCCGTCCGTTCGTCGCCGGATCGCTCCTCGGCCTCGCGATTGGCACGATCTACTATCCGGTGTTTCTCCTGCCGCTCTGGTGCAGCTTCTATTGGGAGCGCGGCGTGCGACGGTTCGCGGCCGGCGTGGGCACAGCCCTTCTGGCACTCGTAGCGGCGCTCTGGCTCACGTCGCCCGACACGGCGGTGTTTCTCGGGCAGTTGCGGCAGATGTTCGGTTGGATTTTCCCAAGCGACGTATCGCTCGAAGGGTTCTGGGCACTGCCCTCGAGCGACGGCGTTTTCCGCCTGCCCGTGCTCGCGGCGTTTATCGCCATGATGGCGACGCTCGCGATCTGGCCATCGCCCAAGAACCTCGGCACGCTCATGAGCTGCACGGCGGCGGTCCTTCTCGGGACCCAGTTCTGGAAGGCCCACAACGGCGGCCTCTTCATGGCCTGGTGGCTGCCGGTGCTTCTCCTCGTGGTGTTCCGCCCCAACCTCGAAAACCGTGTGGCGCTCCTCATGCTCGACGCCGAGTGGTTCCCACGGCGGCGAGCATCGACCGCACCGCCCGGCCGCGCCGCCTGACGTCTTGTCGCCAATCAGCCGCGACGAGGATCGAAGTCTGCGGGCAACGCCCGCTCGTTGATGAGCCAGGCCTGCCAGGCCGCCGCATCCCACTCGAAGTTCGCGGCGGTGAGCGCCACCAGCGCCTCGAGCACGCGGTCGTTTCGGACACTCACGATTTTTTTCTTCGGTCCGCCCCCCATGAAGAGGCCGCCTCCCGCGGGCGTAAACGTCGCGCTCGTCGAGCCCTCGGCAGGCCCGGCCGTCATCACCATATGATTCGTCTCGAGTGCGGCGATGAGCGGCACGATCGCCGACCGATCGCCGAGCCGCCCGAGGGCCTCGGCGGCGCGGTTGACCTGAGCGTTGTCGGCGCTCGTGAGGGCTGACGCAAGGATTGGTACAGCCTGGTGCGGGCCGATCCGCACGAGTTGCTCCGTCGCCGCAATGCGTGTCTCGCGATCGACATGGTCGAGGGCCGTGGCGACGAGCACCATGAGGGCGTCGGGGGTGCGAATCCGGGCGAGCGATTCGAGATACCAGCTCCGCACTTGGAATACGGGCTCGGTGGTCACCGCCGACGCAAGGGCTGCCACTGCGAACGGATCTGATATCTCGCGGATCTCCTCGGCAGCCCGCGTAGCAGAGGCCTTGTCGAGTGATCGCCGAAGCCGCTCGAGACGGCCGAACCATTGCCTGGAGGCACGGTGCGACGCCTCATCCCGCTCCATGAGCTCGATCTCTTGCGCCGTCCGCCACGCCCCGCGGTATCGGATGAACCCCATCGCAGCCATCCGCTCCGCCGGCGTTTCTGCTGCCGGCTCGACGCCGCGGGACGAAGCGGGATGCAAAAGCACAAACGCCGCGACGGCGATCACCCATCGAACAACGCGGTAACGATTTGTGCCCGTCATCTTCAAAGCAGTCCTCTTCGATCAAATCATTGTATCGTCCGACAACCTCTCAGAACGCATCCAGCGAGGGGTTGCCCATGCCGCGGAGCGGGACGTTCGCTACGGCCATCCGGGCTCGCAGAGCCGGAATCACAGCCGTCCGTTTTACGCGATGCGTCTATTTGTTAGAACCCGCGAGCAGTCATCGTCACGCTCCCCCGTCATTTCATGAACGCTCCCTGGCCGACCGTCGCGATCGTGGGCGTTGGCCTCGTCGGTGGATCGATTGGCCGGGCTCTTCTTGCTCGCGGCCTTGCAGAGAAGGTCATTGGCGTGGGCCGGTCGCGGGAATCACTTCGCCGGGCCAAGCGAACGGGCGCAATCACCGACGCTTCTCTCGAAACGACAGCCGTCGCCGAGGCCGATCTCGTCGTGATCGCCACGAGCGTCGCAACGATTCCCGAGCTGCTCGAACAGGTTGATGCAGTTGTCCGCCCGAGCACGCTCATCACCGACGCCGGCAGCACGAAGGCCTCGATCGTGGCTGCGTGGGAGCGTGGCCGCAAGCGTCACCGGGGCCGCTTCGTCGGCTCGCATCCGTTGGCCGGGAGCCATCGCCGCGGACCCGAGGCATCAGACCCCGAGCTCTTCGCCGGCCGCGTCGCGATCGTCACGCCCGCTGCCACGACGCCGGCGAACGATGTCGAGGCCGTGGCCAGCCTGTGGTCATCGCTGGGCGCCACGGTGTATGTGATGAACCCGCGGGAGCACGACAAGCTCCTAGCAGCAACCAGCCATGCGCCGCATGCGATCGCCGCTGCCATTGCGGCCTCCACGCCGCCGGCAGCCCTGCCCTTCACCGCCACCGGCTGGCGAGACACCACCCGGATCGCTGCGGGCGACGCCGAGCTCTGGGCTGACATCCTGCTCGACAACGCCGGCCCGCTGGCCGTGGCCCTTGCCCGAATCGCAACCGTATCGGAACGTATCCTCACCGCCATCGAGGCAGGCGACCGCCGCCGTCTCGTCAAACTTCTCTCGAACGCCAAGGAAGTCCGCGATGCTGTGGGAAGTTGACGTGTTCTGTCGCGACGCGGCGGGCGACCATGCCGCGCGGGAATTCGTCGCCGGGGCCCGTGCCCTCGGAGTCACCGGCTGTACCGCCGCGCGGACAGCTGCTGGCTGGCTCATCGAAGGCGATCTCGATCGCGGCGCCGTTGAGCAAATCGCTGCCACCCTCCTCGCCGATTCCGTCACCGAGACCTTTGTCGTTGACGCGGCGGGGGAAGCGGCGCTTACCGCAGCGACTGACGGCCTCCCGACCGTGGTGCATGTGCTGCCGAAGCCCGGTGTCACCGATCCCGCCGGGCTCACCGCCAGTGAATCGCTCGCCCTCCTCGGCCATGCCGGCGTCACTGTCCGCAGCCTCACCAAGTACTGGGTGCCGCTCGATCCCGATGCAGCCGCAGCCGTGGCCCGCAGGCTGGTGGCCAACGAGGCGATTCACGACGTCGTCGTCGGGCCCCTTGCGATTCAGTCGCTCGCAGGCGGTGGCGCTTGGACATTCGCGACCGCGAGCGTGCGACTTGCCGAGCTCGACGATGCCGAGCTCGAGAAACTCTCACGCGATCGATGCCTGGCGTTGTCCGCCGCCGAGCTTCACGCCGTTCGCGATCACTTTCAATCGCTCGGCCGCGACCCACTCGAAATCGAGCTCGAAACAATCGCGCAGACCTGGAGCGAACACTGCTGCCACAAAACGCTCACGAGCCCCGTCGAGCATGACGGGCCGGCGGGACGTGTTCGCTACGGCAACCTCCTCAAGGAGACCGTGTTTGCGGCCACCCAGAAGGTGCGTGCCGCACTCGGCGCATCGGACTGGTGCGTGAGCGTGTTTCGCGACAATTCGGGCGTCGTGCGATTCGATGGCGACCATGACATCTGTGTGAAGGTGGAGACCCACAACCATCCCTCCGCGATCGAGCCCTACGGCGGCGCCGCGACGGGGCTTGGTGGTGTGATCCGCGACATCCTCGGCACGGGGCTTTCAGCCAAGCCGATTGCGAATCTCGACGTCTTCTGTGTGGCACCGCTCGACACACCGGCGGCGTCGCTGCCCCGCGGCGTGATCCCACCCCGCCGGCTGCTGGCTGGCGTTGTGGCTGGCGTCCGTGATTACGGCAACCGCATGGGCATCCCGACGATCGCCGGCGCCGTCGCTTTTGATCCGGGCTACCTCGGCAATCCGCTCGTATTCTGTGGCTCCGTCGGCGTGATGCCCCGCGGTGCCGCCGACGCGGCGGTACTCCCAGGCGATCTTGTCGTTGTCGCCGGTGGCCGCACGGGTCGTGACGGCATTCATGGCGCCACCTTTTCGAGCATCGAGCTTTCAAGCGAAAGCGAGACGCGGTCGGGCGGTGCCGTTCAGATCGGCCATGCCATTCACGAGAAGACGCTCACCGATTTCGTTCTCGAAGCAGCCCGCCAAGATCTTTTCCATGCGATTACGGATTGCGGCGCCGGTGGTCTCTCGAGCGCCGTCGGCGAGATGGCGGCGACGCTCGGGGCCGATGTTGACCTCGAGCGCGTGCCCCTGAAGTACGTCGGGCTGTCGGCGACGGAGGCCTGGATCTCCGAAGCCCAGGAGCGGATGGTGCTTGCCGTGCCGCCCGAGGCGTGGGAAAAACTCTCGGCCGTCGCGGCAGCCGAGGGTGTCGAGGCCACGGCGATCGGTCGCTTTACCGGGTCCGGTCGGCTGGTCCTGCGCTGGGAAGGCCAGACCGCAGGCGATCTCGACTGTCACTTTCTGCACGAGGGCCGCCCGCGTCGCGTGCTCGAGTCCCGCTCGTCGCCCGCGGCTCTTTGCACAGCCACCTGGAAGACCGCTGGCCTTGCCGACGCGCTCAAAGCCATCCTCGCCCTGCCCGACGTGGCAAGCAAAGAATGGATCATTCGCCAGTACGACCATGAAGTGCAGGGCGGGAGCGTGACCAAGCCGCTGCTCGGCCCTGGCGGCGGTCCAGCCGACGGCACGGTCATCCGCGGCGTGCTTGGCCGCGATCGCGGCGTCGTGCTGGGCGTTGGCCTTCGGCATCGACTCGGCCCGCTGGACGCCTATCAGATGGCTGCGGGCGGCATCGTCGAGGCCATCGCGAACGCCGTTGCGGCTGGCGCCGATCCCGACCGCATCGCCCTTCTCGACAACTTCTGCTGGGGCGATACACGGAGCCCCGAGACACTTGGGCCGCTCGTCGAGGCCTGCCGGGCCTGTTACGACCTGGCGATCGCCTTTGCGGCACCGTTCGTGAGCGGCAAGGACAGTCTGAATAATGTCTTCGCATGGACCGATGCCTCTGGCACCTCGCGCGAGTTGTCGATCCCGCCGACGCTCCTGGCCACGGCGCTCGGTCAGGTGCCAGACGTGCGACGGGCCATCTCGCCGGATCTCAAGCGGCCCGGCAGCCGCTTGGCCGTTGTGGGGTTGTCGCGGCCTGCCACGGCTGGAAGCCAGCTCGAGCTCGCGGGGCTCGTCGGTGGAGGCGAGTTGCCGCGAGTAGAAGCCCTCGCATGCCGTGCCGCGATCCATGCTGTGGCGGCGGCCCAGCGGGCAGGCTCCGTGCTCGCCTGCCATGACATCTCCGACGGCGGACTCCTCGCCGCGGCGGCCGAGATGGCGATCGGCGGAGCCATCGGTGCGCGGCTCGACTTCGCCGCGATCCCCTTTGAAGCCGAGGCATCGATCCCGGCCGCGGCACGTGATCTTGCGATCGCCTTCGGCGAATCACCGGGCCGCTTTCTCTGCGAGATACCGTTGGGGAGCGACGAAGCCTTTGCGTCTGCGATGAAAGACGTGCCATGGGCAATCGTTGGCGAGGTGGTCGCCGCGCCGACGCTCGAAATCATCGGCACGAGTGGCAGCGAACGTGTGACCGTTGCAGATCTTGCTGCCGCGTGGCGGACGCTCTCCCAGGAGGCTGGCTGAATGCTCGCTCCCCGTGCGCTGGTGCTGCGTGCCCCAGGAACCAACTGCGATCACGAGACGGCGCTCGCCTTTGAGCGTGCCGGTGGGATCGCTCGCCGCGTGCACGTGCGTGCGCTCGCCGAGCGGCCGGCTACTGCCGACGATTGTCAGATCCTCTGTATCCCCGGCGGTTTTTCCTACGGCGACGACATCGCCAGCGGACGCATCTTCGCCCTCGAACTGCGAACACGGCTCGCAGATATGCTCCTGCGGTTCCGCGATCGCGGCGGGCTCGTCCTCGGCATCTGCAACGGCTTTCAGGTTCTCCTTCAGACCGGTCTCCTCCTCGCCGATGCCGACGACAGCAGGCAGGCCACGCTCGCGCACAACACCTCGGGCCGATACATCGATCGCTGGGTGCGGCTGCGATGCGATGGTGGGCCATGCGTGTTTCTCTCTGGGCTCAACGAATTCGAGCTTCCGGTGGCGCATGCCGAAGGCCGGTTCGTGCCCCGCTCAGACTCCGATCTCGCGGCCCTTTCAGCCGCCGGTCAGTTGCCGCTGCGATATGCCGCCGACGCCACGGGCGCATCGACCAATCCCAACGGGGCAGTGGCCGATGTCGCAGGTGCCTGCGATCCGACCGGTCGTGTGTTCGGCTTGATGCCCCATCCCGAACGCTTCATCTCGGCTACGCAACACCCAGCCTGGCACGGCCGACTCGACCCCAACTCCCCCGGCACCGGCCTCGCCCTCTTCATCAACGCCATCCGCGCCGTTTCCTGAGACAGCCCGTGCTGCGCTGACTCACAGCAGCGCCGCATCCGCGAGGGGTTGTCCCGTGCCACCACCCACTGGGCCGTTTCGCGATTGACACAGCAGCCGCTCCTTCCCTATTTCCCCCGATCCACCAGCGCCCGTCTGATTCCTACCCCCGGGGCCTGCATGCACCCGCGCGCGATCCCGATCTTCGTGATCCTTGTCGCCGCTGCGTCGAGCGGGTGCCGATTCCTCGCCGTCGGCCCCGCGGCGACGGCCTCCGTGGCAACGCCCTCGCGTGACGCCACCAAGCCGGCGCCGCGGACGATCCAGCTCGAGCTCATGTTCGTCCGCTGCGACGCCCATGACGCAGCGATGCGGGAGGACCTCTGGACGTTCGCCGACGAACAGTTTCTCCCCAATGGCCTCCGCGATCGCCTGGCCACCAACGGCCTGCGGGTCGGCATCATCGGCGATCACCTGCCTTCGGAGCTTGCCGCCAGGCTCACACCCACGTTGCCCACTCCGGCCGATGGAAACGAGCTTGCGACCGATGCGGCGGTCTCGCGCCGGCGGCTGCAACTCCTGCCTGATCGTCGCGGTGAGATCGTCACCAGTTCGGGGATCCGCGAGCTCGTGGTCCTCGAACGTGTGGACGACGGTGTGAGCGGGGCGACGTACCGTGATGCCAGCACGCTGCTTGCGATCGAAGTGACACCCGCGGCCAATGGCACGGTGCAGATCACCGCCGTTCCCGAGATCCGCCACGGTCCTCTCGAGAAATCGTGGGTGGGTGAGGACGGAATGTTTCGGCTCGAAACCGGCCAGCAACGGCATCGCCTCGAGCACCTCCAGTTCACCGCCACGCTGCCTCGCCACGGCATGCTCGTGGTCGGATGTGCCGGTGACGACTCGTCTTCGGTGGGAGACTGTCTCCTGCGCGATCATGAGCGAGGGAAGGATACCAGCATGCGACTCGTGACGATCCGCCCGCTTGCCGACACCGTCGATCCGTCGTTCACGCCGGACGATCGCAATGCCTCGCCTGCCGACGATACCCCTCTCACCATCCGCTGACGGGGCAAGCTGGGCCGACCGCGCCGCGCGAGGGTCTGTGGGCAGCCTGGGCACTTGCGGAACGCTAGCCAGTCGAGAGCGACTGCTGGCTCCATGGTGGCGAAAACCGGCCGGGGATGCCGATCTTAGCGACGATGGCTGGCCTCCGCCGCCACTTCGCGCCCGAGGGTTCTTGATCCATGGCCGACGACACTCCTGCCGACTCTGCCCGTCGTCATAGGCCCAAGGCTACGACCGTGTTCATCGCTGCGTTTGTTGCGGGCGCCGTGGTTGCAGTCGTTGTGAATCGGGCTCTCGATCTTCATCTCGCCCAGTCGCGGCCGCAGGTGGAGAGTGAACCGATCTTTGTGGCGCTGCGGCCGCTGCCCCAAGGATCGCCGGTGACGGTCTGGGACGTGGCCCTGCGGGACTGGCCGCGTGCGATGCTACCAACCTCGGCGCTTCGAGCGGGCGACTCCTTCGAAGGGTCGGTCCTCAAGTATGCGCTGCGAGAGGGGCAACCGCTTCTCGCAGTGCAGCTCATGCCGGCAAGCCCTCCGCTCGCGGCGGCAGCAGACATGAGCACGCCGGTCGAGGACGCGTTCGTCATGCCAGCACCCGCAGCCGCGCCGACCACGGTGGTTCAGCCTGCCGTCGCCGTCGCGCCAAAGCTGGAGCCACCGCGCGAACCAGCGGCCGCGCCGAAAACGTCTCCGGTGGCTGCCGGCCCAGCCGTTGATCCAACGGCTCCCATCATCACAACGGCTGAACCGAGCCATGACGCGACGCAACCATCGCCGTCTGCGGTCGCCGAAACGACGACCACTCCTGCACAAGAACCCGCCGTCACGGAACCGACGCTCGCGAAGGTCGAGCCGCAGCCAACACGCGTGGCCTCGAATGTCGAGCCGCTCCTGAACATGCCTTCGCGGCCAGCCGTCGATCTCGAATCGATTCCCTCCGTGATGGCTCGCTCGGAGACGCCCGCCAAGCCAGCTGAGACGGCCCCTATGGCCGGCCCGGTCCGCTATCTCGTGGTGCCCGAGCGAATCGCACGGCAGGCCGACACCTCCTTTGTGTCGCCGCCCGCTGTTGAACCCGTTGGCGAGCCGACGCCACCCCCACCTGTCGCCGTGAGCCAGCCCCCTGCGGTCAAGGCCCCACAAGCCGCGCCTCAGAGATCCGCGCAGGCTGCGACCGCAAGAACCACGAAGGCTGGTGCGCCGAGATCCCCTCCGGCCGCGGCGCCGAAATCTTCGCAAGCTGCTGCACCCAAGTCTGCGCAGTCTGCCGCGCGGAGCACCCCGCAACAGCGCACGACTCGTTCGGCGAGCGGCGCGACCAGCACTACACAGCAGCGTCCACCAAAACAGCCGCAGCAATCCCAGCAGGCGAAGCGTCAGGCGACCAAGCCGCCGCAAGGCCAGCCCTCGGACCGCGAGCGTGCCGAGCCTGCCCCACGAACGCGGGGCGGAATGTTTCCAGCCATCTCCGCTGGCATCGAGGCCGTCGGGGACCGATGGCGTGGTGACGGCGACGAGGCGGTCGCCACGGATATCCCCTCCGGCCAACGCCGGAAGTGAGCCCGCAGCTACGAAGCCGCTCTCACTTGTCGTCGGCAGGGGTGACGACACGGTAGCCGCCGCCTGATGTGGCAGCGAGCTTGGCCAGCAGTGGTGACTGCGGTGGGCCTTCGCGAGCGGCGCCAAACTGCACGACGAAGAGCCGCGTGCGGCCGAGGCGGTTGGAGAGCCGCTCGAATTCATCCGCAGCGAGATCGTCGCCTGGATCTCCGTCGGTGAGAAGGAAGATTTCGTCCGGGGCTACCGCCAGTGCTGAGGTCAGCGCGACGGCATGTCGCGTGCCGCCGGATGCCGCGATGCTGGCCACAAACCGGCGGACACCACGAAGCGTCTCGTCATCGGCGAACATCGGCCGGCCTGGACCACCGGGGGGCGTGTAGACCGTCACCCGGTCGCTGTAGAAGAAGAGATGAAATTGCTGCGAGTCGCCCAGCGCCTCCAGGCTGGCAAGGAGCCCTCCCTTTGCGGCGGCCATCGGCTGGCCCTCGGGCTCCGACATACTGCCCGATCGGTCGCAGACGAACGCGACCCGCCGGCCGGTCACATCAAACTCGAAGAACCTGGCCCGCTGCCCCGGAGACACTGGGTCGGCCGCGAATGCTCCGGCCGCGACAGTGACCAGCACGCTCGCCCAAACCAAGCGGCTGGTCATCTCATGGCTCCACGATGATTTTGCCCGCGAGCGCCCCCGAGCCGCCGACCGTCGCGGCTTCTTGAAGGGCATGCGCCTCCGCCACATGGTCGAGCGTCACGACGCGATCAACGGGCGCCCGAAGCTGGCCACGGGCCAACCACCGGTTGATGTCTGCAGCTGCGGCTGCCTGCTCATGGGCGCTCGCCTTGAACATGACAAAGCCGAGAAGCCGGCAGGCCTTCACATAGAACGGACCGACCGGAAAGGCGGGACGGGCATCGCGGCCGGCCATGATCACCATTCGGCCCCCTTCGGCCAGCATGCTGATGGCGGCGTCGAAATCGGGCTCCCGTTGGGTTTCCCAATGAACGTTCACACCGCCCGAAGCCGCGTCGAGAACGGCCGCGACGAGGTCGGGCCGCCGGTAGTCGAGGGCCACATCGGCACCGAAGTCGAGGACAGCCTTCCGCTTCTCGGGTGTTCCGGCCGTCGCGATCACGCGGCCGCCAAGGGCTCGAGCGATCTGGACGACTGCTGAGCCCACGCCCCCTGAGCCGCCGTTCACGAAAATAGACTCGCCCGATTCGAGCCGAGCGTGGCTGACGAGACCGAGGTGGGCCGTGATGGATACGAGCGCCGCTGCCGCTGCCTCGCGATCGGTGACGCCGTCTGGCGTGGGGTAGAGCCATTGCTCGTCCACGGCGGCCAGTTCGGCGCACGTGCCCTGGCGGCCGAGAAGGCCCTGGTTGGATCCCCACACCCGCATCCCTGGTCGCAGACGGTCCACATCATCGCCGACCGCGACGACTTCGCCAGCGAGGTCGCAGCCAACGACGAACGGAAATTCGAGGGGCATCGCGACCGTACCGCCTCGGACATAGGTATCGATCGGGTTGATTGCGGCAGCACGCACCCGCACGAGCACCTGGCGTGGCCCAGGCACCGGATCGGGCAGCACGCCGCACTTGATCACGCCGGGGTCGCCGGTGCGGGTAATGAAGGCCGCCCTCATCGTGCTGGTCCTCCGCCATCAGCTTGTCGCTGAAGGCTAGCGATTCCACCTGCCGCGGCGATCAACGCGCCGACGGCGGCAACACCCCACAACAGCATCGCGACACCACCGACAGAGCGGGCGGCACGCTGGACGAATACCTCGTCGGCGATCGCGCCGCGATCCACCCCCGAACGCTTCACGGCGAGCCAGGCCTTATAGACGGTCCCGACATCGGCCGAATCAATCGCGGCGCGGATAACGGCTTGGTCTGGGAGCCGCTGCGAGGCGCCGCCATCGAATCGCGAGAGCAGACCTGCGGCGATCGCTCCAGCGACAGCCACCACACAGCCCACAAAGAGCCAGGCATGGCGTGCCCGCCAGACGCGGTCGGTCGCCATGCCATCAACCTGCTCAAACGCTGCAAGTTCCCGAAGCCGAGGCACGCTGACGATCGCGCCACACGCCGGACACGTGACCGATGTCCCAGCCTGCCCAAGCCCAACGGGGACTGTGGCGGAGCAGCGGCACGGGACGCGGAAGATTTTGGTGGCGCCGGGCATCGCAGCCGCGAGAAAGGCAAAGTGTCGGGCCATTCGGGGCAGAGCCCACCCGTCCGGTCACCGGCAGAGATTCTCCGGCCGATTTCTTTTACCATTCCTTGGGAAAAAATGGCCAAAATCTGGTCGATCGGTCAAAAAAAACTGGCCTCCCGAGCCCCCGAGCGGCATAATGTTGAGTCCCCCGGAGGCTTTCTTGTGCCGGCACATCGCCTTCATCCCGCTCCGTTCACCTGGTTCCTGCGATGGGGGGTCCGCTCCCCTCTGCCGAGTCCAGGTGACGACGAATGGCCTCGCCACTCCCCGGGGACAGCGGGTCGGCTGGACTTGCCTGCCCCTTGAATCACACTGTCGGCACCCCGAAGGATTATTCGGGGGCCGCTCCCCGCACGCCGGCGTGAGCCGGAAGTTTGAATTGGTCCCATTGTTCGGAATCGCCAAGGAGCGCTGCTTTGTACGATTCGTTGTTGGATGAGCTCGAGGACGACATCGTTTCCAGTCCCCAGGACGTCGATGAACTCACGGGCAAGGTCGTCGATGCCGAAGAGGCCAACGCCGACTTGCTCGCCGACGAGACGGAGGTGGTCGCCCTGGTCGACGGCGAAGCTCCGGCTGACGCCGAGGGCGATGCCGACGGCGACGGCGACGGCGACGCCGGCGACGACGTCATGCCTGAGCAGGTCGAGAATTGGTCCGACGATCCGGTTCGCATGTACCTCACGCAAATGGGTGAGATCCCCCTGCTCACCCGGGCCCAGGAGATCTTCCTCGCCAGGCAGATCGAGACGACGCGAGCGCAGTTTCGAGCCAAGCTTCTCGAGTGCGAGTTTGTGGCCCAGCAGGCCTTCCGCGTGCTCCTCCGCGTGCATCGTGGTGAGCTCCCGTTCGATCGCACCGTGCAGGTGTCGGTGACGGATCGGCTCGAGAAGGATCAGATCCTTGGCCGGCTACCGCATAATCTCAAGACGCTCGACGTCCTTCTCAAGCAGAACAAGGCCGACTACCGCATCGCGCTTGCGAAGAAGCGACGGATGGTTGAACGGCGTGAGGCCTGGGACAGGCTCGGTCACCGACGGCAGCGGGTCGTGCGGCTCATCGAGGAGCTCGGTCTGCGGACGCAGCGGATCGAGGCAATGATCCCGCAGCTCTACGCCTTCGTCTCCAGGCTCGCCGAGCTCAAGACGAAGATCGACGCGAGCAAGCGGGCCAAGCAGGCCCCTTCTGTCCGACTGAAGTTCGTGGACGAGTACCGTGGCATTCTTAAGAACTGCCAGGAGACTCCCCGCAGCCTGAAGCGTCGGATGGAGCAGATTCGAAAGATCTTCGCCAAGTATCAGCAGGCCAAGCGGGGGCTCTCCGAGGGCAACCTGCGATTGGTGGTCTCGATCGCGAAGAAGTACCGTAACCGCGGGCTCTCGTTCCTCGACCTCATCCAGGAGGGCAACGCTGGCCTCATGCGGGCGGTGGACAAGTTCGAGTATCGCCGTGGCTTCAAGTTTTGCACCTACGCGACGTGGTGGATTCGTCAGGCCATCACTCGCGCCGTGGCTGACCAGAGCCGGACGATTCGCATCCCCGTCCACATGGTGGAGACGATGAGCCGCGTGCGAAACGTGGCCCGCCAGCTCCTCCAGGAATACGGCCGCGAGCCGACGATCGAAGAGATCGCCGCCCGCGCCGGCACTCCGGTAGACGAGACGCGTCGGGTCACGGCCATGAGCCGCTACCCCATCAGCCTCGACCGCCCCGTCGGCAACAGTGAGGACAGTCACTTCGGTGACCTCCTCCCCGACACCGGCGCCGAAAACCCGGCGGTCGGTGCGGCGCAGGAGATGCTCCGGAACCGGATCGCGAAGGTGTTGAAGAGCCTCTCTTACCGCGAGCGGGAGATCATCAAGCTCCGCTACGGTCTCGGCGACGGCTACAGCTACACGCTCGAAGAGGTGGGCCACATCTTCAAGGTGACCCGCGAACGGATCAGGCAGATTGAGGCCAAGGCCGTCCGCAAGCTCCAGGCTCCCGCCCGAAGCGAAGAGCTCGCCGGCTTTATAGATTAGCGCTAGCTTTACGCCCGCCGGGCCATCCCTGGCCCCGGCGGGCTTGGCGGCCCGCGTTCTTTACGGCGGTGGGGGCATCCCTGCCCCCCGCCGCCTTCCCCGGCCTCCGCCGGGCGACCACACCTCCAGGTGGTCGTGCTCGTAGCCGCTGCGGTGTGGTGCGCCCGAGCAGCCGGGGCGCTGTCGAGCGCGTGGAGGCGGCGCTTCGCTCGCCTGTCCGGGCACGCAGCGGGCGAAGCCCGCGCAGCGTGCCAAGCCCCGGTTCCGGAGGAACCGGACTACAGCACCGAACTCAGGTAAGGCGGAATCCGCGAGGGGTTGGCCGTGCCCAGGGAGCCGGGCTTTGCACGGCGACCGCAAGCCGAAGCCGACGCCGGGACGGCGGCGCCGGCGCGAAACCAGATGGCCGGAGCGAACGTCCGGCGACGGGGCACGGCCAACCCCGAAGCCCCAGCCGGCGCGAATTCGCGGATGTGTCCCAAGGGCCAGAGGCCCTGTCCGGTGAGGTATCCTCATGCACTCTTCCCGCACTCTGAACCGAAGGACACCTCATGCACCGTACGCTCCTCGCCCTCGTTCTTGCTCTCACGTGTGCCTACGCATCAGCGGATGAGTCACCGGCATTCGCCAGAACCACGATCGATGTCGGGTGCGTCGTCACCGATCTCGAGAAGAGTGTGCGGTTCTACACGGAAGGGATCGGCTTCCGCGAAGAGAAGAGCTTTGACGTCTCGGCCGACATCGCGAGCGATGCCGGGCTGACCGACCTCCGGCCACTCGCGGTTCGTGTGCTTGTCCTCGGCGACGATGCGACCGCGACGAAGCTCAAACTCATGCAGGTGGCCGGCACCCTGCCCCGCACCGGTGACACCGACTTCGTTCACTCGCACACAGGCTTCCGCTATCTCACGATCATGGTCGCAGACACCGACGCCGCTCTGGCCCGTCTCGAGAAACTCGGCGCGAAGCCGCTTGCCAAGGGGCCGGTCGCTCTGCCTGCGAAGTTCGGCGAGGGGATCACCCTCACGTGCGTCCGCGACCCGGACGGCAACGTCGTCGAGCTCATCGGCCCGCGGAAGGCGAGCCCACCGACGGAACCTTCCCCGCCCGTTCGAGCCAAGTGACCACGTCTGCCGCGAGGTCGTCGGGGCTTCGAGTCGCGGAATCGACGACGATCTCCGGCGCGTGCGGCTCCTCGTAGGGATCGTCGATCCCGGTGAAGTTTTTGATCTCACCCGCTCGGGCCTTCTTATAGAGCCCCTTCGGGTCGCGGCCTTCGCAGACTTCGAGCGGCGCTCGCACGTAAATCTCCACGAAGTCGCCAGGGGCGAGCGTCGCCCGCACGGCGTCGCGATCGCGGCGGTAGGGGCTCACGAAGGCCGTGAGCGCGACGATCCCCGCTTGAGCGAAGAGATCGGCCACCGCGCCGATCCGACGGATGTTTTCGGCGCGGTCGGTAGCCCCAAAACCGAGCCCGAAGCGAGCCGCGGCCTCATCTCCGTAGCGTTCGCGAAGCAAGGCGGGCGCGGCATTGAGCCCGAGGCGGACATTGTCGCCGTCGAGCACGAAGGTGCGGCAGCCCCGCGCGTGGAGCATGCGATCGACCGCGTTGGCAAGTGTGCTTTTGCCACAGCCAGAGAGGCCAGTGAACCAGAGAACGCAGCCTTTGTGCCCCGCGGCTCGCTCACGGTCCACCCGGCTCACAGCATGATCATGCCAGCGAACATTCACCACTTCGCGAGGCGTGCTTGCGTCACTCATTTCGGCTCCTTGCTCACGTGCTTCCCTCACCATGCATCGAGTCGAACGTCCACGTCGATCCGCGCGACGTCGCCATTCGCCGCCCCACTCCGATCGACCGATAGCCGCACCCGCTCCCCAGGGCCGCGGCCAGCGAGCCGAGCCGTGAGGCCCTCAAAGTCGGTGATCGCGGTGCCATCGACGGCGACGACGACATCACCCGGACGGATGCCGGCCTGGTCCGCTGCCGAACCGGGCTCGATCGTACGGATCTCACACGGCCCCCCGAAGGCCAAGGCGCCCACGCCGAGCTTGCCCCCCTTTCGGACATCCATACGCGCGTCGGGCAGCTTCGACGCCAGCTCGGCAATCGCGTCATCGCCGAGCCCGGTTCCGAAGAGCTCGACTTGTTCGAGACGGCGAAGCCGGCCAAGCACCGCGACCGCCTCCGCGTCGAGCTTCACCCCATGGAAACCAACGCTCGACAGCCCACGAATCCGGGCAAGCTGACGAAGATCATCCACCGTGCCTTTCCAGGCCGCACCACATTCAATCTCGATCCCCGACTGCTCGACGAACGGCCGCTCGCGAAAGACCGCTCCGAGCGACTCGAGTCGCTCCCGTGCGGTAGCCGCCGTACCCACCTGGTGAAACTCGAGCGCTGCGGCGGCCAAACGGGACGATCTTCCCCCCTCCTCCGCGCATTGCTCGAGGATCTGCTCGGCATCTGCCGCGAGGTCCACGTCATCGGCCGCGAGCAGGTCGCGAACGATCTCGATCCCGCGGCTGGCCACCTCGAAATCGCTCGCCCGGATAGCCTCGGCCAGTGGAGCGAGCGCGGGTCGGCCGGCGTCAACGAGCGCCTTTGACGCCGCCTCACGGCGGGCAAACTGCGGTGAGCCAAGATCGTCGATCCAGCGAGCGACCGTGGCACCGTCGGTGGCGACGGCCAATGGGTGACCGCCAACGACGACGAGCATCGCCATAGCCCCGAAAAGTCGACTCGTCACGAGCACCTCCACCGGATGTGACGAATATACCGTGAACGCCGCACCGAACAGCATCACGCGCAGCAGGCCATCCATGGCCCTGCTGCGCTTGCCGGCACTCCGGCCGGAGGCAACTCGGGCCTCCAGCTCCACGCGCAGCAGGCCATCCATGGCCCTGCTGCGCTTGCCGGCCCTCCGGCCGGAAGCAACTCGGGCCTCCATCTCCACGCGCAGCAGGCCATCCATGGCCCTGCTGCGCTTGCCGGCACTCCGGCCGGAGGCAACTCGGGCCTCCAGCCCTCGAACAGCTCCAGCTCCACGCGCAGCAGGCCATCCATGGCCCTGCTGCGCTTGCCGGCCCTCCGGCCGGAAGCAACTCGGGCCTCCAGCCCTCGAACAGCTCCAGCTCCACGCGCAGCAGGCCATCCATGGCCCTGCTGCGCTTGCCGGCCCTCCGGCCGGAAGCAACTCGGGCCTCCAGCCCTCGAACAGCTCCACGCGCAGCCCACGTGCATGTCACGGAGTAAGAATTGAACTCGACTGGGGGTTACACTCTTCACTAGCGTCGTCACCACCGCCGCCTCTGCGGCCTTCAAATCCCTGCTTTCGGCTGTTCCTGTGTCCCTCCGACTCACCCCTCCCGCTCGCGGCACGCCACCGCTCCCAACATCCCGTGAGGAGATGGTCGCCCGCGGCTGGGACGAGATTGATGTCGTGCTCGTCAGCGGTGACGCCTACGTCGATCACCCGAGCTTCGCCAACGGCCTCCTCGCACGCCTCTTGGAGGCGGCTGGCTTCCGCGTCGGCGTGCTCGCCCAACCCGACTGGCGATCCTGCGACGCATGGCGAACGTTCGGCCGTCCGCGGCTCTTCTTTGGTGTGTCGGCCGGCAATATGGATTCGATGATCAACCACTACACGGCCAACCGAAAGTTCCGCAACGACGACGCCTACTCGCCAGACGGCCAGATTGGGCGACGGCCCGATCGCGCAACCCTCGCCTACTGCCAGCGGTCGCGCGAGGCGTTTCCTGGGGTGCCTGTCGTGGCCGGTGGCGTCGAGGCGTCACTTCGCCGGATCGCCCACTACGACTACTGGAGCGACACCGTCCGCCGCTCGATTCTGCTCGATGCGAAGGCCGACATTCTGGCCTTCGGGATGGGCGAGCGCACGATTCTCGAGATCGCGCGGAGTCTTGCGGAAGGTCACGGGGTAACGAATCTCCGCGACCTCCGCGGCGTGGCGTATCGGCTCGGCGCGAGTGAGCCGCCGCCGTGCGGACCGGGCCCCTGCTTCACTGATACCGCGGAGCTCCCTGCGTACGAGCGGGTCGTGGCCGACAAGTTCGCCTTCTGCGAGATGACGAAGATCTCACACCTCGAGACCAACCCGCACAACGCACGCCGGCTCGTGCAGCGGCATGGCCGTGAGGCCGTGGTGGTGAATCCTCCCGCCCTGCCGCTTGGCGAGCAGGAGATGGACGAGGTCTACGGCCTTCCCTTCACGCGGCGGCCGCACCCATCCTACGGCTCGGCCCGCATCCCCGCCTTCGAGGTTGTTGAAACGAGCGTGCAGATCATGCGTGGCTGCTTCGGCGGCTGCACCTTCTGTTCGATCACGGCCCATGAGGGACGGATCATCCAGAGCCGATCCAAGGATTCGATCATCTCTGAAATCAAGCTGCTCTCAAAGCAGCCCGGCTTCAAGGGAACGGTCTCGGATATCGGCGGGCCAACGGCCAACATGTACCAGATGCGGTGCAGTCGGCCGGAGGTGGAAGCGAAGTGCCGGCGGCTGTCGTGTGTCCATCCCACCGTCTGCAAGCTCCTGGGCACAGACCACGGACCGCTCAAGGAGGTGATGCGAGAGGCCCGCAGCGTGGAAGGTGTGAAACGGGTACTTGTGGCCAGCGGCGTGCGGATGGACCTGGCCCGAAAAGACCCCGAATACCTTCAGGAGCTCGCGGCCCATCATGTGGGCGGCCATCTCAAGGTAGCCCCGGAACACACTGATCCCGAGGTCCTGCGGCTCATGAAGAAGCCGTCGGCCGACGACTACGTCGAGTTCGACCGCGAGTTTCGGGCGGCCAGCCAGCGGGTCGGCAAGAAGCAGTACACCGTGCCGTACTTCATCGCCAGCCATCCGGGGAGCGGTGTCGAAGAGATGATCGATCTGGCCGTGTTCCTCAAGCGGAATAGCTACAAGCCCGACCAGGTGCAGGACTTCATCCCGAGCCCGTTCGATATCGCGGCCTGCATGTATCACACCGGCCTCGACCCGATGACGATGCAGCCCGTGAAGATCGTCAAAGGGCTTCGGGACCGCCGCATGCAGCGGGCCCTCCTTCAATTCTTCAAGCCGGAAAACTGGTTCGAGGTCCACAAGGCTCTTCTCGAGGCAGGCCGCCAGGATTTGATCGGAACAGGCTGTGATTGCCTGATTCCCGACCGGCCACCGAAGGAAGCGCTCGACCACAAACGTCGGGACGCGACGCGGGCGTTCACGGAACAGACCAGCGGTGACCACATCCGCGGAGAGCGGCGTCCACGGCCTCGCAAAAGTGTCGGGTATCGACCCAAACGCGGCGAAGGGTAGCTACGGGCTGCGCGGAGCCGGTGCCGCGTACACTTGCCTTCGGTTCGGTGTGCGTCGCGGGAGGCTCTCTGTCATGGGAATGCTGCGAGTTGTCATCGTTTCCATGATCGCGGTCGCTGCCGTCGCGATTGGCTCCCCGGCGGCCCACGCTGTGAGCCCGCAGAATCCCTACCGCAGCTTCAATCTCTCAGGAGTCAACTACGGCTCTATGCAGTGGGAGCGGGCGCAGCAACAGGGGAAGCGGAGCAGGCCCACTTCCACCACGCCTGGCCGAACCTCCTCGCGAAGCGGCCGGTTGAGGCGGCGGTGACGTTCCTCCATGGGCGGTCGCCCATCACTCGTCACGGCTTTGGCGGGTCGTCCTGATAGATGCGGTATTTTTTTGGTGACGATTGCCCCGCCGCGGTCAGCACGAGCCCCAGGCCTGGCACTCGGCGACGACATTCGTACTGATCGCCCGCATCCGTTTGATGCCCCGCTTGAGGGCATCCGAGTGAAGGGTCACCACCATGATCGCAACCAGCCGAAAAATCCGCGGCCTGCAAACCGCTTGAGCATAGCGGCTTCGGGGTCTGCAGAGGCATATTTGCTGGTCAGTTGCTTGTACCAACCGAGGGCCGGGTCGCCTGCATAGGTATTGCATACTGCAATCGCCTGCGTCCAGTGGCTCTCGATGGCGGCTCCGCGGTCGCGAGATGGCGGTCCGTCTGGAAGAGCGGCGAGGAGGACATGGGCGAAGTGAAAAACGGCCTTGTAATACGCGACAATGGTGGTTGGATCAAAACCTTCGAGGAGCCCTCGGGCAGCTTCCGCGTTGCCTTCATGCGCCTCCGTCCAGGCCAGTCCGATCCCGTGAAGGTAGCGGTCGCGGAAGGTGGATTGTGACGCCATGAGGTGCCGTCGGAGGGGAGCGGCAGGGACAGGCCCCGATGCAGCTTCGATCGAATGGATCGCCTCGATGATCATCCAGGGTTCGAGGTCTGAGCGGGACTGCCAATCTGCGAACCATCGCCCGGCGTCCTTGCGCAAACCGAGCTCAGCCATTCGGGCGCCGGCGACGGACCAGAGCCGGTTCGTTTGGTAATCGCTGCGGAATCGATTAAGGAATGCAATGATCGACGTGGCGTCGAGCCTGACGAGGAGCGTCACCCAGCCTTCGGCGGCTATCTCGGGATCGAGATGCGACGACCGGAGATGCGCGGCGACGCTCGCGGTGCGCCGGGGATGCTTCGACACCCAGGTGTGCACGACAGAGCCGCTCCGAACCGTGCCTTCGGCCACCGCCTTCTCGAGGGTCGCTCGGGTTGGCTTGGGATCGACGCCAAGTGCCGCAGTGACAACCTCGTCGGACGTTGCAGTAGGTACGCCATCGAGACGAACAAATTCAACAAAGGCCGTCGCAAGAGCCGCCTTCTGCTTCATCGCGGCACGTGCGACGACCTCGCATCGGAGGGTGAAAATGGAGTCGCAAAACCTGTGAATGTGCGAGAGAAGGTGCTCGATTTCGTTGCGGTCGTCAGAGGCTATGGCATGGGCGAGAAGATGGCGGAGAGCAAATGCGAATGAGGAGTCGAGGTGGAGCGCGCGGCGGAGGCTCGGCACGGCCTTGTCGCGGTTTCCGCTGACGATCCACGTCTCGGCAACGCGACCGTGGGTCGCCGGGTCTGACGGAAAGAGCCTGGCGAGCTGCTCGGCATGGTGCCGAGCCTTTGCGAAGTCCTCGTTTTGGAGATGGAGATCGTATCGCTCGAAGTGTGCGAAGGCGTAGTCGGGTTGGTCGGCGAGGAGGATATCGAACTCGGCGCCCGCGGCCTGGGGCTGTCCCGCCTGGACAAGGAGCCACGCGCGGCGCCCGCGCAACTCCCGGGGCACCATGCCCTGGAACACGGGCGGATCGCAGGCAGCGATCGCGCCCACAAGGTCACCGCGACGAAAGAGGGCCATCGCCCTGGCATCCCAAAGGGCCGTGTTTGCAGGCGAGACAGAAAGCCCCTCCTCGATCGCAGAAGATGCGAGATCAAGGTCACCGGCATTGAATGCGACATCGGCAAGGGTGAGCCACGACTGGGTCTCGGCAGGCCGGCGGCGGGTGAGCTCGCGGGCGGCTTCAAGAGGAGCGTTCGCGTCGCCGACCGCGACAGCCCACTCCTGGAGCTTTTGCCAGCCCCATTGGTAGCCTGGCTCGGTAAGGACAGCACGACGAACCGAGGCCAGGGCCTCCTCGCGGCGGTTCGTGCGCCAGAAGACGTCGGCGAGCATGCCGTGGTTGAAAGCCTCGAGAGGCGAGTGGGCGACGGCCCGGTGGTAGATGGCAACCGCGTCATCGATGCGGCCGAGCCCCTCCAAGGCCTCGCCCAGGCACCTCATGGCAAAGGTCCATCCCGGCACAACGCGGAGTCCTTCTCGCCATGCAGCCTCGGCTCGTTGAAGACGACCGGAGTGTTGCTCGATGAGGCCGCGAAGGCGGTGGGTGTCGAGCGCGTATGGAAATCGCGAGAGCATGACGGTGGCCTCGGCATCGGCAGCTTCGAACTCGCCTCGATCGATGTACTCTTGGACAAGGGCAGCCCAGGTTTCGACAAGATCGGGGCGGGCCGCGCGGGCTTCAGCGAGAACAGCAAGAAGTTGGGCGGGATCTAGGTGGGGCCTGGCAAGGTCGCGAAAGAATCGAACGCCGTTGCCGTTCGTGATCTGGGAGGCGAGCTGCCGTCGAAGGAATGCGATGGCTTCGGCCCGAGTGCCGGCGTCTGGGCAGGCCGTGAGGAGACCTCGCATGGAAGCGGCGTTGTCGATAGAGATCTCGAGAGATCGACGGAAGGCATCGGACGCCTCGTCGAACCGGCGGCTAGCGAGGAAAGCGTCGCCAAGTTGGCCGTGCGCGTATGTGAGATGAGGAGTGAGCTCGACCGCGTGTCGGGCGGAGGCGATCGCCTCATCGTGATCGCCACGGCGTGAGAGCGCGTAGGAAAGTCCGCGGTGGGCCCACTCGGTCAGCGGGTGGATGGCGATGATGTGACGGAGGGTGGCGATGGCCTCATCGACCCGCCCCTCTCGGAGATACCAGTCGCAGCGAAGCTCGAGCAGGGGGTGGAAGTCAGAGTGCTCCGCAGCAAGGGCCTCGAGCCGTTCGAGGGCCGCATCAACACCTTCGAACTCTGCCGTGTAGGAGACCACGGCACGTTGTGCGTCGATGTCGAGTGGTGCAAGAGTAAGGAGATCCTCCCAGTAGCCGCGTGCGGCGGTGTTGTCCTCAATTCGGGTGGAGAAGGAAGCGGCGCGACGGAGCCACTGGAGACGGGACACGCGGGGCCTCGCGGCTTCGAGTGCGGCACGAGCCTCCGCAAGTTGTCCGACGGACCCGTACGCATCTGCAAAAAACAGTCGAAGGTTGCCATCGTCGGGGCGGCGGGCGAGGGCTTCGTCGAGGACGCGAAATCCCTCCTCTCGCCGCTCGAGCCACTCGTAGGCCTGGTAGAGAGCGATAGCGGGAGCCGATGATTTGCCACCGTGGGCATCGAAGCGACTTCGAAGGAAGGCAAGGCCCTCCTCCGCCCGGTTGAGCCGGAGGCAAGCTGTGAAATAGCGACCTGCCGTGGATTCGTCCTTGTCGTCGACCGTTGCGGCAAGCCTCCACACATCGAGAGCCTCGGCGTGGCGATTGCTGACGGCGAGGATTTCTGCCAGGCCGGACAGACCTCCGGTGTCCTCGGGCATGAATCGAAGGAACCGACGGAAAGACTTTTCTGTTTGGGCGAGGAGACGCCCATCCGCGCCGAGAAGAAATGCCCGCTGAAGCTCAAAATGCGGAGAGGCGTTCTTGTCGAGCCGGATTTGATCCAGGAGGGCGAGTGATTCGGCATGCGGAGCTGTTCGACTGTGAAGGCGAAAATAGATGAAAGTTGCCCACTGGTCATTGGGGAACATCGCGTGGAGTCGAGTGGCGGCGAGCTCCTCTCGCTGAGCATCGGCGTCGTACGTGGCGAGGGAGAGCCGGGCGAGCTCCACAAGCCCATGGCCAGGCGCCGATTGCTCCAGGGTGTCAAAGACGCGGCCGGCCTCCTCGCGACGATGGCCTTCCAGGCCGCCAGACATCTCGTACAGCAGGTCGTAGAGGTGGCGGTCGGGAAGGTGCAGGGTGTCAAGTCGCGATGACTGGTCGGCTGGGACCAGGAGCATGCCACGGGGACCGGCCGCGGCATAGCGATCGAAGAACGGATCAGCGATAGCCTCGGTGAAATGCGAGAAGGTAGGGTCACGCATGATGACGACCCCATTGCGATCGTCATATCCAATGAGGACCTGAATGTGTGATGAGGTTGGCTCTACCGTCGCGAGAGCGAACGGGAGGCCCTCGTCGATAATCGCCTTGGCAACAGCGTAGGTGACGGTGAACTCGGCTACGGCGAATCCGTTCTGCACTGCCCAGGATCGCTGATGGAAGTTGGAGGTGCCGTCGTAACAAATCTTCTGAGCAATCTCGAGATGGTCGGCCGGGCGGTTCCAAAAGGCAGCGAGTGAAGCAAGGGTTGCCGGGGCACACGTAATGTGATGCTGGCGGACGAAGGGCACGGGAAGACGGACGCGGCGGCGGTCCGCCGCCCCAGGCTCAGCAAGCCGCGCGGCGACGGTCATGTGGTAGTGCGAATCGGCTTGGCTTGCAGCTTCATTCGCACCGATGAAGTCACCGTGGCGGAGGAGGAGGTCGGACCGCCGCGCATGGTAGAAACCGATGCCTCGCTTATCGAGAAGGGGTTGCCGCTGCCGCCACTCGTCGAGTGCACCAAGTGCTGCGGCCGTGTCATCGCGTTCACTGTAGATCGACTGGAGGAGTCCGGCGTAGGCCGCAACCTCGGTGGAAGCAAGCTCCTTCTCGAGGATGGCCACCGCTTCGTTCGAACGAGACAGCTGGATCAGCGCGTCCGCTTTGTGCAGGATGGCGAGACGGTAGCCGGGACGCAGTGCGAGAGCGCGATCACTCCACTCGATCGCCTCGTCGCGACGATCGGCGGACGCGAGAATGGCTGCCTTAATGGCGGGACACCAAGGCCGATCGGGCACGCTTGCGATCGCCTCGTCGATGGTGGCCATCGCAAGGGGGAAGTCGCGAAAAACAGACAGGAGCAAGGCGCGTTGGGCAAGGACATCGAAACGGACCGTGGGGTCATCCGTAAAGGTATGATCACGAAGGAGCCGGTCGGTCGCGCGGAGCGATGCGAGAACCCCGCGTGAGGCTTGAAGCCCGAAAAGATGGTAGAGGTGGGCTTCGTCGTGCCAGGGAGCATGGCGATAGTTGAGGATGTGAAGCCGCCACGCGGCTCGGTCTCCGCCAAGCCATGCGATGACGCGGCCAGCAAGCACGGCTGCAGCACCCCAGGGCCACCGCTCGAGCGGATGATTCGCCGTGGTCGCAAGGGCCTGCAGAGGGCGGTTCGACTCAAAGAGCTCGCGCACCTCGGCGACGAGGGAGTCGGGGACTTCGATGCGGGGTGCGACGGTATACATCGTGGGGTCGCAGCAGGATAGGCTGGGCAACGCGACGTTCGCAATGATCGGCTCCGTGACGGGCCGCACGTCCAGAGGGCCATGCGGTTGCGGGGAGGCAACCGGCGTGATGCCGGGTGCGGCCAGATGTCGGCGAACGCATTGAGGCGAGAAACCTGCTGGCGATCACCGCTCACGGACCGCGGTCACGCACGGGCACACGGCCCTCGGCGCGCACTGCGAAAAGTCGGGGCGACACGATTCGAACAACCCCCAGAATCCTCGGGGAAACCTTGGGTGCCCCATGAAGGCGTCGCAGAATCTGGCGCACTTCCGGCTGGCCTGGAGCCTCCAGACGCCCTTCTGGCTCTCGTGAGTGAGGAGTGGCCGACGCGCCGACGAAAGCTCGTGGTGATCGAGGCATTCGACATGCAGTGGGCGAGCGGCCGAGCGGCTTCGGAGCGCCGCCGATCGGGCTCGAGCGTGTCGTGCGGGGCGGCGGCTCGATCGGCTCGTCGACGTGCGCGAGGATGTTCCGAATCTGTCTTCACGCGTCCGAAGCCGTCCATGGCCTTCGCCCGCTTGCGAACCTCCGGTTCGAAGAAAGCCGGCTCCCGCTGGCCGGATCGGAGCCGGATCGGTAATGAAGACGACGAGTCTGATGTCGCCGCCACACACAGGGCACGCGAGCCGGAACGACTCGGCAATCCGCATGAGCAGGTTGGCCCACGCGATCCGGGAGGTGTCGTGGGATCTTTGCCTGTCGTGCGCCGGTGGAATGACGTGATCGACCAGATGCGCAGCGGTCTGGGCTAGGCGGCGGAACCTGCCCGGCGGTCAATATGAGCTTGCCTGTGCACGAAACCTCGCTGGCGCCTGTTTGGGGATTGAGGAACCACAATTGGGCTGTCAATGGCGGTATGCACAAGGCGGATGGCTCACGCTCAATCGCCGATCATCGATGGAGCAAGCTGGCCCAACCAGGCGCGGTGTCGTTGAGGGTGGAGGCCGATGCAAGTGCATGCTGAGCAAGGACTTGCGCCATCCTGGGGGGGCATGAATCTTGCCATTTTTCCCACCGTCTCGAGAAACCGCTGAAACAAATCTGCGGCGTTCACGCTTGGACACAAGGAGTCGGGCACGAGCCCAGAATTCGCAAAACCAACACATCCGGCCCTTTGAAGGATCCAACTCATGTCTCCGATCAATCTTCTGACGAACTTCTTCAAGCGGAGCGCCTCCGTCAAATCGTCGCGGCGGCGATCCGCCAGCCGCCGACTGGGCCTGGAATCCCTCGAAAAGCGACAGCTTCATGCGATCGATGTCTCGCTGGACCCTCTTGGAATGCTGCGGATCATCGGCGATGAGCAGCACAACTATGTTGACGTCTTCGAAGAGGTGGGCCAACTCGTGGTCTATACGCATCGCAATCGACTTGATCCCGCGTCAGAAGGGCCCCAGATCAAAGCCTTCGACCTAAGCAAAGCAAAGTCGATTTATTTCGATGGCATGGCGGGCGACGACTATTTGCTCGCCCGAGTCGCATTGCCCACCGTCGCTTTTGGTGGCGAAGGTGACGACTATCTCTTAGGAGGTAAGGGACGCAATCAACTGTATGGCGAAAGTGGTAGCAACTCTATCGGCTTGTTCGAGTCAACCCCGAGCATCAATACGACGATACGAGGCCCCGTCGATCAGAGTCCGATCGCGGTCTACTACCGCCAGTTCACAGACGACTCAACGGGACAAACCGCCGCTTCACTTCTGGGCCAATCGACCAATAACGGCCAGGAGTATGTGTCCGCCGACGGCCAGGCCAAGATGCGGACCTATGAAAACGGGGTCATCGTCTGGACCACGGGACATGGCGCGGTCCATCTGGTGGGGAACATTCTGAAGAAGTGGGAGTCGCTTGGGGGGTTCAACAACGTCATCGTCGGCAATCCGACCTCACCAGAGTTTCTCTACTCGAACAGCGTCGTGAATCGTCCAGACGACACTATTCAGAAGTTCGAGCATGGCGTGATCGTGAATCGCCCTGGGGTAGGAGACAGGGCCTATGAGATTCACGGAGAGATCTACAACAAGTGGATGGAATCGCCAAAGGACGCTATTAAACCAAGACCAAGCAATCGGTCTTTGCTCGGACTGCCTCGCTCCGATGAACTGCCCACCATCAACGGTAAAGGCCAGGAGAGCAGGTTCGATGGAGGAACCATCAAGTGGGTTCGCGCGACGAATACGACGACCGTCCTTCGCCCGTTCAGCATCAGGCTGGTGAGCCCCGCGAACGCACTCAACAACACATTGCTGTTCCTCACCTCGGTAGCCCCTGCCCGTCTGGGCGGGCTCTCGATGTCGACAGCCACCAACAACTTCTACACCACCCTGGGCCGGGAGAAGGGAGTGCTGGGAGCCCACGTTGCTGGTGAGAGGCTGATCGGCGGGAAGATGGTATTCGTGACCACGTTCAGATTCGGTGCTATCTATCGCACCATGAACTCGATCTTCGAAGTTCACGGGGACATCTACAAGAAGTACATGCAAATGGGAGGGCCAGCAGGCGATCTCGGGCTGCCCCGCTCAAACGAGACGGCCGTAGGAGACACGGCCGGTGGACGCTTTAGTCACTTCGAGTATGGAGCGATCTTCTGGACGCCGACCGGTGGAGCGTTTGAGGTTCGCGGCGAGATCCAAAAGGCCTGGGACAGCCTGAATAATGTCCGTGGTTCGCTCGGTTATCCGACCAGTGACGAACTCGATGTGAGCGTCAATAGCACTTTCCGCATCAGCACTTTCCAGAACGGTGTGATTGTCTATAGCATGCAGACCGGAACGGTCGTCATGCAAGGCGAGGCCTGGTTGCAATGGCGCAACCTGGGTGGAACCAAGAGCTTACTCGGTGCGCCGACGAGTGTCGTTCAGAACGTTTTCGTGTTCGAAGGAGTCTTTAAGCGGACTGCGCAGCGCATGCAGTTCGAAGGTGGCACGATGACCTTCCGCGCCGGTGCTGCGGCGACCTTCGACTTTAGCTTCGTGCAAATGAAGTACGCCCTACAACAGGTGGCGGCGGATGGTGCCACCGTGACGCAAGCCGATATCAACCTTCTGCATAGCTTTCGCAACGGTGGCAACACAATGCCCGACTATGTCCGCAACCTGCTTGGCAAACTACTCGATGGCGACCGAGCAAACATTGCTTATCGCCACACGGTGCTCGGCAACCTAGCCGTCAATAACCCTAGCTGGCAACTTCAGCGATTAACCGACCAATGGTTTGGCGGCCTCGAACGCCCCCGCGCTGTCGCCGCCAGCTTTGGCATTACTTACGGTTATGAATATGCGGAAGGAGACCTCTTTGGACCACTGGGCCCACGTAGCCTAGATATCGATCAAGGTGCGATAGGCAATTGCTATCTAATGGCGTCGCTAAGCTCGCTGGCGGCTAAGACTCCGCAAACGATTCGTGACATGATTATCGATAACGGCGATGACACGTTTTCGGTTCGCTTCTTCAACAAGGGAAAGGCTGAGTACGTGACCGTGGATCGCGCTCTTCCGACAGATTTTGCCGGCAGATTGGTGTACGCGAGCGAGGGCCGATTTGCGTCGCTCGGTATGCCGGGCGCGGACAATAGCCCACTGTGGGTGGCCATCATAGAGAAGGCGTACGTCATCGCAACGGACTCTGGCTGGATTAACAACGGTGGATTCAACGACTATGGAATTTCCAAACAGGATAACGGCATCAATGGGGGTAATGCATCCGAGACGCTTGCCGAGTTGGCTAATATTAACGCCACAGAACACATGTTGATGAGTTTCCGGACAAATAGCGACGGCACGCCCCACTTGGATGCTCATGGCAATCAGAGTGTCGATCTTAAAACGTCAGCAACTTTGTTCCAAAGCCTCCTTAACGACCTGAAACACTCTAGTAGTCTATATTCGATTCTTTCCACTCCAGACACTGTCAGTAACTCACAACTGATTGGGGCTCATGTCTACGTCGTTTTAGCAACCGGCGACACTGGGCTCACGTTGTTCAACCCCTGGGGATTGAGCAGCGGCACAGACGCAGTGTTCCAACTGACTTGGGCTGAAGCAGCCGGCAATTTCGATCAATGGACTCGATTCTAAAACGCCGAATGAAGTCAGCCCCTTGGGATCGTCCATGCTAGAACTGCGAGTCGCGCGGGCCGTTGACTCCGTCATCGGCCCGTGCGGTTCGTTCGTGAGTAGGTCTCCAATTGGGAGACGACTCGCAAGTCGGTGATGATTTGCAGGATTCGTGAGGCCAACCCGACGGCCAACGCCCACGTGACCAAGCCCACCCCCCCCAGAATTTTGAAGGTCCATGGGGATACGGGCTGCACGACGGCCATTGCCACCAGTGCGAGCGGAACCACCGCAAACGACAGGCGACTGTACCAGCCGGTGCGCTGCTCGAGTCGCTCCAACCCCAGCGCGAATTGAGGGTCATCGTTCTGGGAGTCGATCATGCGCGGCGTGAAGCATCGAATGGAATAGAGCGTGATGCAGAAGAATGCCAAGGTGACCGCGATCAGTCCACATATCGACTGGGCAAAGAACCACTGCACGTATTGCGTTACACCGAACTGAGGAAGATCTGCACCGACGTGCAGCCACAGCGGCAAGACCAACGACGAGATCAGCCACTCGATGCCGCTCACCCGCGCGGTGAACTCGCCCGCGAGCAGGGATCGTTGCAAGGCATCATGACGACGCTTGTCGTCCAACGCGTTACCGAGCGCCTGGGCTTTCACGGCGCGGAGCAAGGGATAGACGAAAGCGACGACTGCCACCGTTCCGATCGCGAAGGCGATGGGATTGATCGTCACGATCTGCCAACTAAAGATCTCGAGGACCCGTGGATCATCAAGCTGCTTCAGGCTTTCATAGCGGTTGTAGGCAATGTTCAGGACAGCCGCGATGGCGTTGGGCGCGATTCCACACGCGACCAGCACCGGCAAGGGGTGGCGGCTGATCCAATTCCAGATCGGGGTTGAGGTCGGAAACTGGAGATCAAAGGACGCTGGCCAGCGGCTCAGATCCAACATCCGGCGGAGTGTGCGAGCGGACTCAACCCGCGCGTCACGATGGGGCTCCAAGCACTGACGCAAGACAAGCACCAGGCTGCGTGGACATTCGGCAGACAAGCTCTGCCAGTCCTCGTCGAGAACGCCAGCGGCGCGTCCGACAGCGAGCTGCTCCAAGGAGTGCGGCGAAAGATCGACGATGTGTGAATCGCGAAACGGGCGGTGGCCTTTGAGGAGCTCCCATAACACGACGCCTAACGAGAAGAGATCACTGCGTGGATCAATGGCATCTGGCCCCAGTTGTGAATGGCCAAGATAGACCTGCAACTGCTCCGGGGACATGTAGGCGAGCGAGCCGCCAAAGTAGGCGTCGGCCATGGATCCTGGCAGGGTGCCACAGCTGCTGATGTTGAAGTCGGCAAGTTGAGGACTTCCGTCTGCGGCCAAAAGGATATTGGCGGGCTTGATGTCACGATGGAGTACGCCCCGTGAGTGCGCATGCTCCAAGGCGCTTGCAAGGCGGGCTCCGAGCCACGCCACCGCGTTCGTCCAGGAGATACTGGAGAGGAACTCCCGCGTCCTTGGATCCCCGGTCGGAACATCCGCATACAGAGCGAGGTGTTCGTCTATGGAGTCGAGAATCAACGTTCCGTTTCGTTGGGTCACACGCGTCTGGTTGAATCGCTGCACGACATTCCTGAGCGAACCGCCGGGAACCCACTGCATATACATGAGGTGCAGGTGCTCAGCGACAAGCCGTCGCTGATCGTAGACGTGAACGATGTTGGGGTGGTCGAGCTGGGCCAGCGTCTGCGTTTCATAGCCTTCGTCGCAGGTGACCTTGAGAGCCAGGATGCGGCCCAAGGAGCGTTGGAGGGCGAGGTAGACATTTCCAAAAGCGCCTCGCCCCAGAAAGGCCAGCAGTTCAAACTCATCCAGCTCGGTCCCGGGAGTCAATTCGGCAAGTCGGCGCTGCCGAAACGCACTCGATGCCGCCATCGCCTTGGAGTCACCGAGAGCCCGAAGCAATCCGAGATGCGCCGGGAACCGTCCGCCGGTGGACTCGATCTCCATCACTTCGCCGTGCTGCTTGCGAATCTGGAGCTCCTCGTAGACCAAGTCGGTGGGAAGCTCCCCCGCGGCACCGAGCTCGGGAAATTCCTCGCGATACTGCTCCAGAGGCTTTCGCAAGGCTGCATTCGGCCAACGCCGTTCAAGGTCAAGCTTGATGAACTCGACAAGCGCCAGTCGTCGCAAGACAGGTGGCGACTCGGGGAGATAGGCCCGCAAGTCCGGTTGGGAGTCGGCGGTGTCCCAGGCCTCCGCGAACCGATCGAGGTGCCGGGTCAATTCGTCCCAGACGAAGGTCATTCCGAGAGGGGCAGTCGATGACGCATCCGCAAGTGAGCTTCGCTCTGGCATCGTGCAGCCGCCTGAGAATATCGGAGGGTGGGGAGTTTTCTCGGCGCGGGATCGGGAAGCAACAGCTCGCGGCCCATTCGGTCAGAGCGTAATGAATGCACCCATCGGGCCGACGCCGATCGACGACCGGGATGGCGGCACGTCCGAAAACGGCGGCGATCCGCCACCGGAACGGTAGGGCGAGTGGGCGGGTGCCGCCCTGAGCCTCGCCGCGGTCTCAACGGCGTGGGCGGCAGACCGATCGAGCCCGGCGGCGACAATCCAGCAGGGCCCGATACCGAAGGCCACGAATCTCCCTCGAGAACCGCGTTTCGCCCCGTTCATCATTCCTCTCCCTTCGGCTTGCGGACAGGCGGTGATCATGGGCATAGCTGGCCTCGATGGGGTCTGGTCGTTACGAAACGGAGAATCCAAAAGATAAAGGATAGGACTGTCGCCTGCGTCTTCGCAACGGGCTGATCGGATGAAGGACACTTCCAACGCCAGGCAGCGACGCCAATCGCGAAGCGATGGCGTCGCTCCACGCATGAGCCGTATGCCAGTGATGGGTCACAATTCTCCCACCAACCAGAAACATGGCAATCGTGCCAGCGACCGAGAGCGTACGCATCAAGGAGGGGGCGAACCACAGAAATCTGCGTCCTGCTGTGCGGAGCATGCCATGCCAAGCCGAAGAACCTTGAACCTGAATCCACCTCAATCCCAAATCATCGAGTTTCACGATGGCAGCCATGAGCCCGTACACACCGACGGTCATCAGGGCTCCGACAGCCAGAAGCACTCCCAACGTGACGGCACACGATGCGCCTGCCAAAGTGCCTAGCGTGATCACGATAGTCTCTGCCGAGAGAATGAAGTCTGTCCTGATGGCCCCACGGATTTTGCTCTTCTCACGCTGAACGAGATCGACTTCCGGGTTCGCGACGGCGTCCCGTTGAACGTGACGGACATTGGATTTCCGATGCAGGAAGGAATGCACGATTTTCTCGACCCATTCGTAGCAGAGATAGATCCCGCCGAGCACGCCGGCGGTCTTTTTGATCGCCACTTGGCTCATGGACAAAATGTCATCGAGCAGCGATGCGATATCATCCAGCAATGTCAGGAGGGTTGCGCCTGCCACACTTCGGCTCCTGAGCCTAGCTGATCAGACCTCGAGCCTGAGGTTCGCTTGGGAACCGTCTCAGCCGCGTTTGCGGGTGAGCATGCACTCGTTGCCATCGGGATCGGCGCACATGGTGAGGTGTGGCGGCTCGCCGTTCACGAGTGTGGAGGCCTTCCTCCACCGAGTCAATCCGGCTGGGATTCGCGTCGGCAGCAGAATTGCCTCGGTGTCATGCGGCTCCCATGCGAACCTCGTGCGGGCCGTCGAAGGACACGCTCCAGCGCTGGCAGGCGTGGGAGGAGTGCGACCTTCGACGCAAAGTGACGTCTTACCTCCCCGGGCGCATGTCCTGGGGCTTCGACGGAGTGGGACGGCCGGTCTACCGACGCACAACTTCGGTGCGGCCATGGCGTGGTTGATCACCGTCACGTGCTCACCGAGACCGTCATGCTCAGCGGGGCCTACAGGCCAGACGGGCACCGGTGGCGGTGCAGCCACCACCGGCGCGGATACCGGCCGCTCACGAGCCGATTGCTCCGCCCCAAAACGGCGATTCCGGGCCACTGCCCAGCACCCGCTCCTTCGACTCGTCACCGTACCGGGTTACCGGCCGAATGCCCGGGATAACACCGCCCAAAGCCGAGCTGAGCGAACTCGTGAACAGCCCCCTGGCGCTCGCCGATGTGCGCGAGGATCTTCCGAATCTGTCTTCACGCGTTCGAAGCCCTCCATGGCCTTCGCCCGCTTGCGAACCTCCGGTTCGAAGAAAGCCGGCTCCCGCTGGCTCGGTGACGAAGACGATGAGTCTGATGTCGCCGCCACCGATGACAGTGAGCCGTTCGAGGTCGAATGCAGGCCGGGCGCAGTACCGCACGAGATGCTCGAGGGGCTTGCCATAGGCACGCACTTTGGGGCCTGAAAGGGAGATGCGCTCGCTCGCGTCGATCGAAAACCCGCTGTGCTCGTCTTCGGCGGCGAGGGATGACGGCGGGCCTGCGGCCTCGGGTCGGTCGCCCTGTGCCAGAAACCACCGGAGCCTCTTCGCACGTCGGAGGAAGCGGACTCCTACAGCGGATTCCAGCGTGCATTCGGTTCCGGAGGAAACGGGCTCCAATACGCTTCGGCGCGGGCACCCCCGAGCTACCGTGGCGGGTCGTCCTGATAGATGCGGTATTTTTTGGTGACGATCGCCCCGCCGCGCTCGAGCGTCCGCTTCGAGAGGTGATTGCTTTCGAGCACCCAGGAGAACTCGGTCTCTTCCATGCCCCATTCGAGCACCGGCGGGATGAGCGCCGCGGTCAGCACCAGCCCCACGCCCCAAGCCTGATACTCGGGGACGACATTCGTACTGATCGCCCGCATCCGTTTGATGCCCCGCTTGTTCCAGAGGAGCTTCAGGAAGCCGAATGGGAAGAGTCGTCCGTTGATGGCCTTGATTCGCGGGTTGTAGTCGAGCAGGCAGAAGACCGTGCCAACTGGTTTGCCTTCGACTTCCGCCACGAGTGTGAGCTCGGGCACGATCAAGTGCTTGAGGCTCGCCGCCATGTGCGTCACCTCGCTCGACGTGAGCGGCACAAAGCCCCAGGTGCCGCCCATGCTCGAGTTGTACACCTCGAGAAACATCCGCACCTCGTCGTCGAATCGCCGACGGTCAAGGGGGCGGACCTTCACGCCAAACCGCTCCTTGACCCCCTCCACCATCACGCCCAGCTTTGAATCGAGCGCGGCCAGCATCGAGGTCTTGCCCCAGAAGGCGTAGAGATCCTCGATCTTTCCGAAGCCACAACCCTCGACGAGGCTGGCGTAGTACGGACGATTGTGGGTCATCATGAAGAATGGTGGCGTCTCGAAGCCCTCGATCAGCAGCCCACATTCGTAGTTGAGCGACGGGTTCACCGGGCCACGGATCGTCGTCATGCCCGCCGCGTGGAGCCAATCGCCTGCGGCGCCAAAGAGCGCGCGGGCGGCCGCGGGATCGTCATCGCATTCAAAAAACCCAAAGAAGCCACGCTGCTCCCCGTACCGCTCGATGTGGCCGGCGTTGACGACCGCCGTGATCCGACCCACGTCACGCGTTCCACGACGGGCGAGGAACGAACGGCTCTTTGATCGCTCGTAAAAGGGGTGCTTCCGGAAGCCCAGCAGCTCCTTGTGCGACTGAAGCAGGGGTGGCATCCAGCACGGATCGTCGGCGTAGATCCGCCAGGGGAGATTCACGAACCGCTTCTGCTGGCCCCGCGTTTCCACGGGCTCGATGACCACGTCCGCCACGTCCGCCACGTCGATTCCTCCTCTGGGCCGTCTTTCAAAGTCGTCTAGCGCTGCGGAGAAACCGCCTCCGGAGGCTCCCGCCCGCCTCCGAATTCCGTGTCCTACGCTGCAACACTTTGACAGACCAACAATTCGGACGATCTTCGGGGGGCGGCCGTACGTTCGTCAACATCGGTTGAATCCACCGCTTGCTGAACGTCGCGCAGCTTCTCGTCCGACATAAGAATCGGTGTCGGGTGCGGGCGACGGATCGATCAGCCCGGCATCATTCGTTGGCCCCCTGAAGATGTGAGTCTGTCCGATGATCGCGGCTCGGCAATCTGAAATTCAGGGCACCTGCCTTGTCACCGGGGCGACTGGCCTCGTCGGCAATAACGTCGTTCGCCAACTCCTGGCACGCGGGGCCGCCGTGCGGGCGCTCGTGCGATCCGAGAGCCGGGTGGTCGCGACCGCTCTCACCGGCCTTGCCGTAGACCGGTTTTCGGGCAACGTCGTTGATGAAGCGACGCTCGAGCGGGCCATCGACGGGGCGTCGTGTGTCATCCACGCTGCGGCGTTCGTCCACTGCGGCTGGCGGCATGGTGACGAGATGCGGGAGGTGAACGTCGAGGGCACGCGGCGGATCGCCCGTGCGGCACGGCGGGCTGGGGCACGGCTCGTCCATATTTCGAGCGTCGATACGATCGGCCTCCGCTCGGATGGCGCGCTGGCTGATGAAGAGACGCTGCCGGGTGGTATGCCCGAGTTTCCCTATTTGGTCACGAAGCGGGATGCCGAGGCGGTGGTCATGGAGGAAGTTGATCGCGGTCTCGACGCGGTGATCGTGAACCCCGTCTACATGCTTGGCCCCTGGGATTGGAAGCCATCGAGCGGCCGGATGCTGCTCGAGGTGGGTGCTGGGAAGGGGTTGTTCGCACCGCCGGGCAGCAACGACTTCGTGGATGTCAGGGATGTTGTCGCCGGCATCCTCGCCGCCTTGGTGAAGGGTCGAACGGGGCGGCGATACATCCTCGGTGGTCATGGGATGAGCTACCTCGACGCCTGGCGAGTCATGGCCCGTGTGACGGGGAGGATGCAGCCGATCGGCCTTGCCCCTCGTCCGTGCGTGCGGGTTGCCGGCTGGCTCGGCGACCTCGCCGTTGCCCTTACCGGCCGCGAGGGCGACCTCAACTCCGTCGCCACGACGGTGTCGCTCATCGACCACCGGTATTCGTGCCGCCGGGCCATCAACGAGCTGGGCTACACGTTTCGGCCGCTCGAAGACACCGTGCAGGACGCCTGGGACTGGTTCGTGGCCCGCGGCTACGCCAAGGCCTTCCGCCCGGCCCTCGCGCGGTAGGATTGCAGCGGTCCTGACTTCTGTCTCCGCTCGCTGGATCATGCCGCACATCCTCGTGGTCGAGGACGAGGAGCACCTCGCCTTCGGCATCAAGTTCAATCTCGAGGCCGATGGCCATACCGTGACCGTGGCCGGCGACGGCCAGGTGGCCCTCGATCGGATGGCGTCGGCAAGCCCGCCGATCGACCTTGCCGTCCTCGACATCATGCTCCCGGGCATGAGCGGCTATTCCGTCTGCGAGGCGATCCGCAAGGGAGGCAACAACCTCCCCGTCGTGATGCTCACGGCTCGCACGCTCGTGGAAGACCGAATCCGCGGCTTCGACGCCGGCACCGATGTCTATCTCCAGAAGCCCTTTGATCTCGAGGAGCTCCTGTCGGTCGTTCGCAACCTGCTCATGCGGCGGGGCCGGGACATGACGGCCGTCGGCATGGAGCGTGCGGCCGCGCCAGCCTACCGCTTCGGCTCGACCGAGGTTCACTTCGATACCTGGGAGGTGACCGTCCGCGGTGAGCCGGTGCGACTGACGAACCTTGAGATGAAGCTGCTCAAGTATCTCGTCGAGCACGAGGGCAAGGTCGTGCCTCGTGAGGAGCTCTTGCAGAAAGTCTGGGGCCTCACCCGCGCTCCGGCAACCCGCACGGTCGATACCTTCATGCTCGCGATTCGCAAGTATTTTGAAGACGACCCCTCGAAGCCTGTTCACTTTCTCTCCGTCCGTGGCATCGGCTACCGCTTCGTGGCCGTGCCTGGGTGAGGAACCCCTTGACCTCTTTGAGTGGGCAGCCCGTTCCAGGGCCCTGTCACTCCGTGACAAGACTGCTGTGCGAGTGCGACCGGATTCACCCCGTGTCGGAGGTACCGGGCTGCAGGGCCGTCACTCAGTGACGGGAACACGCAGCAAGGCTGCCGCGGCCGCGCCCGGATCGGGCTGCTTGAGGAGGGATTCGCCGACAAGCATCGCGGCGATGCCGGCGGCTTCGAGCCGCTCACCATCGGCGCGGGTCTTGATGCCGCTCTCTGCCACGAGCACCACGTTGTCGGGCACGCGCTGCCGCAGCCTCAGCACATGGTCGAGATCGGTGGCCATGGTCTTCAAGTTGCGGTTGTTGACGCCGACAAGCGTGGCCCCGAGGTCGAGGACTCGAGAGAGATTCTCTTCGTCATGAATCTCCACGAGCGGCGTCATGCCGAGGTCGAGGATCGCCCGGTAGAGGCTTCGCAGATGGCAGTCGTCGAGGCACTCCGCGATGAGGAGCACCGCGTCGGCCCCGTGGGCCCGCGCCTCGACGACCTGATAGAGATCAATGACAAACTCCTTGCGGAGCACCGGGAGCAGCACCGCAGCTCGGGCGGCCTCGAGATCGGCGAGACACCCCCCGAAGCCGGCATGATCGGTGAGCACCGAGAGAGCCGCGGCACCGGCGGCGGCATACGCCCGCACCACCTCTTCGACCGTCGCACCGGGCCTGATCTCACCCGCCGACGGGCTCTTTCGCTTGAACTCGGCGATGAGCCGAATCGGAGGTGCGGCCGACACGGCAGCAAAAAAATCCCGCACCGGCGGCGCCGAAGGAAGCAGCGCCTCGAGGACGGCCAGCGGAACGCTCTCGCGTGCCACCGCCACCTCCCGCCGCTTCCGCGTCACGATCTCATTGAGAATGTCGGGCATGCCGCGATCTTACCCGGAGGCACACCCGAGCCGTGACGTATTTGCACACCGTCGCTGGGGCCAGGGGCTTTGATTGTGGTCGAGTCGCCTCCGTAAAAGCCCATGGCGATAGCCGTGGGGCTGCGGGTAGAAGACCGCAGGCCGTGGGTATCTCGAGCGGGGTGGCCCAACCACCCGCCGTCCTCTCGCTATCGTGAGGGGCTTCTATGGCGTTTGGCATGTGAACATTTTCTGACAGTGCGGAATCCGCGAGGGGTTGCCTGTGCCCCGTCGCCGGCGTTGTTTGCAAGCGGAGCCAGGATGGGATGCGCCCCGTCTGCTTGGGCGATCCACCACCAAGCACACACGAAACACGACCGCCAGGAGGTGCGGTCGCCGGGCGGAGGCCCGGAAAGTTCGCCGGGGCCATGGATGGCCCGCCGAGCGTACAGCTAGTGCCTGAAGTGGCGACGCGCCGTGAACACCATCGGAATGCCGGCGGCATCGGCGGCAGCGATTACTTCCGCGTCCCGCTTCGAGCCGCCGGGCTGAACGACTGCGGCGATGCCAGCTTTTGCGATGAGCTCGATTGAGTCGGGGAACGGGAAAAAGGCGTCAGAGGCGAGCACGCCTCCGCGAGCTCGTTCGCCCGCCTTTTCGAGCGCGAGCCGCACCGCATCCACGCGGCTTGTCTGCCCGGTGCCAGCGCCGACGAGGCTCGTGCCCTGGCACACAGCGATTGCGTTACTCGTCAACCGGCGCACGACCGTGAAGGCAAAATCGAGGGCCGGTGTGAGAGCCGCTGGCGGTACTGTCTTCGTGACCACTCGCCAAGACGCAGGATCATCGCACCGCTCGTCGGGCCGCTGGGCGAGGAACGCGCCGGCGACGCTCCGGAGCTCGAGGCCCGCGGTTGTCTCCCAGGGATCGCCCGCTGGCATCTCCACCAGTCGCACACTCGCCTTCCACGACGGCTTCGTCGTGAGCAATGCCACTGCGGCCGGATCGAAGGCCGGCGCCGCGATCACTTCCACGAACAGCCCAGGGGCCACCAGCACGTCGGCGCATGCCAGATCGAATGTGCGATTGACGGCCACGATGGATCCAAAGGCGCTCGTGGGGTCGGCCGCCATTGCGGCGGTAAGGGCCTCGAAAAGGGTGGTGGCGGCAGCCGCCCCGCAGGGATTGGTGTGCTTGATGACGACGGCACCAGGATCCTGGAGAAGCCCGGCAAGCCGGGTGGCCGCGTCGAGGTCGAGCAGGTTGTTGTAGGAGAGCTCCTTGCCGGCGAGCTGCCGCAAGCCAGCCAGGCCGCGGTGTGTGCCCGCTGGCGCGAAGAGGGCTGCCGACTGGTGTGGGTTCTCACCGTACCGCAGCGCCAGCCGCTGCTCGATCTCGAGCGACATCCGCGTCGGGAGCGGCGGATCGTCGTCGACACGCACGCGAGCGGCGCGACCCTGGCTTCCCGCTACGAGCCCTGCGTGACGCGCCATCCAGCGGGCGATCGCCGCGTCGTAGGCAGCCGTTCGCTCGAAGGCGCGGGCGGCGAGGAGCTTGCGCTGAGCGAGCGATGTTCCTCCTTCGCCGATGGCTGCGACGAAATCGTCGTACTGCTCGGGGCCCGTGACGATCGCCGTGAAGGCGTGGTTCTTGGCCGCAGCCCGGACGAGGCTTGGGCCCCCGATGTCGATGAGCTCAATGGCTTCGTGCGGCAGGCAGTCTGGCCTCGCGATTGCTTCTTCGAAGGCGTAGAGATTGACGATGACCGCATCGAAGCGATCAATGCCGTGCTCGGCGAGCACGCCGAGGTCATCGGGGCGATCGCCCCGCGCGAGAATGCCAGCAAAGACATTGGGGTGGAGCGTCTTCACGCGGCCGTCGAGGACCTCGGGGAATCCCGTCACGACGGAAACGTCGGTGACGGCCAGGCCGTGGCTGGCGAGTGCCCGGGCGGTCCCCCCGGTACTCACCACTTGGACACCCGCTGCACCGAGGCTAGCGGCCAGGCGATCGAGGCCGGTCTTATCGAACACGCTCACGAGAACGCGACGAACCGGGACGCGATCGGGCGGGCAGGACGGCATGGCGGTTGGATTCATCGCCGCGATTATGCCCACACGGGCTCGAAGCAAAAGGGGCGGCCCTTACTCGGCCGCTGGCAACTCGACCTCGAAGATGCTGCCCCGCTGGGTCAACCTTCCCTTGGCCGCCACCTTGCCTCGCATCTGACGCACAAGTGATCGCACGAGAAAGAGCCCGAGGCCCGTGCCGGGGGTGCTTCGCTCGAGCTCATTGCCCAGCCGTACGAATCTCCGAAACACGGCATGGCGCTGAGCAAGCGGAATGCCCGGCCCGTTATCTGCCACCCGCACCGTCACGCGGCCTCCGCCGGCCGTCGCTATCATCTCCACGCGGGGATCGGGAAGTGAATACTTCACGGCGTTGTCGACGAGGTTTCGAAACACGATCTCCACATCGGTCTCCGGCCCCAGCACGGCGAGGCCTGGCTCACACACGAGTCGCACGGCGTCCTCGGGCATGGCATACCGCTGCACGACCGCCGCCCGTACCTGTTCGAGAATCGGTGCCAAGGCTGTCGCGGCGCCGGAACCTCGGGGCCTGCGGTGCAGCGTGCGCGCTGCATCGAGCAAGTGATCGATGAGGCCGTCGAGCCGTTCGACATCCTGGATCATGAAGCGATGAAAATCGGCCTGCTTCTCCGTGGGCACGGGATGTCGCGAGAGCGTCTGGAGGGAGAGCTTGAGCGAAGCGAGTGGGCTCTTGAGCTCATGCGTGACACTGTCGATGAAGTTGCTCTGCCGCTGCGACAGCGCGATCGCCTTGACGGTCAGGGCCAGGTAGACAATCACCCCGGCGAGCACGGTGACCAAAAGCGCCACGCCAACACCGAGTGCAGCCCAGTAGAAGGCAGCGTTCTTCGATCCGAGCGCCGCGGCGATGCTTACGAGCACCCAGCCAACGGTGAGGGTCACGAGCGACCCGATGAGGACAACCCCGAGCAGGATCGGCCAGCGGTGCGAACGATACGGTTCCATGACCGACTCCAGGACTCTGGTCGATTATGCTACCTGCTCGCGGCACATGCTCTCCATCGCCTTGTGCCACCGCGATTAGTATCTCAGCACCCACACAGGCCTATGGTTCACGACAGGGGATCTCGAGCGTCGATCGCGACCGTGCGGCTCGCGGCTGGCACAGCCGTCGTCGAATTCACGCGTACCGGCGACCGCTGGCGGCACAGCATCTCGACGGCTGACGGCCGCGTGTGGCAGTCGGTCGAGGGAATGGCCGATCACGCGTGTGATCCCCGTTGGCCAGCGTCACCCGTGCTTACGGAGGTGACGCTCACGGAGGCCGGCGGACGGCCAGCGGTACTCGGCCTCGGCCTGGCGGGCCGGTCGCATTTTTCGCTGTGTGTGACGATTCATGCAGACCAACCAGACACCCTCCTCTTTGAAGCCGCCTGCCGGCTGAGTGACATGGCTGGCTGGCTCGGCTCGACCTACTGCTGCCTGGAGAATGGGACGATCCTGATGAAGCCCGGCGGAAGTCCTCCCGCTCCTCCAGCGACGGTCCTGTGGAGCTATTCCGCCGGCCGCGGTGGCCCGAAGGTTCTGCGAGCGCCATCCGACGTCAGCCCGGCTGCGGGCGGGTAAGCGAGGCTTGCGGCAGCCCCGCAGATCGTTCACATTCTCCCTTTGGAATGCTGCCCGCTCCCTTCCATTGAAGCTGCCCATGTTCGACGTAATCGAGCGACTCAAGTCTGAGTGGACCGACAAGTACGTTGTGATCGATTCGCCAGCCCCGGAGCTCGCGCGGTTCGCCGCTGCGACGGGCATTGTGAAGACGGTCAACATGAACGGTCGCTGCCTGGTGCAGTTCGACCAGTACAACAACACTGGCTGGTACGACATTGACCCATCCTGCCTGAAGGTCGTTCCCAAGCCACTGCCGATGCCAGCCGAGAGCAAGCCAAAGGCCGCGGCCCCAGCCAAAACGGCCGCAGCCAAAACGGCCGCTCCCAAGCCCGCTCCCAAGCCCGACGCCAAGCCAGCGGCGAGTGGAAAACCATCCACCGCCGACATCCTCGCCGCGGCTCGTGGCACGGGTGCCAGCCCAGCCAAGCCGACAGGAAAACCCTCGACGGCCGACATCCTTGCGGCTGCCCGGGGCAAAAAGGCGGCAGGAGTCGCGGAAACCGCTGCCCCCGCACAGACCGAGGCGGCTCCGGCAGAAACTGAGGCATCGCTGCCCCCCGAGCCGGTCGCCGCGCCAGTGAAGGCCGCGGCCACGGGCCCGCTCCCTACGACCACGGCTGAAAAGATCGCCTGGTGCCGCACTCACGACGCCAAGGGCTGAGCGGCGACGGTCACTGAGGCAACGGAACGAACGGCTGCGTTCATTCCTTCGCCATCCCTTTTGTACGCACGGAGGCTCCTATGCATCGATACTCGTTTGCGTCCTCGCTCGTCGTTGGCCTCGCGCTGTTCCTCGCCGGCTGCGGTCAGCTCGCCAAGCACCCGATCGTTATCGAGGCTACGCAAGAAGTGACGGGCAACGCCCGCGTTGCCGAGGTCCTGGGGCCACCGGTGACCTGTGAAAAATCGATCCGCGGTACGGCCAATGAGACAGACGGGATTGCCACGCTCGAGTTCAATGCCAAGGGCTCCAAGGGCACCGGCGTCGTCGTGGTCGAAGGCAAGAAGACCCGCGGCGAGTGGGGCGTGACCCGACTCGAATTCCGCCCGGCTGGCGGGGGCGACAAACTCTCGCTCACCTCTGATCTCGAGACCCGCACCGGCGTCGATACCCCGGCATTCGATCCCTCCGCCACGCCGACCACCCCTGCGGGGCCACCGCCGGGGGATATCGAGATCGCCCTGCCCCCTGGCCCTCCTGGTCAGTAGGAAAATAGGGACGGGAGCCATTTCCCGGTACGGCCCGGAGGGTGCTTCGCAGAAATGGCTCCCGTCCCCATTTTCCCCCGGTACGGCCCGGAGGGTGCTTCGCAGAAATGGCTCCCGTCCCCATTTTCCCATATGCGCGCTGGCCCTACGGTGCCCCGGTGGTTGCCTACGGCAGATCGCGAAGCGATTGCAGCTCCTCGGCCCGACCCACCACCAGAAGCACATGGTTGTCCATGAGCTTCCGCTTTCCGTCGGGAAACATGTCGAGCTTTCCCGAGAGTACGTCCTTGATCCCCATCACGTGGATGCCGATCGAGTTGCGAAGGTTGGCCTCGGCAAGTGTCTTGCCGGAGAGCGAACCGGGCATGGCCACTTCCGCCACGCTGTATTCGGGGTCGATCGGAAGAAAGTCGAGAACGTTCGGCCAGGTCATCTTGTCGGCGAGTTGACGGGCGACCTCCTCTTCGGGAAACACTACGCGGTCAGCGCCCAGGTGCTCGAGGATTTTTCCGTGTTCCTTCGTGACGCCCTTCACGATCACCTGCCGGGCCCCGAGCTCCTTGACATGGAGCGTGGCCAGAAGCGATCGGGAGATCGTCTCGCCGAGGGAGATAAAGACCGCCGAGACATCCTTTAGCGGGAGGTTCTCGAGCACCTCCCGCTCTGTGGCGTCACCGATGACGCAGTCGTGAATTTCGTTCTTGACCGCCTCCAGCCGTTCCCGACGGGAATCGACACCGATCACGTGACAGCCGTTGGCTGCGAGCTTGCGGGCCAGAGCCGTGCCGAACGAGCCCATGCCGAGCATGACGAACCGCCTGGTAGTTTTCATGGACGCTAGCCGACGAGCGGCTCCTCCTCGAGGTATTCGGGTTGGTAGGGGGTCCGCTGGCGGCTGAGTGCCACCGCGGCCGTGAGCGGGCCGAGCCGGCCGAGAAACATGAGTCCCATGAGCACGATCTTGCCGGCATCGGTCAGGACTGGCGTGATGCCGGTTGAGAGGCCCACCGTGCCGAGCGCCGAGGTGCACTCGAAGAGCGCTTCGAGAAACCACCGGGGCCGCTCGGCCGCATCCCCGCCGGACTCGACCGAGAGAAGGGCCACGAGCGCCACCATTGCGACCGCCCCGAAGAGGAGCGTTGTCGCCGTGGCACGGCGGATCGCCGAAGACGAAATCGTCCGTCGGCAGAAGTTGGCTCGCGGCAGGCCCCGAAAGCTCGCCCATGAGCTCACCAGGAGCGTCATGAAGGTGCTGACTTTAAAACCGCCTCCCGTCGATGCAGGCCCTGCTCCGATCGCCATGAGGATGATCGCGATGAACAGCGTCGGATTTGCCAGAAGGGCGTAGTCAACCGTGTTGAAGCCGGCGGTGCGGCAGGTGACGGAGTGAAAGATTCCCGCCAGAATCCGAGTGGCCAGTGGCTCGTCAGCGAGCACGCCATCCCGTTCGAAGACCCAGAATGAAATCGCCCCGACGGCCACGAGGAGCGCCGTTCCGACCAGCATCAGCTTCGAATGGACCGAGAGTCGTTGCCAGACGTTGTGGCCTTGTCGCCCACGGGACGCGATATCAAGGATGACCGGAAACCCGATGCCGCCCACGACGATGAGGGAGGCGATGACAGCATTCACTGGCACGTTCGCCACGAAGCCGACGAGGCTGTCGTCGGCGAGTGAGAACCCTGCGTTACAAAACGCGGAGACCGAGTGGAAGGCCGACCACCACAGCACCTCGCCAGGGGAACCACGGCCCCAGGTGGCCCATACGAGGAGCACGAAGCCGATGAGCTCGGCACAGGCCACCACGAGGAAGACGGCGATGGCTACGCTGCGAAGGTTTTTTCCAGCCTTGATGCCAAGGGTTTCAGCCACGACGGCCTGTTGACGGAGCGAGGCCTGACCACCGATCTGAAACGCCGCGAGGGTCGCGATCGTCATGATCCCCAAGCCACCCACCTGGATCAGAACGAGGATCACGCCCTGGCCGAAGAACGAGAAGTCATGCGGCGTTGATCGCACCGCGAGCCCGGTCACGCAGCAGGCGCTGGTGGCGGTGAAGAGGCCGTCCACGAGGCTCACGGGCGGCCGATCCGGCTGCCGAGCCACGGGAAGCGTCAGCAGAAACCCCCCTATGAGAATCGTGAGCACATAGGCTGCGAACGAAACCCGGGCGGGGTAGCTGGTGAGCGTTCCAGTAGTGAGTTGGGCCATCGATTGAGGTGCCCATGGCCTTCCGCCAGAGGCACCCAGGGGCTGCCCGTCGAGGGGGCGGCTCCAGCCGCGCCAGCATCCTCGCCGTCCCTCAAGCGTACTTGCCGTCGCCGATGCCCGGCAGTTCCCTTGCGAAAATGCCGGTTTTTCCGCTGAAGGCAGGGCTGCTCAAAATTGTTTGACTCGTGCGAGCACGGGTCCATAATGTCTTCGTTCACCACGAACGCCGAATGCCCGCGAGGCCCCCAGGGCCACGTTGTCAGCGGGCGGTCGCGATGGTCCGCCGGTCGGCATCCCGAGGGATGCGTCCGAGCGCTGGCCCGCGCCCGAGTGTTCACGGGAAACGAGCAGCTAAGCCCGGCAGGACGTTCTGCCGGTCCGCTGGCTGTCGGTGACGACGTTTCATGAAAAGGAGTTGCTTCGTGGCGATGACCCGGATTCGCAATGTGTTTGAAATCATCGAGCTGTATGGTCACGACGAGAACTTTGAGCCGGTGAAGACCGAGCAGTTCATCCCGACGGCGGCCCCTGCTGGCTCGCGGCAGAAGATCGACATCCTGGCGGAGCGGATCCAGCGGGGCATGCCCCTGTGGCACCCCGAAGACTCGACCGACATGCCCATCGGCGAGCTCGTGACAAGCGCGTGAGCCGCGGTGTGTCGCCCTCGAGGCGGCACCCTCTGACCTTCGTTTTATTGCCCTCCGCGGGATCGCCCGCGGAGGGCAATTTCGATTTCACGGCGAGCGGTTGCGGCCTTGAGCTTCTGTCGCTTGTCGTGGGCTTGGCGACCTCGGCCAATGCCCATGAGCACTTTCACGCGGCCGTCCTTGAAGTACATCTTGAGCGGTACGAGCGTGAGCCCCTTCTCAAAGGCTTGCGCCGCAAACGTGCGAATCTCCCGGCGGTGTAGCAGAAGCTTGCGAGGGCGTTTCGGCTTGTGGTTGAGCTGGTTCGCCTTCTCATATTCAGGGATGTCGCAGCCCAGGAGCCAGACTTCCACTCCGTCAACACGCCCATAGGCCTCGTCAAGGCTCATGCGGCCGCTCCGCAGGCTCTTCACCTCGCTGCCCACCAGCGCGATCCCGCACTCGAGCGTGTCAAGAATTTCGTACTCGTGTCGGGCCTTGCGGTTCTCGGCCACGAGCCGTTCGGCTGGCTTGTCGGCCGAGGCGGGTTTCGTCTTCTTCGCGGAGGCGGAGGCGGTGGGCTGCGGTGGCTTTTTCTTGGCAGACATGGGGTGGTTACCGCTGACCGACTCGTGGGCGGGGTCGAGTCTCCACGGTACACTTTACGGCTTTCCGCCGCAGCGCCACGGCGGCCCCAGGCCCGGGTGACCACCGCCCGGCCATTCCCACCTCACCCCTCCGGACGACACCATGCGATCCATTCGGATGGTCCACGCACTCCTCGTGATCCTTGCCGTCGTGGCCTCCGCGGCCAGCGGGCCAGCGGCCGACAACGGCCCTGGGTTTGTGGCTGGCGATGCCAAGCCGCAGGGCGATGGGCCGTTCGTGCAGGTGCCCGGCGGCTGGATGGTGCCCTACGAGGAGAAGATTCCCGGGAGCGACATCGCCTTTCGGATGGTCCCCGTGCCCGGTGGCACGCTGCGAATGGGGAGCCCCGCGAGCGAGGCGGGCCGCTCAGCCGACGAGGGGCCAACGTTTCAGGTGACGGTCGAACCCTTTTGGATGGGCGAGCATGAAGTCACCTGGGGTGAGTACCAGCAGTACATCAATGCCCACAACGTGTTTGAGTCCATGCGGGGAGCCCACATCCGCCCCATCGACGAATCAAACGAAGCCGACGCCGTTACCGCTCCAACCCCGCTCTACGATCCGTCGACGACCTACATGAACGGCGAAGAGCCCGAACTGCCGGCCGTCACGATGACCCAGTTCGCCGCGCGGCAGTACACAAAATGGCTCAGCGGCCTGACGGGTCGGTTTTATCGAATCCCTGCCGAGAGCGAGTGGGAGCATGCCTGTCGCGCCGGCACCGACACCCCCTTCTCCTGCGGCGACGAAGACTCGCTCGATGCCGTCGCCTGGCTTGCCGACAACTCCGATGACACCACGCACCCCGTCGGCGAAAAGAAGCCCAATGTTTTTGGTCTTTACGACATGCACGGCAACGTCGCGGAGTGGGTCGTGGACGAGCTTATCGCTGGCGGCTATGCCAAAGTCGCTGCGCTCCCGCAGCCCGTAGCCGTCGTGGCAGCGATCCAGTGGCCCGTACAACTCTATCCCCGTGTGCTGCGTGGCGGCGCCTATTTCGACGAGGCGGCTGAGTGCCGAAGCGCCGCCCGCAAGGGCTCGCGAGACGCCGGGGGGGATCGGAAGAACCCCGACTGGAAGGAGGAGGATCCCAACCTCCCGAAGAGTCCATGGTGGTATACCGAGGAGCCGGCCCTTGGCGTCGGCATGCGAATGATCCGACCGTTTGTCGTGCCTGCGGATGCCGCAGAGCGGCGGCGTTGGTGGGAAGCCGATGAGCAGTCCATGAAGGACGACGTGGCCAATCGCCTCGACGAAGGCCGCGCCGCCCGTGGCATCGTCGATCCAAAACTGCCAGCCGACCTTAAGAAGGAAGGGATATGGGAGTGAGCAGCCGCGAACACCAAATGTGGAAAGCTGAAGGCCTGCTGGGCAAACGCGCATGGATCTGCCCAGCGTGTATCTGCCTTCTGTTGGTCACCGCACCAGCGGTCGCCCGCGATTGGCCCGATTGGCGGGGGCCGAATGAAGACCGGCACTACGAAGGGCCGCCACTCGTCACGTCGTTCGATCCCGAGAGCGGAGAAAACATTCTCTGGCAGCATGATGAGGGCGGAATCTCCACGCCGGTGATCATGGGCGGTCGGCTCTACACGCTCGTCCGTCACGCGCCAGACACTCCCGCCGAGGCTGAAAAGGTCATCTGCCTCGACGCCCGCACCGGCAAGAAGCTTTGGGAAAACATCTTCAACGTCTATCTCTCGGACGTCCCTGCTGAACGGGTCGGCTGGTCGGCGGTGGTGGCCGACCCCGCGACGAACACCGTCTTCGCCCATGGTGTCTGCGGTGTCTTCACAGCCATCGATGCCGCCACTGGCAAAACAAAATGGCAGCGGAGTCTTCATGAAGAGTTCGGTTTTCTCTCGACCTATGGTGGTCGCACCAACATCCCGGTGGTGTTCGAAGACCTCGTGATCGCAAGCGCCGTGGTGACCGGCTGGGGCGACACCGCGCGGCCGGCCCATCGATTCCTGGGGATGGACAAGGCGACGGGTGCAGTCCGCTGGATGAACGGCACGAAGGAACTGCCCGAAGACACGACGTACAGCTCTCCCTCCCTCGCCGTTCTCGATGGCCAGGCCGCGCTCGTCTTTGGCTCAAGCGACGGGAGCGTCTGGAATTTTCAACCTCGGACCGGTCGGCCCACCTGGAATTTCAGGATGTCCCGCCGCGGTATCAATACCCCACCACTCGTGGACGGTGACACGGTCTACATCTCGCAGTCAGAAGAAAACCTTGACAACACGTCGATGGGATCGGCCACGGCGTTCAAGGCAGCGGGCGGCGGCGACATCACGGCCACAAACGCCGTCTGGCAGCGGAAGGGCCTGATGGATGGCCGATCGATGCCAGTCGTGCTCGGCGACCGCGTCTATTTTGCCGAAGACGGTGCCAAGCTTTTTGTTTTTGACAAGAACACTGGCGAGCCGATTGGCCGTCCTCAAAAGCTCCTCGGCACGATCATCCGTGGCAGCCCGCTGGTGGCGAACGGAAAACTCTATGTCTGCTCGACGAGTGGGTTTCATGTGATCGAGCCGACGGCCGATGGGTTTCGTTTCGTTCATCGCATGCGGCTCGATGAAGAGGACGAGGTCACGGCGTCGCCGATCGCGTCTGCCGGCCTCCTGTACCTCGTGACCGGCGCGCGGATTTATTGCATAGGAGAGCATGCGGCGGTGCACAACGAGTCCGGCCCACAGAAGACGCGGGCCCAGACGGTCTCTGCAGCCACCGCGGGAACCCCAGGTGAGCCAGCCTGGGTGCAAGTGGTGCCAGCCGAGGCACAGCTCGTCGCCGGCGAGACTTTGCCATTGAAGGTTCGACTCTACGACGCCCAAGGCCGCTTCCTGAAGGAGTCGCCGGCGGCCTTTTCGTCAACAGTCGGCAGCGTGTCTCCCGACGGCCGGTACACGGCGCCTGCGGGAATGCATGCGGGAGCCGTCGTCACGGCGAAAGTCGGCAGCCTCGAAGGCAAGGCGCGGATTCGGTCCATGCCGTCACTCCCGTGGCGCTTCGATTTTGAAGACATTCCACTGGCGGCCAACGCAAAGGGTGGCCCGCCGCAGGGCGAACCACCGCTTCCCTGGATCGGCATGCGGCATCGCCACGTGGTCCGTGAGGTGGAAGGATCGAAGTGTCTCGTGAAGGTGACTACGATCCCCAAGGGAACGCGCAGCCAGGGCTGGATGGGCCCCATCGGTCTCCATGACTACGCCATCCAGGCCGATGTGCGCGCGGCTGAAAGCGGCGTGGGCGCACCGGGCGACCCCGCGACGCCTGCAACCAACAGCGACGCCGACGCCTTCGCCAAGGCATTTGGTTCGCCGGCCGCGCTCGAGAAGGCCCGGATGCCTGACATGGGGCTCATCGCTCAGCGCTACACGTTCGACATGATGGGCGCCGCCCAGCAGCTTCAGCTTCGGTCGTGGCCGCCCCAGGTGGCGACCCACTTCTCGAAGACAATTCCGTTTTCGTGGGAAGCAGGTCGCTGGTACACGATGAAGTTCGAGGCCCGTACCCGTGACGGCGATGCCGTGTTGCGGGGGAAGGTGTGGCCACGAGGCGAGCCCGAACCGAAGGCGTGGACGGTCGAAGCCGTTCACGAGAAGGGCAACCTCCAGGGCAGCCCTGGCTTCTTCGGCAATTCCAAGGATTCCGAAATCTTTATCGACAATGTCTCTGTGGAGGCCGTGAAATGATCTTCCGACTGCTCATGAGCTGCATGCTCGCTGCCGTGACTTCGCCGCTCCTGCTCGCCGACACGGCCGATTGGAACCAGTGGGGTGGCTCAGCGCAGCGGAATAACACGCCAGACGCAAAAAATCTCCCTGTTGAATGGGAGCCGGGAACGTTTGATGCGAATACCGGTGCCTGGGAACCCGAGACGAGCAAGAACGTGGCATGGGCCGCAGCCCTCGGCAGCCAGTCGTATGGCAATCCGGTCGTGGCCGACGGCAAGGTGTATGTCGGCAGCAACAACGGCAGGGGCTGGCTCAAGCGGTATCCAGCCGCTGTGGATCTCGGCTGCCTCTTGGCCTTCAACGTGAAGGATGGTTCATTCCTCTGGCAGGACTCGAGCGAGAAGCTGCCCACGGGGCGTGTTCATGATTGGCCGCTCCAAGGCATTTGCTGCGCACCGCTCGCCCAAGGCGACAGGCTCTGGTACGTGACGAGCCGCGGCGAGGTGAAGTGCCTCGACACCGAGGGCTTCCGCGATGGGGAGAACGACGGCCCCTTCACCGATGAGAAGGTTGTCGCCGACGACGAGGCGGATGTCGTCTGGGTGCTCGACATGATGAAGACGCTCGGCGTCTCCCAGCACAACATGTGCTCGTGCAGCGTGACCAGCCACGGCGACTGGCTTTTCGTGATCACCGGCAACGGCGTGGACGAGGGGCACATCAATCTCCCCAGTGCCGCGGCGCCGAGCTTTCTGTGCATCGACAAACGGGATGGCAAGCTCCTCTGGGCCGACGCCTCCCCAGGCGCCAACATCCTCCACGGCCAATGGTCGAGCCCGGCCTTTGCCGAGATCGGCGGCGTCCCCCAGGCGATCTTCGGCGGAGGCGACGGCTGGGTCTATGCGTTTGACGCCCGCGGTGACAACGGAAAAGCAAAACTTCTCTGGAAGTTCGACTGTAACCCCAAGGTGTCGAAATATTCGCTCGGTGGCCGGGCCAATCGCAACCACATCATTGGTACACCGGTGATCCATGACGGCCTCGTCTATATTGCGGTGGGCGAAGACCCCGAGCACGGCGAGGGCGTGGGACACCTCTGGTGCATCGATCCGACCAAGCACGGTGATGTGTCGAGCGAGATCGCTGTGAGTCTCGCCGACCCGACGACGCCGCTTCCGCACCGCCGCAACCAGGCTGTCATCGAGGAGGACGGCGAGGTGGCTCGCCCGAATCCAAATTCAGCGGCGGTCTGGCACTACCCCGGCTTCGATGCTGATGGCAACGGCAAGCTCTCCTTTGAGGAGACGATGCACCGCACCTGCGGCACGGTCGCCATTCAGGACGGGCTCTTGCTCGTGGCCGATTTCAGCGGCCTTTTCCATTGCCTCGACGTCAAGACGGGCAAGCCCCTCTGGACCCACGATATGCTTGCGGCCTCGTGGGGCTCCCCGCTCATCGCCGATGGCAAGATCTACATCGGCGACGAGGACGGCGACATCACGATTTTTGAAGTGTCTCGCGACATGAAGATCCTTGGCGAGATCAACATGGGCAACAGCGTCTATTCGACGCCCGTTGCCGTGGGCAACACGCTCTACATCGCCAACAAGAGCTACCTCTTTGCCATCCGGGAGGGGGCAACACCGCCCCATAAGTAATGCCTGGCCTCCTTTTCTTCGGTGTGCGGCTTTCCGCGTTCTGGTGTTTCCTCGTCATGCTCGCGTGGGCCGTGGCCGTACCCGCTGCCGAGCCGACGAGTCCTCGCGAGGCCCTCGTCTCTGCGAATCGCGTGCTCATTCTCGGCGACTCTATCACGCACTCAGGGGGATGGGTTGCGGATGTAGCCGCCTGGATGGAGTACGAAGGGCTCGACGCCGACGTGATCAATTGCGGGCTTCCCAGCGAGACTGTCTCGGGGCTTTCTGAGGAGGGGCATGCGGGCGGAAAGTTTCCGCGGCCGGATCTTCACGAGCGACTCGACCGAGTGCTCAGGCTCGTTCGCCCCGACGTCTTGGTGGCGTGCTACGGCATGAACTGCGGGATCTATCAGCCGCTCGACGACGAGCGGTTCGCCGCGTTCAAGGCCGGCACCGAGCGACTCCATGCGGCGGCCGAGAAGGCGGGTGCGACGATCATCCACCTCACCCCTCCGGTCTACGGCGGGCCCTCCGGGACCAAAGGTCCGGCCGGCAACACCGACTATGACGCTGTACTCACGGCCTATTCCGACTGGCTCGTGTCGAAGCGTGCCGACGGCTGGCTCGTGATCGATGTCCACGCCTCCATGAAGCGAGCCCTCGCGGAGCGCCGTCAAAGCGATCCTTCATTTGCGTTCGCCAAGGACGCTGTGCATCCAGGTGACGAAGGACACCTCGCGATCGCCCGGGCGGTCATTGCTGGCCTCGGCGACGAGTTGTCTGCGTCGGCAGCCGATCTCCCCGAGCGACTCGCACCCTTTCTTCCCGATGTGACGAAGCGGATGGGGATTCTCCGCGATGCCTACCTCTCGGCCGCCGGTCACCGCCGGCCAGGCATCAAGCCAGGCCTCTCGGTGGCCGAGGCGGAAGCCAAGGCCCAGCTCATCACGGACTCTCTCCGGGACCGCCGGCTCCAGCTTCGCGGACGCCAACACGAGCCGACCAGCGAATGGCGTATGGCCATCGAGTGGCCGCGGCCGAAGGTGGTCGATCCGGGGCCGGCTCCGGCTGAACCAGCTCCGATCCCGGCCGACGCAATCGTGCTTTTCGATGGCCGCGATATGTCGGCCTGGAACAATGGCGAGAAGTGGAAGGTGGCCGACGGTGCCGTCACAGTTGGCAAGGGATCGATCGTGACAAAGCAGGCGTTTGGGGATTGCCAGATCCACCTCGAATTCCGGATGCCCTCGCCGCCTGTTGGCGAGGGCCAGGGCCGCAACAACTCAGGCGTCTTCCTCATGGGCCGCTACGAGATTCAGGTCCTCGATTCCTATGAGGACGGCACCGATGGCCCGCTCACCTACCCCGACGGCCAATGCGGTGCCCTCTACAAGCAGCAGCCGCCAGCCGTGAATGCCTGCCGTGCTCCTGGCGAGTGGCAGACCTACGACATCCTCTTCACGCGGCCACGATTCACGGCGGACGGCCTCGTCGAAAAGCCAGGCCGCGTAAGCGTGCTCCACAACGGTGTGGCGATCCACGCAGATACGGTGATCAAAGGCAGCACGCAGTGGCATGTGCCGGCGGGGTACGAGCCCCATGCCGATGCGCTGCCCATCTCCCTTCAGGATCACGGCAACCCGGTGCAGTTCCGCAACATGTGGATCCGCCCGATCGAGCCGGTCATGCCCACGGCCAAGTGAATGCGGCTGGCTTCACCGCGACGCAGGCCATCCATGGCAATCGTGTTCGGCACGGCCCTTGCGCAGGGCTTGGAGGCAAGCCGCATTGGTTCGCCGGCGGTGGCATGCTCGTCACCTTCGCGATTGTGCGAGTGTGCTCTCGTGGATAGTGGTCCGCCGCTTGGCCGCGCAAAGATGAGATGCTCGGCTCCTGCGCGTGCCCCCGACCGGCTCCTCAGCATCCGGGGTGGGAGGGCCAGCATGCGAATGCCGCGTCATGCGCGCAGCGTCGAACGCCGCAGGCGTTCAGGCCTGCGGTGCCCCTATTTCGGCTTTCGTCTTGAAGCGATGAAGGCCTCGAGTTCCTTGAGGCTGGCGCGGCCAATGAGGT
>Ga0163153_10000683_pt1 | contig 57736 bp, 58 predicted proteins | sample OliLakLV19MP6IB1_FD_148629 | JGI IMG/M metagenome (GOLD analysis project Ga0163153, IMG submission 148629) | Freshwater microbial mat bacterial communities from Lake Vanda, McMurdo Dry Valleys, Antarctica - Oligotrophic Lake LV.19.MP6.IB-1 | ecosystem: Environmental > Aquatic > Freshwater >... | reverse complement strand
CTCATATAGATAAACTGAATGAGAAACCCCGATGGTAAGAGTGCCATTTTGAATGCTTAAAGGGGTGGAGTGTGCCGCATAAAAATCACCTACGATCAAGGCCCAATCTGACATGATCCGGCTTTCCACCGCTTTTTGGTCTAAACCCGCACTTTTAAGGAATCTCACTACCCCGCTGGCAATCGGGTGCATATCACGAGTTGGCGGACTTTCAAATACACCTCTGAATTCGCCGAGTATCTTATTTTTATAATCAGTGGCCATATCGTCAAAAAAAAACCCCGCAAATGCGGGGTTTTAAGAAAATAAAATTTTATTGTCCATCGCTTCCGATAGCCTCAACAGGGCAACCTTCCATCGCTTGCTTACAAAGCTCTTCTTCTTCAGGGGATGTAGGTTGTTTATAAAGATATGAATGACCTCCATCATCATTTCTGGTGAAATTATCAGGAGCTGTCTCACGGCAAAGGTCACAGTCAATGCATTGATCATCAACGTAATATTTGCCTGATACATTTTGGGAGTATTTATTTGCGATTGTAGCCATAGATTTAAATAGGTTAGTTTTACTTAATATAGATATTAAAGATAACTGTGCAACTTATTTCTATTGTTTACGGTCATTTTTTTTTGTGGCTTAATCAATATAAGTGAAACAGTATCTCAATAGGTCATCGATAGGGGCAATTGTCGCAATTATTTTGACGACGCTCGCCTATCTGAGCAGTTTAACGAATTCATTTGTCTACGACGATTTTGATTACATTATCGATAATCCTATCGTGAAAGCCACGGAGACGAGTTTTCAAGAAATCCTTACATCATCATATCCTCCCCATCATCCCGAACAAAATCTTTATCGTCCGGTCGTTACAGTCAGCTATTTGTTAGACAAGACATTTTGGGGAATCAGTGGAAATCCTGGGCAGGATATTACCTATTTCCATCTGAGTAACCTTGCTTTTCATCTAGCGGTAGTGTTGCTGCTCTATTTTCTAATCCTGTCATTGCCTCCAGTTAAAGGGGCGCGATCACGGGAAATGATTGCGACGTTATGTGCTACCTTCTATGGCGTACACCCGGTTACCACCGAGGCAGTCGCCTGGGTTTCCGGCCGCGCAGAGATTATATCCGCCTTATTTTGTTTGACTGCATTGGTCTTACTTGTGTACGCGATCAGGCAGGGGACGCGGGGATTCCCGTTTTTATTCGGCTCATGGGTGTCATTTTTCTTTGCCCTGTTATCAAAGGAAAATGCCCTTGTATTACCAATAATAGCCATTCTCATTATTTTTTGGTTGGGAATGTATGAAAAGGTCGAATGGAAAAAAATATGGATCGCCCCCGCTGGTTTAATCATATTAGCGTTTCTTTATTATTCGAGTCGTTCTTCAATATTCAAAGGCCTCCCGATGCAAGAACAGGCCTACGTCGGGGTGGTCGATTCGTTCACGAGGATTTTAGTCGCATGTAAAGTGCTGGTGCGATATCTCTGGTTGATTGTATTTCCCTATGGTCAGTCGGTATTCCATGAGGTGGAAGTCGAAAAATTGATTAGTTCTTTCTCGCTTTTTATCCTATTAGGATTGTCTGTAACAGCCGTTATCTATCGGAAAAAAGCCCCTTGGTTTTTATTCGGATTGATCTTTTTCTTTGTGGCAATCCTGCCAGTGAGCAATTTGCTCATCCCCATTGGTGCTGTAATGGCTGAAAGATTTTTATATTTTCCACTGGTCGGGGTCACCTTGGCTTTGGCGTTTTGCCTAGGAACCGCTCAAAAGAAGGTTACAGGGTGGATTGTGCTTATATTGGGACTGGTGATTATCCATCACATGATCAAGACGGGTTTGCGGAACCTTGACTGGAAGAATGACACCACGTTGTGGTCTGCGGCCCTAAAGGTATATCCGGGGAGCTTTTTGACTCATGCCCAATATGGATTTGCGGAGGCCGCCAACGGGAAGATGCCGGAGGCTTATCAATCCCTCGAAAAAGCAAGCATTCTTCTCGCTGCGCAACCTCCTGTATTTCGGGAGAAATTCGGACCCAAAATTAATAGGAAAATGAAGGAAATTGTGGCGGGGATGTCAGAAAAACCCGATTCAACGGATTTGATAAAAATCCATGAGATAGCTCGTGCGGGGAAGTTAGGGGAAGCCGCCATCCTTTATGCGGCATATCTGGACAAAAATCCGGCCAGTCTGTCTGCTTATCAAGCAATGATTGATTGTTTGATGAGGTTAGGGGCTTTCAAGGAAGCTGCCTATGAACTTCAGAAGTTGATCCGTCTTACACCCAAAAATGGGATTTTGTACGGGAAATTAGGGTATTGTTATGGGCAAATGTCGAAATTTTCTTTGGCGAGGATGAATTACAGGAAGGCCCTTGAATTGAATTCATCGGATAGCGTCAGCTTTGCAAACTTGGGAATTCTTGAGATGAGGAGCGGACAATATCCATTGGCAATAGTGTATTTTCGTGAAGCGGTAAAACTCCAGCCGGACAATCCTGATTTCCTGTGTAATCTTGCCGCATGTGAAGTTGCTTTGGGGCGTACGGATGAAGCCAAGGCCATCTTACGCCAGTTGCTTGCTAAAAATCCCACGTATCAGCCTGCAAAAGAAATGATCAAATCTTTGAAAAAATAATAATTTCTGCTAACAATCACACCATGACATTTAACCCTGAAGATTTTTTTGATCTAAATGATTTTGATCATAAACGTGTTTTTGATGGGTGTAATGATGTCTGGGATGTATTAAATCAAATCGTCCCATATCTGACAAATAATTTTAAACCTAGCCTATTGAATGAAGCAGTTGGATTTCCCTATATTGATAATAATGTATCGATAGGAAAAGGGACAATTGTGGAAGATGGTGCGATGATTAAGGGGCCAGCAATTATCGGGGAGCATTGTGAAATCCGGCACGGGGCTTATATAAGGGGCAATGTCATTATTGGTAACCACTGTGTGGTCGGAAACTCATGTGAAGTCAAAAATTCCATCCTCTTGAACCATGTGGATATTCCCCATTATAACTATGTCGGGGATTCTGTATTGGGAAATTATTCCCATTTGGGGGCAGGAGCAATTTGCTCGAATCTAAAACTTGATAAGACGAATATTATCTTACGGGACGGCGAACGTGAGATTCAGACGGGCTTAAGGAAATTTGGGCTCATTTTGGGGGATCGGGCTCAGGTCGGTTGTAATTGTGTGTTAAACCCCGGTTCTGTCATTGGAAAAGATTCGTTAATTTATTCCGGTGTGCAATGGCGGGGAGTGTTGGATTCCGGTAAGGTTGTTAAATTCAAAATAGACTATGATATTGTCGAACGGAAATTAAAATGAATGCCTGCCTTCATCTCGATGGAACACAAGATTATCCCTTGCATGGTGCGGTATCCATCGGGCGACAGCCTGAGAATATTATCTGTTTGGATAGTCCGAAAGTTTCGCGTAGGCATGCCTTAATCCATCCTCAAGATGGGCAGGATTATTGGTTGGTGGATCTTGGCTCAAGTAATGGCACCTTTTTGAATGGGAAACGGTTACAACAGCCTTCACAGTTGAACTCCGGGGATGTGATCGGGATTGGAGATTCACAGATATTATTCCAAAAAGAAGACAGTGAGTCTACTCATGCCGCTGCTGGAGTAGAGTATGACCGTACACTTTGTGAAGTGATGAATAAAAATTGTTGGCTTTTACTTTTGGATATTATTGGATTTACCGAGCTTAGCCAGAGCACAAATCCTGACGAACTATCAAAAATGATGGGTAAATGGATGCTCTCCTGTAGTGGTCTGATTGAAAGTCATGGAGGAAGTGTAAATAAATATTTAGGGGACGGGGTATTAGCTTTCTGGACTGATGGCCCTGATCAAGTCGGGAAAATACAAGGTCTCTTGAATGAATTTGTCGTGTATAAAAATGAAAGCCCTTTGCCATTCAGGGTCGTTTTTCATTATGGGAAAGTCATTTTCGGTGGTCGTCTCGCGACCGGTGAAGAGTCGATTTTAGGGCCGGAGTTAAATCTCATATTCCGTATCGAAAAGGTTTCTTCCTCTCTGAGGAGGGAGATGATCTGTACAGAAAGTTTCCGCGAGATGGCAGGGATTAATGATAGGACGGAAGATATGGGAGAACATATTTTGAAAGGTTTCTCCAAACCCTGCCGGGTGTATGCCATTTTGGGGTAGAGGGAATAGTAGTTATAGTATTCCCATTAAACGAGCGAGGGTGACCGCAACAAATAATCCTGCAATAAATATAAGGACTATATTAATGACGGTCATAGGGCTTTTTTCTTTTTTAAGTCCCTTAAAAGTACTGGCAGGTGGGGATGCAGTATGGCTTGGTGAAACAGTAGATTGTGTATCTTGCGGCGCTTTAGGGGAGTCGCTGTCAGATTTATTCGTTTTTTTATTTTGTGCAGTATCTTGTACTTTTGAAGGTTCTTCTGTAGCGGGACTTGGAATTTCCGAAACATAGTCACATAACATCTGGCCGAAACGCATTTTATCCCCGTTTTTGAGCAGTTTCTCCGATAAAAGTTTGTCGCCGTTCAAATATGTTCCATTTGTAGAAGAATTATCCTTCAGAATGAAATTGCCGGATTCGTGGCGGTTAAAAAGAGCATGATGACTGGAAAGCGAGGATTCGGGTAATTCAATCTGGTTATCTTCCAGACGTCCTATGGAAATACTTTCATCTTTAAGTTCAAATTCCCTATCTTTGAATTCAGTATTTGTCACCACAAGCTTAGGCATGAAGATATCAAACTCTTGTGCGAAAACCTTGTAAAGCTTTTCCTTTACTTTAGTGGCCAAGATATTGAGTAAAGGACTTTAGTCTTTATATAAGGACTTAAAGAGGCGGTTTGAAAAAACACAGAGGGAGGAACTAATCAGGATCATCCAGACATTAAAGCGGGAAACTTTAATACGATGATAGGGGTCTAACGGATTGTTTGTATCTGATTTAAGCTTACGTAATGTTCGTACCCCGATGAGTATAGGCCAAGCGCAGGCTAGGCGCATACGCCACTGACGCTTTGGGTATTGGAGTGTATAAGTCCATGCATCATCATAGTAAGATTCTGCTAAGGCCAGCCATTGGAAATAGAGAGGCCTGAGTATTTCAAACTTTTCAGCATTGAGCAATTCTTTTGGGGTTACCCCGATATCTTTTAATTGACTATTAGGAAGGTAACAACGTCCATTTAATAGGTCCCGAGGCAGATCGCGTAAGATATTGGTTAACTGTAATGCCTGACCAAAATGAATGCCGCGTAAAATGGTTTCATCAGGATTCCATACCTTAGAGTCCTCTATGTGGTGGATACACATCTTTGTCCAGAATTCTCCGACACACCCAGCTACACGGTAGGTATAGTCTTGAAGCTCGTCAGGCGTTTGGAGAGAGGGTATTTCCATGGGCGGAGCAGAAAAACGTTCGAGGTCAAGATCCTGGCCAGAGCAGATAATATTCAAGACGTTGACAATTTGCTCTTTGTCAAAGCTAGTTTGGGTTTGGAGGAGCAGGATACACTCTTGAAGGTTGCCCAGTAATATTTTTTCGCCTTCGGAACTTTGATGGGGGAGTAGGTCTTCTTTGATATTTCCCAGTAACGGTTCCACGGACTGATTTCGGATCGATAAATTCAAAATCCTGAGATAATCCCGTCTTTTTTCAAGGGGGATAACTTTTGTGTCCGCAATCGTATCGGTAGCCCGGGCCAAGAGGTAAGCTAGACTGACGGGTTCCCTCATGGCAGGCGGTAGGATCCGGAGTGTCAGATAGAAAGACCGTGAAACACTTTTAAGCAGGGGGCCTATCAGAAAGGACGTGGTCTTCACGACTTGTGCGGGACTTCAAGTTTGAATTTCGGAATACGTGTAATGATTCTTTGTCCGAATTCATCAAGTCCGATATAAGCACCCTCTGCGATACTATCGCAGGCGATGGTATGGTAGCTATTATACGAGAAACTCTCCCCGGAAGCGATTTCAGGTGTCTGCCCGACGACCCCGTCCCCTTCGACGATCAGTTTGTCACCAGTCTCATCTGTGACAACCCACTTGCGGCCTTTGATTGTCACCTTTCTGTCCGATTGATTATGGATCGTGATAAAATAGATAAAGGGATAAGGTTTTTCGGTAGGAGCCTGTAGCTGGGGAGAATAGATGATACGATCGATTGTTACGTAAAGCTCTTTGAGTTCTATGGGTTCTGACACACGTACAAAATATAATACGCGTGCCCGGGTGCAAGCAAAAGGTTTGTAAAGATTCAAGACCCCGGCATAATCAGAAAATGAAGCAAGTTGCTTTAACAGTCGCTGGTTCGGATAATAGTGCCGGTGCGGGCATCCAAGCCGATTTAAAAACTTTTTCGGCATGTGGTGTCTTTGGCACTACTGCCATCACATGTATTGTGTCTGAGAATCCCGACCGTGTGGTGGGAATTCAGGCTGTTAAAGCATCCCTTGTAGCCTCCCAAATTGCCACGGCAAGGGAATATTTTAAGATTCAGGCAGTCAAAACGGGCATGTTATATGAGCGTGGGATTATTGATGCCATTATTCCTGAAATTGCTAAACTCAATAGCCCGCTAATTGTCGATCCGGTCATGGTGGCTACAAGTGGGGCTGTTCTTTTAAAGAAAGACGCCCTTAACGCTATTTGTACAAAAATAATTCCAATGGCATCATTGGTTACCCCAAACCTAAATGAGGCCGAACTTTTACTTTCAAGAAAAATTCAATCTTTAGAAGATGCCAAGGGGGCGGTTGTGTCTCTCGTTGAAAGATTTGGTGTGCCATTCCTTCTAAAGGGGGGGCATCTTAAGTCGAGAGATGCGACCGATATCTTATATGATGGGAAGGTTCTTTCTGAGTTTTCCGCACCTTTTATCAGGGGCATCCATACACATGGGACCGGTTGCACATATTCGGCAGCTATTTGTGCCGGTATGGCCCGGGGAATGAATCTAGAGGAAGCTGTCGGGTTCGGTAAAAAATATATAACCGGGGCTTTGAAGAATATCCTTCGCTGGCCACGAAAACGGTTTGCGTTAAATCATTTTTGGTCGCCATGAGACGTCCTCTCTTGGGCTTATCACTTTGTTTTTCCCTCGGGATACTTTGTGAGGAAATATTCCAATCAGGGGTTTGGATGGTTTGTCTCACGACGATTCTTTTTCTCGCCGGCTATTTTTTATTAAGGCGTAAGGGCATGGTTTCAGTTGTGCTTTTATATTTGTCCGTCGTCAGCCTTGGAGCATTCCGTTTAGCCGTCAATGAGTTACCACCCCGTCAAAATCATCTGCTTCATATGATCCATGGTAATTCGCCCTGGGTATCTTGTGAGGGGGTTATTGTGAGTGACCCTGAAATCAGGGTATTGAAATCAAATAATCGAGAGAGTATTCGTGAATTACAGAAAAAGACTTCTTTTACCCTTAGGGTAGAGACTATTACCCAGTTCGGAAATACGCTTCCTGCCAGCGGTTATCTGAAAGTGATCGTTAGGAATACGAGGGATGGAAAGTTATTCTATGGTGACAAGGTGAAGTTACGGGGAAAACTTAATCCAACACCAATACAAAAGAATTTCTATCTTTTTGATTATTCCACTTGGCTAAAAAGACAGGGTATTTTCCATGTCCTGTCGGTAGAAGATTTGGACAATGTGATCCTGTGTGCTCATAATAAGGGTTTTTTCTTAACATCGCTCGGGTATAAATTGCGGGCTAACATAAATAAATCACTGCGGTTAGGTCTGGAAAATGAAACAGAGCTGTCTTCAGTCTTATCGGGGATGATCCTTGGGTATCGAGATGAGATTCCTGCCAATATTTCAGAGGAGTTCCAGAGGACAGGAACATTTCATATCTTGGCCGTGAGCGGGCAGAATCTTACATTTTTGGCATTTGTATTTATTGTGATTTTACGTTCGTTTGGCTTGTCAAAATGGAGATGTGGATACGTGGTTCTGCCTGTGCTGGTCCTTTATTGCGCGAGTGTTGGTTGGCAACCCGGTTGTCTGAGGGCTTTTTGGATGGCTGCGGTGGTCATTGGTGCGTGGATGATGATCAGGCCATTCGACCTTTTAAATGCCTTGGGATGTGCAGCATTAATCACACTTGGATGGAACCCTCAAGAACTTTTTGACTTAGGCTTTCAATTTTCTTTTTCAGTGGTTCTTTGCCTGATTATATTAACCCCATGGGTGTGGGATAAAATTAAAGGCTTTTTTGAACCTGACCCCTTTTTAATTCGTGAATTAATTTCCCATAAAGACCGGTTATGGAAATATGGGGCTGGAGGGGTTATACAAATGACAATCTCTTCGGGGGTTGCATGGATAGCCTCTCTACCATTTACGCTGTACTATTTTCATACATTTGCACCAATCACTGTATTGGCTAACATGTTCATCATTCCCATGGCGACAATAATTTTATCCTTGGGATTAATCTCTTTTCTGGGGAGTTTTATTCACCCGTGGATTGCCTTACTTTATAATAATGCTAATTATCTTTTTATCAAAATCCTCCTTGTCGGTATTCACTTTTTCTCCACGATCCCTGGAGGGTGTATCTATTTATCCTTTGATGCCCAGAAAATTCCTAAAAATGCATTTATCCTTCACTGTTTGGAAGCGGGTAATTCCCAGAGTTATATCCTCCAGACAGAGAAAAGTGTTTACGTCATTGACACAGGTAACGAGAATTGTGCCCGGTTTATAACGATTCCTTATCTGAAAGCACTTGGAGTTAACCGTGTCGATGGATTGATCTTATCCCATGCGGATGCACAACATACAGGAGGGGCGGTCTATTTTTTGAAAAATTTCCCAGTGGATCAAATTTGGATGAATGATTTTGATGGGAAATCAAGTGTCTATAACAAGACGGTAGGGAAAATAATGTCAGGCACAATTCCTGTGGTGATGGGCCGGAAGGATGCGCGGATTATATTAGGGGAAGCCGGTGTACTTGAGATTATTTATCCACCACTACCCGAAAATCCTCAAAGATCGGATCAAAGTTGCCCTCTGGTCTTGATTCGAAGTGGTCAAGAGTCTCTCCTCATGACTTTTGATTTGGCAGAAAGTGCTATTCTACATTTTTTACAATCAGGGGAGGAATGTTATATGGGGAATATTCAATGGATCATTTGTGGCTTTGATCAAAAAGAAAAAAGATTCCCTGCAGAGTTAGTCAGATTAACCAAAGCAAAAGGAATTATTTTCAGTTCTGCCAAGCCGGATGAATTAGTGAAAGTACAAATACCCGAGGTCAAAATCATTAATACAGATTACCGGGGTGGAGCCCAAATCATCTATAACAATGGATTTTCTATTCAGTGTAAATCACCCAATACTACTGAATAGGTTTTGCTGGTTCGTTAGTCTTTGGAGCTGTTTTGTAAAAATCATTTTGTTGGAAGTTATACCCCCCGGAAGATGCCCCTGATCCAGCACCTGTTGGATAACCGGAAATACTTTTAGGATAATAATTTGGTTCAGATCCCTGATATTTCGGTACTGATGGTTGAGTCGCTACAGGAGGAGTATCTACAACCGGCTTTTCGGTCGGTTTGGGTGCCGAGGGATTATTCTTCTGATACTCTGCGATTTTCTTTTCCAAGGTTTTCACTTGATCAACGATATCGACGTTGGGATTCGCCTCCTTGAATTCTTTGAGTTTTGTGATTTTATCAGGATCCGAAAGATCTTTGAATTCGGATGTTTCATTAAATTTATTCAGTGGTTGGTTAAACAGGTCTTTATCGAAAGTAATCCGTTGTTGGAGTTTGTCGGCGCTATTCTTGTTAATATCGGAATATGTTTTTCCAGCAGGAAGAAATTCCATTTTTGAAACTTTTCCGTCCTTTAGGATAATATCACCATTTGAATAACTGAGGATTTTTTCGTTTTTACCGATTGTAATTATGCCGCTTGGTTTCCCCATTTTGTTACGAACGTCAATTTCATTATCCCCAATGGCTACTATACCTTCGGCAAAAGCATGCACACAAGTTATAGAAATTATTGCAATCAAAAGACCTGTATAAATTTTCATATGGATAATATAGCAGAAATCTAACCGAGTTCAACCGTCCAGCACTCTGGATCCAAGAAATGTTTCCAAGAGTCATGTTTCAATGAATAGTTAATATTAAGGATTGGACGCCATTTTGGTTTCATGGGAGTCCTCAAAAGCTTCATATTCGCTTGTCGTGGAGTGCGATTACCCTTCTTTGTGTTACACTTGATACAGGAGCAAACAACGTTGTCCCAAGTAGTCGGCCCCCCCTGGTGGCGTGGAGTAACATGATCCAAGTTAAGATATTTCCGTTCAAAATGATTGCCACAATACTGGCATTGGTGTTTGTCTCGTTCAAAGATATTAGCGCGTGTGAACTTGACCTCTTTTTTAGGGACTTTATCGAATACCCCTAACAAAATGATACGGGGAATCCTAATTTTTAATGAAACTGTTTTTACAACATCGCTCCCCTCATAATTTTTTGAGGCATTGAACCACTGATCACAAGAGTAGGTCTGAAAGTTGTTCCCAGAGTTATCGACCACAGCCGCGTGGCCTTGTATTAAGAGACAAAAAGCTCTTTGCGCCGTGCAGACGTTTACGGCTTGCCATAACCTGTTAAGGACGAGAACAGGCTGATATAGAACCGCTTCCATTGGTTTTACTCCAGTGGAACCATAACGTAGAATAACTCTCTGTCAACAGATCAAGTGCTTCTGTTTTTAAAAAGATTAGATAAAGAGCCTTTGGGCTTCCTCATATGTCTCAAGGCTTCCAATATCTAGCCAGAGCCCTTTTACCTCATACGTGTGGCATGCGACACGAGGATAGAACCATTGCACGAGTCGTCCTGGTTGATCAATATTATTACCTTCAGCAGCATATTGGCGGATCATGGGTAGGATCTCTTTGGGATAATGGTAAAGCGCGATTGCTGTAAGGGAACTTTTCGGGGTGGGTGATTTCTCCTCGAAGAATGTAATCCTTCCGTCTTCATCTAGCCCTAAACTATTGTACTTTTTCACTTGCTCAAGGTCTTTGACATCATAAATCCCGATCAAGATACCTTTTGTTCTGCTCTGCTCCACATAATCCTGAAGTCCACCGCTAAATAGATTATCGCCGGCAACCACGATTAAATCGTCATCCAATTTCGCTTGGTCAATGACATAAAGCATGTCGCCGATCGCTCCAAGACGGTTCTCATTGGTCGTGGTCTGATCGTTGAAGATACGGATCGGGCGGCCATCAAATTTTAATTTTGCCTCTGCAGCCCACTTTTCAAAATGAGGAGTGAATTTATTATTAGTAACAACGTAAATTTCATCAATTTCCTTACAGCCGCTGAATTTTTCAATGACATGATCAATCATTGGTTTCCCAGCAACAGGTAATAGGGGTTTTGCTTGGTTCTCTGTCAGGGGATAGAGACGTGTGGCGTATCCGGCGGCTAATATAAGGAGTTTCATAATAATATATTGGTTAGTTTCACATTGTAAATCTCGCCCCTAAATAGAGCTCTCTGCTCCGAGGATCATTTAAGAGGAATTCAGCGGTTCCAGTTACTTCGACCTTCCCCTCGCAGATCAGGTAGGCGCGATCCACGACAGAAAGGGTTTCGCGGACATTATGGTCAGTGATCAGTATGCCTAAGCCTTTTTCACGGAGGCGGATGATAATTTGTTGGACGTCATAAACGGCAATCGGGTCAACCCCGCTGAATGGTTCATCCAACATAAGAATCTTTGGGCTAGTGACCAAGGCTCGTGTGATTTCTAACCGACGACGTTCCCCGCCGGAAAGGGTATAAGCTTTATTCTTGCGTAAATGGCTAATACTCAATTCATCGAGTAATTCATCAAGACGGCGTAACCGTTCTGCTTTTGTAAGGTTAAGAGTTTCAAGAATGGCCATGATGTTCTCTTCGACCGTTAATTTACGGAAAATACTGGCTTCTTGTGCGAGATAACCCATACCCATACGGGCGCGGCGATACATTGCCATATGGGTAACTTCTTGTTCTTGGAGATAAACACGTCCGGCATCTGCTTTCACAAGACCGACGATCATGTAGAAGCTGGTTGTTTTTCCTGCCCCGTTAGGCCCGAGAAGGCCGACAATTTCTCCATAACCCACTTTTAAGCTTACTTGGTTCGCCACTCTCCTGCCGCCATAGGTTTTGACAAGTCTTTCAGTTCTGAGAAGGGTTATCGACATGGATGATTAGGATAGTATAAGGTTAAGGGGTAATTCCGAGGCCTGGTTTGCCATTTTTATCATCATAGAGGATAAGGCGTGAACCCCCTTCGACAATCATTTTATTTTGGCCTTTAAAAAAACGGATTACTTTACCACTAATCGTATTGTTCCCTTGTTGAATGTTCGGGTTTCCTGTGAGGACTATCACGTCATCGCTCACCTTGCCCCCTTTGCCATCATCTTTGGAGGTGGTGAATACAGCTTGTTCACCACGGGCGACACTTTCATCGCCTCCCACTTGTTTGAGTATGACATTGCCATTAGCTACGATCTCATCGACCCCGTTTTTATCATCATTAAAGAAAACCCTCATTTCGTCCGATGTCATGGTAAATTGCTCATTATTGACATAGACATTCCCGGTGAATAAACCGATTTTTTTCTGAGTGTCGATCCTGAGTTTATCAGAAGTAATCACGGTAGGGGTTTTACCATTAACAATTTCATTATCTTTGACCTGCGCGCCTTCGGGCATTGGTTTATCCTTGGCATCTTTCGCATGGGAGAGATCCAAAGAGCCTGCAACCATAAAATGGAGCAGTATGATCAGAATAAACTTCATGGAATTTAAATTATTCATTATTTTTTACGATAGTCACTCCTTTTTGCATATCGGTTATTTCAACGCGGACATTATTTTTAATCACAAGCCCATCTCCATCTAGTGCAAGGGAACCGTCCATCCCTACCCCTTGGATTTTGACTCCCGGCATTTCAAAAAAAACAGGACCTTCGGTTTCAATCTCCTTCGTATTCGGGTCAAGTAAACATGAATCCATTTTTATGTGAGAATCGTTTTTCCCATCTTGAGAGTAGATCGTTGCATCCGCTTTTTTTAGTTCATATTGGCCATTAGCCAGTGGCTTAGCTTGTTCCCCTTTAATGCTATATTGTAATTTTCCATCATTATTGCGGATCGGGAAATCAAAGTTTTTAATAATTCCTTGTGCAGACAAAGGGGAATTTAACTCCGGTGGCGGGGTTTGTTGGCCGTAGACCCCGCTGAGACATATCAGGACAAGTAAATTAATGATGCACAATTTCATGGATTGACTGTAATTGGACGATCAATGAGGAGAGATTCTTCAACGGAATCATATTTGGTCCGTCTGAAAGTGCCTTGCTGGGATCAGGATGGGTTTCGATAAAAAGTCCATCCACACCAGCTGCCACCGCAGCTCGTGCGATTAATGGGGCAAATTGCGCTTGGCCTGTTGATTTATCCCCGCCCGCACCGGGGAGTTGTACGGCATGGGTGGCGTCCATAATGACGGGGAACCCCAAGTCCCTCATGATCGAAAGGCCACGCATATCCACCACAAGGTTATGATAGCCAAAAGTGGAACCTCTCTCGGTAAGGAGTAATTTTTTATTGCCACCTTCTTTCATTTTTTCGACGACATTTTTCATGTCTCCGGGAGCGAGGAATTGTCCCTTCTTGATGTTGATCAGCCGTCCGGTTTTTGCGGCCGCGAGCAATAAATCAGTTTGTCGGCATAGGAAAGCGGGAATTTGCAAACAATCACAGTATTCGGCAGCCAGTGTGGCTTCATCGGCGGAATGAATATCTGTGATGACAGGAAGATTAAATTCCTTTCCAACCTTTTGAATAATTTCGAGACCTTTTTTTGCTCCAAGCCCACGAAAACTCTGGGACGAAGATCGGTTGGCTTTATCATAGCTAGCCTTAAAAATAAGGGGAAAGTGCAATTTGCGCGACATCTGAGCAAGTTGCTCCGCGATTTTCATGGTCATCTTTTCACCTTCGACCACACATGGTCCTAGAATAAAGACCAAGGGATGCCCAGCCCCTATTTGAATATGACGAAGGTTGACCGTTTTCATTGCTTTTTTGATCGGTTTATCGAGGCCGCAATAAATCCACGGAATAAGGGGTGTGATTTATTTGGCTTTGACTTGAATTCAGGGTGGAATTGGCAAGCCACAAAGAATGGATGCTCTTTGATTTCAACCAGTTCAACCAAGCCTTTTGGTTCGGAAGTGCCTGCGATGACCATTCCGGCATTTTCGCAGCGTTCTAAGTAATCATTATTAAACTCATAACGGTGGCGATGGCGCTCCGAGATTTTATCTGTTCCATAAAGCTTTTCGCATAAACTACCTTTTTTCAAGGTTGCGTTCCATGCCCCTAAACGCATTGAAGCCCCTTTTTGGGTGACTCCCTTCTGGGATTCAATGAGGTGAATGACTGGATAGGGTGTTTCCGCATTCATTTCAAGGCTATTGGCAGCGGAAAGTCCGAGGACATTGCGTGCAAACTCGATCACGGCAATTTGCATTCCCAAGCAGAGGCCAAGGTAAGGGATGCCATTTTCCCGGGCATATTGGGCGGCCATGATTTTCCCTTCGATTCCTCGGTCTCCAAATCCACCGGGAATCAAGATGCCATCAAGATCCTTGAGGTATTTCTCGGCTCCGTCGCGCTCGATCCTTTCCGAGTTTACACGGACAATATCCACACCGCAGTCATTGGCGATCCCCCCGTGGGTGATTGACTCGTAGACTGATTTATATGAGTCCTGCAGGGCGATGTATTTACCGACCACCCCGATCCTGACGTGGTTTTTAGGTTCCACGACTTTCCGGATATTATCTTTCCATTCGGTCATGTCGGGAGCGGGAAGATCGAGATTAAGGTATTTACAAACAATCTCGTCGAGTTTTTCTTTCTGCAACATCAGCGGTAATTCATAAATACTGTGTGGAGCATCGCTGTTTTCGATCACCGCCTCGACAGGGACATTACAGAACATGGACATTTTCTGGCGCAGATCCGATCCGAGGGGTTTTTCTGTGCGACAAAGCAGGATATGTGGCTGTATCCCGATTTCACGCAGTTTGGCGACACTTTGCTGTGTGGGTTTCGTTTTGAGTTCACCGGCGACTTTGATGTAAGGAACTAAGGTCACATGGATGAAAATCGCATTTTGATGGCCGACCTCAAGTCCGAGCTGGCGGATAGCTTCTAGAAAGGGCAGTCCTTCGATATCCCCCGTTGTCCCCCCGATCTCAGTGATGACCACATCAATATCCTTATGCCGGGAAAGACGGTAGATACGGGACTTGATCTCGTCAGTGATATGGGGGATGACTTGGACCGTTTTTCCGAGGTAATCTCCCCGGCGTTCTTTATCAAGGACTGTCTGGTAAATTTGTCCGCTGGTGAGGGTATTTTCACGGGTTAAAGGACGGGATGTAAATCTCTCGTAGTGCCCTAAGTCCAAATCGGTTTCGGCCCCGTCATCCAAGACATACACTTCACCGTGTTCATATGGATTCATCGTGCCTGGGTCAATATTCAGATAAGGGTCATACTTCTGGAGGCATACCCGTAGGCCCCGTGCTTCGAGCAAAGTGCCAAGGGCAGAGGCACTTAAGCCTTTACCGAGTGAACTGACCACGCCGCCTGTAACAAAAATATATTTCATACGAAAAAATGATTCCTCAATCTTGAAGGCACTTATTAGAGCCGAGCCACAAAAAATGACAAGCCTCAAACCGCTAAAATTGATAAAATTCCTGGTTTGCCCGCGTAATTCGTTTTTTCAAAAGAATTAAATGGGAGGGAAAGGAATAAATGCGATAAACAAAGGCATAGGTAAAGAAGAATTCACCCACTCGAAATCCCGAAGAGCCTTAATATTTTACCCCATTTTGCAGGAGTTTTTCAACACGGGCGATATCCTCAGGGGTATCCACTCCGATTGAATCAAATTTTGTCATGACAATTTGAATCGAATAACCATGTTCCAGAATCCGAAGTTGTTCGAGTTTTTCAAGGGATTCAAGGCGTGTGGGCTTGAGTTTGATATATTTGAGTAGAAAATCTCGTTGATAGGCATAAATTCCCATGTGTTTGTAATGAACCACAGCGTCCATATTCGTGTCCCGGACAAAAGGTAAACAGTAACGAGAGAAATAAAGTGCCCGGCCATGGAGGTCGAAAATAACTTTTACCACATTTGGGGAAGATAACTCCTCCTTACTCTCGATAGCACAACATGTTGTGACGACAGGGGTTGTCTTGTTTTTTTTGAGGGCGTCCACGAGTGAATCGATTAATTTCGGACGGATAAGAGGTTCATCCCCCTGGACATTGACGATAATCTCTTCTTTAAGTTTTTTGGCGACTTCAGCAATGCGATCACTACCCGTTTGGTGTCGCGAAGAAGTCATGACAACTTCTCCCCCCCATGACCTTACAGCTCTAAAAATCCTTTGGTCGTCTGTCGCGACAATGATCCGGTTAATATTTTTCGCTTTAGAAACCCGTTCATAGACCCATTGGACAAGGGGTTTACCAGCGATTTGAACAAGGGGTTTGCCCGGGAAACGTGTAGAGGCATATCTTGCAGGGATGATTGCGGCGGCTTTCATAAGGATTAATTTGGATAGGAACCTTTAAGATTATTTTCTAGCATGTATCATGAATAATAGAATAGCGAGAATTCTCTATTATTAGGAAAAACGGGATTTTTTTAGTATTTATTAACAAGTGGATATTTTTGCCTTGAATCATTTTTTATTCGAAGGCTAGATATGCACCCTTCCATTGCACAGTTAGCTCAGCGGTAGAGCGGCTCGCTTACACCGAGTTGGTCGGGAGTTCGAATCTCTCACTGTGCACCATTTATAAGCTCATCTTTTCTCGGAATGAACGGGCCTGTCTTCTTGAAAATTCCACTTCTTGCCCGCCATCGAGGATTACTTTTAATCCACCACTAAACCAAGGTTCTACCGATTTGATGTGGTTGATATTGATGATCTGTGCACGGCTGGCCCGAAAAAAAACATTCATATCCAGACGTTCCTCTAGGGAATTCAAGGAGCGGAGGAGGAGGGGGCGCTCGGAGTGGAAATAGACACGGGTGTAATTTCCTTCCGACTCCAAAAGTCGAATGTCTTTAGCCGCCACGAACCAGCATTTATCCCCTTCACGGACAAAAACCTTATTATCCTGTGCAATTTGTCCGCTGGGATCAGCATCGTGGCCATCATCAGGTTGGCTGGATTGGTTATAGGAAAGGATGCGGGCCTGAACCCTTTGAATCGTGTTTTTGAAGCGCTCGGGATCGATAGGTTTTACGAGATAATCCAAAGCGTTAAAATCAAATGCTTTGATGGCATATTCGCTATAGGCTGTTGTGAATATGACCTCAGGCAGAGGAAGAGGGATTTTTTCAAGCATCTCAAATCCGCTCATTCCGGGCATTTTAATATCAACAAAAATAACATGAGGACGAAAGTGTTGATAAATCGTAAGGGCTTCATTGCCGTTTTTGGCTTCTTGAACGATGGGATCAAGACAGTTTTCCGTGATCAGTTTTCTTAGTTCACTGCGGGCTAGTCTTTCGTCATCAACGAGGAGAACATTCATAGACTATGGGGATGATAATTTCGGCAGTGACAGTTGTCGAGGATGAGTTGTGGATTTTTAACTGGCCATTATTACTGAAAAGGAGGCGGATTCGGTCTTGGGCATTAGCTAATCCTATTTGGATTGAATCAGAGCTGCTGGAGAGCTGTCCACTGTTTTCGACCGTTAAATGCAAATATTTACCTTCTGTTTTCGCTTTTATACACACAATGCCTCCTTGGGAGTAGGGTTCGACCCCATACTTGACGGCGTTTTCGACAAGAGTCTGGACGAGCATGGGGGGGATGAGATAGGCAGAACACTCTTCGGGGATGAGAATAATTGATCTGAGCCTTTCTTCAAAACGGATATGCTCAAGGGCTAAGAAAGCATTCACCACGATCATTTCTTCGTCCAGCCTGATGAGTTCAGCCTGACCGGCGCGCAGCGATGCCCGGAGTAGATTTGAGAGCAATGTTACTGCCCTGCGGGCATTGTCTGGGCTTTCATCAATGAGGGCCCTTAAGCTGTTAAGGCTATTAAAAAGGAAATGGGGGTTGATTTGGTCTTTGAGAGATTTAAGTTCGGAGTTCTTCAGGGCTGAATCAATCAGGGACTTTTGGGATTCTTGTATTTTAATCGCTGCCTTTTTTCTTTGTATAAAAAGGGTGAGCATTTTAGCAAATGTTGAAAGGAGTCGTTTTTCCTCCTCTGCCCATGAATGATCTGGATCAAGACTGGCAAAACCGATGAATCCGATTAGCAGGTTTCCTTCTTTCATGGGAGCATTTAAGGAGGAGGTAATATGCAGTTTATGATAAATGTAGGCAGCTAGCCCGCTGGTTGGGGAGATCTCATTTTTCAGATTTAATACAACAACCTCATCCTCGTTAATTTTCGTAATGAATGACTCTAACCCCTGGGTGGGGACTGACTCGTTAAATCCTATTTGTGGAGTATAACGTTTGGAATGCCAGTGATGGGTTTTTTTAATGTGTTTGTAGTCATCTGTGAATTCAAAAATAAAGCCCAAATCGCTTGAAATAAGCTCAGCAAGGATTGCGAGGGCCTCATTAATGGCTTGATCAAGTTTATTTTCCGGTAGGTTAATGAATAGTTGGGAAAGTTGGCTGATACAGCGTTCAAAGCGCAAACTTTCCCTTAAATTCTCTTCGGCCCTGTGCCGACGGTAAATTTCAACGATTAGGTAAGAAACGAAACCGCTGATGATCAAAAATGTGATGAGATTAATCGTATTAATGAAACTGGCAGTTACCTGTGCTTGAGTACTATAAGATTTCGGGATCGAAATACACAAATGGAGGGATTCATTTTTCAGGATGTCCTGTAAATTAATTTCTATATAGTGCGAGTGAGGATCTTTTTTTTGGGTTCTCGTATGAGTCCTGTTTATCACCAAGCTACCAAAGGCAGGGATATCAACGATGCCTTCCGGTTTTGTTTGTGGATTCTTTTCAGCCTTCCAAGATATACTATTGTCGAAAATGTCCGATATTTTGATCAATTCCTTATTATTCAAGAGCCGGCCGAATAAAATGTATCCTTGAGATGGTTTGGAAATGGAATCATCTGATATATGACGGCAGGTAAGAATAATCACGCCCTGATCCGTTTCGAGTAACCCCCATTTGAATCCATCGATATTTTCAGGTATTAGATTGTGAAGTGCTTTTTCAATTTTTCGGGTTGTTTCCGGAGGAAATTCCTCAATTGCTTTCCGGTTTGTTGTGATGCGGCGGGAATTAACATATTGGCCTTGAAGATTAAAGAATATCACTGAATCAATATTCGCTTCATTCATGACAGGATAGGTGAAGTAGTTATTAAAATAGCCCGTCTTTTTCCCATTAATAAAGTGTATGGATTCCTCCCAATATGACCAACCGGCGAGTAACCGCGAAAGACTTTCTGCATTTGACGTAATGACTAATAATACGCCCTTGGCCTGATCGAGGTTTCTGTTTTGTTCTTGTTCCTCGAAACGGACTTTTATCCGATGGATTAAAAAACTTGAAATGGAAAGGAGAACCAAAAGTATGATTAATCCGAATAAGATTAACCGTATATTTGTCTTTATAAATGATGTAACCCGTCCGTCCATAAGTTGTCGGATACTTATAGAGGGAGGAATATCATCTTTCAATCGAGTAATTATAACTTATAAGCCTGAAGAAGCAGTTGTCAGGGGATCATTGTCTTTAGTGGCGGATTGGCTCGGCTCATCTATAGGGCTGAGATTGAATTCTGGTTGGGCCCCGGCCCCAAAAAATCGTTTCATATCGATGCGGATTTGACAGTCGTTGGTTTGTCTTTCGATGACTACAGTTGAAATCATGGATCCATTATCATGCTTCCATAGAAGCTCTTGTTTCCCGTCTGAGTTTACATCACAGACACGAAATGGTTCCCATCCGGGAGGGTGTTTGAAAGCGCTTTCCAAGGAAGCATTGCCTTGTTTATCGATCAACCAGCAGCAAACGGTCTCCCCACTTTGTTGAATCATGAGAACGTTATGGAATCCATTTCCCGTAAAATCACCGGCCAGTACAAAGGTCTTATTTTGTTCTGGGGAGTCAGCAATATTGATTGAATCATCAGGGTTTATATCCTTGGAATTGCCGGGGGGATTAATGTTTTGTTGATCCATGTGGGGGAGGATGCACACTTAGTGCATGGATTTTAAACCTTTTATGACAGGCGGTCATTGATCGGGATAAACGGTCAATATAAATATTACAATAGCAAGTATTTATCTATTATAAAATATTGTATTATTATCAACCCATGTAAATAAGTCATTTGTTTTTTTGCGGATGATCTCCCTGCACTTCGCGAGTTCCATAATTCTTTGGGAGGATGCCTCATCTGCAATAGCTTGTAGGTCATCAATATTATAAAGATAGCAGTCATCCATCCAGTTAATGGATGGGTCAATATCACGGGGAACTGCAAGGTCGATTAAGAAGAGGGGTTTTCCGGGACGTTGGGACATAAGGTCTTCGACCTCTTTGCGGGTGATTAATAAATTAGGGGAAGACGTTGAACTCACGATAATGTCAGCTTCCAAGGCTTTTGACTGCCAATCATCAAGTAAGTGGGCACTCACCCCCAGATCACGCGCAATTTGCTCAGCCCGGTCAAGTGAACGGTTTACGATACTAACCGACGACACGCCCCTATTCACAAAAGTCCGGGCTGTTTTCTGGCTAATTTCCCCAGCTCCGATGATCATTACATGCAGATTATCCAGTGATTCATAAATTTTCTCCGCCAATGTGGCCGCCACAGAACTGACGGAGACATGGCCCTTAGTGATATTCGTTTGTGACCGGACTTGTTTGGCTGTTTGAAAAGTTTTTTGAAAGATGCGATTGAGGATTTTACCTGCAAATTGCCCTTCGGTCGCCTTTTCGTAAGCCTGTTTTACCTGACCCAAGATTTCTGTTTCCCCGAATATCATGGAGTCCACTCCACTGGCCACTTCAAAAAGATGTTCGATGGCTTTCTCCCCTTCCTTTGAAAAGATGTGGGGTTCAATCAGTCGTCGATCGTTGATATTAGATAAAAGAAGCTCTTTTACCTTGTCCACAGGCTGATCGGTTTTCCGTCCAACAGCATAGATTTCGACACGGTTGCAGGTGGATAAAGTCGCGATTTCTGTCAGATCACAAGATTGCAGGGCGCTTTTGCAAAAGATAGGGTAACGCTCTTCGCTAATGGCGATTTGCTCGCGGATCTCCACGGGTGCGGAATGATGATTTATACCAATACAAAAGAATTTCATCGGTGTATAGGGCTTAAAAGGTAGGCCCCCCAGAAAGTGAAAATCACAAAACAGAAGAGGATTACAGTTCCATAGGCTGCTTTCCGCCCCCCCCACCAGGAACGCCAATAACCCAGAAACAGTAAACCGTAGAGCAGCCAGATCAAAATCGACCATTTGGTTTTGAAATCCATGATAGACCAGCCTTTTCCCGCACCGGCTATAAATCCAGTGAGGAGCCCCAATGTATAGACCGACATCCCGAAGAGCAGGAGGCGGGTGGTGACTTTCTGCATCTCGGCTACGGAAGGGAGTAAATATACCCATTCAGTGATTTTATGGGTTTTTAAAAGGAATTGTTGGAGTAAATACATGGCGCCTGTGGCCGCGGCAATAGCAAAAGCCCCATAGGACATTACTGCTAATGGGGCATGGAGCTCAGCCCAGAATCCAGCTTGAGAATTTGTTGTGAGCTTGTCGATTGGGGATATGGCCGCAAAGAGATTTAATATCACGACCATGGGGGTGGTAAAGAGTCCCAAAATAGACAGTCGATAGGTGCGCCCAATGACTAAATAAATCAGCACCATCGTCCATGTGATGAATATGAATGATTCAAAAAGATTGGTTAAGGGACAGTGGTGGATATCGATCGCCCTCAGCACAAGGAAAATACTATGGAAAATAAAACCGCAGAGGCACAAAAGGTAACGAATGGCATGGAGGCGGTGATGCTCATCTTTTTTCAGGGCAAAAAGAGTTCCAGCACTTATCGCATAGAGGATCGTAGCTAGGATGATGAAATCACGGTCTGACATGGATGATTGAGGTTATGGCTTCCCCTAAAAAGATACAATCTTAGATTGATTTAGAAAAATATAAAAAAAGGCGGAGCAATTTGCTCCGCCTTTTCAAATAAAAACCTTTTAGATAGACTAAGCTTCTTCGCCTTCATCTTTTGACTTTTTTACAGGTTTTTTGCCTGGTTTATCAGTTCTTTTAGCTTTATCAGTCTTTTCTTCTTTGGCAGGAGCATCTGAAATCACCTCGATAACGACCTCATGTTGAATGTCATTATGGAGATTCAACATGATGGTGTGTTTACCAAGTGTTTTAATGGGTTTCTCGATCCGGATCTGCTTGCGGTCGAGTTCGTATCCTTCTTCTTTGAGACGGACTTGAATATCATGTGCGGACACTGATCCGAACGCTTTTTCTTCCGCACCAAGCTTCAAGGTGAATGAGAGACTGAGTTTGGCGAGTTTCTTGGCGAATTCCTGGGCTAATGCCAGTTCTTGAGCTTCACGCTCGGCACGTTTTCTCTTCAGGTTTTCAATATTACGCATATTGAGTTTATTCACGGGAAGTGCCTGCCCTGAAGGGATGAGGAAGTTACGGGCGAACCCCGGACGGACAGTGACGATATCACCTTCACCGCCGAGTTTACGGATACTTGTTGTGAGAATGACTTGTGTGGTAGCCATATGAATTACTTTCGTTAGATAGAGATTATTTTGGATTTAAAATGGAATGTCATCGTCATCAGAGGCGGGTGCTTCTTCAAAACTTGTCGAGGCTGCTGTACCGCTGCTCTCATGATCCTGATTCCGGGTTTGTTTCGGTGCGGCATTACCATCTTTGTACTCGGCATTTTTCGGCCTTCCAAGGAATTGGACACGCTCGGCACGTACTTTAAGTGAACTTTGTTTTTTACCCTCTTTATTTGTCCATGATTCAAACTTGAGTTCCCCTTCAATAAAGACCGGGGAGCCTTTGCTCAAATATTGGCCAGCCGTTTCAGCTTGGCGGCCCCAGACTTCCACAGTGACAAAGCAGACTTCTTCACGATCCTGCCCGTCTTGGGTTTTATAAGTCCGGCTGATGGCCATGCCGATGTCCGCTACAGCGGTTCCTTTGGGGGTGTACCGGAGCTCCGGATCCCGGGTCAGATTACCGATGAGAAGGACTTTATTCAGGCTGGCCATAAGTTTTTGACAGTTTTGAGGGTTGATTGAATACTAAGCCGCTGCTGTTTCACCCAGTGGTTTAACAGTCAGGGGTGCGTTAACAATAATCACACGGAAAACTTCGTCGTCTAATTGAAAACGAGTTTTGAGTTTGTCGGCAATAGCTGGTTCAGCTTCAAAAACATAATTCACATAGTAGCCGCTCGTGAGTTTATCAGAGATGTAAGCAAATTGCTTTTTTTCGAGCTTTTGGATTGAAGAAACTTTTGCTCCGGATGACTGAAGATCGGCTTTCACACGTTCAATCAATTCGGGGATAGTTTCTTCTTTGCCTTTGTTGTTCAGAATGAACAAGGCTTCATACCTTTTCATATTATAGTCCTTTTTATTTGCTTTGATTATACTGGTTCATTGTTTTTTCGATTCCTTGCCCGATCCACATTTTTACACCAGCAATGACATCAGGAATGACTTTTTGAGTCATTAACTCGATTTCATCCGGTGCAAATTGTCCCAAGACAAAATCAGCCAGATCAGCTTGGGGATGCGGTTTATTCCCGATGCCTATCCGTCCACGGGCAAATTGCTCGGTGCCGACATGTTGAATAATGGATTTAAGACCATTATGTCCGCCACTAGAGCCTTTTGACCTGAACCGGATTTGACCGGGAGGCAATGCCGTGTCATCAACAAGAACCATGATATGTTCCGGCCGGACCTTGAACCATTTTTGAACGGCGTGGAGGCTTTCCCCACTGTTATTCATAAAGGTCAAAGGTTTCAGTAAAATGACACGTTGTCCGTCATACCTGAGTTCTGCAAAAAGGGTTTTCCATTCGCGTTTTTCAGTGAACTTGACGGATTCTTGGTGGGTCCATTGATCGAGTACGGTAAACCCGATGTTATGGCGGGTTTTTTCATACTTTGATCCGGGATTGCCAAGACCTGCAATGATATGAACCCCCCGAAGGGAGTCCTTATCCGAATCGTTGTCCGGTGCCAACCGCTTCCAGGGATTGAAGAGTTGTCCGAACATGTTTCAAAAAACAAAGACGGAGCTGGCCTGATGAGGGTGCTCCGTCCGGGTAAAAAAAATTATTTCTTGGTTTCCTTGGCTGCCGGGGCTTTTGCGTCACCTTCAGCAGGTTTCTTTTCCTTGATCACCTCGACTTCTTTAGTGGCATCAGCGATGACAGCTGCAGCAGCTTCCTCACTCTTCGGAGCGACACAGGCAAAAACGGTAAGCTCAGGTTGGCTGGTGATTTTTACACCTGCCGGGGCGATGATATCCTTTACATGGATGGATTCCCCAATATTCAGGCTGCTGACATCTATCCAGATGGCATCAGGAATATCTTTGGGCAAACATTCAATATGAAGAATGCGCAGTGTGTGCTCAAGGAGACCCCCGCCTGTCTTAACACCGGTAGGTTCGCCTTCTGATTCGACGGCTACTTCGAGGTGGATGGTTTCATCCTGGGCGACCTCCTGAAAATCGACATGGAGATAGAGATCACGGAGGTAATCACGTTGGATTTCCTGTAATAGGGCAAAACGGTTTTCTATTTTCCCGTCGATATCCAGTTGGAGGTCAACGAGGATATTCTCGCTGGTTGTTTTACGGAGTGCTGTCTGTAACTCGCGCAGGCAAATCTCGACATTCTGGGGTGTGGTCTTGCGACCATAAATGATTCCGGGAATCGCTCCTGTTTTACGGAGTTGATTCACCGCGTTTCTACCGTGGCTGCTACGAGCCTTTGCTTTTAGACTAATTTGATTGGCCATACTCTTATCCTTTACCCCTGATTCACCCCGCACAACCGGCGTGCCTCAGCGATTGATTTTGTTATTTTTTAACGTCAAATAAACTATTCACCGATTCATTACGGTGAATGCGCAAAATGGCCTCGCCCAAAAGCTCAGCGACACTGAGTACGGTCAGTTTAAAGCCTTTTAAATCGACTTTGTGTGGGACAGTATCCGTCGTGATGAGCTCTTCAATTGGCGAAGCCTTCAAGCGCTCGACGCTCTTACGCGTCAAAATGGAGTGAGAAGTTACCGCAATGATCTTCTTTGCACCAGCTTTTTTTATAGAAATTGCAGCATTACAGAGAGTTCCTGCAGTCTCGGTCATATCATCCACAATCACTACAATTTTCCCCTTGACGTCCCCAACTAGGTACAAGGCCTCTGTCTCCGTGGCACTTATACGGTTTTTAGCGACGATGGCGAGACTGGCATCAAACTTTTTTGAATAAGCATAAGCCATTTTAATCCCCCCAACATCAGGGGAGACCACAACGAGATTTTTATATTTTTGATCGACAAAATACTTATAAATAACAGGTGAAGCGTATAAATGGTCTACAGGAATATCGAAGAACCCTTGGATTTGTTGGGCATGCAAGTCGAGGGTAATCACCCGGTCTGCCCCGGCTTTGACGAGCAGGTTCGCAACGAGTTTGGCAGTAATCGGTACACGGGGCTGGTCTTTACGATCTTGCCGGGCGTAACCATAAAATGGGATGACGGCGGTAATGCGGCTGGCACTGGCCCTTTTAGCCGCATCAATCATGATAAAAAGCTCCATTAAATGGTGGTTGGTCGGGGGACAGGTGCTTTGCACAATAAAAACGTCACGCCCACGGATATTCTCCTTGATCTTGACGAATGTTTCTCCGTCAGGAAAGGAAGTGACCTCCGCGTCACACATTTTGATCCCTACATAAGCGGCCACTTTTGCCGTTAGATCGGGATTAGAAGAGCCGGTTAATATTTTCATTTCGCCCAGTGGATTCATCATATGGTTTACCTGTCAATCAGGAGGGGTAGGATTACGCAAAGCCTTCTTTTGAAGCAATACAAAATGTCAAAAAACTCAGTAATTAGCTTTTTTGATCCGGACAAAGGATCGGTGGTTGATCGGGAAAGGGTCGAATCGTAAAATAAAAAAGAGTGCAACAGTGATGTGTCATCTATACTTTAGCCGGTCAAGAGAACTGATCAGGGGAATATATGATTAAAGAAAAAGAATCGCATGCGGGTGTGCCCGATATCAGGAAAAGTGTCGAGATTACCATTCGAATAGGAATGCTTATATTTCTCTTTTATTGGTGTTATACGATCATCCACCCCTTTCTGGATATCTTATTATGGTCGGTTATTTTTGCCGTTTCACTCTTTCCAGTATATCAAAAAGTCTTAAAGAGATTGAAGGGGCGCCGGGTTCTTGCTGCCATTATGATCGTTCTTTTTTTGGTGGTTGTATTTCTACTTCCAGCCGTTTTTTTTGCTAAATCGCTTTTCGACGGAATTTATCACCTCAAGAGCCATGCGTTGGAAATCAGCCAGATTAATGTTATCGAAGTGACCCGGATGGAACAATGGCCTTATGTGGGGAAATTCCTTTCCAAAGAGCTGGACCATTTTGCCCAGAATATCGATGTAACCCTTAAAGAACATATCATAGAGATCAGGCATTGGAGCTCTGTTTTGATTACTTCAGCCATGTTGACGATGGTGGCTTATATAAAGTTTTTTATATCGATCGTCCTATCAGGGGTTTTATTGGTTCATGCCGGTGCGGGGTCAAAGATGGCCTTGAGTTTCTCGGAAAAGTTACTGGGTAAAAGGGGCGGGGAATTTGCCAAGATAGCGGAGAGAACTGTCCGTTTAGTGCTTCGCGGGATTATCGGAGTGGCCCTTATTCAATCAACTTTGATGGGAATTGGGTTTGAGTTGGCGGGTGTCCCCGGGACGGGATTGCTGGTTTTAATCGGCGTGATTCTCGGAGTCATCCAAATCGGGATTGTTCCCGTTATGGTTCCTGTGGTGGTGTATATGTTTTTAAAGTCGGATATGACGACGGCTGTTTGCCTGCTTATTTGGTGCATCCTGATTTCACCGGTGGATAATATCCTCAAGCCGATCCTACTGGGTCGTGGGGCTGATGTCCCCATGGCTGTTATTTTTATCGGTGCCATTGGGGGATTCCTTCATAGTGGCATTATTGGGCTCTTTAAGGGGGCCATAATATTTTCCATCGGTTACAAACTTTTTATCTTCTGGGTTGAAGGGGGAAATGAGGATGAGCTAAGACGCGACCCTTCTGATTATTTGGAAGAAAAGCCCTCAATCAGGTCTGCGCATGGGCACTAAACATGCAGCAAATATGTCCTTGGGAGAAAAAAAGAACGTTCTAAGCCAAGGAATTAGTTGGTTGAATCGGCAGTCCAGGGTTTGGCTGGGCATTGCCTTCGTCAATGGCATGAACAGCATGCATTAAGGCCTGGGGGCCATCGATATGGACCCCGTCGATGGGCTCATAAACGATTTCGCGGTTTTCATCTTCCACGCTCCCGGACTGCCATTGGAGCATGTCGATCAGTGCAATGAGTCCGTGGGAATCGTATGTTTTAGCAGAAATAATTTTACTTTGGCCGATTTTCATAAACCCGACCCGCTGGGTCTCAGACTCTATTATGCGTAAATGGCGAGTTTCCCCGATGAGCACATAAATATATACGAGATTCAGGAGAGCCATCCCGCTGATATGGGTTTGAAATCCAAGCGTAAAATCATCATTTTTTTCTACAATTACTTGGAGGGATTGGATAATTGTATCCGAGGGTGTTTTGTCGGTCGGGTTAAGAAATGGGCACTCGGACTTAATGATTTCGGGGTAAAACCCTTGGATGAGATCATTCAACTCGGCGCAATTTTCAGCTATTACAATAGGCTTGGAATATTTTAAGGAATTGAATGAATCAACGAATTTTTTAAAGTCATCTGTCTCGGATAAATAATAGGCTTTTCCCATGACAAGATCCAAGCTGGAGAGGATCGATGTATGAAAGTCCTTATTTGAACTGAGGATAATGACGTTACTGATCATATAGGCTAAACAACATTATTCATGCATCAGGGCATGAGAATTGTCGTGATAGAATGACAAAACATATTATTATCTTTTTTTTCAAGGATAGAATCATACGGTTTTTCCTGAAACCCCCACAAATCGAGCACTTTTCGCGTGTAAAGGAATTATTTTTAAAGATATTATCAAAAAAATCTTCTTTTTACTTGAGGTCTTCAGACGATTTGGCATTATGCACCACTCTTTTTGATTAGAAACGGAGTTTATAGATATGTCATACGCAGTATTAAGAACAGGTTCAAAGCAGTACAAGGTTACTGAAGGCGATACAATTAATGTGGAGCTTCTCGACGGAGTGGAATCCGGAACGGAAGTTGCCTTTGATGATATCCTTTTAGTGAGTAATGGGGATAATGTCACTATTGGGACACCCGTTGTCATAGGTGCTAAAGTAACAGGCGAGATTATCGCCTCGAATTTTAAAGCTCCTAAAGTCACTGCATACAAATTCAAACGCCGTAAAGGCTACCATCGCACAGTCGGTCATCGTCAGCAATTGACGAAAATCAAGATCAAGTCGATTGTCGGTGCTTAAATTATTTGGAGATTAAAAGATTATGGCACATAAAAAAGGTCAAGGCTCAGTCAAGAATGGCCGTGATAGCGTAAGCAAGCGTCTCGGAGTCAAACGTTTTGGCGGCGAATCCGTCCTTGCTGGTAATATTATCATCCGCCAACGCGGGACAAAATTTGTCGCTGGCCGCAATGTTGGCCAAGGCCGTGATTACACACTTTTTTCACTTATTGATGGTGTTGTAAAATTCGACCGCGAAGGCAGACGGGTTAATATCCTGCCTGCAGAAGCCCAAGCTTAATTATACGCATTTTTTGATAGGTAAAAAGCGCGCAAGGAAATTGCGCGCTTTTTCATTTTAAAAAAATTTCGTGAACTTTATGGCGCAATCCTCTTATGTTTGTTGATAAAGCATTTATTCAAGCTCGTGCTGGGCGTGGCGGGGACGGTTGTGTCAGTTTCCGTCGTGAGAAGTATGTTCCTAATGGAGGTCCTGATGGCGGGGACGGGGGTAATGGGGGGAGTATTATTCTTAAAGTGGATTCTTCCGTCAATAACCTCGTTGACCTCAAATTCCAACCGATCAGGGTAGCTGATAATGGAGCACATGGAAAAGGTAAGAAATGCCATGGTAAGAACGCGAAAGACTATATTTTAAAGGTTCCCCAAGGAACGGTGATTTACCGGATTAAGGATAATTCAAAGTCTTTGATAACCCAGAAGGTTAGAGCAACCCGTGAAGAAGGGCCGTTTATAAAAGTCCGCCCCGATAAGGCGGAGACCGAGCTTGTCCCCCTTGAAACAATATTGGATGATGAATACATTCCACATGACTTTTCTGGAGAGTTGCATTTTGACCGTCACATGGTTTCTTTTAAGGATCTGACTGAGCTTGGTGAAGAGTATGTCCTTTCTAAAGGGGGCCGGGGGGGGCGTGGAAATACTCATTGGAAAAGCTCTAAGCACCAAGCTCCCCGTGAGTTTGAGTATGGCCGGGACGGGGAGGCTGGGGATTATTGGTTGGTTTTGAAGATGATTGCTGATGTAGGGTTAGTGGGTTATCCGAATGCTGGAAAATCGACCCTCTTATCAAAGATTTCTAATGCCCATCCCAAAATCGGGCCTTATCCCTTTACCACATTAAATCCGGTGATTGGGGCCATCGATAAACCAGACGGGAAAAAGATTCTTGTTGCTGATATTCCAGGATTGATTGAGGGAGCCCATGAAAATGTGGGGCTCGGACATGAGTTTCTCCGTCACATCGAGCGTTGTAAGGTTTTTGTTTATGTCGTGGATATGAGTGGATCTGAGGGGAGAAATCCCTACGAGGATTTTTGTAGTGTCCGGAAGGAAATTAAACTTTATAATCCTTCATTAACCAAAAGCCCCGCATTTATTGCTGCTAATAAGATGGATTTACCTGAGGCGGAAGGGTTTCTGAAAGAGTTTAAGAGGCATTGCCGTCTAAAGATTATTCCCATTTCTGCTCAAATGAATGAAGGGGTTGACCTAATTCAAAAAGAAATACTCGCTTTTTTTAAGTGACAATCTATGCTAATTTGCTAGTAATATATATATCGTAGAAGTGCGATTCGTCGCTCTACATGATTTGAAAGGCTTTTATGAATAAAACTTGTTTCCATTTTTTCTTTGTCCTCGTGCTAACAATAACTTCAGCATATTCGCAGGATTTAGCCTTTAAGGTGATCGCATTAAAAGGAAAGGCCTTTTACGGGGACTCTGTCAAGGGAGCCTCTACGCCTCTAGCCACCGGTATGGAGCTTCCTGTTGGAAGTGTAATTAAAACGGAAGCAAATACAGATTTAATGCTTCAGCAAAAGGCGACATTCAATATTTTCCAGGTTAAGGAAAAATCAGTGATGCGTGTTGATAAAAGTAAATTGATTGCGCCGGGTGAATTGGAAACAGTCGTTTATATGCTTAAGGGAATTACCCTATTTAATGCCGCAAAGGTAAAAGGTAATGGTAAATTTGAGTTGGATTCACCCATGGCTGTTGGTTCTGTTCGCGGAACTCAAGGGTATGTGGCTATTATCACGGGTGCCCCGTTTACTCCTTCTCGGGTTGCCGGAGTAACAAAAGGCACAACATTGATTGTTTTTACTTCCCAAGGTACCGTAGTCTGGTCTGCCAAGAACGGGGTATTGTCTTATAAAGAGGTTGTTGACACGGCTAAGGGAATGAAAATTCCCAAAAGTGTGGTTAAAACACTCTTTGAAATGGCGGCAGCGGGAGCCATGAATAATATCAATAAAAATCAAGCTTTCCTCTTCATACCTGAGGATGCGGTAGATAAAGACCTTGAATGGGCTGAGCCTGAAATGACGGAATTTGCTACTCTGATTAATTCCCTTAACGAAGCTGGTTTTTTCCAAAATCCTCCTAATTTCCAACCGTTTGTTCCTCCCGGCCAACAACAGGATTCGCAGAACTCACAATTCCCGAATAACCAGTCTACTTCCCCAGTAAACCCCTAATCCTTTGGCTAACGGGATATCCCATTTTAAAAACCTCTGCCGCCTCCGGGTGGTGGAGGTTTTTCTTTTTACTGTCGGTGCACTCATTTTTAATCTTTTAGTTGGTCAGGTACCCCTTTTTGGAAAACTGGAACTTTTAACCCAGGATTGGCGTTTTCAGTGGAGGCCTTACAATGAGTCTAAAATTAACTCGGACATTTTTCTGATCGGGATTGGGGATAAAGCCCTCAAAGAAATTGGCCGCTGGCCATGGCCGCGTGAAACTCATGGAAATCTTTTACAAGGACTTTTGCCTTATTCTCCCAATGCGATTGCGTTTGATATCCTGTTTTCTGAACCGGATTTGAGGAACTCTGAATCTGATGCAAGATTCATCCAGAAAATAGGCATTGGTAATAAAGTGATCCTGGCGGCTTCCATAGAAGATAATAATTTGCTTGTTCCCTTCGGAGTATTATCCCAGAAATGCGATTTAGGACTCGTGAGTATGCCCCGGGATCAGGACGGGGTAGTGCGCCGCATTCCTTTGATCATCAGTTTTGAAAATAAAATGTATCCATCCATGGCTTTAGAGATGGCTTGTCACCACTTTAGGGTCAGTTTTAAGGATTTGGAGATTTTTCCCGGAGATAAAATCCGTATCCCCCGGCCGGGAGCCGTGCCGGTAATCATCCCTATGGATGAAGCGAATAATATGATGATTAATTATCGCGGCAAACTAACCAATTTTTCGGGTGCGGGTTATCAACAGGTTATTTCTGCCATTGACGAGTCGGCAGGCGTACCCAATGAAGACTTGGCAGCTATTGTCACTGATAAAATGATTCTGATTGGCTTTACCGGTACGGGAATGGATATTTTGCCAGTACCCCTTGATCCGAATAGTCCAGGGGTTGTGGTGCATGCAAATGCATATTCTAATATCGTCTTGAACGATTTTTTAGTTCCGCTTGGGCCATCTGCCAGTGTGCTTTTATTCACGCTATTATTTGCAGGGGTATTTAGCACATCGACCTATCTCCCTACAAAATGGTCAGTAATTTCCGCTATTTTTATTACTGGACTCTATTGTGTTGTGGTGATTATATTTTTTGACTACTTCAATCGAGTTGTCCAAACAGCCGGCCCCCTTGTGATTTCTATTGGTATGGTTATCGGGATCACTTCACACCGGATGGTCAGTGAAGCCCGGGAGAAAGGCCGTCTAAAATCAACATTTAACCATTTCCTTTCCCGTAACATCTTGGAGGCTGTCCTCAAAGATCCCGAGTTATTAAAAATGGGTGGGGTTCGCCGTGAGCTAACCGTCCTTTTTGCCGATGTCAGAGGATTTACCACTCTGTGTGAATCATCCCCGCCGGAGATTGTGGTTCCTATTTTGAATGAGCTTTTAGACCGGTTAACACCTGTGATCTTTAAGTATGACGGGACCCTCGATAAGTATATGGGGGACGCGATTATGGCGTTTTGGGGAGCTCCGCAAGAACAAGAAGATCATGCCCTGCGGGCGGTCAAGACTGCCTTGGATATGCAACAGGAAATTGTCCGTCTGCATGAACTCTGGAAAGATAGGGGTATTCCCATGCTCACAATGGGAATTGGAATCAATACAGGCCCCATGGTCGTTGGTAATATGGGCTCTTCGGAAGTGGTTACTTATACGGTCATTGGTGACGCGGTGAATTTGAGTTCAAGGATTGAAACCTTGACCCGGCAATATGATGCCCAGATTCTTATTGGCGAAGAGACTTATCAGCAGGTCAAGGATCATGTCGAGACCGAATCCCTCGGCGAGGTGGCCGTAAAAGGTAAAAGCAAATTTATCCGGATTCACAAAGTCATTAAACTGAAATAAGCTATTGCTTAACCCTTTTATAATAGCTACAAATTCCAGTCTTTCTTAACGAAATGGAACTGTCTTGTGAAAGAAATTGGTGTTGGAATTATTGGTTTGGGAGTAGTCGGTCAGGGTGTCGTTAAACACTTGAACCGGAACGCTTCCCTATTGTCTGAAAGAATCAGCACCCGTTTGTCCGTTAAAAGGGTATTTGCTCGTAACCCAAAGAAAAAAAGGGCTGTGCAAATTGCTCCCGAACTCTGGGCAAAAAACTGGGAGTCGGTCATTAATGACCCTGCCGTGCAAATTGTCGTCGAGTTAATCGGAGGCACCACAACGGCCAAGGAGATAGTTTCCCAGGCACTGACCCAGGGTAAGATTGTCGTGACTGCAAACAAAGCCCTTTTGGCCGAGCACGGGAAGGAATTATTCGCCCTTTCCACAAAATACAAGGCCCCGCTTTTTTATGAGGCGAGTGTCGCCGGGGGGATCCCCATTATCAAGGCGTTGAATGAGGGATTGATTGCCAACCGGATCCAGAGCTTGCACGGGATCGTGAATGGCACCTGTAACTATATCCTTTCGAGCATGACCCAAAGCGGGGCGAGCTTTGATGCAGCCCTCGCGGAAGCTCAAAAGCTCGGGTTTGCCGAGGCTGATCCCACCCTTGATGTGGATGGCTGGGATGCCGCCCACAAGACTTGTATCTTGGCCTCCTTGGCCTATGGCTTTTGGGTGAATCCGAAACAAATGTATGTCGAGGGGATTCGTAAGGTCAGTGCCCAAGATATTTGTTATGCGCGCCAGCTCGGGTATGTGATTAAATTACTCGGGATCATCCGTGCCGATGGGAAAAATGATGTCGAGATCCGGGTGCATCCGACTTTGGTTCCAAAGGAACATGTCCTCGCCCAGGTGAATGGTGCTTTTAATGCCATTTGTGTGCGTGGGGATGTCGTCGGTGATACATTGTTTTATGGACGGGGGGCAGGTCAGGATCCCACGGCCAGTGCAGTAATCGGTGATATAGCCGAGGCCGCGACTAGTCTTGCGGGCAATAAACAAGTCCGTTCCTTTAGTGCCCACAAGCTTTACGGGAAGGTGAAAAAAATCGATGATATCGTCAGTCGTTATTATCTCCGGCTCAGTGTGCTTGATAAGCCCGGAGTCCTCGCGCAAGTTGCGCAGATTTTAAGTAAGAATAAAATCGGTATTTCCTCGGTGATCCAACCCGAGAGTGATGAGGAGGGTGAACATGTTCCCCTTGTCCTCTTGATCCACGACTCTACCGAACGCCATTTGCGCGACGCGCTCAAACAAATCGATAAACTCTCCACAGTCAAGGCTCCTACACGCCTGATTCGGATTGAAACCTTTGAATAAGTTATTCGCAATGACCCCACATTATACTGGATTAATCAACCGTTACCGCGACTTTCTCCCCGTCTCGGAGAAAACCCCTGTCATTACATTGCATGAGGGCAATACTCCTTTGATTCCGGTTGATCATTTTGTGAGTGCCATTGGCGGGGACTTTAAGCTTTATTTGAAATATGAAGGCCTCAATCCGACATGCTCTTTTAAGGATCGCGGAATGACGATGGCTATCTCGAAGGCGGCTGAAGATGGGGCCACGGTCGTCATTTGTGCCAGCACGGGGAATACCTCGGCTTCCGCCGCCGCTTATGCCGCCCGGGCCGGAATGAAAGCGGTTGTACTCTTGCCAGCGGGAAAAATCGCTTTGGGTAAACTCGCCCAAGCCATGATGTATGGGGCGAAAATTGTCTCGATCGAGGGGAATTTTGATGAAGCGTTGAATCTTGTCCGTGAAATCGGTGCCATGGGAGGCGTAGCGATCGTGAATTCAATCAACCCAGTCCGTATCGAAGGTCAAAAGACAGCATCCTTTGAAATTATTGATGATCTCGGGGAGGCTCCTGATTACCATTTCCTGCCCGTGGGTAATGCCGGCAATATCACCGCTTATTGGAAGGGTTTTAAAGAATACAAGGCCGCTGGAAAGTCAGGAAAATTGCCCCGCATGTGTGGTTGGCAAGCTGCCGGAGCAGCCCCGATTGTCTTGGGGCATATCGTTGAGCAGCCACAGACTGTGGCCACGGCGATCCGCATCGGGAACCCCGCCAGTTGGAAGGGAGCCTCAGATGCGGCTATCGAGTCCGGTGGTAAAATCGATCTGGTCACTGATGAAGAGATTTTATACGCATATAAACTCCTCGCCCGCACGGAAGGCATTTTTGTCGAGCCCGCTTGTGCAGCTCCCTTGGCGGGTTTGATTAAGACATTAAAAACCGATGCGCAATTTGCACGTGGGGCGGTCATTACTGCGACTATGACCGGACATGGCCTGAAAGATCCTGACTCGGCGATTGGGGCCAGCGAACGTCCCGTGACAGTTCCAGCAACAAAGGAAGCCGTTCTTAAAGTAATCGGATTATAAATTTATGGCATTGATTGTTCAAAAATACGGTGGGACGAGTGTCGGTAATCCTGAAAGGATCCGTAACGTGGCCGCCCGTGTAAAAAAGTGGCATGATGAGGGAAACAAAATCGTCGTTGTTGTTTCCGCAATGAGTGGAGTGACGGATTCTTTGATCAAGCTTGCCAGGGAAGTATCTGGCCAACCCAGTGAACGGGAGATGGACGTGCTTCTCGCGACGGGTGAACAAACCACCATTGCCTTGACTGCGATGGCCCTGCATTCAGCCGGTGTTAAAGCCACTTCCATGACAGGGGCACAGGCGGGGATTGTCACCGACGGGTTTCACAGCAAGGCTAAGATTCAAAATATTACCCCTAAAAAAGTCCATGCCCACTTGGATGCAGGTGAGGTCGTGATCGTGGCGGGATTCCAAGGGCAGAATAATGATGGTCATATTACCACATTGGGACGCGGCGGCTCTGATTTAACTGCCATTGCCTTGGCGGCAGCATTAAAAGCGGATTTATGCCAGATATACACCGATGTGGACGGGGTTTATACTTGTGACCCGAGAATTGTAAAGGGAGCCCAGAAGATTCATGAGATTTCCTATGATGAAATGCTGGAAATGGCGAGTCTTGGAAGCAAAGTGATGCAATCACGCTCGGTGGAGTTCGCGAAGAAATTCGGCGTTATTTTTGAGGTTCGCACCAGTATGGGGGATCAGGAAGGAACAATTGTTAAAGAGGAAACAAAAAATATGGAAGATGTCGTCATTCGTGGTGTGTCAGTGGATAAAAATCAAATCAAAGTGTCGGTGGAGAATCTCCCAGACGTTCCTGGAATCGCTGCCAAGCTTTTCCGCCAATTGTCTGATGCCAATATCAATGTCGATATGATCGTGCAGAATAACAGCCGTATCAGCGACAAGAGCACGGACCTGACCTTCACTGTGTCTAAAGAGGATGAGGCCCGCGCGACCAAGGCAATCGAGGCCTTTGTCTTAGAGCATAAAGTCGATTCTGCAGAAGTACGCCTCGGTCAAAAACACGAGGCGGCAAAAGTTTCCGTGGTCGGGGTGGGAATGCGTTCCCATTCCGGTGTAGCCGCGACAATGTTTGAGGCTCTGGCCCAAGAAAAAATCAATATTCAGCTGATCAGCACCTCGGAAATTAAAATCTCGGTCATTATCGACCTGAAAGACGCCGATCGCGCCGCGAATATCATCCATGATAAGTTTGGCCTGACAAAAAAATAGGGATTTTTTATTCCGTAGTTAAGATGGCCCTTATTTTTAAAGATCTACTTGATTGATGCCCGTAGCTTACGAGCCCCCGTACCGTAGATTTTCCGGAGGGCTCGGGAAAGTTGGAACTCATCTCCGTAACCAACTTGGGGGGCGATTTCCTTAAGGGGGAGATTCTGGCTAAGGAGGAGTTGGCGCGCGGTTTCTAACCTAATTTTGCGAACTTCCTCCATCGGAGTATACCCGGAGACTTTTTTATATTTCCGGATAAAGGCGAATTTACTGAGTTGTGCAACTTGTGCGAGGTCATCGACCGTCAAGTCACTGGAGAGCCTGTCACAAATAAAACTTCTAATTTTCTCAATCAGGGGATTCTCCCGGTTACCGCTGAGACGCTGTAACTCGACAATGATAGCTTCTAAAAAGGCAATTTGCGCGGCGCTACTGGCAGGATTATGGCAGAATTGTTCCTCCTGGATCCACCGGAGCAAATTGCTCACCCGGCGGTTACTGTCGTGGACGTGGGGAGGAATGCCCGAGAGGTTATAACTCCGGGGTATCCCCATAAAAAGGGTCTGGGGGGGATTACTCTTGTCTGCGAACTCATCATGGGAGACATTTGCATGGTAGAGCAATAAATCACCACTTTTTGCCAGGAATGTTTTTCCATGCATGATGACCTTTAACTGTCCCTTGAGGATCACGATAATCTCGTGATGCTTGTGTTTATGGGCCGGATACCTCCAGTCGGGGCTTGCATTCAAGTACCCGACTCCGAGAGGATAGACATTCTTCATCGATGAATGGTAGGGCAATTTATGACAAATCAAAGCAATTTGCGCTCTGGCGGTTTTCTGGAAGGGGTTCTTAATGAGATGAAAAGCAATCATTGCTTTGATTAACCCTAAACAAAAATCCATCCACTATGTCAAAAGTCAAAATCGGTTTCGTCGGCGTCGGATTCATGGGACAGCGCGCGCACCTTCAAAATTACGTCAACGTCCCCGACTGTGAAGTCGTCGCCATTTCCGAGCTTCGCCCTGAAATGGGTAAACTCGTCGCCGCCCGTTATGGAGTGCCAAAGGTCTATTTGACAGCAGAAGAAATGTTTGCTGCTGAAAAACTCGATGGGGTCGTCGCCTCCCAGCCTTTCCACTTCCACGGATCGATTATTCCGATGATTGCTAAACATAAACTTCCGGTTTTCACGGAAAAACCTATTTCTAACTCCATTGCCACCGGCGAAAAAATCTGCAAAGCCCTTCAGGAAACCGGAACTTGGCAGATGGTCGGCTATCATAAGCGGAACGACCCCGCGGTGGCGTATGCCATCAAACAAATTGCCGATTGGAAAACCTCTGGGGAAGTCGGTAAGATGAAGTACATCCGGGCTCTGATGCCTGCTGGGGATTGGGTTGGAAACGGAGCTAGAGGATTGATTTCCACTGACGAGAAGGTGCCGACCATTCTCGGTGATCCGAATCCGCCCGATATGGACGAGACTCTCAATAATGAATATCAAGGTTTCGTTAATTATTTCATCCACCAGGTCAATTTGATCGCCTATCTGCTTGGGGAACGTTATCGCGCGACGTATGCGGAAAAATCAGGAGTTCTCATGGCTGGCGAAAGTATCAGCGGGATTCCGATTGTTCTAGAGATGACTCCTTATTTCACGTCCATGGACTGGCAGGAGTCCTACCTTATCGGATTTGAAAAAGGTTATATCAAAATCGAACTCCCATGCCCGCTCGCTCACAATCGCCCTGGTCGTATCGAGATTTTCAAGGACGGTGTCGAGGGTGTTTCTCCGACCACAACGGTGCCGATGTTACCGTTTGATCACGCGATGTTCAAGCAGGCGGAAAACTTCGTCGCCGCAGTGGCGGGCAAAGCCAAACCAGCCTGCGACGCCGCCGAAGCCCTCGAAGACATCAAGGTCGCCCGCGAATACATCCGTCTGCGTTTTGGAAAATAATAGACCTGACAGTTATAGAGCCTGTGTTCCCCACGGGCTTAAAAATGTAAATAATTAATTTTTGCCCGTGGGGAACGTGGGCTTTGATTTTTTTAAAAGAGAGATTTTTATGGGACCATTACGTTGGAGAAAACAGTGGGTATCGGACGAACCCTTCGAAGCCGCCGGGGTGTTTGATGTCGATGGTGACGGTGTTCTTGACATTGTCAGCGGGGGATACTGGTACAAAGGACCGGATTTCCGGATCAAAAAACAAATTTATGAACCCAAACGTTACGGGGAATATTATGACGATTTTTCCTCCATTTCCCTTGATATTAATGGGGACGGTTATCTCGACTTTGTCTCCGGTGGATTCTGGAGCAAATCCATGCGCTGGTTTGAAAACCCTGGAAAAACGGATAAACCTTGGGCTATTCATGAATCCGAAGGGGAAATTAAGGGCCTAGAAACCACCCGTGCGTGGGATATCGATGGTGACGGCATCATCGAAATAGTTCCAAATTCCGTCGCTTCCCAGGAAATATTTATCTATAAACTTGTGACCGATAAAGACAGGAAAGGGACTGGCAAGTTCGAACGTATCGTCCTGCATACCTTAGCCGAGGGTGAGTCACAGGGACACGGTTTTGGTTGCGGTGACATAGCCGGTAACGGTCGCATGGATCTGCTTTTCTCTAAAGGCTGGCTGGAATGTCCTGCCAGTCCTTGGAAGGACAAATGGATATGGCACAATGATTGGCCCGACAAGATCAGCCCGGCTCTCAGTTGCCCGGCTATCATTGCCGACATCAACGGCGACGGCAAAGGCGAAATCATCGTGGGTAACGCCCACGGCTATGGGCTCGACTGGTGGGAACAAAAGATCGAGGGCGGCAAACGTACCTGGATCAAGCACCCGATTGATCCTTTTAATGCGCAGTTCCATGATCTCCAGTGGCTGGATATTGACGGCGACGGTAAACCAGAGCTCGTCACGGGAAAACGCCACCGTGCCCATTGCGGAGCAGAACCCGGAGAATGGGATGATTACGGGATTTATTACTATAAATGGACTGGTGAAGGATTTGCCAAACAGGTCATCACCTACGGTTCCCTCAATGAAGCCAAGGGATGTGGCATCTATTTTGAGGTTAAAGACCTTAATGGAGATGGGCTTCCGGAAATTATTGCCCCCGGAAAAGATGGTCTGTATATATTCTGGAACGAAGGCCCCAGCCCTCAGCCAACCCCTTGGTGCTAAGAAAATAATTAAACACAAATTACAGGAGAATTTAGTATGAGATACGGAGTAAACACGTTCCTTTTTGTTTCACCCTTCACCAATGATAGCGTGAAACTTTTCCCGAAGTTTAAAAAATGGGGTTTTGATTCTGTCGAAATCGCCATTGAAGATCCTTCCCATATCGATCCGGCCTTTATCAAAAAACACCTTGATAAAAACGGACTTGTCTGCGGATCAATTTGCGCGGCCATGGGACCCGACCGCGATTTTCGTGGGAATGCCCTACAACAAAAAACATCCATGAAATATATTACAGGGGTTATCGACCAGATGGCTGCCCTTGGATGTAAAACCTTTGCCGGTCCGATCTACTCCAGTGTCGGGCGTGCGGATGCGGTGGAGCCGACAGAATACAAGAAACAATGGGCCACAGTGGTTAAAAACCTCAAGCAACTAGCCAAATACGCTGAGAAAAAGAACGTGACCCTTTGTTTGGAGCCCCTCAACCGTTTCGAGACAGACTTCATCAATACCATTGACCAGGCCCTCGCCATGGTGAAAGCCGTTAATAGCAACGCCCTGAAGATCCACCTCGATACATTCCACATGAATATCGAGCAAAAAGACCTCGGCGCAGCGATCAAAAAAGCGGGCAAATTGCTCGGGCATTTCCATGCTTGTGGCAGTGACCGCGGGACTCCCGGTAATGATCATACGGATTGGAAACCAATTAAGACGGCATTAAAATCAATCGGTTACAAAGGTGATATCGTGATTGAATCATTCACAACCGATGTAAAGGTGATTGCCCGCGCTGCCGCGATCTGGCGCCGGATCGAGCCCACCCGCGATGAAATCGCAGTCAATGGACTTAAATTTCTGAAACAAGCGTTGAAATAATTCTTTCTCAGATAAATTAAAGAAATCGCTTTCCAAGGCGGTCCATCTCCAGGGCCGCCTTTTTTGTGAACATTGATATAGGATAAACACGCTCGATTTCCTCACGGCAGATTTGGCCCCATTGGCCAAATCGTCCAGGATGATTTTATCCGTGTGGGTATGGTCTGATGGAGATGGCTTTACAGGACATGGACCAGATTTTAGATCTTTGTCGTAAGAAATTAATGCCAAAGGGGATGATAATGATCCCTTCCATCTTGCTTGGATGGGTGCACCAAAAAAAGAGGAGAGATGTCCTATAACACTTGCAATTTTCCTGCCAGATCAAAATCTTTTTTGGTCAGGCCGCTCACATCATGTGTCGAAAGGGTGATCGTCACTTTATTCCAGCGGATATTGATATCGGGGTGGTGGAAGGCTTTTTCTGCAAGTATAGCCACCTGGGTGACAAAACCCATAGCCGCGATAAAATCCTCAAAAACAAAGGTTCTTGAAATTGAGGAGCCATTTAATTTCCAGCCGGGTATCTTTTCCAAGGCTTGCGCGGTTTTCTTTTTGGAGTAAACACTCATTTTTTGGAGAGATCGGGCTGGGTCTGTTGCTGGGCGGGCAAGCTCGAAATGACATCTTTAAGGTAGTCAGCTCGTTCTTTTGCTTCCTGCATTTTGGGGCGGGATACTGTATAATAACCACTGACCGACTCGGGTAAACGAAGTATTTGAATGGTTAATTCATAACCTTTCGCCGTTGTCAGGTGGAATTCACGAACGAGGCTGATATACCAATCGCGGAAAGCTTTTTCATGGCCGAAATGCCAGGAACCCAAGAATGGGCGGAGGAATTTCATTCGTTTGAGTGTGCTGAGCATCCAGTTTTTCGTATTAATCCTGAAATCGATGGAATGCCCGAAAAATTCATAGTGAGGTTTATTCAGATGGGTATAAGTGATTTTATCCCCGCGCTTTGGATCGATGGTATAACGTTGGCGATCACGCGCGAGTTTCTCTTCCGAGGTCAAAAGGTGGGCGACATAGAATTCATCCTTGATACACATGACCTTGGCGAGATTTTGGATGACAGCTTTTGTGGCCAGATAACCAAATTCTTTCGAGTCCTTTTGGTAAACCTGGGTCAGCATCGAAATATAAGTTTTGGCATAGTCCATATTCTGGAACTGGATACAGTCGTAAAGACGGATGGCCAAGTGGTAATGCCCGTCACTGTCGATCTGGATTTTCTGGACGGTTTCTTCGACGAGATCCCGGTAGCTTTGGGCAAGGGCCTGATTTTTGATGGCTAGAATACCCGCTTTTTCTTCGAGTATTTTCAGGTAATTGTTTGCAGGGGTGAATCCAAAAAGCTGGGGATCACAGACCATTTTACGGCCCAAGGCAAAGGCTTTAAGATTTGTCAGGGAAGCCCCGCCGGTCGTTTCGCGAATGGCCCACTCGATGCTCTCCACGCTCATCGGGAGGAGGCCCTTCTGGTAGGCGATGCCGATCATCATGATATTCACATAGAGTTTTGTGCCGAAGATCTTCTCGGCAAATTGCGAGACATTAAAACTGAAATAGGTGGAGGGCTTTGTATAGCGGCGGATGATTTTCTCCAAGGAGGATACATCAAAATCCTCACGGCCGAGAAGCGTCATAATGGTCGGTGTCTTCTCGGTATTAATGACCGCTGTGGTGTAGTCAGGTGAGGCGATCCGGGTATGGCCTTTAGGATCAAGGCTACGAGTGGCCTCCAGGATATCGATTCCGAGAAGGGCATCGGCTTTCCCATAAGAGGATATTTGGGATGAATGGTTTTGTCCGGGCTTCAGGAATGTCACGAGTGAATAAACCCCGCCATTACGGATGGCGAGACCATTTTTCTCGGCGAACATGACGTTAAAACCTTCCTTGTGCCCGGCACGGACAAGAATCGCTGTCGATGTGGCGATCCCCATCCCGCCGACTCCGGCGAGGAAAATTTTCCAAGAGTGTTTAAACTCAGAAAGGCGGGGCTCAGTAATGCCAGTGAGCTCGAAAGCATCCAAGGGATTGGGCGGCGCAGCTTTACGGAAAATGGTCACTTCCTCAAAAGAGGGGCAGACATGGAGCTTTGTACAGGCCGTATCCGCCACGCACCAGGAAAGGTCTGTCTGGATCTTGCGACCGTAGTCGGTATCGACAAAAATAAGTCCTGGACAACCTGTTGACTTCGTGCACTCCAGGCAGTTTTCACAAACATCAGGAGTGATATTGATGAATGTTTTGGATTCGAGAAAACCCTTGGCTTTAATCTCGGCACGTTCATCACGTAATTGTTTCCGGTGATAGGTGATCCCGCATTCCTTGTCGGCAATAATGACTTTGACCCCGTCTTTGAGGATGGTTTCTTCGAGAAGCTCACGGTAACTCTCGCGGTAGGCCGGGTTTGTCCTGACAATCGTAGAAGTATGGGCCTCGACCATGCCTTGGACGACTTTCTCGATGTCCTGGGCAAATGTCTCGCGTCCGAGTAAATCATAATCTACCGAGGGTGTCGGCTGGTGCCCGGTCATGGCGGTGGTTTTATTATCTAATATAATAAAGGTGATGTCTTGGCGGTTCTTGATGGCGTTTGTGATCGAGAGTTGTCCACTATGGAAAAAGGTTCCGTCGCCCATGAATACGACCTGCTTATTTTTGATAAAAGGATCGATACCTGCCCCGGTGCCGCCGCCTAATCCCATGCCCGAATAATTATGCATCAGGTCCTTGGTGGGCTCGAACATAAGCATGGTGTAACACCCGGTGTCCCCGTGGAAAACCAGATCCGTCGGGTCACGACGATGGTTTTTCCTCATGTAATCTTTGTCCATGAATGCTTTTTTGACATCCATCAGGACACTGGCCGAATCACGATGGGGGCAACCCGGGCAGAAAGTCGGGGTGCGGGCGATCGTATCGACTTCGTATTTCGAGGTGAAATCAATGAGGTTGAGCTCCCCGTCAATCATGTCTTGGTCGATTTGAATGCCGTGGCTCTGGGCAAATTGCTTGAGCAGGGGGGCGATTTTCTCCACGAGGATGGAGGGGTTTAACCCGAAAATACTCGGAATCCCTTCCAGTCCATTCGGGAATTCTTTTCCGAAAACTTGAATGGGTTTTTCGGAGCTATTTTTCTGGTTGCGACGGATAATGATCTGGGCGACTTGCTCTTCGACAAATCCGCGGCGCTCCTCGATAATGATGATATTTTCGACAGATTCGGAAAATTCCTCGATTAATGCGGGGTCAATGGGATAACAAAGACCGAGCTTGAGTTGAGGGATTTTTTCATTCACGCCCAGTTCATAGAGGGTGTGTTGAAGGTAATTATAGCTCATCCCCGCTGCGATGAATCCGAGGGGGGCTTTTGGTTGGCCTGCAGCCGGGCGGTTGATGAATTGATTGACCCCGAGCTCGCGAGCGGCTTTCCAGAGGCGTTCTACACGCGAAGGCATGTCCTGCTCTTTACGCCAAGTGCGGGGGGGCAGGAGGACCATATCCTCGATCCGGAGTCCATTTTTGGTGTCGAGGGTGGTTTTATTATTGGTATTAATCTCGGGAAATTGATTTTTCCGGACGAGTACGGAGGCGCCCCCGTCTGCGTGATTAGGTGTCAGGAGGTAGCCGATATAGAGCTCTGAACGGCGGGAGAGCTTAAAAGCAGTGTCGATCCAGTCTTTGACCTCTTGGAAAGTGCTAGGCTCTAAGACAGGCATCATCAGATGTTTGCAAATATAACGGGAATCGGCAGGGACTTGGGTGCTTTCACTCCAAGGGTCGTCGCCCAAGACAATAACAGCACCCCCGTCCGGGTGGGCACCCGCCAGATTACCAAGGGCTAAAGCGTCACTGGCGACATGGACCCCGACGGATTTCATGGCTGCAATCGCGCGTAAACCTGACATCTGTGAGCCATTCACCATCGCGACACTCAAGGCTTCATTATTCGCCATGGCCGCATGAATCCCGTATTTTTTAGGGAGTTCCTGGATAGACTCGATACAGTCGAAAAAACCGGCCACAGGGGATCCGGGATAACCTGTCCAGAGATGAGTGCCTCCTTCGACTTCCAAAAGCCCCTTGATGAGCAATTCATTGCCCAAAAAAACTTCGATACCTTCTTCTTTTAAAAATCTTGGATCTACCTTCATTGTCCTGAAATTCTGCCACAGTCATGTCGCAAGCGCAACTATGAAGAAATTCTGGATTTTTTAATCAGAAGAAAATTTATTTGACTCTTGATCATTTATCATGGAATGAAAGGCCATGAGCGGCCCCCGAAAAATACGTTCATTTGCCCCGGTCATCCGGAGGATTAATGCTTTGGACAAGCATAAGTCTTTCAGGGTCAGTGAAATAGGAAGTGTTTCAGGGCTTCCATTTCTGATGATTGATAACCTTCATCCACCCAGCCATGCGGAATATACTGTTCATCTAACAGCGGGAATCCATGGGGATGAACCCGCCGGTGTATTAGGATTAATAAGTTTTTTAGAAAAAATTCCACCGAAAATCCTTCGGCAAGTCGCCCTGACGGTTTTTCCTTGTGTCAATGTCTGGGGTTATGAGCGCAATTTGCGCGTGAATGAGAAGGGGGAGGATATTAACCGTTGTTTTCAGGTCGGAACAAATTGTGCGGAGGTGATTTTAATGAGGAAAGGGTGGGGAAAACGGAAATATGACTTTGTAGCGAGTTGTCATGAAGATTACGACTCACTGGGAGCCTATATATATGAGCTGAAATATGATCCTCCCTTCTGGGGCCCCCAGATTCTTGCAGCTTTTTCCAGGTGTGTTACCCTTGATACCCGTCCAGAGATTGAGGGACTGCCCGCGCTTCAGGGGCACATTTGCCATGACATAAAAAAGTTACCGCCGGATATTCATGCGGAAGCCATCTACCTGATCAAAGGTGAAAATGCCAACACGAGGCATACGTTAACCTTTGAAACCCCCTCTCTCCAGCCCCTTGAAAACCGGATCGCCGCGCAAATTGCGGGATTAAAGAAGTGTTTCAGCCTGCTCATGGACAATAAACTCCGATCATAATTGTTTTTTTATTGAGGATGGATAGTTTTTTTGACTATTGCATATGATTAATGAGATAACTCCTGCTGGCGGATTTTTAGATTATATCGGGGGATATTAAAAAAATTCCCTTACACAAAATCAGTTAATCAGGATTCTATCGGCTTTTCCACTTGCCGTGTGCATAAAATACGTTTATTAAATAAAACGATTCACTTTTGATGGATAAACAATTCCTGTTAAGGATTTTGAAATAAGTTTATCCAAAAAAACCGGTTAATCATGGTGAGATGGCTGAGTGGCCGAAAGCAGCGGTTTGCTAAACCGCCGTACCGTAAAAGGTACCGAGGGTTCGAATCCCTCTCTCACCGCCACTTCAAAAACCCCAATGAAAACGGAGTTTTTAACCGAAAATAGGGCTCAAAAACAGCCATTGTAGGGGTAAAGTGAGAGAGAGATTCTACAAAAATCCACTACGCCGGTTAACGCTGCGTAACGGATGCCAACGATTTAGGCAGTTTGGATTATGGCTGAAAAAAGTTTAAGAACGGCGATCATCCTCAAATATACGGCTAGGAAATAAAACCTCTCTTGACAAGGCATGATCCCCTACAGGCAGAAACGGTTCTCAAAGAAGGCAGCACACGCTGCTATTCAGGATTTCAACCTGCGGATTCGTGAGCACAGGGTAATACCCATATTGTCATTTCAAGAATGAACTACCTCATACATGATCAAGTGCGAGTGAATCCGGAATGGAATAAATTTTCTTTTGACGTGTGAGCTCGTCATTTTGAGTGGATGGAGAAGCTGACCTTTGTATGGGAAATGGATTAGGGCCGTTTTGCCCACCATAACATTTTCCGTGCGACAAAATGGTGTGACTCAGATACACTCAAAAGCTTTTACCTTATTATTTGAACTTTTTTTTGCTCTCATAAATTCTGTGGGCTCAGAAGTTCGAAAATACTTCGACTTTTTCATTGCCCGCATCAGCCATCGATCATAAAGGGAAACGAGGTGGGGGGGTGTACACCCCATTGTGATCCCGTAACGTCGCTCTTACTCTATTGAGCAGGAGAAGCAGATACTTTTCCACAATGGAATGGCCACTTAATCGGCCTATTCTTAAAGAGAAAGACATTTTATGAAAAAAAATCCACTGACGCAGGGAAAATTAATGGAAAACTCCACCGGGATCGGCACGGTGACACGCAAGATGGTACGCAAGCGGGCGACTGAACTGGCGATGATCAGCGGCAGCACCTCTCAAGGATTGTCAAAATCCGATCTTGCACAGGCTAGGCACGAGTTAACGGGAGGATCGGATATTGATCCGCAGACTGCGATCCTTGAATCGGTGCCTGAGTCCGAGCGAGCGGAGCCAATGCCGAGTTCAACAGGACACAAAGCACCGAAATCTTCCGACGAAGATGAAGACGGCGAGGGACGCAGCCAAAGCGCGAAACTCGTCGAACAAGGCGTGGAAGAAGCAGAGCACGATCAAATGCTCAGGGCCGCACAAATCAAATTGCCATAGGATGGATACAGAAGTGTGAACGGATTTTTCGACAAGGGAAGAGCAGCCGCAATTTGCGCAAGAGGGGCTATAACATTATTCACCTCAGGAATAAAGTTTCGCTGGCGCACGCTGTCAGGTATCACGTTTCAGCACGAGCGGTGAGGGTTGTCCCCATTGGCTGGTGAATACGAACTTGACCAATGGCTTTCGCTGCCGTGGCGTCTGGTCGCGCTCCTTTAGAGCATCTAGCAGCGTGGCCGGGTCGTCTTTGTATCCGATGGCCATGGCAGTCCGTGCCGCAAAATGCTCCGGTATCCGGTAAAGCTCCCGTACTTTATCGGGAAGGATGCCGATCATCTGATGGACTGAGAGACCTCGTGACGTTGCTTCCACCACCAGATTCCCGGCGGCCAGACCCAGATCATGTACGGCAGCCTGGTTGTCTTGCTTGTTCTTTGTAAATTTCAAACTCACGACGCTCAGAACAAGCACCGGCGCCGTCTTCGCCCACGTTTGGTTTGTTTCCACAAGACAGGAAAGGAGTCTGTCGAACTCCAAGGAGTTATCCCGTGTCGCCACTAGATAGTTCCATGGCTGCTCATTATAAGAGGATGCCGCCCAGCGTGCCGCCTCAAACAGCGAACGAAGGTCAGAATCCGACACAGGACGGTCTTCGAAACAGCAGGGGCTCCACCGTTCCGCGAGGAGTTTTAGGATGTGATGGTCAGTTGTTGCTTTTTTGATGTTCATAACGCCCTTCTGTAATTCTGTGACATTCAGGATTTAATGTTTTTGGTTTTGAATCGAGGTCGATCACGACCTCTATCCTTGGATAAAGGCGAGTAGATCCTCGTTGATCTCGTGTTTGTGAGTGGTGCATAAACCGTGCGGCGCGCCCTTGTAGATCTTCAGTGTCGCCTTCTTGACCAGCTTCGCCGACAGCAGGGCGGAGTTTGCAATCGGTACGATTTGGTCATCGTCACCGTGAAGGATGAGTGTCGGCACGTCGAACTTCTTGAGGTCCTCGGTGAAATCCGTCTCTGAGAATGCCTTAATGCAGTCGTAGGTGCCTTTAATGCTTGCCAGCATCGCTTGGAGCCAGAATGACTCTCGCACGCCTTCCGAAATCTTTGTGCCCGGCAGGTTAAATCCGTAGAATGCCATCGTGAGGTCCTTCCAGAATTGTGAGCGATCGGCAAGGACCCCAGTGCGAATATCATCGAACACCTCGATCGGCAAGCCTCCTGGATGATTGGTTGTTTTCAGCATCTGTGGTGGCACCGCAGCGATCAGTACGGCCTTGGCGACCCGCTTTGAGCCGTGACGAGCGATGTAACGCGCGACTTCGCCGCCGCCCATGGAGTGGCCGACGAGAACTGCTTCCTTTAGATCGAGTGTATCAACGAGTGTCGCTAGGTCGTCTGCGAAGGTATCGTAATCGTATCCCGTCCAGGGTTGGCCAGATCGGCCAAAACCACGGCGGTCATGGGCGATACAACGGTAACCATGAGAGGCCAGAAAATACATCTGATCCTCAAAGGCGTCTGCAGTTAGCGGCCAGCCATGACTGAATACGACCGGCGTTCCACTGCCCCAGTCTTTGTAGTAAATCTGCGTGCCGTCTTTGGTGGTGATTGTGCTCATAGTTTTGATTGGGTTGGTGTTTTGTGCTCTTCCGACGTCAAACACTGGGTGAAGACGTCGTCACATTGCCGAGCTAGGGTGAAATCTTTTTCGGTGAGTCCTCCTTCATCATGCGTGGTGAGCGTGAGCGTCACCTTATCAAAATCAATATCAATATAGGGATGATGATTGATTTTTTGAGCGCACTTGGCGATACGCACCACAAAAGTGATGCTCATCGGGAATCCCTCAAACTTGAATGTGCGACGAATGGTTTGGGCGCGCTTCGTCCAGTGCGGGACGATTTTCAAGTGAAGGCTGATTTGTTTGGTATTTAATGCTGACATAATAATCAATTATTTAGGTTTCCGACGAGAATCGCTCTTTTTGCCGCCGCCGATGAGTTTGTTCACCGTGGCCCAGGCCGCGATTTCGAAGTCTCTGTACTGACATCCTTTTTCCCATATCCCGCTTCGGTGTGTGCCACCTGACGTTTCTGTTTGTCAGTGTGACTGGATTTATCACCTTGGGGCATAGAGATTCATTACTCGGTTTCGATCCTTTATTTGTCGGCCTTATTTTTTATGGGAGGGACGTCGATGTCCAGCGCTGATGCTAGATCGATTTCATGCTCCTGCTCCTGTACGATAATCCCGCGCAAGATTTCGCTGAGTGCAAATTCCCCCATCGCCTCAGCTTGGCGGATACGCTCACGATAGCGTTCCACAGTTTCCCGTTCGTTCTCCAGATCCGCGCGCAGCATTTCGACCGAGTTGGTCGAAGTCTTGACCGGCTTGGGTGTCACGCAAGGCATACCACCCAGATAATCGATCTGTTTAGCGATTTTTATGGCATGTGCCAGTTCTTCCCCCGCATGCGCTTCTAACTCCCGCGCTATGTCAGTGTAGGCGGCACCCTTCAGCACCTGACTGTACACGGTGTAGGCAATGATCGCTTGATATTCCCCCGCCAGATCCTCGTTCAATAACTGGATCATCTCTTCGCGGGTGATATTTAATCCTGTGGTGATATTTTCTTTTTTCATAATATGGTTTAATTTTCTTGCAGATTTTGGGGTTATTTCGCTGAGTCTTCTACGGCAAAGCCGATTTTTATGGTTACCTGCCAGTGATGTACTTTTCCCTTGGCGATATTGCCGCGCGTTTCGATCACCTCAAACCAGCACAGGTTCTTGATGGTTTTGTGCGCCCTTTGAATGGCCTTTTCCACGGCATCTTCGACGGAAGTGGTGGAAGTGCCGGTGAGTTCGAGCAGTTTATAGACTGGATCTTTCATGGCTGGTATGTTCCTTAAATTACAATTACAGGGTGAATAGGATTTTTGGACAGCTTACAGGTTTCGATGGTTGAGCCTCTGGATCTAGCCCCTCATCTCATCCTGCTTGCCTTCGGTGATGTTCCAGTCGCCTTTGACTTCGACTGTAGTCGTAATGGTTTGTGATTTTTGATATATTCTGGGGTAACAATACGCGATCGAGCGCGTCTTCAGCTATGGGGTATAACCCGTACTTTCCAGAACCTTGGATGACACGAAATTAAATTTGCTGGCTCCTTGGAACGTCGTCACGGATAACCGGCAGACCCTCGTCGGCGTGAGTGCCGGACAAAGTCGAAAGCCTTGGAATCCAGTCGGTCATGCGACCCAGTGTTCCTAACAGGGAAAGCCTTTGGGCTCACTCTCTCGTCCTGAAATGTGACACATGACACCGTGTGCCAGGGTAAACTTGATTCGTGGGGTGAACACCCCATATCGAATAAAAGCCAGTCTGTTATCTTTTGATCTCGGGAATAATCCAAATGTTAAACCAAAAGGTATTTATGAATATGAAGTCACAGCTTACAACTCAACACAATCCGAAACAATTATCCAAACGCATCACCAGCTCCACTATAAGCACATTGTGCATGACTGTGGCGGCGGCGGCGGCACTTTTCATCGCAGCTCCTTACGCTAAGGCAGCAACGGCGATCTCCACAGCCGATCAAAAATTTATTTTGGCAGCGTCACAAGGTGCCATGACCGGGGTGAAGCTGGGCGAACTGGCTGCACAGAACGGACAACGCGACGATGTGAAGTCTTTCGGTAAGATGATGGTGAAAGAACATACGTCCATCAATGACGACCTGAAAGCGTTAGCCGTACAAAAGGGCGTAGTCTTGCCCGAGAGCCTAGATAAAAAGAATCAGGCGACGGTGGATAAAATGGCAGCTCTGACGGGTTCAAAATTCGACGACGCTTATATCGCTAGCATGATCAAAGATCACAAAAACGATATCAAGGAATACAAAGCGGAATCTGACAAAACGAAAGATGCGGATATTCAAAGCTTCTTGAAAAAATCGACACCGAGCATGGAAGAGCATTTGAAGCTCATCACTGCGATGGACAGTGTCCGTGATAGTAACACAAAAAACTCAGCCGGGACTAACCAAGGTGATAACACCGTCACGAACACGACCTATAAGGCCGACAATACAGGCATCAATAAGCGCGACCGCGACAAGGATACCTTAACACCGCTCGATCAGGGTAACACAACGTCCGACATCAACACCACGGCAGAGATTCGTAAAGGAATCATCGCTAAAGATGGAATGTCCGTGAATGCCAAGAACGTGAAAATCATCACCGCCAATGGTGAGGTCACCTTACGCGGACCCGTGGACACCGCGGATGAAAAACGTCAAATCGGCGAAATCGCCGACAACCTTGCCGGAGCGAATAAGGTGAGTAACCAACTGGAAGTCAAAAAGACCGCAAGCAATAACTAATTTGGTAATTAATCAAACAAAACAAAGAAAGAAAGAAATATCTATGTCAAATAAATCCGTATTCTGTATCGCTACATCACACAATCAGGCCGATCAAATCGTCGACCGCTTAAAAAATGCAAACTTCTCGAATAACGACATCTCTGCGTTATTCCCCGACGAGGGAACGTCGCACGATTTCGCCCATGAGAAAAACACGAAAGCACCCGAAGGAGCGGTCACCGGCGCAGGCACAGGCGGCGCTATTGGTGGGGCTTTGGGATGGATTGCTGGGATCGGTGCACTGGCCATTCCGGGAGTAGGCCCGTTTATCGCTGCCGGTCCGATTATCGCCGCGTTGAGTGGTGTGGCTATCGGTGCAGCCGTGGGTGGTATTGCGGGTGGTTTGATTGGTATGGGCATTCCAGAAATCGAAGCCAAACGTTACGAAGGCAAGATTAAGGAAGGTAATATCCTCATCTCAGTGCATACCGAGAACTCCGAAGAAATCACCAAGGCCAAAGAAATCTTCACACAGGCCGGGGCCCAGGACATCTGTACAACAGGTGAATCCACCGTTCCTCATCCTGAAAAAATGAGTAATCGTAAGCTGCATGAATCCAGTGTCAATTAAGTAACCAACATCTATTCGAGACATGAATCAGGTCCTGATTTCATAAGCACGAGACGTTGATGATTCTAAAAACTAAATCCCCACGGTCGAGTTAATCGACCGTGGGAACTCTTTTTAACTTTCTCACAAAGCAAGATGAATAAAACCTATGAAAAGCAAAAAATCACAAAGCGGGAAAATCGGGTGGATTCTCCTGTGGGTCTTAGGAGTTCCTCTTCCCGTTCTCCTCATTCTTTTCCTCTTGCGGGGCTGCACTTAAAATCAACCAATATCAAAATAATCTCTCACCAATAAACTAAGGAATAATATTATGAATGACGGAAATCCAAATCAAATCAAAGAAGCAGGCTCTCTCCTGGTCGAAGCTGTCGTCGATCAAGCGGACTCAACACTCAATGAAGCAAAAAATATGATCACTGACAAAATGAAGTGCATTCAGGAAAAAGCCTGCGAAGCACAAAAATGCACCGAAAACTATGTGAAGGATAATCCATGGAAAACGATTGGACTGGCCATCGGAGTGGGCTATATCCTGCGCTTGATTTGCCAAAGACGTTAATTTTTTTGTTAATTGCAAAGAAATAAAGATTCATCTCATTAGCCCGTCTTCCGAATCAACCAAGTACGCAAAAAGCTTACCCACTTCCACACAGGAGTGGGTAGGCTACTCCTTAGATATTTTTAAAACGCGCCTCGACCTTCTGTCCACGGGGATCGAGGGAGAAATACCTCAATTTAACCCGGACAGAAGCCTTCTACTATGATCGAATATCATGTTCCCACGACAAATAATGAGACACCACTCGATCCGACAGAGGAGGGCTACCATACAAGCTCTGCAGCCCCTGAGGGCAGTGACCGTCTGGCCGAGATGTTTAAGAAAGTCAGGGAAGAGATGATGATCTCCCAGACTAAGCTTCAGCAGTCTCATAACACCTTGATATTTAATATCCTGTGCACGACAGCTATCGCCGGACTTGTGATTTTTGTCTACTTTAAAAAATTCCGCTAATAACCTTGGGCAGGTGCTTACTTTTTCCGAACACCCCCCGGCCTTGTTGATTTACCCACTCATCCCGATAGTCCCCGACCATTTAAAACCCTTGTCCAAGGATACACTGGGTCAAGGTCGCGATGTCGTCCCCTCCTGTCCTATCGCGAGAGGTCTTTGTGTATGGGCCACACCCGCGACTCCATCGCATCGCACCCCTTTGCTTCAGAAGCCCGATTCCGGAAAGCTGATCAGTGCCGTTTTAAAAACCTCGACTCCGGGGTTAATCCATCATATTGGCTCTCATAAACTCGAAATGCCCAATCTTAAGATCCCCGTTTTCCTTAACCAGGACAATCTTGAAATTGTAGTATAACGCAAAGTCCGTACTCTTTTTAGATAATATGTACATGCCCATACCGGGCACACGGGCATAGACAATCATGTCTGTGCTTCATTTTTAGTCACGATACATCATCGGGGGGAGAAAAAACCTATCCGCCCTCTTTTTAATGGCGAGGGCTAGTTGAATCATTACAATTGCCGCCGGAAGATACCGGCCATCTCATCGAGGATTTTCCCGATGGGAGAACGGTCTTTAAACTCCGCCCGGGTCATTAAACGGGACTTGGCTCTGTCCTCTTTAAAGACTTTGACTTGCTCGGCCGCAAAGGTGGCGTCATAGACATTTAGATTTGCCTCGTCATTGAGACGAAAGGAGCGGTCATCAAAATTTGTGGAACCCACTGACACCCATAGATCGTCCACGATCAAAACTTTGCAGTGATACATCGTCGGTTGATACTCGTAGATTTTCACCCCCGCATCGAGTAATTTGCCCCAGAGTGAGCGGCTGGCACCCTGCACGATTTTGATATCCATCTCTGGCCCGGGCACAATAATCTCCACCTCGACACCTCTTTTGCGGGCGGCGATCAGGGAATCAATCGCGAGGTCGTCCGGGACGAAATAGGCGGCCTGCAACCGGATGGATTTTGTCGCTGAAGAGATGGAGAGTAGATACATCAAACGCACACTTTCACTGCCTTCCCCTTGCGAACTCTTAAAAACTTGCGCTAGGGAATCGCCGACGGGCTCGATCTCCGGAAAATATCGATTCCCAAAAAGGACTTGAGCTCGCGTTTTTATCCAATTATCTATGAAAGCGGCCTGCATCTGGGCGACGGCAGGGCCTTCGATCCGGTAGTGTGAATCGCGCCAATGATCTTTGGACTGAGCCTGTCCTTTCCACTGATCCGCGATGCCCACCCCGCCGGTGAATCCGATCCGGCCATCGACCACGAGCAATTTGCGGTGCGTCCGGTTATTCAGTCGCGATAAATTATACCAATGCAAGGGACGATAAAGCTCCACTTCTGCGCCGGCTTGTTTTAATTCCTTCAGATATTTCCCCTCGATCCTAGAGCCCGCCCAGTCCAGCATGACATGGACTTTCACCCCCGCTCGCGCCCTTTCACTCAAGGCATCGGCAATAAATATAAGTCTCAAAAGTGATCGACTCTTTCGCGTTCCTGATGGCTTCGAGCATGGCTGGAAATATCTCATCCCCATTCTGTAGGGAACTCACCCTGTTGCCCGGCAGGATCCCTGGCCCGAGGAGTTTGCCCATGCCCCGGAGAAATTGCGGATCATCAATGGAGAAACGATGCTCTAGTTTATAACGAATCTGCCTCTGCCCCATCCAGAAATTCAGAAAGAAAGTCGTGAGGAATACTGTGATTGACACAATAATGAGGATCAGAGCGCAAAACTTGATTTTCCCTTTTAACTTCATATTTACCTCAGTGCACTGCACGGAGACAAAAATTATGATAGCCGCGCGGTGACCCCACTGACGATGGGGTATTCACCCCATAGGATGACGGGACGTTTGTCTTGTCTGAGGATACACTTCGCCCACCACGCAAAAGCGGGTCTCATACGCTTGACTAGGCAAGTCAGTCGGCGGTGGGGTTATGGTTCGATAGTAACGGAGAAAGTCTTTTTTTGATCATCCCGATCGACTTTGAGATTCAGAGGGTACACCTGTACGATCATTTCGAAGGAGGCAGGTAGGGGCACGTCAAAAATCTGACAACTTATTATTTCCTCAAGTCCTTTGGGTATCGCCACGGTGTATTTGGAATTATTAGCTATGAGGCATAAAAAAAAGAGAAAACGGGAAGGGGCTTGAGGCGTTTTATCAAGGATTCCTCTTGATCCTTTTTGACAATATAATAGACCAGATGAAAAGGATCCTCGATAACAGCATAACCGTTTTCTCGGGCAATTTGTTTTGTTTTACCCCTTAGCCTCCGGGCCAAACCCAGTGATGAATGAAGTATTGGTCGCACCAGGGGCGGTTAACGATAAATTTTTTGGATTATTCATACAGAGCCAGTCCAGAGAGATCGATGGAAATTTAATGAGTGACACCCGGACCGATAATGACATTCGTATGCTCCCTAGATAGGTCATTTCGCCCATTAATTTTTAAAATTCAGTCAAAAATCGTCACCTGATCTTTAGAAATAAAAACTTGCCATTCCGTACGGTATTCGCGCAATGTGGTTCAAATTATTACTGAAGGTTTTCGGAACTCTTTGAAAATAAACCTGTTCAACAAGGGCAAACTTATGACTCAAACCCAAATCCCCACTGGCTACAGCCTCCTCCACGACTCACGATATAACAAAGGTTCCGCTTTTACCCAAGCCGAGCGGGATGCCCTCGGACTCAATGGCCTGCTCCCGGATGCCGTCCAATCGATCGACGTGCAAATTGCGCGTGTCCATGCCCAACTCGAAGTAATGCCGGGCGACCTCCAAAAATATCTTTTCCTCTCCGATCTCCAGAGCCGTAACCAGACTCTTTATTATGCCGTGCTCATGTCGGACCCGGCCCGTTTTATGCCGCTGGTTTATACACCCACCGTGGGTGAGGCCTGCCAGAAATTTGACCACTTTTTCCGCGGGACACGCGGGCTTTACCTGCCGATCACGGCAAAGGGTAAAATCCGTGAGCTCATCAAGAACTGGCCCGAACCCGATGTCCGCTTTATCGTCGTGACCGATGGCGAACGCATCCTCGGACTCGGCGACCTCGGTGTCGGGGGCATGGGTATCCCCATTGGTAAACTCGCCCTCTATACCGCTTGCTCGGGGGTCCCCCCCCAGCTCAGCCTGCCCATCACCCTCGATGTAGGGACAAATAACCATGCCCTGCTCGAAGACCCGCTCTACCTCGGACTCAAACATGAACGCATCCGCGGCGCGGACTACGACGCCTTTATCGATGAATTTGTCAGTGCGGTGCAGGAACTCTTTCCGAAATGCTGTATCCAGTGGGAGGACTTTGCGAATTTTAATGCTTACCCGATCCTTAACCGGTACCGTGACAAGATCTGTACCTATAATGATGACATCCAAGGCACAGCCGCCGTCGCACTGGCAGGCATCTACGGGGCCACCCGGATTTCTAAGGAAAAACTCAGCGACCAGCGGATCCTTTTCCTCGGGGGTGGGGCGGCAGCTACCGGCATCGCCGAGCTCATCAGCGAGGCCATGGCCCTCGAAGGTTTATCCATGGACGAGGCGCGCAAACGTAATTGGCTCTTTGACGTCCACGGGCTCATCACAAAAGATCGTACCGACCTCACGGATTTCCAGAAACCTTTCTCCCATGACCATCCGGCGATTACGAATTTCGTAGCGGCCATCGAAGCGATCAAACCCACCACCATCATCGGGGTGAGTACCGTGCCGAAACTCTTTAACCAAGCGGTCATTGAGGCCATGAGCCGGATCAATGCGCGCCCGATTATCTTCCCGTACTCGAACCCCACCTCGCGCTCGGAATGCACTGCGGAAGAAGCCTACTCATGGTCCAAAGGCCAGGCTATCTTCGCCAGCGGGAGCCCCTTTGACCCGGTCCAATACGGTGGCAAGACCTTTATCCCCGGCCAAGGGAATAACGTTTATATATTCCCGGCTATCGGCCTGGCCGTGCTAGCCACCGAGAGCAAACGCGTGACACAAAAAATGTTCATCCGCGCCGCCCAAGCCGTGGCCGAGCAAGTCAGCGAGGAGCAGCTTGCTTCCGGTCTGATCTATCCCCACCAGAG